>Ga0326728_10003101_pt1 | contig 52923 bp, 42 predicted proteins | sample MB3enrmetagenome_FD_207602 | JGI IMG/M metagenome (GOLD analysis project Ga0326728, IMG submission 207602) | Lab enriched peat soil microbial communities from McLean, Ithaca, NY, United States - MB31MN | ecosystem: Environmental > Terrestrial > Soil > Wetlands > Peat | place: USA: New York... | reverse complement strand
AATGCAGCCATCGTACGCGTATCGTACGTGGAAATCTAGTGTTTTTGTATGTTTATGAAAACAATGCAGTTAAATGTGGTGGAGGCGGCGGGAGTCGAACCCGCGTCCGAAATCGCTGTCAGCCAGGAGTGTTCATGCTTTGCCCGGTTCCTTTTGGGTTCGCCCCCGGCACTCAGAACGGACAAGATGCGCCGAAAACTAGTCCGATGATCTCGCGGTTACAACACGGACCGAGCCGCAACCGCCAGCCCACTGTATGACGTCCGCTCACAGCCCGCAGGCAAAGCCGTGGAAGACGGCAGCTTATTTAATTAAGCTGCAAGTGCCAGATTATCGTTGGCAACTTTGTTTTTGCAGGCGATTACAGGTGCCCACACCCTGACATGACTCCTAAGCCGCAATCGATCCCGTCGAAACCGTGACGCCCCCAAACCCTGGTGCGAGCCGGGCCAACTGGCTCGTGCTGCTGGTACGATTCTACGCCGATTCCAGTTTTGCCGCCCGTCTACTGCTTGTCCAGATCGATGCTCTCGTACTCGTGGCGGGCGATGGCGGCGCGAATTTGGGCCGGAGTCTTGCCCAGCTTGGTCTGCTGGTAGGCGAAGAAGCCCTCTTTGGCACAGATGTCGCACTGGGTCGAGTGCGCGGTCTCATAGCAACTGCGCAGGCTTGTGTGGCCCAGGGCGCGGTCGCAACGGCAGTAGCAAGGAAGCTGGTAGAGCACGCTGCTGATTTTGATCGCCTGCTGGTAGGCGTGCACCTGCCAGGGATAGCGGAAGTGTTCGCCCTTGAGTTGATCGCCGTGGAGAATCGGCGGCTGGGCGCTGACCTTGAGCGGCGCGGAGGGATGATAGGCGGGGACATCGTCGGCGGGGTTCGACCACTGCGCATAGCTGGCCGCGGTCACGGCAAAGACAGCCACTCCGAGAACCCAACGGCGCTTCATCCAGTTGTTCGTCATGAGACCCTCTTGGCATCATTTTAGACTGGAGCCGGCGGGAACTGAAAGCCAGAGCTGCGAGGGGAGCCGCAAGGGCTGAGGGGCATCAGATATTCTGGCGCAAAAAAAAGGCGGCACGAACGGTCTAGCTGTTCGTGCCGGGAGGCCAGTGACGCAAACTACTTCCAGCTTTGGGGAAGACATTTTGCCTTCTCCTCAGCAGGAATATATACACCATAGCATAGATTCAGCGGAAAGCAAATACTAAAATCGAAATTTATTTCGGAGGCTAGGAAGGCGATTCCCAAGAGTCTCATCGTGTCCAACACGGAACACTTTTAGTGGACGAGCAACGCTGCGGGTTGACGAAGAATTACGCAAGTCGCGATAATACCTTTATAATCTTACACGTACCAAAATCATAAAGAAGCTATTCTGCAACGGTTTGGCAGATAAAAATTGGAGTAAAAGGAGCCGATTTCGTGTTCGCAACATTGATTAACGGAAATGGAAGACCGTTACCAAGGTTTACCAGGAAGATGCCGGCACCCCAGATCGGGGTGTTCGGATTCACGGGCGCAATCTGGCCGGAGAAGCTGACCTGAACCGGGCGTAGGGCATTAGGCCAGCCTGTCGGCTGCGGCCGCCAATTCGAAGTCCCTGGCTGTCAGGCCGCCCGCATCGTGCGTAACCAGGAGCAGGCGTACCCGGTTGTAGCGAATATCGATATCCGGATGGTGGCCTGCCTCCTCGGCCCGCTCGCCCACGCGGTTGACGAAGGCCAGCGCGGCAGGGAAGTCCTCAAAACTGAAGGTTCGCGTCAGCTTCCCATCCTCGATCTGCCAGCGCGGCAGGCCGGCGAGACGGGAGGCTACTTCTTCGCTGGAAAGTGCGTGCATGGCTTCAACTCCGTCATTGAATTCTATAGCGGTTCTCCAGTTGCTGTTGAGGGAAACCATTGTCGCTGAGTGGCTTTTTCCTCAAGAAAAAACCACCTTCTGCGGTACTGGAAACGCTACGTAAACTGGAGAACCTCTCAAACGCCTTCGCGGTTGGGAGCAGCAGCAAGGTCGAAGGTCGAGAATCGCTTGTTGCGACCTATAATCTCCGAGCGCAGTTCGTTCCAAAGCTCATTGGGAATCTTGAGAAATACCTCGACAACGCGAGGGTCGAACTGGGTTCCGGAGCAGCGCAGGATTTCCTTGCGAGCCGCTTCGAAGCTGCGGGCTTTGCGGTACGGCCGCTCGCTGGTAATGGCGTCTAGTGCGTCGGCGACGGCAAAGATGCGCGCCCCTACGGGTATCTCGCTGCCGCTCAGGGCAGACGGATAGCCGCTGCCATCGTGGTGCTCCTGATGGGTGAAGACAATCTCCGCAGCTTCACGCAGAAACGGAATCTTGCGCAGCATATGATAGCCGCGCGCGCAATGGTCGCGCATGACCGTCTGCTCTTCCGGAGACAGCTTGCCGGGTTTTTGGAGTATGTGGTCGGGGATCGCCATCTTGCCGATGTCGTGCAGAAAAGCACCTCGCGCTATAACCTTGATTTCCTCTGGGGTGATGTCCATGGCCCGCGCCAGCGCAATCGTGTAGGCGGTAACCCGCTTGGAGTGCCCTTCGGTCTCGGAGTCCTTCAGGTCCAGCGCATCGCCCAGCGCCTCCAGCGTGATGTCGTAGGAGTGCTCAATATCTTCCATGGCCTGACGGAGCATTTCAGTTCTGGCCCGCACCGCCATTTCAAGGTTTTGCCGGTAGCTGCATTTCTCCTGCAGGGTTCGCCGGTGTTCGAGAGCGCGCTGAACGGCGGCGAGGAGATGTTTGCGCTCGAAGGGCTTGAGCACATAGTCATAGGCGCCACGGTGCATGGAGTCGATGGCTACGGCGATGTCGCGATTGGACGTGACCATGACCACTGGAAGCTGCGGATGGGTTCCGCGAATGGATTCCATCAGGGCAATGCCGTTTCCGTCGCGGATGAGGACTTCGGTCAGCACCAGGTCGAAGTCGTACTGATCCAGCATTTCGATGGCTTCGCGAGCGCCGGCAGCCACATGCACCCGATAGTCCTGGCGTTCCAGGGTGGCCCCGATCATCGACCGGACATGCGCTTCGCCATCCACGACCAGGATTCGCGCCGTTCTTCGCGGTCTTGTAGCCGCGCGCGCGTTCGCTCTCGCGGGCAGCTTCGCGACGGCGAATAGTCCTCCCAGTCCTATCAGGTTCAAAGCCAAGTCCCCGTCCCCCGGTTCCTGCCAGCCAGACAATGGCGGCTTTCTTCAGATGATCGTTATCGCGCAAACGGCTCCTCAAACTTCCCGTGGGGGAGAGTGCCGCCAACTGTACCTTATCGGCAAGATTTGAACTTTCTGCACTCGGAACGAAGAGACAATTCGATTTTCCGCAAAAAAGAGACACCAAGCCTACAAGCCGCCAAGCGCGGCAGGTTCGATCTAAACCGCAGAAACGTCGATTCAGGGATCTCCCGGCCTACTCCTTTTGCCGGCGGGCGCGCTGGGCCGCGGCCCAGCCTTCTTTGACAATCTGGCGAGACCGGCCCACAGCCAGCGAGCCTGCGGGAACGTCTTTGGTGATGCAGGAGCCGGCGCCGATGTAGGCTCCATCCCCCACAGCTACCGGCGCGACGAGCGTCGAATCGCTGCCCACAAAGGCGTCCTTGCCGATATGAGTGGCGTGTTTGTGAACGCCGTCGTAGTTGCAGGTGATGGTCCCCGCGCCAATGTTGGTTCTTTCGCCTATCTCGGCATCGCCCAGGTAGGTGAGGTGATTGGCCTTGGCACCCTTGCCCAGCTTCGCCTTCTTGGTCTCGACGAAATTGCCGACGTGGGCGTCTTCGCCGATCTCGCTGCCTGGACGCAGATGCGCGAAGGGGCCGATGCGGGCGCCATCGGAAACCGCGCTCCCGGCCAGGACGCAGCTCTGGCGAACCAGCACTCCGTCGCCCAGCACGCAATCTTCGATTACCGTGTACGACCGTATCCGGCAACCGGCGCCGATTTTGGTGCGGCCCAGCAACTGAACAAAGGCTTCGATGACCGTATCGGACGCAACCTCTACATCGGCGTCGATCACACAGCTCTCGGGCCGGAAGATCGTCACACCCTGGGCCATCAAGCGGCTGGCTGCCTTGGCGCGCAGGGTGGCATCCAGAGCTACCAGCTCGGCGATGGTGTTGGCTCCCAGGACCTCGGCGGCATCGGCAGCCAGGAGAGCCACGACGCGCTTGCCCGCAGTCCGCAGCAGTCCGGCAACATCGGTGAGAATCAGCTCACGATTGGCGTTGTCGGCAGTGAGCTTGCCAAGCTGCTCCAGCAGCGGCGCGGTCTGGAAGGCGTAGATGCCGGAGTTGATCTCGGCAATGTTCTGCTGCCCGGCGGTGAGCGCTTTCTGCTCGACAATGGCTTCAACCTCCGGCTGGGGCGGCTTGCGCACGATGCGCCCATAACCCGTGGGATCCTGGGGATCGGCTGTCAGAATAGTCATGGCCGCCTGCTCGGACTGATGAAATCGGCAAAGCGAATCGATGGTTTCGGGCCGGATGAGAGGCACGTCTCCCGACAACACCAGAACATTCTTGTAGCCGGCGATGGCCTGGCGACAGCACTGGATGGCGTGGCCGGTGCCGAGTTGCTCAGCCTGCTCGACAAAGTGGACGCCGGTGGGCTCCATGGCCGTCCGGACCCGCTCGGCGTGGTGGCCAATGACGATGAAGATGTCGCCCGGCGGCACGATGCGGCTGGCAGCGGCGATCACGTGTGCAAGAAGCGGCTTGCCGCCTATCTCGTGGAGTACCTTGGGCCGCTGCGACTTCAGCCGCGTTCCCTTGCCTGCCGCCATGATGACTACCGCCAGCTTCTCGCTCGATTCCACTTCCCTGCTCCTTATGAACGGACTCCCGTTGAGATTTGAGGTCCCTCGCCTTTTTATGTTGCGGATGTGGCGTGAGGATATCGTCACGCCCCAATCCGGACAGTTCCTACCTCAGGCCAGCGCAAGCCGAGCCTGCCGGCAAGACCGGCTGCCGTCCATCTCAATTCTATGCTGCGGAGAATAGAAGGCATTTTGAGTTTGCATGAACAAGGCTGGGGGAGTGGTTGTATCCCGGAGCGCAGACGGGGGTACCAGCGTAGCCTTCTGTCCGGGACGCGGCCGATCTCTTGCTCGCCATCCGGGGCCAGGGGAGTCTATGAAAGCGGGAGCGGGGAGCGCCCGGACCGGATTGCTGCCGGTTGCCACCCCGTCCTGATACACTTTTCCTTGGAGTTTTGAAAGCGTATTTCGTCAACCGGCGGCAGGCAAGAGCGTTGCGCCGGGAGCCGGTCACTTGAGCGGATTTCACCGGCGGCAGGCCAGCCATGGCGTGTTGACGGGCCGCTCCACCGAGCGCCTTCCATTTTCCGCGACCTTTTTTGGGCGCCGTGCAAGAGGACTTTTACTTCCACTCCAGCGACTAAGACCTGTCGCTGGGCCCACGGAAGAAAGAGACCCTCGGGGCCGGCAAACGCGGGCAGCGGCGATGGGAAGTTCGCTTGTAAATCAATTTTTCCGACGGGTTCGGGAGAGACCGTTCCGCAGTCCGACAAGGCGGGGCGGGGAGGATTCATGCGGCGGTTTTTGACGCTTGTTTGCTTGTTGTGCCTAGCCATTCCTGCCGGGGTTTCAATCACCGGATGTACCCGCAACCCTGCCGCGGCCTATTGCAACGGAGCGGGTTACGGGATGAAGATCACGGACGTGGACTCAATCTCGCTGGGGTCCGCGACCACAGGCATCTCCATTGCCTTCGGCCAGACGCGCCAAGCGGGCGTGCCTACGGCCACGACCTGCAAAGGGACGGCGGCGTACGTCGGCCAGTATGCCTGGGGATCCACAAATACCCGGTTGGTGGACATCTCGCCGACCGGCAACATCTGTGCCGGTGCGTGGAACCGGAATTCGGGCGGCGGGATTGCCAACTATACTGTCTGCAGCCCGCCGAATCCATTGCCCTCGACTGGCGGCCTGCCCTATGGAACGGCCTATATCACGGCCTCCGCCCAGTCGGTGACCTCCAATCCGGTGCAGGTCTACGTCCATCCCCAGGTGACTTCGGTTGGCCTCGTTGGGCCGCAGGGATGCCTCTCCCAGCGAGCACAGACCACGCTCGACGCGCAGGCCTGCTACGCAGGCAGCAACAACCAGCAGGTTCAACTGTGCGCGCCGTCCGGCATCACGCAATGCCCCTATGCGACCAGCGATCCGCGCTGCAACAATCCCAGCAAGTATTTTGTTTGCCCAGGGGGGTTGCCGGCCGGTGTGACCTCAGTTCCCAACTGCACATCGTCCATCGGAACGCTCACCTACTCGGTGGGGGCAAACATGATCGCCTCGATCTCCACCAATACCGACACCAACCAGGTGACAATTACCGCCGACCAGCCCGGCACCACAACAATCACCGCCTCTGTGGCCGGCTCGGGCTCTTCGGCCGGGTACTTCTCCACCTGCCCGCCGAAATCGATCTCGGTGACTCTAGCCAACGGCGACACCGCAGGCACGATCACCCAGGGCATAACGCAGAATCTGGTCACCACCGTTACCGATATCAACGGAACCTCTCTCACCGGACTGACGCTGGACTACCAGTCCACCGATCCGGCCGACATCTCTGTGGCCAGCGCAGGATCCATCACGACCAGTTTTCCCGGCGTGGCTTCGGTCTATGCCATCTGCCAGCCGCCTTCCTGCAATCCTTCTCCCATCAATCAGGTCGGTGTGTTCGGAACAGGGCTATCGATTTCCTCGAACTCCGTTACGGTCACCACTCCGGGCACGGCCAGCGACTACGCCTGGTTCTCGGCTCCAGGCCAGTCGCAGTACTTCAGCCCCGTCAATCTACTCACGGGCACGGCCGGGGCCACGGTGCGCCTGCCATACGTGCCGAATTCGATGATGATGGACCGGCTGGGCAGCAATCTTTACTTCGGCTCTCCCCACGAATTGATGGTTTACAGCCCCTTGACGAATGCGCTCACCAAGCAGGATGCCGGCGCTCCAGGCGTGGTGCTGGCCGTGTCTCCGAACAACCAGACCCTGCTGATCAACGACCAGGAGCGCCAGGTCTTTTATCTTTACAACATCTCCGGCGGCACTTCGACGACCTTTGGCGGAATGGGCAACGCCGCCGCCTGGAGCCCTGACTCGAAGACGCTGTACATCACCGACAATGCCGCGCTTGGCGGAAGCCATACGAATACGCTGTATGTCTATAACCTGAACAATTGGACCACCTACAAGCTGCCGCCTAGCCCGCTGACGAATCCGCTGCCGCCGGGTGTTTTGCCGCCGAATACGCCGCCCAGTCCGCTGCCGGCCAACGTGGCTATCTCAAGCACCATGCAGACCCCGGCTCTCACCATCCCCTCGGTAGGCGCTTATCTCAGAGGCTTTCCGACAGCGGCACACACATGGTGCCCCACCGGAACCGTCGGGGACTACGAGAGCATGATCTTCTATCCGCAACCGCTGAGTGATTCGGTGGACGTGCAGACCGATGTTCTGGCCGCCACTACAGATGGCCAACACATTCTGGGCGCAGCCGTCACCGGCAGCGTAGTCACGCTCGCCGACATCGGAATCACGATTCCCACAAACGAATCGGCGACCGGCATTCAGACCCCGATCTCCTGCCCGGCAACCACCAACTCCACCACTGGAGTACAGACGCTCTCGGCGCTCTCCACCAGTCCTACGCTCAATGCGGCGCCGGAGCTCGATCCCACCAAGGTGAGCGCGACCGCCATCAATCAGGTGGTTGCCTCGCCGGAGTCCAATCTGGCGTTCATCACCTATACGGCGGATGCAACCAACACCAACGCCCAACTGCCGTACTATGTGCCGGGTTCCGGCGGCGCGGCAGGCACGGTGGGCTATGTTCCGCTGACCGGAGGATCGGCCATCATCGCACCGCTGGCAGGCGCCTTCACCCCGGACGACCAGCTTTTCTTCGTTTCCACGGCTGGCGACAACATGATTCACTACATCAGCGTGCCACTTGTCACCACCAATCCAGCGAAAGCCGACACGCAGCAGATCAGCCCCAATCTGCCACCCTGCACTCCCGTCTCCGCTGGTGGCACGGATGCCGGCTGCACCTTTTCCGGCAGCGGCACAATCGTTCCAGCCACAGCCATCGCCGTCAAGCCGCGTTCTACCACATAGCTGGCGGCGCATGAAACAACAAACAAGAAAGGCCGGCCGCGCGCCGGCCTTTCTTGTTTGCTCAATCCGCGAATTCTCCCCGCCTCCTGCCTTTCACTACTTTTCCGAAAAACATGGGAGGCCGATTTTCCCACTCGCGCACGATAGAATCAAGACATGATCAAGGGAATTTCCTTTCTTCGTCCTGCAGGCAGCCGACCGGCTTACGACCGGCTGGCGAGCTTCTTTGCAGCGCTGGGATTCGCTCCCGGCAAAGGTTGGAACGAAGAAACCAGTCAAGGCGCATCGTTTCTGGCACCGTTGGGTAATCTGGAGTTTGTGGATGGCCAGTTCCCTCCCACCGCCGATGTGCTGGTGGAGGTGACTGCTCTGGACGCCGTGCATCAGGCGGCCGCAACCTGGCTGCGCGCGCAGGAGGGCGAACCGGCTGAGGCTCGGCTCTCTCCCATCACGGAGACGCACTGGAAGTCGCGCATCTTTACGGTCGAGCCGGAGCCAGGCTTTGCCTTCAGCTTCTGGGCCTGGACCGATCCTGTCAAGGGCAAGCCGGTGGCTGTCGAAGGCGATCTCTCCGCCACGGACATGAAGTTTGGCGTCGTCGTCGCCCGCTGGAATGCCGTGATTACCGAGCGGCTGCTGGAAGGCGCGCTGGACGCCCTGCTGCGCTCGGGCGCACAGCGGTCCGACATTGAAGTGGTTCGCGTCCCCGGCGCATGGGAGATTCCGGCCGCCGCGCGGACATTGGCCAGCCGGACCGGAAAAGATGGGGGCAAGGTGGACGCAATCGTGACGCTGGGCTGCCTGCTGCGCGGCGAAACCGCCCACTACGAGGCCATCTACAACGAAGTGGCGCGCGGCATTGGCCAGTCGCAGCAGGAGACCGGCATTCCTCACAGCTTTGGCGTGTTGACCTGCGAGAACCTGGAGCAGGCGCTCAACCGCGCCGGGATCAAAGCCGGAAACAAGGGATTTGAGGCTGCCGTTGCAGCCATCGAGATGGTGAGCTTGAGCCGCAAACTGCTCAAAAGCGCTCCGGTCCAAGGAGGCCCCGCTTGACCGCCGGACCTCGCCGCAAGGCGCGTGAGCTGGCCATGCAGATGCTTTTTCAGGCTGACATTGGCAAGCAGACGCCCGACCAGGTGCGCGCTACGTTCTGGAAAGCCGCCGACGAGGTCGAGCCGGAAGTCCGCGGCTTTGCCGAGGACCTCTTCCGCGTGGCCCTGGCTCACCAGGAACAGATTGACGAACTGCTCGTAGCCAACTCCAAGCACTGGCGCCTGGAGCGCATGCCCGCCGTGGATCGCAACCTGCTGCGCATGGCCGTGGGCGAGATGCTGGGCTTCAAGGGCACGCCCTTCCCCATCGTCATCAACGAAGCCCTCGAAATCGCCCGCCGCTACTCCGCTCCCGAGTCCATCAACTTCCTCAACGGCATGTTGGACGCAATCGCCCGCGGGCTGATCGGCAAATAGGGGACGTACAGCCTCAATCGGAAGAATTTTGTTGAAACGCTTGTTCCCATCATGGCACTATGCATGGATACGACAGGCAGTGCATCGAAGGTCGGACGCCAATTCACGATCGATGCCCACTGGATTCCCACAGTTGAATGCCCAAATTGAATTGCAGTCCCGCAAGGAGCTCAGAGCTGGCTTGTAAGAGGATGTGTCTTCAGCCGGAAGAGAGTTACGCGGGAAGGAGGGTGAAGCTCCATGCCTCCAGGACTCGACGCATTGAAGCACATTGTTGTCCTCATGATGGAGAACCGATCCTTTGACCACATGCTGGGATCGCTGAAGGCGGTCAACCCTCTGATTGACGGATTGGATGGCACGCAATGGAACCCTGATACGCAAGGCAACCAGGTCTTCGTGCAACCGCTTGCCGAGTTTCAAAGCCAGCTCGATCCCGACCCCGACCATCATTTTCCGGCCGTGGACCTGCAGATCTTCGGCGGCGACCAGAGCGCGACGCGCGTGGCCAACATGCAAGGCTTTGTGAAGAGTTACTACCAGCAGCAGCAGGACCTGGCCCACTCACAAAAGATTATGTACTACTTCCCCCAGGACAAGCTGCCCGTACTTACCTCTCTGGCTACAAACTTTGCGGTCTTCAACCGCTGGTTCGCTTCCATTCCGGGACCGACGATCTGCAACCGGGCTTTTGCTCACTATGGCACATCGTTCGGGCAGGTCGGCATGAATGTCTTCTACCCGCAAGGCAAAAGCATCTACGAACGCCTTGAAGACGCCGGTCACACAGCAAAGCTCTATTACTTCGATCAGGCCAGCTCGACCATGGAGGTCGTGAATTTACTGCAACACCAGCCCCAGCTTTTCGGGACGTATGACCAGTTTCTTGCCGACTGCAAATCCGGCACTCTGTCCGACTACAGTTTTATCGAGCCGAACTATACCGATCACGATAACGATGATGGCGCACAGCTAGCCTCCGACCAGCACCCGGACCACAACATCCAGGCGGGTGAGCTTTATATTGCCTCGGTTTATAACGCAATTCGGGAAAACCCCGACCTATGGGCGAGCACCGCGCTGCTGGTGGTCTATGACGAACACGGCGGCATCTTCGACCATGTTCCGCCGCCGGCCTGCACTCCGGATGGCCACTCCGCCGGGCCCTCCGATACTCAACTTGACTACACCTTCAACTTCGATCGCCTGGGGGTCCGCGTGCCGGCAATCCTTATCTCGCCGTGGGTTCCCAAAGGCACTGTCGTTGGCGTCGACCGGGTCTTTGAACACGCGTCGATTCCGGCCACAGTTACGAGCCATTTCATCGGCAACTACACAGCAAGCACTCAGCGCGAGCAGAGCGCGCAAACATTTCTCGACCTGCTTTCGCTCGACACCATGCGGACTGACAGCGTGTTCTTCAACACATAGGGAGGAGGATTCGATTCCTATGAACGAAGCTGGACGCAAGACGACGAACAATGCGATACGGCGCAAACAGGGAACTGCCGATAAAAACGCGCCGCCGCTCGCCGGGGATGTTACTTTCATCCGGATTCCAATCCCTCCAGCCTCCGCCATGAACAGAGACCGGCCCATCTCCAGTCTGATTCAGGCGCAGTTACAACACATTCAACACGCTGAGAGCGCCAGACTTCCCAGAGAGAAGCGGGATGGCCGCCGTCCGGAAGACATCCACACCGAAGCAGAGGCAGCATCCTACATTGCCGCGGTCACAAAGGTTCTTCATCCGCGAGGGCGGAAAAAATCCAAGATACGGCTGAGCGGCCAGACCTAAGCAGCCAGGAGGGTATGTGCGAAAACTGCCGATCATCGTTGCGCTGCTTTTATTGCCAATAAGCGCGGCCCGCGCACAGGAGAGCCAGACGCACGCCGACTTCCGCGGCGAAGCCACGCGCTTCAAGCAAAGCTGTAAAGACTTCTCGCTCAAGGCCGTGCCCGGATGTGCGCAACTCTTGTTCACCGACCATCCCCTTCACATTGCCGTCGGAAGCATCGCCCCGCAAAATGGATTTGGCGCGGGCGCTGCCTATGTGGGCCACTGGACTCCGAACGAACTTTGGCGAACTAGCTGGGACACAGACGCCGTTGCTTCGGATAACGGCTCGTGGCGCGCCGGCTTCTATTTCAAGGCTATCCACACGCCAATAGAAAATATCAAAGTGGTTACAACCACCTCGGGTCCGCCGCCTAAGTCGAAGCGCACCGTGCATCCTTACACACTCTTCAACCTGTATGCGCAATCCATCTCGCTCGATAAGTTGTACTTCTACGGCCTTGGGCCAAACTCACTCCAGGCCAACGCCTCCGTCTTCGGTATAACACAGACGATCGCCGGCACGAACGCGATTGTGCCCGTGCTGCACAGCCTGGACCTTTCGCTGCTTGGGGAGATCAATGGACGCTTTGTTGATGTGCGCGGAAATCATCACGAGTCCACCCCGTCGATCGAGCAGGTTTTCACTGAATCCACAGCCCCAGGCCTGACCAGCCAACCGGCGTTTGTACAACTCGGCGAAGGCGCCCGTCTGGAGCCAGCGCTCTTCAACGATCATCTGCAACTCGACTACCTGGCGCAGTTTCAGCAGTACATCGCAGCATCAGACTCGCACTACTCCTTCCGCCGTTTTACCGCGGACCTGAGCCACACAATCCCGCTTTATCGCAATTCTGGATCGTACGGACCGAAGAGCACGAACGGGCCTGACGAGTGCTCGGCTGCTTTGGGAGCTACGAAATGCCCCGCCATCCAGCGCAATCGCGAAGGCTCATTCGGAGTGAGATTGCTCATCACGGAGTCCGTCGCGTCAGCGGGCAGCCAAGTTCCGTTTTACTTCCAGCCAACTCTGGGCGGATCGGACATCAACGGGAATCCGTGGCTCCCGAGTTATAACGATTATCGCTTCCGGGCGCCGAACGCGCTCTTGCTGCGAGAGAGCTTCGAGCACTCTATCTGGGGACCTATCGGTGTTGCCTTCTCTGCCGATCAGGGCAAGGTCGCGCTTACACGCGGAGATATTGGATTCAATCATCTGGCCCACAGCTTCTCTGCCGGACTGACGCTGCGGGCAGGAGGACTTCCGGCTCTCTCCTTAGGCTTTGCCTGGGCCGGTCCCGAGGGAACGCACACGATTGCGACTGTCAACAGTTCGCTGCTCGGCGGATCGGCCCGTCCTTCGCTGTTTTGACTACTCTGCGTCCTCGGCCCGCCGCAAATGCCGGGCCAGCGACCATTTGAGTTCGTCGATGCCCTGGCCGGTTACTGCGGAGATAGCGTGGAATTCCAGCTTGCGGCGCTTTACATGAGTCATCAGCTTCTTGAGCTTTTCCGGGTTGGCGCTGTCGATCTTGGTGGCGCAAACGATCATGGTCTTGTGGGCCAGAGGATGGTTTGGCTTGGAAGGCTTGTCGTCGTCCGCGAAGGGGTCGGAGTCGCTTTTTGCTGGACTGCTGGTAAAGCTGTCCAACTCCTTGTTAATGACTTTGAAGTCTTCCACCGGGTCGGGGCGGCCGCTGGCGTCGGAGACATCTACTAGGTGAAGCAGAAGACGTGTGCGCTCGATGTGGCGCAGGAACTGTGTTCCGAGGCCTGAGCCGAGATGCGCGCCCTCAATGAGGCCCGGCATGTCGGCGACAACAAAGGACTCCTGGTCCGGTTCCTCGCCCACTGTGACCACGCCGAGATTGGGTTCCAGGGTGGTGAAAGGATAGTCGGCGATCTTGGGCTTGGCGGCGGAGATGCGGGAGATGAGCGTGGACTTGCCCGCGTTGGGGTAGCCGACCAGGCCGACATCGGCCAGCAGCTTTAATTCCAGGCGATAAAGGCGCTCCTCGCCAGGACGGCCGAGTTCGTGCTCGCGCGGGGCCTGGTGGACGGAGGTGGCAAAGTGCTGGTTGCCACGTCCGCCGCGTCCTCCCTTGGCCACGATGACCTGCTCGTCGGGCTCCTGGAAGTCATGGATTAGCTCGCCGGTCTCCTGGTCGTAAACGCTTGTGCCGACAGGAACCTTGAGGATGATGGAGTTGCCGTCCAGGCCTGTGCAGTTGGAGCCCATGCCGTGTTCGCCGCGCTGCGCCTTGTGCTCGGGGTTATACCGAAAATGAATCAGCGTGTTGTGGCGCTGCGAGCTGACCATGACGACGTCGCCGCCGCGGCCGCCGTCGCCGCCCGAAGGACCGCCGCGGGGAACGAACTTCTCGCGCCGGAAGGCCATGCAGCCATTGCCGCCGTCGCCGGCTTTGACGCGAATTTTTGCTTCATCGATGAACATAGACCGCCAGGGAACAGGGAATAGCCACCCCAGCGAGCCAAAAGTGCTCGCCGGGGACCTCGGCAGGGAACAGAAAGCTGGATTCGCGCCAAATTGCATACTATTCAGGCCAAATCCGAGATGCCGTCCTTCCAGTTTACCGGAGATGGGCATAGAATCGCTTGCAACGTTGCTATCACGGTAATTAGAACGGCCAAAGGCAGGAGAAATCTGTCTCCAAATGGCCAGAGTGTTCTTCCCAATCCGGACCTGCCGCGAGAGTGGGCCGGAGTTGAACCGTGAAGCCCTTTTTCCCAGGGTCTGCCGCGAGCAGAGGTCTCGATGGCAGGGTTCGGGCGCAGTTGTACAAAGGCTCTGGCGATGGCTGTGCTCCTGGCGGGCGCGGGAGCGGCGGGTCTTGCCCAATCGGCTGAGAATGAGTCGACCGGCTCGCTGAGCGGCAAACTGACCGACCTGCACTCGAAGCCACTGGATGGCGTCACCGTTGTCGCGCGCAATCAGGCCACCGGCACAGAGGCGCGAACAATCACTACAAAAAACGGAACTTACCGGTTCATTGGACTGGAGCCGGGCGCGTACGCGCTGGAGGCCGAAAGCTCACAACTGGGGCGTGGCCAAGTGGAGGACATCGAGGTGGATGCCGGCTACGAGGCGAGGGTGCAGACGGCGATGGAGTTTGAGCCGCTGGCGCCCAGCCCCGTTCTGGCGGCGCACGGCGAGGAACAGCCCGAGTTAAACCCTCCCGATCTCAAGCCGGCTGCTCCGGCTGTGATTGCCGCCCTACCGGCTGCCAAGCCGTTGCCGGCGCAGCAAGCGAACAAGCGGATGGCGAGCGAGGATGGGGGAGTTCCTGCTGCCACGGCTCCCAAGGCGAAGGCCACACTGGCGGTAGCCCAGGGCGAACGGAATCAGCAGCTTCCCGCGCCAACAAAGCCTGCAAACCCAGCCCCGGCGGCTGTGGCTTCTGCTCCTTCGCACACGGGTACGAATGTTTCTCAGCTCACAAAATCGGGATCAAGTGCACTCGTGGTGACTGAAACAGTCCAAACGCCTCCGCATCCAGCCGGGCTCGCGGCGGCAGCTCCAGTGCAGGCGGAGATGAAGAAAACGCAGGCTCCGCGCAGGCCTGCTCCTGCGGCCAGTCAGATGAGCCGACCGGCAGAAGCAGCGGCAACCAGCACAATAAGCGCCGCGGAGTTGCAGGCTCTGCCGGTGAGCGGGCGGCACTGGCAGGATTTTGTACTGGACAATACGCCCACATCCGTGACCCCGGCAGGAGGCCAGGGACAGATCTCGCTGCGGGGCGCTGGCCAACAGCCGGCAGGGATCGCGGTGGACGGAGCGAACAGGGGACTGGCCTTTGGCCCGATGGGCGGGCAGGGGCAAGGTTCGCAAGGGGCAGGACCGCTGGGGCAAGGCGGGGACGAGCCAGCCGGAATGGCACAGGCAGGAGTTGGTGGACATGGACTTGGCGTGAGCGAGGCGGCGATCCGCGCGGTGCAAACCGCGGCCGGCAACGTGGAGGCGGAAGCAGCCAGAGCAGCGGGCGGGCACTTGAACGCAGAGACTGAGCGCGGCGCTAATGAGCTGCACGGGCAGGGATTCCTCTTCGATCGGCAAAATACCTGGGGCGCACGGAATCCATTTACACAGTGGGTACGGAATACAGGCACAATCGCAGTGCCGGTCTTTACGCCGGAGCCCTACACCCCGCCGGATCGTGAGACGACCTGGGGCATCGGTCTGGGAAGTCGAATTCGCCGCGACAAGCTCTTCTGGTTTGCGGCCCTCGACGGCTATGAACGCAACAATTCGGGACTGGCCACCGTAAAGCATCCGGACGAGTTTTTCGCCCAGCCGGCGAACGACCAGATGCAGGTGCTGAGCGCGCGGCTGGGGTTGAGCAGCGCCAATCCTGTGGCTGAGGGGCTGACAGCCTACTCCGGGTTGTTGGAGTCGCTGGACGGGTTGCTCGGCCCTTCCCATCGCAAAGCTAAACAGTGGACCGGGTTTGGCCGGATCGACTGGGAAGCGGCCGAGCGGCATCGCTTTACTCTGGAGGCGATCGGCGCACATTGGAACGCTCCGGGCGGAGGGCTGACCCGCGTGTCTGAAACATATGGAAGCCACAGCTTCGGGTCGACCGAGGCCAGCGAGGAGTTGCTGCTGGGCCGCTGGGAAGCCTTCCTGACGCCGAACCTGCTGGCCGTAACTCAGGCCTCGGCCGGACACGCTCTTGAGGAGGCGCGGCCTGACGCTCCTTCAGCTTTTGAGCAGTCTTTCCTCAGCGGGAACGCATGGGGCCAATTGCCGCAGGTGGTGGTGGACTCGCGCTACGGCTTCACCATCGGCAACCCGTCGCGGTTTGGAACGGGAAGCTATCCGGACGAACGACTCTACACGGGCCAGGAGTCGGTGGACTGGATTCGGGGCAACCTGCTGGTAAAGGCAGGCTTCGATGTAAGCCACAACTTCGACGCGACCAGCCTGCTGCGCAACAGGACCGGGACCTATCACTACGCGAACGTAGAGAACTTCGCCTCCGACGCTTTGGTCTTTGGTGCGTTTGGACTGACGGATGCGCTGGACCCCGATAATCAGCACAACTGCGACGAGACGGGCAAGGTGTGGCGCGACTCGGGGGGCACGCTGCGCGGATTGGGCAACCTGCCCTGCTACTCGTACTACTCGCAGACCATGGGTCCCACAGATTGGCACTTGAGCACCAACGACTGGGCTGGATTTGCAACCGCCCAATGGCAAGCCGGCAAGCTGCTGGTTGTCTCGGCAGGGTTGCGCTGGGAGCGGGAACAGTTGCCGCCGCCGATTGCCGCACTCTCGAACCCCGGCCCGCTGCTGAGCCAGAAACTGCCCAACCTGGGCAACAACTGGGGTCCGCGGGTTAGCGTGGCCGTGGGTTCCGGCGAGAGGCATTGGCCGGTGCTGCGGCTGGGCTACGGAATGTACTTCGGGCGGACGGAGAACGCAACGCTGGAGACGGCGCTGACCCAGACCGGAAGCCCCAAAGGAGACCTGAGCTTCTTCATGCGGCCCACGGACGACCTGCCAAATTCCGGCGGCGGTGCTCCGCCGTTTCCTTATGTACTGGCCGGGGAGCCGGCCAGCGCGGTCAAGCCGGGAGCGGTGGAGTTTGCGGCAAGCTTCCACAACTCCGAAGTGCACCAGGCCGTGGCGGCCATGGAAGAAACGCTTCCCGGCCACGTGGAGGTGACTGCCAGCGCAATGGTGAGCCTGGGCCGGCGGCTGCCCGTCTCCATTGATACGAACTTCGATCCCGCGGTCAATCCGGGAAGCATCACCTATGCCGTGGTTGACGGAACCGGCAACGGGCCCATCAAAGCGACACAGATCACGGTTCCTCTTTACGCTTCCTGGCCATCGGCAACCTCGGCGACGGGGTTTGCCGGGCGGCTCAATCCGGACTACCAGCAGATTACCCAGATCATGAGCCGGGCGAACTCAACCTATGAGGCGGGGATGGTGAAGGTTGCACGCTATGGCCGCCGTGGGCTGAGCCTGCACGCCCATTACACCTACGCGCACGCCATGGACTGGAACCCCAACGAGAGCGCGCAGGCGGCCGGCAACGACGTGCTGGACCCGGCCGATTTCAAGCTGGAGTATGGAACCAGCAGCCTGGATATCCGCCACTCGGCTGCCGCGATGGCGATCTATGAAGCGCCGTGGAAACTGCACGGTGCGGCCGGGAGGTTTGGCAACGGCTGGATGCTGTCAGGGATACTGGAAGCCCGCGGCGGCCTTCCCTTCACCATGCGCACCTCGGGCTCGCTGCCGCAAGAGGTAGAAGTGCCGTCCGGCGCACTGATTGTGGGGCTGGGACCGGGCATGAACGGCTCGGGCGGAGACAGCCGGGTCTACGGAGTGGGCAACGATAACCGCATCTATAACATCGGCCGCAACAGCTATCGCTATCCGGCCACATGGAAGGCCGACCTGCGGCTGGGCAAACGCTTCGACCTCGGCGCCATGCGGCAGTTGGAACTGCTGGCGGAGAGCTTCAACCTTTTCAATCACGAGAACGTGACCGAGTTGGAGACCACCGGCTATACCCTCGAACCCGGCAGCATGTCAGGGTCGCTTCCGACGCTGAACTTCCTCACCGGCCTGGAGGCCAACACCACGCCCTTCGGCCACCCGCTGAACATCGACGCGACAAACTTCTACCGTGAGCGGCAGTTCCAGTTTGGGTTGAGAATCCGGTTCTAGTTACCCGGAGCGGGCGCTGCTGCGGGTTGTCCCTTGGCCATGCCGCGAATGTAAAGGATGAGGTTCCACACTTCGTGATCCTTGGCGCGGCCCGCTGCCTCGGCTGGCATCTTGCCCTTGCCGTTGCGAATGATGTTGAACAGCTCCTCATCCTGCCTGTCGGCCAATGTCTTCGGATCGGTCCAGTTCCCGAGTGTCATATCCATAGCCTTGGCAATATCGGTTTTGCCATCGCCGGTGTCTCCATGGCATATAGCGCAGTCAACCGTATAAATCTCTTTGGCGCGCGCTTGCGACTGGGCGGTGGGCTTGACCGGATTCTTCTGGCCTGATGAGGCGGCCGGGGCGGGCTCTTGCGGTTTGGGCCCGGGAGTGGACGATGCGGTAATTGCAAACAAGACGACAGCGGAAACGAATAGCAACGGCTTCAACATGGCAGTCTCCACAGTTGCGGGTGCCAGATTCTGGCACGTGCAGCTGAAAGTTTACTCGGACGGATTATATGCCAAGCAGGTGACAACAGGCTCGACGGAGTTGACGGATCAGGTTCATACGGAAGCGGTTCTACCGGTTTGGGCCAGATTCCATGCGGTAAAGAATCCCAGTGACCTCAGTACCCCTGCCGCCAGCCGCAGGAAAGATCGGGAGCGGTTGTCTTGCCGTCGAGGCGGAAGCAGGCTGCGCCGTTGATGTCGGTGCTGAAGGTGCGCACCCCGGCGGCTTGCAACTCCTCCAGCACTTCAATGCGGGGGTGGCCATAGCGATTGTGCAGGCCGCAGGAGATGACAGCCCACTGGGGCGCCACGCGGGCCAGGAATTCGGGCCGCGTGGAGGTGATGCTGCCGTGATGGCCTACCTTGAGCAGCGTGCTGGCCAAGTCAGGCTCGGCCAGCATCGCCTTTTCAATGGGCGCCTCGGCGTCGCCTTCCAGGAGAACCGAAGTCGCGCCGTAGGCCACGCGCAGCACCAGAGAGTCGTTGTTGGTGGGCTCCACGCCCGGCTGATAGCTGCGGAAAGGCGCCAGAACGCTGACCTGGGTTGGGCCGAACGCGAAGGCATCGCCAGCGCGCAGGGAGCGGACGCGGACATGGAGGCCGGCAGCCTCCTCGAGCAGCGCGTTGTAGGCCCCGAAGCGGGGGTTGTTGCCCACCCACAGCTCGGCGGGATGGAAGTTGCGCAGAACGGCGGGCAGTCCGCCCATGTGGTCGGAGTGCGCGTGACTGAGAGCCACCACGTCAAGGCGGCGGATGCCTCGCGACCAAAGAACCTGAGAGACGACCTCCTCGCCGATGTCGAAATCCTGCGGAGCCTGATGCGGACCGCCGCCGAAACCGCCGCCATCGACCAGCATGGTTTTGCCGTCGGGGGTGATAAGCAGGAGGGAGTCTCCCTGGCCTACGTCGATAGCCTCCATGAGCAGCGCATCGCGCGGGTGATCGGCCGGGCGGGGCCAGACCGCAACCGCGGCAGCCAGAAGCAGTGCGGACCAGGCGGCGCGGCGAGGCCAGCAGAGTTTGGAAGAAGCAGCGAGGCGGGCCAGCACAATGGCCACCCCGAGCAGCGCGCAGAAGACAGCCGACTGCCAGAGCAACGGCGCGGGGATGCGGAAATCGCCCAAGGCCATCGAGCCGAAGAGGCGCACCAGCCCGATGCCCAGATGAAGGAACACAGCCACGATCATCGCCGGAAGAACCGCGGCAGCAGGCCAGACGAGCAGCGCCAGCAAGGTAAGCAGCGCGGCAGGCATCAGGATGAGCAGCAAGGGCAGGATGAACACATTCACGGGCAGTGCGAAAACCGTGATGCGATGGAAGTAGAGAGCCATGGGCAGGGCCATGGCCAATTCCACAACGCAGGAAACAACCAGCAGTTCGCCGATGCGGAGAAGGAAGCGCACCGCCCACGGGAAGAGCCCCCAGGCAAGACGGCCGGAGAAACGCACACGCGCGGCTGCCTGCAACCCCGCGGCAATCATGCGAAGAACCACGCGAAACTGCGCCAGCGGCGGAGCCAGCTTGATGTCCAGGGCGATCTGGCGCAGGTCGCGCGTGGCCGTGAGGTAAGGATGAATGGTGCTCTCGAGCAGCGGAGCGGCGACGCCGCCGATGGAGACCACGGCCAGGAGGGTCATCTGGAAGCTGGCATCGAAGAGGCTGCGCGGGCTGAAGGCCAACAGGCACAGCGCCGCAAAGCCTATGGTGTTCAACGCATTGCGCTCGCGATAGAGGAGCCGTCCAAGCAGGTAGAGGGTGACCATCCAGAGCGAACGCTGAACCGGCGTGGCAAATCCGGTGAAGAGTGCGTAAGCGAAGGACGCAAGAATCGTGGCGAACGTGGCGGGCACGCGGGGAAGGCGCAGGCGGCGCGCAACCCAGAAGATGCAGCCGGCTACGATGGCCAGGTGAAAGCCCGAGACCACCAGCATGTGGAAGGAGCCGGTGCGCTCAAAGCCCACGCGGAGTGAGTGCGTGAGGTAGGTGCGGTCGCCGGTGACCATGGCGGCAAGCATGATGGCGTCGTTCTGCGAGAGGCGCAACGGCGCGGGCAGGCGGCGCATGACCGCTGGAAGGGCCAGCAAGCGGGCGCTTGTGGCGTGCTGCAGGCCGCTGACGCGGCAGGCGAGAAACTGGCTGGGAACCCCGGCCTGGCCGAGCCGGTCTACACGCTCGATGTTCACCGTGGCCGACGAGGTGATGCCTTGTTCAACCAGGAAATCCTCGCGGCTCCAGACGCCTGGATCGTGATAGGCCTCGGGCGGCAGCAGGCGGACCACGGCACGGACGCGTTCGCCGCACTGGAAGGGCTGCTGGCTTGCCTGAGCCTGGGGCCAGTGAACGGTCAGGCGCACACCGCCCTCCGCCGGCTCCTGCGCGTCGTCCGCATCGGTGACCACTTCCAGGCTGGTGACGCGCAGGTCGATTCGCTGCGTGGGCTGCTGCGAGGGGTCGGCAGCTTCGCCATGGTCGTCGTGGTCGATCAGGTTCTGCTCGATTTCGCCGCGTATCGGCCCTGCATCGACGACCGTACCTTCAACGGTGCGGAGCAGGCCGTCGGAGAGCGCGGCGAGTGCGGGCGCGGGCGCCGGATGCGGCTCCATCTCCGCGCACCACGCGCCCAGCATCAGCCACAGCACAGCCAAAGGAAGCCAGGCGATGCGCTGAGCCCGAAGTGCCGCCACGCCGCAGAGCACGGCCACCAGCGCCAGGGCAACCAGCACCAGGCTGGGCCGCAGCCAGAAGGCTTGAGTGGCCGCAATCCCGGCGGCAAAGAGCCACGCCGCGTGAAAGAGCGGGACAGGGACCGACCCGGCGAATGCGGATTCAGCGACGGCTTGCCCGGAGATGGGGGGAGTCGATTCCATCGCGCCAGAAAGTTGAAAAGTTGTTCTGGCCCTCAAGCCTATCAGGCGCGGCGCAACTGGACCACTGTTTCCAGGTGAAAGGTCTGCGGAAAGAGATCGGCGAGGGTGATGGATTGGATCGCGTAGCCTGAGCAGATGAGCGCACGCAGGTCGCGAGCGAGTGTGGCAGGGTCGCACGAGACATAAGCCACGGCGGGAGCGGCGATCTCGGCGAGGAGATCTGTAGTCTCCGCGCCGAGGCCGGTGCGCGGGGGGTCTACGACGACCAGGTTGGGCAGGCCGTCTTTATGGCTGCGGCGGAGAAAGTCGAGTGTCGCGGCGCGTACGGGGATTCCGGTTGTGCCTTTGAGATTGGCCGCGAGCGCCTGTGTTGAGGCTGGAGCCGACTCGACGGCGACGACGCGATCGAACAGCGCCGTAAGCCGCCGCGCAAAGAGGCCGACGCCGGCGAAGAGATCCCAGGCGAGCTTGCCTTTGTGTCCCCCGGTTACACGCTCAACCAGCGCGTCAACCAGCCAGCGGTTGACCTGAAAGAAAGCGCCGTGGTCCACGCGATAGTCGAAGCCCGCGGCGCGATAGGCGAGGGAAGTTGCACCCCACTGCGCAACGGTGCGCGGCGGCTGGCTGGGTCGGCCCTCGAAGACCAGCTCCGCGCCGGCAAGCGCGGGGACTTGTTCGCGCACAGCCTGTGCCAACTCGTCAAAGCGAAGCCTTGCCGGGCTTGCTGTGGAGATGGTGGCCAGCAGCGCGGTTTCGGCGGAATCGCAAAAAAGCGCAATCTCCGTGGGGCGCAGCGCAGGCGCAAGCTGGCGTGCAACCTGGGTAAGAGCCTGCGCGGCCTCAACCAGCAGGGGCGCGGCGATGGGGCACTCGCGCACGGGGACGACCGCGTGGGAGCGGCGTCCGCGATAGCCGGGCTTGCCCGCGGCATCGAAGGCTAAGCGGATGCGATTGCGATAGCGGAAAGGCTCGCCAGAGAGAACAGCAATCTCGTCGGGCACAGCTACGCCGCCACGCTCCAGCGTCTCACGCAGGATGGCCTGCTTGAATGCAAGCTGGGCCGCGTAGTCCGCGTGCTGGTAGTGGCAGCCGCCGCAGGCGCCGAAGTGCGGGCAGACTGGCGAAACTCGCTCCGGCTCTGCGCGGACGATCTCCTCGGCCTCGGCAGTCGCATAGCCGCGCTTGCTCTCTGTGACGCGCACGCGCGCCTGCTCGCCGGGCAATAGGAGCGGAACGAAAACAGCCTTGCCCTCGACACGCCCCAGAAATGCTCCGCCGTAGATCGGCTTCTCGATTTCGATGAGTTGCGGCTCGGCGGGTCTGGCGGCAGCAGTTTTAATCTTGGCAAAACGAGCTTCTCTGGCTGCCGAAGTACTCGGAATTTCAGGCGAAACTGTCGGAAAACATCCTTCAGGGGCTAAAGCCCCACGTCCCTTTTGTTGCATTTGCGGCGCGACTGAAGTCGTGCCCTGACGCAATCGTGAGCCTGCATCGAGTTTTTCCTGGATCTGTTTAGCCCCAGAGTTTTTCTTCCCGCTCATTCTGCCCGCAAGCGAACTACTCTTCGCGTCCCGCCTGGCCCGCCGCTCCATCGTGTTCAGTTTTCTTGGCATTATTGTTGGCTCATGTAAAAAAGGCTTAGACGCGGCAGGCTGTAATGCACCAGTAACTGTTTTTGCACAAACTGGTGTTCCACCTGGCGCAGTTGCACAGCGCCCATGCGGCTGCGATAGGGCGCCAGTTCGCGGGCCGCGTGTTCCTTGAGCCCCACTAGCAACTCCTCGGGCGCCGCGGCGGTCAAGGCGGCAAAGAGCTTCTCTTCGAGAACGGTGAGGGTGCGCTCCAGCGCCTCCAAATCATGCGCGGCAGCGTTTTCTTCGGTAGCGGCAGCACGCACTTCGGCAGCCAGTTCGCGCAGGCGGACGGCGGTTGCGGTGCAGGCTTCGGGAGCTACCGTAGCCGCATCCAGCGCCGTGGCGGCGGCTTCAAGGTGCGCGGACACGCGATCGTGTTCGAAGCCCGATTCGCGAGCGGCGGTTGCGGCGGAAGCCGTTCCGGCTGCGGCCTCGCGCAGTTCCTCGGCGGCGTCCATCACTGCCTGCGCGCACCACGCCAGGCCGTTGATGCGCCGCATTCGTCCGCGCTTCTGGCGCGCCTCATACTTGTCAAAGGCCGCGTCAATGCCGCGCAGAGCCGCCTCCAGCGGAATGCCGGCGTCGCGCCAGGTCTCGATCAGCGCCCAGTCCAGCGTCGAGAGCAGCAGCAGCGACCCGCGCCGCTGCTGGAAGCGCTCTTCGATCTCGGTAAAGTAATTGAAATAATTCAGCACGATTTTCTCGATCTCATAGAACTGGTTCAGAGAAAGCACTGGCCGACAAAACGGCCTGATCAGGTGGTTTTGTGTCAGGGCACGACTTCAGTCGTGCCGAAAAGGGTCCAGTAAACAATGGGCTTTAGCCCCTGAGGGATGCATTTCCCGCGGACCGTAATCCTGACCTGCCCAAAACCGGTTCTCACTCCCCGCGCCTCAATGTGCTTTGCCGCGTGGCTTGGCGGTGCGGTTGCGTTCAAAGAGGATGAGCAGGCCATCGAGGGTGAGCATGTCGTCGATCTCGGCAATGTAGCGGGAGTCCGCGGAGATTTGCCGTGCCAGGCCGCCGGTGGCGATGACCCGCGGCTTCGCGCCGAGTTCGGCCACGATACGCTCCAGAATCCCGTCCACAAGGCCGATGTAGCCGTAGTAGAGGCCGCTCTGCAGATGGGTGACGGTATTGGTGCCGATGACCTTGGCGGGGCGCTTGATGTCTACGCGGGTGAGCCGCGCGGCGCGGGAAAAGAGAGCTTCCGCGCTGAGGCCGAGGCCGGGCGCGATGGCGCCGCCCAGGTACTCGCCCTTGGCAGAAATCACGTCGAAGGTGGTCGCGGTGCCGAAGTCCACCACAATGCACGGGCCGCCATAGCGCTCGAAGGCGGCGATAGCGTTCACCAGCCGGTCCGCGCCGAGTTCGCTGGGGTTATCCACCAGCACCGGCATTCCAGTCTTGATCCCCGGCTCGACAAAGAGCGGCTGAACATGAAAATAGTTTTCGCAAACCTGGCGCAGCGTGCCCTCAATCGGTGGCACCACCGAGGAGATGATGATGTGGTGCACCTGGCTGGGCGCCATGCCGTTCATCTCAAAGAGATTGACGAAGAGCACGCCGTACTCGTCGGCAGTCTGCGAGCGGTGGGTAGTGACGCGCCAGTGCGCGGCCAGCTCCGGCTTCTCGTCATCCAGCCGGTAGAGGCCAAGCACCGTATTCGTATTGCCGACATCGATGGCTAGCAGCATCGCTTTCTCAGTCAATCTCCACGAACAATTGGGTGCCCCACCCTCGCCGCGTTCTTGTTCTTGCGGCTAGGGTGGGCTACCACAAATCTTAGTCTTCCAAGTTCTCCGCGGCCCGAATGCCGCCGGTCTGCACCGTGACCAACCCGGCATCTGTGCGCACCAGCAGGAATCCATGCTGGTCAAGCCCGGCCGTAACCCCCGTGCAGGCCTGCGGCCCGTGCACCTCGACGCGCCGTCCGCGAATCCACGTGGAGGCCTGTTCGACGCGCACAGGAATCGTAACACCCGCGGCCGGATCGAGCAGCCCAAGCGCTTCACGCTCCAGCGATTTTAGCAGGGAAACGAGCAAGAACTGGCGCGAAATGCGGCGGCCACATGCCAGGTCGAGCGAGGTAGCGGGAGTGGACAGATCGCCTGCGAAGGCGCGCTGGTGGACGTTGATGCCGATGCCCATGACAGCGAAACCGGCCACGTTGCCTTCAATCTTCGATTCAACCAGAATGCCGCCGGCCTTGCGCGAATCGATGAGCAGGTCGTTGGGCCAGCGGAGATCGACGCCAAGACTGGTGACGGCGCGAATGGCCTCGGCGGCAGCCAAGCCCGCGGCCAGGGGCAAGAGCGGCAAGCGAACGGCGGGAATCCGCGGACGCAGGAGCATGCTTACATAGAGTCCTTCACCGGCAGCCGAGTGCCATGCATGATCGCTGCGGCCGCGGCCTGCCAACTGCTCGTCGGCAAAGTAGACCGAGCCGTGCGGCGCTCCATTGCGGGCGGCAGCCTGCGCGTCGGAATTTGTGGAATCAGTGACAGGAGAAAAATGCAGCTTGCCGGCAAAGACGGTACCGGCAAGCGCGGCCTCCAGCGCGGCCGGATCGTACGTATCCAGAGACGCTTCGCGCACGCCCGGCGAGGCTTCGCGCACGTCTATTCCGTCTCCGCGGCGATGCGCATGGAGATGTCGGCGGCCTTGGCCGAGTGAGTCAGCGCGCCGACGCTGATAAAGTCCACGCCGGTCTCGGCGTAGGCGCGGATGTTGCTGAGGACAATGCCACCAGAGGCCTCGGTGGGAATCCAGCGCGCCTCCTGCCCTTTCTTTGGCTGCCCGGCGGTTGCCTCTTTGATACGGTCCACGGACTGCTTGACCTGCTTGGGCGTCATGTTGTCGAGGAGAATCGCTTCTGCGCCAAAGCTGAGAGCTTCTTCAAGCTCTTGCGGCGAACGCACCTCCACCTGCACGCGCTGACCCTTCTGGCGCCGTTCCAGGGCACGCGTGAGTACCGCGGGCAGGCCGCCGCCCAGCGAGATGTGGTTGTTCTTGATGAGAATGCCGCTGGCCAGGTCGAGACGGTGATTCGTTCCTCCGCCGCACTGCACGGCGTATTTCTCAAGAGCCCGCAGGCCAGGCACGGTCTTGCGCGTGTCCAGCACATAGGCGTGCGTGCCGTGGATGGCGTCGACGAACTGCCGCGTCAGCGTGGCGATGCCGCTGAGGTGCTGCATGAGATTCAGAATCACCCGTTCGCAACTGAGCAGCGCGCGGGCGTTGTGGCGGATGACGGCCAGCACCTGGTCCTCATGGGCTTTTACGCCATCAAAGATCTCCGGATGGCTGATGACCTCGAAGCGAGTCTGCGCCGGGGCGCGCTTATCGAGCCGCGCAAAGATCTCGAGCAGGCGCGGCACCGCACCCAGGCCGCAAACCACCATCTCCTGGCGCGCAATGATGGAGGCTGAGGCACACAGACTGGGGTCGATGGTGAGGTTGGTTGTGGTGTCACCGGCAGCCTGGTCTTCGATCAAGGCCTGTTCCAGCAATGCGTCGATGTGGCTGTTCTTCCAGTCCATGGTTCCTTTTTCGCCCGCTCAGGAATGTGTTTGAGACTTCTGGAGCATTAGAAAGTCATAAATAGCTGTCTTGACGCTGTCATCTGCCCGGCTGGAGATTGAGCAAAACTGTGTCCCGTTGCTCCGGTAGATCTGAAGTTCGTAATCCGGCTGGTTGCCGGAGATGTTTCCGACAAGTTTATGCCATGAACTCAGCTTGCTGTTCCTGCGCCGGTCAATGAGGGTAATCTCCCCCAGATCGGCATACCAGAGCAGAGAGGTCATATTGCGGGAATCGCGCACCATGATCCCACGAGTAGCCAGGAGCAAGAATTGAGAGTTAATGCCGGCGTGCGACCGGGCGCCCGAGAGATCGACGATAGCTAGAGCCGTGCCGAGCTTTCCCAGGCAGCCGGCAATAAACTCTTCGACTTCCGGGGTGAACTGCTGCGCAGTCAGGCAGCCAGGCGCGTCGCCAAATGAGATGGACGGCGTCTCCTCAGGTTTTACGGCAGCCTTTTCCACCGAGAATTCCTCCGGCAATTCATCCGGAGTCGCGTTGTGCTCCTTCAGTTCCCGGTAGGCAACTTGAATCTGCTTGAAATGCTCTTCCGCATCCGCACGCAAGCTGGCGTAATTCTCATAGAGATCAGGATGCCATTGTTTGACTCCCTCGTGATAGGCATCCTGAATCTCGGACTCCGAGGGAATTCCGAACATGAAACCAAGCGTTTTGTAGTGCTGCCGGCATTGAGCACAGTCACAAGACATGGCTAATATCCCTTATTCAGATTTTCCAATGCGGCACGCGCCTTCTCCAGCAACAGCCGCGTTTCTGCTTCCTGTTTCTTCAATCCTTCGACCACTTGCGCCGGTGCCTTCTTGAGAAATGCCTCATTGCCCAACTGGCGCTCGGCGGCGGCAATGCCTTTTTCGTACTTGGCAATGTCCTTTGTCAAACGCTCCCGCTCGGCGACGACATCGATGGTGCGTTCGTAGATGACGGCAACATCGAAGCTGGGCGTTGAGTGCTTGGGGAGTCCGGCAGCAATCTGTTCCACGAAGCGTAGTTCGCTTACGCGGGCCAAACGCTCGATGGTGGTGCTGTTCTCTTGAAGGATGGCCTGTTTTGCGCCGCCGATGCGGACCTCGATGGGCGTAACGGCCTTTTCTTCAACGCCGATCTCCTTGCGAAGGGCGCGAACCTCGGCTATAAGGCTCTGGAGCAGGGCCATATTGGCAAGTGCGGCGGCATCGATGGCGGATTCAGCGGCCTGCGGATACTGCGTCAGCGCAATCGACTTGGCCGGCGGGTTACCGTCATAAAGCGCGTGCCAAATCTCTTCCGTCAAAAACGGCATAAACGGCGAGAGCAGCCGCAATGAAGCCTCAAAAACCTGAACCAGCGTGGTGAGCGCAGCGCGCGTTCCGGCCAACCTGCTGACTCGCTGACTCGCTGACTCGCCGGCTTGCTCGTCCGAGAAATCCAGTCGCAGCTTGACGATTTCCAGATACCAGTCGCAGAAGCTGCCCCAGAAGAACTGGTAAATGGTGTTGGCCGCGTCGTCGTAACGGTAGTTTTCCAGCGCCTGGTTCACCTTGGCGGCGGTAGCATTGAGTTCGGCAACGATCCAGCGGGCTTCCAGCGGCGCATCTTCGGCAGCCGTGGGCATTGCGCCCAGCGTCTTTTGGTCAACGGTGATTCCGATCTCGGCCGCGCGGTCCACGTTCATGAACAGGAAGCGGGCAGCGTTCCAGATCTTGTTGGCGAAGGCGCGATAGCCCTCCGTGCGGGCCACGTTGAAGGCGATGTCGGTGCCGGGCGAAGCCATTGAGGCCAGCGTGAAGCGGACCGCATCCGTCCCGTACTGCTTGACGATCTCGATTGGATCAACGACGTTGCCCTTGGTCTTGGACATCTTTTCGCGGTTGGCATCGCGCACCAGGGCGTGAATATACACCTCGCGAAACGGAACAGAGTCCGCAAGAGAGCGTGAGCTCCCGTCTGGCATGGGCACATCGCCGGCGAACCAGCAGCCCATCATAATCATGCGGGCCACCCAGAAGAAGAGAATGTCGAAACCGGTGACCAGGAGGCTGGTGGGATAAAAAGCATCGAAGTCCGCGCGATTTTCCGCGGTAATCTTCGGCCAGCCGAAGACCGAGACCGGCAGCAAACCGGAGGAGAACCAGGTGTCGAGCACGTCGGTCTCCTGCGTGATCCTGTCCGAGCCGCAGTGTGCGCAGGCAGTGGGATCGACACGGGCGACGGTGATCTTGTGGCACTCCGAGCAGTGCCATGCGGGAATGCGATGGCCCCACCAGAGCTGGCGCGAGATGCACCAGTCGTGAATGTTTTCCATCCACTCGAAGTAAGTCTTCTCGTACATCTCCGGCGTGAAGCGGATGTGCTTCTGCCGGACTGCATCTTTGGCTTTTTCTGCCAGCGGCTCAATCTTCACGAACCATTGCGTGGAGAGGCGCGGCTCGACAACCGTTTTGCAGCGATCGCAGTGGCCTACGTTGTTGGTGTGGTCCGTAATGCCTGCCAACAGGCCCTGAGCCTCAAGGTCGGCGACAATCTTTTTGCGCGCAACGTAGCGGTCGAGGCCGGTGTACGCGCCGCCTTCGGCGTTGATGTGGCCCTTGTCGTCCATCACGTTGATTGACGGCAGATGATGGCGCTCGCCGAGAGCAAAGTCGTTGGGGTCGTGTGCGGGAGTGACCTTCACCGCGCCGGTGCCGAAGTCGAGGCTCACCCACTCGTCGAGGATGACAGGGATCTCGCGGCCTACCAGCGGCAGCCTGAGCTTCTTCCCGTGCAGATGCAGGTAGCGCTCATCCGCGGGATGAATGGCGACAGCCACGTCGCCGAGCATGGTCTCGGGGCGCGTGGTGGCAACCGTTAAAAACTCGCCGGAGTCCTTGCCTTCCGCGTCGAGGACCGGATAGCGAATCTCCCACAGGTGGCCCTTCTGTTCCGCGTGAACCACTTCGAGATCGCTGATGGCTGTCTGGCAGCGGGGGCACCAGTTCACGATGTACGCGCCGCGATAGATAAGCCCCTGCTCGTGAAGGCGGACGAAGGCTTCGCGCACCGCGACCGACAGGTTTTCGTCCATGGTGAAGTATTCACGCTGCCAATCGACCGAGGCGCCCAGGCGCTTCATCTGGTCGAGGATGGCGCCGCCATAGTGGCGCCGCCACTCCCAGACGCGCTCGACGAAGGCCTCGCGGCCAAGCTTCTGGCGGCTGGAGCCTTCGCTGGCAAGCTGGCGCTCAACCATCATCTGCGTGGCGATGCCCGCGTGGTCGGTGCCGGGGAGCCACAGGGCGCGTCGGCCGCTCATGCGCCGCCAGCGGGTGAGGATGTCCATCTCCGTCTGGTTGAGCATGTGGCCCATGTGCAGGCGGCCGGTGACGTTGGGCGGCGGCAGCAGGATGGTAAAGGACTGGCCGTCCTGGCCCTCATTCGCTTCGCGCGTGGGAATAGTTTCGGGCGTGGGCTGCGCGAAGAGCTTCTCGCGCACCCAGTATTCGGCCCAGTGATCTTCAATGGCGGTCGGGTCGTAGGCTTTGGGCAGGTCGTGAGGCATATTTTTCTTGGACGAGCCCCGACGGTATGCGCAAAACCCTCTTGGAGAGAGGGTTTTCTCGCGAGGGGGCTATTCCTCACTTTATCAGATGGTGGTGCGGAGCAATCGGCGGCAAAGCGGGGAATCAGGCAATGCAAGCCACAAGAAAAGGCCGCACCCGGTTGGGATGCGGCCTTTTCTTGTGGCATCGGCTGTCTGCCTAGAACGGATTCAGCTTGGAAATCCCCTTCTTCTTTTTCTTCTTGCTGGAGGATTCATCGCTCAGATCGGCCTTTTTCTTCTTGGCGTCGGAGGCGTTGACAGGCCCGGACGGCATCGCCCCAGGCTTGACATCGTTGACCTGGTCGGGAGCCTCAGCCGGCTTTTCCACCGCGGGTACGGAGGTGTCCGCGGGACCCACTGCCTTGACGACGGCGTTGGGGTCGGCCGGAGGCGCGCTCACAATCTGAACACCCACGCCGGTGCCGCCCTGCGGCTTCTCAAGCTGCAAAGGCGCCTGGGAGGGCTGGTCGCTGCGAGGCGGCTCATTAACGCCGGTGGGCGTGACCGCCCCAGCGTTCAGGGCGGCAGGCTTGCCCGCGTTCACGGCGGCATTGTATATAGCGATGTTCTGCTTGGTGACATCGGGCGCGAGGGTGCGCTTGGGATCGTCGAGGCTGGGTTCTCCCACGTGTACGGCCTCCACCACCGAAGGTCCATGCCTGATGATGTCGAAGGTCCTGTCAGTAAAGCGCAGGGGCTGGCGGCTGCGCTCTTCAGCGTCGTTCTCGGCAACCGCTTCCTGGGTCGGCTCGGGAACAGGACGGTTCATGGCCACAAGCCGGTCGCGCGCATCCTCCACGTGGGGAGCCATGGGATAGCGGGTAATGACCTTGGCGTAGGCCTCGGCGGCACGATCCAGATAAACGGCGCGGAGCCGCTCTTTGACAGCGCCGGAAAGATTCGGCGCAATCTGGACGGCGCGGGCCTGGCTGGCAAATGCATCGCCAATGCCGAGCAGCGCCTGGTCGCTCTTGGAGTAGAGCGGGTAGGTATCAACCACGGTCTCCAGGCGGGCAATGGAGGCCGGGAAGTTATCGCGGCTCTCATAGTAGAGTCCGATGTCGGTCTCGCGCTCGGCCAGAACCTCCTGCACGTCGCGCAACTTCTGCTTGGCGCGGGGCACCAGCGACGAATCAGGGAACATGTTGATCATTGCCCGGTATTCCTGCTCGGCGCGCTGGGCATTGGTATAGTCGCGGTCAGGCTTCTCCATCTGCTGGTAGTAGATGTCGGCCACCTTCATCTGCGCCTCGGCGGCCTCTGGAGCATTGGGAAAGAAGGTAATGAAGTCCTTGTACTCCGCCTCGGCCTGGGTGAGAGCCGCGGTGCCGCCCTCCTTGAACCAACTATCGCCCACGGCCAGCTTGGCGCGCATCCGGTACTCGGAGTCGGGGTACGTGTTGAGCATGGTCTGAAGGTCAAGGCGCGCCACGTCGAAGCGGCCCTTCTTCATGGCGATCATGGACTTGTCGAAGAGCTCCTTGTCGGGCTGCTTGGAAGCCACGCCGGCCAGCGGGTTGGCGCTCAGGTCCTCGTGCTTGTTCTTCTTGGGCTTCTTGTCCTTGGCCTGGGCCACAGCTCCGCCCAGCACCAGAACCGACAGAGCTACCGCGGCAATCTTCAACGTCAACCGGTTCATACCACCTCATTGCGGCTGCGGCCCGTCGACAGGCCACAAGCCTAATCCTTAAAGCTCTCGAATCTTACTTGTCCTGCACGGTTATTCGCCCGCGGCCACGCGAGCCACCGCCAGCAGCGCACGCGCATCCGCTTCCGGCTGCCCCGCTCCAAAGACGGCATTGCCTGCCACGAGCAGGTCCGCTCCCGCTTGGACGATGCGCGCCACGGTGTCGTGAGCCACGCCGCCGTCCACTTCGATTCTAAACGCCAGCCCCAGTTCCTGGCGCAAACCGGCCAGCCGCCGGATCTTATCCAGCGAAAATTCAATGAATTGCTGTCCGCCAAAGCCCGGATTCACGCTCATCACCAGCACATGGTGAACCATGGGCAGAATCTCGCGGAGCAACTCGACGCGCGTGGCCGGATTCACCACCACCCCCGGCTTCATGCCGTGGTGGGCAATCAGCTCCAGCGAACGGTGCAGGTGCCGGCAGGCTTCGTAGTGAACGCTCACCCAGTTGGCCCCGGCGTCGGCAAAGGCGGGGATAAAATCGTCCGGGTCCTCGATCATCAGGTGGCAGTCCAGCGGCAGGCTGGTCACCTTGCGCAGGCTCTTCACTACCGGCGGCCCAATGGTAATGTTGGGCACAAAATGGCCGTCCATCACGTCCACGTGGATAACCGTGCCGCCGCCCCGCTCGGCCGCGGCAACCTGGTCCGCCAGGTGGGCGAAATCCGCTGACAATATGGATGGAAGCAGCTCAACCATGAGGTTTTGGGATGGTTCTCCTTGCAGGGTCAGTGTATCAGCGCGGAGGAGGGATAGTCTGCGGAGGACCCACTCGCTTCGCAGGTTCGTCTCACTCCGGCTTATCGCAGGGCGCTTCCAACTGGCGCAGCAGATGGCGCCCGCGCGCCCGCATGGCCGGGGTTCCGGAGCGGCTGTGGATGCGCAGCAGGTCAAGAACTTCGGGCCACAGAGAAGCCTCCTGGCGAGTCAGATCGGCCAGCCCCTGCATAGCGCAGGTCTTGACGATCGAGCTGGGATCGTCGAGCCAGCATTGCAAGGTTTCGGCGACGCGCCGGCACTCCGGGAGGGTCAGCTTGAGACGGGGAACAATCAGCGCCAGATGCCAGCGCTGCTTGTTTTGCGCGGCCTCGGCCATCAGGCCAAGCAAGGGGGCCTTCCAAGAGTCCAGAAGCGAGGGCAGAGTGCTGGAAACCTTCTCCAGCGCATCGGCAGCGCGGTTCACGATGCCCGGATCTTCATCCCAAAGACATTCGACGAGCTGCGCTACCTTCCGGGACTGCTGACGTTTAGGCTGCGCAAGAATGAGCGCTGCAACCTCCCCGGCCCGGCCAATGTTCGGGCGGTTGCCGCCTGTGGCAAGCATGGAATGGATGGTCTCGGAGGTAGGCATCGCCTGATTCTGCCCTCGCTTATTCTGTGTGGTTCTGGGCGATCAGCATCTTTCCCGCAACCCGCCCCACCCCGCGCAGCATGGCCTTCACCGGCCAGTGGCCTTCGGCGTCGGGGAAGAAGATTTCGCCGCTACGCCGCACTTCGGGACGATAATACCAGCGTTTGAGCAGCGCAAGATGGCCCTGGCGGAGGGTGGGCGACGGGGTTTTCGAGAGCTTGACCAGCGCGGCCAGCGCCGCCTCCATCCGGGCTTCGAGCAAACCGCGGGCGACCTTGGCGGACGGGTTGTCCGCTGCTTCGGAGGGTGAAGCCGGAACATTCTTCAAAATAACGCCCTCAGAAGCTGAATTATGCGTTGAATCTGCACATTTTCCGCTGTTTTGGTCCGGCTCAAAGCCCACTTCCTTCAAGGAATCATGCGCCTTTGGGCTGACAAAAGCCGCATTCCGGCTCATTTCGGAGCCGAAATCGCCCTTCACCGCGACCTCCGGAACCGGCTCAATCGACATCGGCTGCGCAAAGAGCGAAGTCGAGCCGGAGTTCTCGTTCTGAATCCTCATGCCAAGAGTCGAAAAACTGGCCGGCCCGGTCAGCGAACCGTTTTCATAGAGGAAGACTGCCACCTCGCCGGGGTTGGCTGAGGCTTGCAGGACAACCGCGCGAAGCTGGCTGAGCGGGCGAACCAGCTCGGGAGCCAAGGCCCGCACGCTCTCAATGCGAGCAACCTGCGCGTGGAGGGCGGCGGCGGCCTCGAATTCCAGGTTGGCCGAAGCCTCGTCGCGCTGGGTGCGCAGCGTGACCAGCCGGCTTTCGCCGCGCGTGGCCAGGAACTGCTGAACCACCGAGGCCTCTTCGCCGTAGCGTTCGTCGGTACAGCCCTGGTAGCAAGGCGCGAGGCACATCTTCATCTCGGAGTAGACGCAGCCGGGGTGATTGGGGTTGGGGTCCAACTCCTCCGTGCAACGGCGCAGCAGAAATAGCTTGAGTGCCTCATCGGCAAAGCGTTCAGCCGCCGCCCGCGATTGGAACGGTCCGTAAGCCCAGCCGGCCTCGCGCTGACTGGGGCGGTTGGTGACCGTAATGCGCGGGTAAGCGTTGCTGCCTAGGAACCGAACAAAGGCCGCTTGTCGCAAGTGCATGCGCTCCAGGGCCTTTGCCCCGTAGATTCCCTCCAAAAGAGAGAACTGCGCCAGCAGGGACTCGAAATCCGAACCGGTGAGCCGCCAGCGAATTTGCCGCACACGCCCGGCCAGTTGCAGCCGCCGCGGATGCTTGGCTGAAGGCTGCAAAAGCCGTTCCAGCCGTCCGCGCAGGTTGGGCGTGCGGCCGATGTACGGCTCGGCATGAGCCTCCGCGCCCGGCCCCACGGACGAAGACCTGTCCGTGGGGACCCCGTCAAAGCAAAGCGCGAAAACTGCCGGAGTTTGCGGCAGTTGCGCCAAAGCGGCCCTGGCGTCCGCCGGGTCAAAGGCGATCTGCTGCATCACAACCTCGGAACTTTGCCTTGAATTTCCCATTCCGGCATGGTCTGTCTCATCCATTCCGCACAAACTCCGCCAACTCCGCTAACACGCGCGCAGCGCGGCTGACTCGCTGACTCGCTAACTTCCCGCAATCGTCATGCCGTCGATGCGCAGCGTGGGCGAAGCCACCGCGCCACGGAACTCCAGGTCGCTGCCAATGGCGGTCACGTTCTTGAGCATCTTACCCAGGTTGCCGGCAATGGTCACCTCTTCGACGGCATGGCTCAGTTGACCGTTCTCGATCCACAGGCCGGTTGCGCCGCGCGAATAATCGCCCGTGACCACGTTCACGCCGAAGCCCATCAGGCTGGTGACGTAAAGGCCCGCGGGGACATCTCCGATGATTTGTTCCGGAGTCAGCGTGCCGGGTTCGAGATAGAGGTTGCCGCAGCCGATGCCCGGCGTGCCGGCCAGTCCGCGCGAAGCGTTGTGGGTGGACTTGAGCCCCAGCTTGCGCGCCGTGTATGTGTTGAGCAGATAGTTGCGCAGCACGCCCGCTTCCACCACCACAGTGCGCCGCGAGGGCAGGCCTTCGCCATCAAATGGAGAAGTTCCGAAGCCGCCCATGCCCGAGGGCAGCAGCATCGTATTGTCGTCGATGACTGTCAGCTTCTGCGAAGCGATCTGGTCGCCAAGGCGGCCAGCGAGAAAGGACGCGCTGCGCCAGATGGCGTCGCCCGAGGCGGCCTCGAAGATCGAGCCGATAAGCGAGCGGGCCACCTCCGGCGCAAAGACGATGGGAACCCGCTGCGTGGGAACGCGCCGCGCGCCCAGTCGGCGCAGCGTGCGCCGCGCCGCCTCCTGGCCGATGGACTCAGGTGATTCGAGATCCGCCAGCCGGCGCGCGCTGGACCACCAGCCGTCGCGCTGCATTGAGCCGTTCGTATCCTGAGCCAAGGGCGCCGCTGAAATTCCGGCATAGCTGGAGCGATAGCTGCCCAAAAAGCCACGCGAGTTGGCCAGCACCTTGCGTCCGGTGGCCGCCTCAAAGCTGCCGCCGTCGGAGTTGGTGATGCGCGGGTCGGCCGCCAGCGCCGCCGCCTCGGCACGCCGCGCCCACTCGATGCGCTCAGGGCCGGGAAGCGAATACACATCTTCGTGATAGAGATGCAGGTCGCCAGTGATCGCTCCGAATTCGCCCGTCTCAGGCAGGCCGCTGAAGGGGTCTTCCTCAGTCACTTTGGCCAGCGCCAGCGCGCCGTCGACCAGCAGGCGAATGCCCTCCGGGGTTAGGTCGCTGGTCGAGGCCGAGGCTGAGCGTGTGCCCAGGAATACCCGCAGCCCCAACCCGCGCGAGCCGGACTCCTTGAGCGTTTCCACCTGGCCCATGCGCACCTTGACGCTGAACTCGTCGCCCTCTCGGACAACAGCTTCGGCGTCGCTTGCGCCGGCTTTCGCGGCCAGTGCCACCACGTCGGCGGCCAGCGATTCAAGGTCGAGACCGGTCAAACCGGGTTCAACAGCAGTTTCGGGCATGACTTCAAGCTATCAAAGTTCGCGCACGGATGGCGCGGGCCATGATCTCCACGGCGATGCTCGATCATCCCAAAGCGCCCAACGAGCGCAAAAAAACTTCTGCACCTGGCAGGCGCGCGATGAGCAGATTCCCGTATTCGCCGACGGCGTATTCGGATATGGATGGTTGAGGAAGTCAACGGGGAGTTGGCAAGATATATGCCAGATATGGTGGTGGATTCAGTCTACTGCGAACTGTTTTTCCCGGCTCAAGCAGGAAACATCCGCGAGCGAACAACGAACTGCTGCTCCATGCAATGGCGGAGAGGGTGAGATTCGAACTCACGGTACCCTCACGAGTACGACGGTTTTCAAGACCGTTGCCTTAAACCACTCGGCCACCTCTCCAGGTTCAATGCCGTGGCCCTATTTTACCTGATTCCCAACCGCTTTGTTTTGTTAGTTTGCGAATCGTGATTACGTCACAATCAGGCGTTTTCGGCGGGTCACGTCACAATTACGTCACAACGTGACCCGCCCCGGCCACTTCAGAACCCCTTCAACTTCTTCGTCTCAGGCATTCTCGAATAGTGGGCGTGTCTTTGCGGTGCATCAGTAGCCGGCTGTGAAGCGTTCACGCGAGTGCTTTGGGTTTTCCAGTTCGTCCACCATTGCAACCGCAAAGTCTTCCATCGAGATGTGACTCTGCCCATCGGCGGCTACCAGAAGCTGGTCTTTGCCGAGGCGGAATTTCCCGGTGCGTTGGCCGGGAGCGAAGAATGCGGAGGGCGACAGGAACGTCCATTCGAGTTCCTTTTCCTTCCGAAGCCTGTTCAGAAACGCCGCACCTGCAAGTGCCTCGGACTTATACTCGGCAGGGAAGTTCGGCGCGTCCACAAGCAGGAGCCCCGGTGCAACCTCCAGACTGCCAGCACCACCAACCACGAGCAGCCGTGCGACATTTCCCCTCTTCGTTGCAGAAATGACCTTATCTGCATCTGTGTTCACGAAGTTGACGCTGTGAATAACGGCATCGTGACCGCCAACAGCCGCTGCCAATGCGTCTTCGTTCGTTACATCTCCTGCCGTCACCGTGACCCCTTCGTGCTTGGTCAGTTTCTCAGGGTGACGGGCTATCGCCGTGACCTGATGACCGCGACTCACAAGTTCTGAGATGAGGCGCGTACCCACGTTTCCGGTTGCTCCGAGCAGTGCTACTTTCATTCCATTCTCCTTTTGTATTCGCTGTAGTTACGAATGAGGTCAAAAAAACTCACTTCCGTTCTCTCGCCTGAACGGAACGCAGCAAGCCCTTGATGGTTGTTCGTGCCAACTCGCCTTCCAACGCCCGTTCTGCCTTCTCATAGATGGTTCCCAACGAGGCTTGAATGTTCCTGCCTACGGGACAGAGGGGGTTAGGCTGCTGATTGTGCATTGAGAACGGTGAACCTTCCTCGATGGCTTTCCTCACATCTGCCAGCGAGATGTTCTCCGGGTCGGCTGCGAGTTCCCACCCCCCGCGCTGCCCCGGCTGCGATGTCACGAGGCCGACGTTTCGCAACACGCCCATCAGACGGCGAACAAAGACGGGGTTCGTGTTCACGCTGCCGGCGATATATTCCGACGTGAGTGGTTCTCCAGGTTGCGAGGCGAGGAGTGTCAGAATGTGCAGCGCAACTGTGAATCTGGTGCTGACGTTCATCTGTATCTACATTAGTTACGAATTAAAGGTCTGTCAAATTGGGCGGAAGTCCGTCGCCGCGTTGGATAACGTCACAATTGGGGAATTGGAAGACCAACGCCGACGACCGGAAAATACTGTAAATATAACAAACTAAATAACTTAAAGTGGTAGGGGCGGGCAGACAACGCACTAGCACCATCCCACCAGCCTCGGGCAGGCGGCACCAGTACGGGACAGTGTAGGAAAATGGCACCACGCTCGAACACGAAACCAACGTTGACCTGTTGTCCAGAACTTTCAGTCGCTACAATGTCAGGTATGCTTCAGCAACTTGAATTCGCCGATAAGGTTCGCCGTCAAGTCGCCCCTCGGATTGCCAAAGGGCGCAAATCTGAACTCGGCCAATTTATGACTCCATCGAACACGGCCCGGTTCATGGCCTCGTTGTTCCCGGCCAGCACACTGGAGACGTGCCGCCTGCTGGATGCTGGCGCAGGTGTGGGTGCGTTGTCGTGCGCCTTTCTCGACCGCTGGATCAGCGGCGGCTTTCAGTTTCAAGATGTGCAAGCCTACGCCTACGAGATCGACGATAAGCTCCGGGGACACCTTGCCGAGCACCTTGCAGCCTATCAGGGCGTGACGGCTCACGTCTCAGGCGAGGACTTCATCTCTTCATCGAATCAGTTGCTCTTCCACGGGGCGACAGATTACACACACGCGATACTGAATCCGCCGTACAAGAAAATCAACAGCCTTTCGGCGCATCGGCATGAACTCCGTGCTCTGGGCATTGAGACTGTGAACCTGTACTCTGCATTCGTCGCGCTCGCCGTCATGCAGGCCGCGCACGAGGGACAGATTGTGGCGATCATCCCGCGCAGCTTTTGCAACGGGCCGTACTATCGTCCATTCAGAGATTTCATTTTGCAGAGGGCGGCGCTCCGGCACATTCATCTATTCGAGTCGCGCACCACGGCATTCAAGGACGATGACGTGCTGCAAGAGAACATCATCATTCGCTTGGAGCGCGGCGGCATTCAGGGGCCGGTCACAATCACCACCTCGACGGACGATAGCCTGAGCGATTTAGAAACTCATGTGTACCCGTTCGATCACATCGTGTTCCCCGACGATGGAGAGGGCTTCATTCATGTTCCTACGTTGCCAGATGAGGACACAGAGGCCATCGATACGCCGTCCGCCATTCGATTTTCACTGGCCGACATTGGCATCAATGTATCGACTGGCCCCGTAGTCGATTTCCGGCTTAAAGACTATCTCCGCGACATGCCAGCACCGGGCACCGTGCCGCTGCTTTATCCGAGTCACTTCAGCATCAATCGCACGGAGTGGCCGATTGCAGGCGCGAAGAAGCCGAACGCGATTGAACGGAACGGCGATACTGAGAAGTGGCTGTTTCCGAATGGTCACTACTGCGTGGTGCGTAGGTTCTCATCGAAAGAAGAGAAACGCAGAATCATGGCGAGCGCGGTTGATCCCGCCGTCTTTGGCAACGCGCAGGCGCTAGGGTTTGAAAACCATCTGAACGTGTTTCATGAGAACAGGCGTAGCCTATCGGAGCCGCTGGCAAACGGGCTTGCCGTGTTCTTGAATACGACGGTCGTAGACAAGGCATTCCGTCGCTTCAACGGACACACTCAGGTCAACGCTACAGACCTGAAGACGATGAAGTATCCGAGTCGTACCGCATTGATCGAGCTTGGCAAATGGGCCGTCAAGAGCGGAGACCTTACGCAGCAAATGATCGACGAAAGGCTGGACGCGCTGACGGCATGACGCACATTCACATCGAGGAAGCACTCGCAATCATCAAGGCTCTAGGCCTGCCACGGGCACAACAAAACGAGAGGTCGGCAGTCAGTCTCCTTGCACTGTTGAACCTTACGCCAAAGAAGACATGGGCTGAATCTGAAGCTCCGCTGGTTGGCATCACGCCTGTCATGGATTGGGCGCATGAGCACTACGAAAAGAAGTACGCGCCGAACACGCGCGAGACGTTCCGCCGCCAGACGATGCACCAGTTCGTAGCCGCTGGACTCGTACTGTATAACCCCGATAAGCCTGACCGCTCGGTGAACAGTCCGAAGGCCGTGTATCAGATCGAGCCTGCAACGCTTGCACTCATTCGCTGCTTCGGAACAAAGAAGAAGTGGACCAGCAAGCTCGCAGCGTACTTGACCGAACACCAGACGTTGATTGCACAATACGCGAAGGAGCGAAAGCACAACTTGATTCCCGTCGTGATTGCACAGGGCAAGGCGATTGCTCTTAGCCCAGGCGAACACAGCGAACTGATCCGTGCAATCATTGAAGACTTTGCTCCGCGCTTCGCACCGGGCAGTGTGTTGGTCTATGCAGGCGACACGGGCGAGAAGTGGGGATACTTCGACAAGACGTTGCTCGCGGACCTGGGTGTCGAGGTCGATGCACACGGGAAGATGCCCGATGTCGTTCTGCATTACACCGACAAGAACTGGTTGCTCCTCATCGAGTCAGTCACCAGTCACGGCCCCGTAGACGGCAAGCGCCATGCAGAACTGGCAGAGTTGTTTGCAGGCTCGAAGAGTGGCCTTGTCTATGTGACTGCGTTTCCGAACCGTGCAATCATGGGCCGCTATCTTGGCGAGATTGCATGGGAGACCGAAGTGTGGGTAGCCGATGCGCCCTCGCATCTTATCCACTTCAACGGCGAGCGGTTTCGCGGGCCGTATCCGGTTGAATAGTTCGTGGTGCTGCTGTCAGCCGCAAGATGCTCGACAACTACAGCCATGTACGGTCAGAGGCAAAGCGCAAGGCTGTAGAGTCTTTTGAATGCGCCCAGCGGTCAATAGGCAGGGTGTGTGTACTCGAATAAGAAGATTGACGCAGAGTATCCACAAAAGCCCCCACAAAATGAAAAACGGAAGCGAGGACGCTTCCGTAAGTCACTGATTTTAATGGTCGGGACGGGCAGATTTGAACTGCCGACCCCTCGCACCCCAAGCGAGTGCTCTACCAGGCTGAGCCACGTCCCGACACAATCGAGCCGGCTCTGAAGAGCCGGCTTTTGGGGTCTTCATTAGTTTACACGAGCCAAGCCCTGCGTGCTTGGACCCAACGGAGAATCACACCGGTCAGTCCAGTTTCCCTGTGCCTTGCCGGGGGACTCGTCCAGAGACGGTCCTTCGCAAGCCGCCAGCCGGGCCCCCTCAGTTCGCTGGTGGAACGAACTCCTGCGGCAGGGCCAGGCCCTCGCTGAAGAAGAACTGCTCCATCTGCTCGACCAGGAACTGCTGCGCCTGGGGAGTCCACGGTTGCAGCCGGTACTCGTTCAACAGCATCTTTTGCCGTTCAATCCACTCGCTCCAGGCTGCTTTGGAGACATTCTTGTAAATTTTCTGGCCAAAATCCGAGTCGAAGGGTGGCTCATCCAGGCCCTCCATCTCCTTTTTGTAGCGAACGCAAAACACCGTATTTGCCATCCTTCATGCTCCTGATCCCATTGTATTGGATCGGGTGCATCGCGCAGGCGCCGGGTTCCATCGCAACAGTCAAAGATGCTGAATCGGGAATCGGCAATCACCGTGAGATCATCCGCGCCGAGTTGCCAACTTTGTGCTTGACAACCACTAAAATCAAAGGTTTGCTGGATATGTTCTGAGCGAGCGCCTTTTTTGCGCCCCCACGACTTGGAGGCACTCAGTCAACTCAAGTTTGGCTTGAGCATGGAACACACGAATCAGCAGTCCAGTCTCGACCCGAAAGGAATCGCAATGCCTGAACCGAATCAGTCTGGCCTCTCCGACAATGCCGCCGGCGCCATCGCCTACATCACAATCGTCCCAGCAATTGTCTTCCTGGTTCTCGAACCCTACAACAAGAGTGCCTTTATCCGCTTCCACGCCTGGCAGTCCATCTTCTTCAGCATCGTAGCGTTCGTCGTCTACGTCGCGCTGAAGATGTTCTTCATGGTAGGCCTGTTCTTTGCGTCTTTTCTCATTGGGATGCTCTCCCTGCTCATCTGGCTTGCCTTTTTCCTCGTGTGGATTCTCTGCGTGATCCAGGCGGTGAACGGCAAGTGCTTCAAGCTGCCGATCCTCGGTGCCCTGGCAGAAAAGCAGGCCGGCCAGTAACTGGTGCCCGCGCCTTGTTTTTTCTCGTTGCAAGTAACAATCAGCGTTCCGCCGCAGGATTTTTGCTTGACAAGCATGAGCACACGGGGGTTTTCTTATCTCGTCTCAGAACCTTGTCTTTAGCACACTCGTTCTTCAGAGTTCTGTGGTTTGCTGAATCCGGGCAAGGCGTGAAGTAATCGTTTTCCGCAGTCCAGTTTCGCCACGAAAGGAATCACCATGTCCGAACCGAATCAGTCTGGCCTCTCCGACAATGCCATCGGCGCAATCGCCTACATCACTTTCGTCCCGGCAATCGCGTTTTTGGTCCTTGTCCCCTACAAAAAGAGCTCCTTTGTCCGCTTTCACGCCTGGCAATCCATCTTTCTCAGTTTTGTGGCGTGGATCGTCAGCTACGCGCTGAACTATCTCCTCCAGTCCAGCGGGGTGTTGGGATATCACCTGTGGGCGCCCACCATCTGGATCGTCTGGCTTTTCTGGATCCTTCTGTGGGTCATTTGCTTGGTCCAGGCGGTCAATGGCAAGCGCTTCAAGCTGCCGATCATCGGTGCCCTCGCCGAAAAGCAGGCTGGCGCCTAGGCTGGCTCTTCTTCATCGCTTGTGGCGCTGCGGTCCCTCAGGCCTCAGCGCCGCCTGCCCTTCTTGCCAAGCTTTTTTCTGGCTTTGAAGGAACGCGCCGGCGCGGCATTAGCCTTCTTTTTCTTCGCTTTAGGACGAGACTTGGCAGACTTCTTGCCGGTCAGCGGAATCCCTTCTTCCACAATCGAGAATTGCAGTTTTCGCTCCTGGGCCAGGATGCGGTCAAGAATCACCTGCACCCGGTCGCCGGCGCGGAAGCGGCGGCCCGTGCGCTCGCCCACGATCTCATGCGTGTTCTCGCGCCAGGTATAGCGGTCGTCGCGCAGGGTGTCGATGGGCACCAACCCCTCGACAAACAGGTCGGTCAGCTCGACAAACAGGCCGTACTTGGCCGGATTCAACACCAAAGCGGCAAACTCCTCGCCCACCCGGTCCTGCATGAAACGAACCTTCTTCCACTCCACCAGTTCGCGCTCGGCCTCGGCGGCGCGGCGCTCGGTCTGGCTGGTCTCCTCGGCAATCTGCGCCAGTTCGGCCTCGGGAATCGGCGGCTCGTAAGAGAGCCCTGAGGTTTGGCGCGATGATTTTCCACGGTGTATCACAATCCCAGCCAAACCTTCATTTGGATGCGTCCACGGCGAGCTGTGACGGCCTTCCGCCACCATTCCCTCACCGCTTACGCCTTGCTGCAGCAGCGCCTTGGCAATGCGATGCACGATCAGGTCCGGATAGCGGCGGATGGGCGACGTGAAATGCGTGTAGCTGGGCGCGGCCAGCGCAAAGTGGCCTTCGTTGATCTCCGAGTAGCGCGCCTGCATGAGAGAGCGCAGCATGAGATAGCTTAGAATCCGCTCCTCCGGCTTGCCCTCAATCCGCGCGGCGAGCTTCTGATACATGCGCGGCGTCACAGGGATGTCTTCGGGCACCTCGTGCACTCGCGGATTGCGGCCGGTGCGTTGCGCGTCGCGGCGGTCGCCTCGGGTGAGAATGCGTTTGACCGGCAACGCGCCAAGGCCGAGCGTGTAGCCAAACGCCGCTGCCAGTTCCTCAAACTGGACCACCCGGCGCGGCTCAGGTTTTTCATGAATTCGATAGAGCGAGGGAACTCCCAGATCTTCAAGCCAGGTGGCCACGCACTCGTTGGCCGCCAGCATGAACTCCTCAATCAGCCGGTTTGCCCAGGTGCGCTCGGACTTGGTTACGCCGCGCATCTGGCCCTGCTCGTCGAACTCGATTACTGGCTCGGGCAAATCGAAATCGATCGAGCCCCGCTCCTCGCGCCGCCTGTTCATCAACACTGCCAGCTTGTGCATCCGCTCGAAGGCGGGAACCAGTGCGGCATAGCGTGCGCGGGTTTCGGCATCGCCTTCCAGAATCGCGTGGACCTCCGTGTAGGTCATGCGCGCCGCCGAGCGGATGACTCCCTCGACAATCTCGTAGCTCTCGATGCGGCCTACGGAGCTGAGTTGCATGATGCAGCTCAGAACCAGCCGGTCTTCGCCAGGGCGCAGGCTGCAGATGCCTGTGGAGAGCTCCTGCGGCAGCATGGGAATGGCGCGATCGGGGAAGTAGACGCTGGTTCCGCGGAGCCGCGCCTCCAGATCCAGGTCCGTTCCCTCTCGTACATAATTAGCCACATCGGCGATGTGTACCTGCAACTCATAGCCGCCGTCACCGCGTTCATTCACCAAGACAGCATCGTCGAAATCACGAGCCGTCTCGCCGTCGATGGTGACGATTGGCAATTCACGAAAATCGCGGCGCTGCGCAATCTCCTCCTCGTCGAGATGCGCCACGGCGCGGGCCTCGGCCAACACATTGTCTGGAAAGACCCGCGGCAACTGGTGCTTGCGGATCATCATCTCCACGTCCACGCCGAAGTCGTCGGGCAAGCCCAGCACCTCGATCACACGACCCATAGGCGGCCGCGTCGGCGTGGGCCAACTGGTGATCTCGACATCGACAACCAGGCCTTCCAATCCGGAGGGAGGCGGGGGTTTCAACCCCCGTATAACGCCATCAGACTCAGAGGGGGCTTCAGCCCTGGAGGGAAGTACTTCGTGTACCTCCACCTGCTTTTTCGTCGCCTCCAAAGCTGCCGCTGCCTCATTCCCCAGCACACGGTGCGCCGTAGCCGCTTCACTGACCTGCGGAATTTCCTGCCCTTCGGGAATCAGAATGTGCTGCGTCATCCGCTCGTCAAAGGGAACAACGGTATTCCCTTGCGCACGGTCCGAACGAGCATAGTGGAAGATGCCAACCACGGTCGGGTTGCGCCGCTCCAGAATCCGCACAATGCGGCCCATGCGGCGGCCATCGGCCTTGGGCGGCTCAACTTCGACCAGCACCTGGTCGCCCTGCATGGCGCCGTTGATCTCGTTGGGAGGAATGAAGACATCTTCCTGAGGAGCAGTTGTCTGGTTGGCCTGACGCGGATTAGGCCGCACAAACCCGTAGCCGTCGCGATGCAGATCCAGCCGCCCGGCCACCAGATTGTCGCGGGTGCCGCTCGCGCCAAGCGGCTTGGGAATGCCCCAGTGCTCGCGGTCCAGCTTGACGAGCGCCCCGCGCACCGTCAGCCGGGCGAGTTGTTCAAGAAGCAGCCGCCGCTCTCGTCCGCCGCCGAGGCTCAACTCGCGCACCAGTTGCTTGTATCCGGCCTTCTGGCCGGCAGAGCGGGCAATCCGCGTCAGCAGTTCTCGATCCGTCATAGCTCAATTAGAACTCAAGCAGATGGAGCCCCATACGCGTCCGCCTGCACGGATCTTCGCGGGTGGGTTAGATGTCGAGGTTCTTTACGTCGAGCGCGTTGTCCTCGATGAACTTGCGGCGCTTTTCTACGTCTTCGCCCATCAGTGTGGCAAAGATCTCCTCGGTTTCCACAAAGTCTTCGAGCTTAACTGAAAGCAGCGTCCGGCGCTCGGGGTCCATCGTGGTCTCCCAGAGTTGCGTGCTGGTCATCTCGCCCAGGCCTTTGTAGCGCTGGACGGTGTAGTCCTTCTTGCCCTGTTCGACGATGTAGGAGAACAGTTCGCGGGCGGTCTGCTTTTCAACCGGTTCGCGAGCGGCGCGGGCGGCGCGGCGGGCCTGCTTGGCCTCCGCCTGGGCCTCGGCGTCTTCCGGCGCGCCTTCGGCTTCGGCAGTCTCGGTGTCGCCGGAGGCTGCTTCGGCGTCTGGCTCCGCAGCCGTAGCCTTGGGAGCGTACTCGATGAGGAAGGGCGGCTCAAGGAATTCCTTGATGAGCGTGTATTTCGCCATCATCTGGCGGAACTCGGGGCTGGAGGCCAGGGTCCAGTCGATGCAGCGCGTGGCGCCCTGCGCATCGGTAAAGCAGATCGACCAGGTGTGGTGCTCCTCGTCCTCGACCGGATCGGCCAGCGCTTTGAAACCGAACTCGTCTGCCAGTTCGACCAGTTGAGCGTGAAGCTCGAGCAGCTTGGACGGAACGTCGCTCTCGGATTTAGAGGCGAAATCGGCGCGGTGCACAAGCTCGGCGCGGGCCAGCAACTCGGTCAGTTTCTCATTGCGGATGCGCTGGTCCACCTTCTCGACAAAGCCGAGGTACTCATTGAGCGTGGCCATGAAGCGTGTGAGGCCGGCGCCCTCGATGCGGCTGGCAGACTCGCCGTGACGGACGATCATGCCCTCCGCGGCGCGGTTGACCATCACCTTCACAAACTCACGCTCGTCCTTGATGTAGTCCTCGCGGCGGCCCTTCTTGATTTTGAACAGCGGCGGCTGGGCGATGCAGATGTTGCCGCGCTTGATCAACTCGGTCATGTGGCGGAAGAAAAACGTGAGCAGCAAGGTGCGAATGTGCGAGCCGTCGACGTCGGCATCGGTCATGAGAATGATTTTGCCGTAGCGGATCTTGGTGGCGTCGAAGTCGTCCTTGCCGATGCCGCAGCCGAGCGCGGTAATCATGGCGCGGATTTCCTCGTGGCCCAGCATCTTGTCGTAGCGGGCCTTTTCGACATTGAGAATCTTGCCCCTGAGGGGCAGGATGGCCTGGAAGCGGCGGTCGCGGCCCTGCTTGGCGGTGCCGCCGGCGCTCTCACCCTCGACCAGGTAGAGTTCGCAGCGCTCGGGGTTGCGCTCGCTGCAATCGGCCAGCTTGCCGGGCAGGCCGCCGCCGTCGAGAGCGCCCTTGCGGCGGGTCAGGTCGCGGGCCTTGCGGGCCGCTTCACGGGCGCGCGAGGCTTCGATGGCCTTGTTGATGATGCGCTTGGCGATGGGCGGATTCTGCTCGAGGAATGCGCCCAGGCGTTCGTTGACGAATGCCTGGACCGTGCCGGCGATGTCGGAGTTGAGCTTGCCCTTGGTCTGCCCTTCGAATTGCGGCTGCGAAAGCTTGACGCTGACCACGGCCACCAGGCCCTCGCGCACGTCGTCGCCGCTCAGGTTCTCTTTTACGTCCTTGAAGAGACCAAGCGACTGGCCGATGGCGTTGATGGTGCGGGTGAGCGAGGTGCGGAAGCCGGAGAGATGCGTTCCGCCATCCACCGTGTTGATGTTGTTGGCAAAGCTGAAGACCGTCTCCGAGTAGCTGTCGTTGTACTGGAGGGCGATCTCGATCTCGACGTTGTCGCGCATCGCCTCCATCATGATCGGCTTTTCGTGCAGCACGGTCTTGCCGCGGTTGAGGTGCTTGACGAACTCGGCAATGCCGCCGGCGTAGCGGAACTCTGCACGGCGGGCTTCGCCGGTCTTGGGATCGGCGGTGCGCTCGTCGGTGAGCGTGATTTCTAGGCCCTTGTTGAGGAAGGCCATCTCGCGCAACCGCTGGGCCAGCGTGTCGTAGTTGTACTCGGTGGTGCTGAAGATCGTCTTATCAGGCAGAAAATGAATCTTGGTTCCGCGCTTCTTGCTGGTTCCCGCCTTGCGCAGTTCGCTTACCGGATCGCCGCAACTGAAGTCCATCTCCCAGGTGTAGCCGTCGCGCCAGATCTCGACGTTGAACTCCTGCGAGAGCGCGTTGACGCAACTGACGCCCACGCCGTGCAGGCCGCCGGAGACCTTGTAGGTGGATGCGTCGAACTTGCCGCCTGCGTGGAGCTTGGTGAGCACCACCTGCACGGCCGGCATCATCTTGCCGTTGGACAAGGGCATCATGTCCACCGGAATGCCGCGGCCGTCATCGACCACGGTGATGGAGTTATCCACGTGGATGATGACGTCGATCTTCTTGCAATAGCCGGCCAGCGCCTCGTCCACCGAGTTGTCCACGACCTCGTAGACCAGGTGGTGCAGGCCCATCTCGCCGGTCGAGCCGATGTACATGGCGGGACGCAGGCGTACTGCCTCGAGGCCTTCAAGAATCTTGATGTTTTCGCCGGTGTAGCTGTCGTTATCACCGTGGTTCGGTGCGCCGTTCAGGGGTTCAGTCGCCATAGGTTTCCAATCGCAAGGGTTTCGCTTGAAGATCCACAGAGGTTAGGGCGCCCGGCGTGATCTTCCGGGGTGTAATTCGGGGGTCTAACCAGTTGAAAGACAGGGGCTTTCAAGCGAACTTGCCTATATCGATTTTACCATGCGGGGAGGGTGGAAGCGAGGACGGTTGAGGGCAGAGAAAGCGGACGGTGCCAGCAAACATCGTGCAAAGCATGTTACGTTAGTAATAATTTCCGTTACATTTTTATTATATCCATGAATTTACTGGACTTAGTTTAGCTCATTTCCTATCATTTTAAAGTGCAGAAGATGCGTCTTCTGTCAATCTGAGTCCACCAGGGGTTAACGATCATGAAATCCGTCATCCGCATCTTCGCTCTGTCCGTTGTTGTCGCCGGCGCCGCTGCCGCTGCCACCACACCCAAAGCCGCTCCCGCCCTTCCCAGCCACCAGTCGGCCACTGCGAGCATGCCCTCTCCGGCCTGCGGCCCAGGCAAGCCAGGCGGCTGCATGGTCAACCCCTCTTTAGGCAACTAAGTGTCTGGGGGAATCTGGAAGGCACCAAGGTAACCATACGGAATTACCGCGAGATAACTCTGCTCTGATTTGAGTGTGAGCGGGCGGAGTTTCGGCGCTATTCTGAGAATGTTCTCAGAATGGCGGGGTCCTATATGTCCTCACAAACGGCGATGTTCCTGATGGCGGTGCTGGAATTCGCGCTTTGGGGAGCGTTTGCCTTTCTGTTCTGGACCAGAAAGCTGCATCGCCGTTTCCCGGCGATGGGGGGCTATCTGTCATTGCATGTGGCCGCCTTGCCCGTCCTGATGGCTCTTTTCTATGGCCAACCGCGGCACTGGCTCAACGACTCCTGCTTTGTTCTTTACTACTATGTCTACTGGGCTGTGTACCTGGCCAGCGCAGTGCTCATCTTCTTTGTCTGCATCGAAGTGTTCCGCTCCGCGCTTTCGGCTTTTTCCTGGCTCCAGAGACTTGGAACCGTGGCTTTTCGCTGGGCAGCATTGATATCGGTGATTGTGAGCTTGTCGACGCTCTCCTTCCAGCCCCATCAGTTCCTTGTCATCAACGACATGGCTTACAGCCTGATGCGTTCGGTGAGCATTGTTGAGCTCTGCCTGCTGGGCTTCCTCTGCCTGAGCATGAATGCTCTGTGCCTTTCAGTCCGCGATATGGCCTTTGGCCTTGCCCTGGGCTTCGGCTTGATGTCGACCAATGATCTTGTGGTCGATTCCATGCTGTCCCGCAATACCTCGCTGACCGGCCCTCTCCAATTTGTTTTTGAGTCGCTGATTCTGGTCTCGCTGGGGATCTGGGTTACTTACTGCGCCCTGCCCGAGCCGGTCCGCAGGCCTGTTTTGATGCCGTTAAACTCCACCATCCTCCGCTGGAACGAGATCGCCTCCGCCCTGGGCCACACCGGAACGCAGGTTGCCGTGCAGCAGCCAGCCAGCGGCTTCTTCCTCACAGATGTCGAGCAGGTCGTAGACAAGGTTCTTAAGCGCAATCTGGCCGGCCAGGAATCCGATACGTAAGCACTGACAGGGCAAAGAACGCAGAAAAGGCCACGGCTTTGCCGTGGCCTTTTCTGCGTAAGCCTGCGCCGAGTTTACTCGGCTGCGATGGGTTCGATCGAGGCGAACCGGCCGCGATTGCCGTGGTCGGAGAACTTCACCCGCCCGCTCACCTTGGCGAAGAGCGTATCGTCGGAGCCGATGCCCACGTTCAGTCCTGGCTTGATGCGGGTGCCCCGCTGGCGCATGATGATGGAGCCGCCGGTGACCACTTCGCCCGCAAAGGCCTTTACGCCCAGCCGCTGTGCATTGGAATCCCGTCCGTTTGTGGAGCTGCCTCCACCCTTCTTATGTGCCATTGCCCAATCCCCTTCCTTCTTTTCGCTTGCCTGCCGCGCAGTTTCTCTAGACGGCGGCTGTGTAGGTCATGCCGTCGGCCTCAATGGCCTTGATGCGCACTTCGGTAAAGTTCTGCCGGTGCCCTTGCAACTTCTTGTACTGCTTTTTCCGCTTCAGGTGGAAGACCAGAATCTTGTCTCCCCGTCCTTCGCCCAGCACTTCGGCGATCACCTTTGCGGTGGCCGGCTTGGCCACTGTTCCCGGCTCGCCCGAAACTGCCAGCACGTCGCTGAACTCGACGAAGTTGGAGTCGGACTTTACGCTCTCAATCTTCACTACGTCGCCTGGTGCGACCCGATACTGCTTACCACCGGTGCGAATAACCGCGTACATAAATCCTCCAGCGCAAGTCCGGCTCGGCCGCTGCGCGCCCAAAGCAAATAGCTCGGGCAATCCAAAAAATAGCTCGGGCGGAAACTTCCGTGCCGCGGTACGCTCAAGCCCCGTCACTTTCCGGGCGAACGTCTGGCTCCACGACGACAGGCAGGAATCGCCAAACTAGAGTAGTGTACCGGCTTTAGAGGGTAAAGGTCAATTCGCACCACCCGCGGTGCATTCCGGCCGAGCCGGCCAGAGCCGCCGCAAGACCGGCAAAGTGAACCCCCAGCGCCGTTCTGCCTGCTGAAAAAGATAGACGCCGAGCAGCGTGATGAGCGGTTCCAGAGGGTGCCGGAAGCGGGCGTGCGCGGTCACGATGTAGTATGCCGCCGGCAAAAGCAGGAAGGCCGCGGCAAACAGGCCCGCGCCCGTAACTCGCCGCCGCAGCACGAGCGCCAGGCCCAGCAGTCCGGCCAGGGAGGTGAAGCCGTAGTTCAGTCCCCGGCCGAAATTCGCCAGTGGGCTGAAGTCGGCGTTGGGAACGCCAAACCAGAAAAAGTAAATGCGCGTCAGGCAAAGCCTCAGAAAACGGGGAACATCGGCGCGAATGGCTTGTTTGGCCAACTCGCCTCGCCATGCCGAGTAGCGCAGCTCTCCCATCTGCCGGTACAACTCGAACTGTCCAAAGTTTTTGGTGGGGTGGTTGTAGAGCATCATGATGCCGGTGGCGCCGGGACCGTTGGCCATATAGAATTCCGCGCCAAAATTAGTGCGGAGAAGGACAAACTGATGAAATGCCCGCTCGTTTCTCCAACTCCATGGGGCAATCAGGGCGAGAAAGACGAGTCCGGCGGCAATAGCCTTGGGCAGGTGCTTCGGCCAGCTATTCCCGCTTCGCGCCAGCATCCAGATTCCGCAAACCGGCAGAAACAGCAGCAACCCTGGATTGGAGAGCGCCATCAGTCCCCAGACAAGGCCAAAACCCAGCCAGCGGGACCAACTGGGGCCGTCCGGGCGCCTTGGCTCAAGGAGGGGTTGCTCGCCGCAGGCCCTCACGCAACCAACACGCAGCGCAATCACCAGCGCCAGTTGGAAGAGGAAGACCGTCAGTGTCGTTTCCCAAATCCACTTCACGGCATACTGCATGGCCGCCGGGTACAGCGCCCAGATCCACCCCGACCAGCGAGCCGTGCGCGTGCCAAAGCAGCGCTCGCCCGTCTCCCAGATCAGGGGAATCATCAGCGCGTTCAGCAGGCTGTCGAACGACAGAACAGCCCAGGCCGACAGCGTGGAATAGACTCCGAAGACTTTGAAGATGCCGCTCAGGATCAGGGGGAACAGCGGCGTAACCCAGGCTGTCGGCCCGGTTTGGCCGAGAAAGGGATCCGCGTAGCCGCGGCCTGTGGCCAGTGCGCGGGCAATCCGGCCCATCTCGGCGCCGAAATGGAAGTGGTCGTCCTCCGGATTCAACCTGTAGTAGTGGCAGAGAGCGATGACCGCCAGCCGCACAGCCAGCGCCAGCCAGAAAAGCCGCCATGGCCCCCAGACTCCCGCAGCTGTGCCTGGCTGGGACGACAGCTCCGTTGCTGGGCGCTTTGAATTCTGGCTCATCAAATCCAATCGAATCGACGCAGGTTTGCCATCCGCGCGGTGTAAATCGTCAAGTTCTGTCCCGGTTTCGCCTCCATCATAGCAGCGCGCGGGATGGCGTTCGACTTGAATACCTCTGAGGCATGAACTGAAGCCCCCGCTCTCACGGCCGCGCCGGAACCACGTAGAAGAGAATGGCGATGTAGTGCGCAATGCTGCCGGCCAGCACAAACAGGTGCCAGGTGGCGTGGAAGTAGCGCAGCCGGTCCAGCGCGAAGAAGATGATGCCCAATGTGTACGCTATACCGCCCGCGCCCAGCCACATGAGCCCGTGCCAGCCGAGAGCGTGGACCAGCGGCACCACCGCGACCACCACAAACCAGCCCTGCGCCAGATAGACCAGCGCCGATGCCACCTGAAACCGTCCCACGGCAAAGCTCTTGAAGACAACACCGGCGACGGCCAGAGACCATTCGACGCTGAAGAGAGTCCAGCCCCACGGCCCGTGCAGCGTAACCAGGCAGAACGGCGTGTAGGTGCCGGCAATCAGCAGGTAGATGGACGAGTGGTCGAGGATGTGAAAGACATGCCGCGCCCGCGTCCGCACCAGCGAGTGGTAGAGCGTCGAACAGATGTAGACCAGCACCAGCGTTACGGCGAAGACGGAGCAGCTCACGACGTGCCACGCCGTCCCACTGGTCGAAGCAGCAATCAGGTAGATTGCGCCTGCAATCGCCAGAACCGCGCCAATGCCATGCGTGATGGCATTGGCCAGAATGTCGCCTAATTTGTAATGGGTTTGCACAGCTTGATGATAGCGCCGATCAACGGGTGCCCCACCCATAAGCGCTAAGATAACGATTGACGATTGAAATGAAGATTACTATTCTATTTGCATGGCTGAACTTGAGAATTGGCGAGTTCTGGTAGGATTGCTTCCTTTGAATTGGGAGCAG
>Ga0326728_10003100_pt1 | contig 52951 bp, 36 predicted proteins | sample MB3enrmetagenome_FD_207602 | JGI IMG/M metagenome (GOLD analysis project Ga0326728, IMG submission 207602) | Lab enriched peat soil microbial communities from McLean, Ithaca, NY, United States - MB31MN | ecosystem: Environmental > Terrestrial > Soil > Wetlands > Peat | place: USA: New York... | reverse complement strand
GGCGAGATTTTTTATTCGCTGAAGGAGGCACAGATCCTGACGGAGAGATGGCGCGTGGAATATAACACAGAGCGTCCGCACTCGGCGCTGGGCTACCGGCCACCGGCACCGCAAGCCATCTTGGCGACGACTACGGACAAATGTTCAACGAGGCGTTACACTAACATTCCACTTGGTACAAAAGATCGGTCACGTCACGGCCGTGATATCGGTCAAAGAGGGCGCCTCTCACTGGAGTATGCGTCACTGCTTCAAGGATCGCTGGTCTTGAAAGAGTCACCTTGCAGCGATACCAGCGAACGAGACAGTAAATGACGAAGGCAAGAAGCCAAAGAGGTGTAGTACCATGCCACAACGAAAAGTGATGCTCCTAATATCGAGGATGCCCGTTAATTGGTAGAAAGTAGCGACTCTCATAGTCCTTTCGCACCGGACACACTTGTGGCTACCGAAAACTCCATGCGCGGGCCTGGCCATGATTCTCTTTTGCTGTAACATTGTTACATACGTTTGAGCAGTGTCTGGGGTCTCTTCGGAGACTGCCGATTCTAAAGCGACTCGAGTCGTTTGAGGTTTTCGGTAGGCACAGTTTGCGATCGCTCCCCTGACTCAGTCTGCGTTTCAGCCGCAACCGGGGCAGTCATGGCCGCGAGAGGGCTCCCCGCCAGCATCAGGCCCGCCGCGCCTGATGAATGCAATATGAACTTGCGCCGTGAGATTGGTCGCTTCGCCATTGAGCTGTTTCCTTTCCCTGAGATCCGCTAGATCAGCCTCTGAAGCAATGAAGTCTCGCTTTGAAATCGAAAAAATGGGCCACTACGTATGTCGCCGCGATTGGTACCAAACATAATACGAGAGCAGCCGTTTCAACCGGAGCTTCCTGAGTTCTGCCGGTACCGATGGCGGAAGAGTAGCCCCGATTCTATGCGAGCTTTAAGGTCGCGGCTCGCTTGAAAATCTTCCACGCGAGCTGGTCAGTTCATGTTCGATCTCCTCTAGAGTTTTGCTCTTAGTTTCGGGAACACGCAGAAATACAAAGAAAAAGCCCGCGAGGCAAACACCCGCGTAAGTCCAGAACGTCCCAGCGGGACCGAGGACGCGATTAAGAATGGGAAAGGTGAAGGTCAAAACAAACGAAGCACACCAGAGAGCAGACACCGAAATCGAGACCCCGATACCGCGAACACGATTGGGGAAGATTTCCGAGATCAAGACCCAGGTCACGGGGGCGAGGGAGAGTGCGTAACAGCCAATCGTGCACAGTGTGATCAGCAGGACCGGCAGCCCTTTGATTCCGGAGCGATAAGTGAGCCCAAGCACCAGATGGGACAATGCAATTCCTGCACACCCAAACAGCATGAGGGAGCGGCGCCCAACCCGATCAACCAGGGTCAATGCGAGCAGAGTAAGCACAAGATTGATCGTTCCAGTGATTACGATGTTGAACAGAATGCCGCTGACTCCATAGCCCGCGCTGCGGTAGATTTCTTCCGCATAGTTGAAGATGATATTAATGCCGCTCCACTGCTGAAGAACAGCGAGCACGACTCCGATCAACAGCACCTTCAAAATGCCAGGAGTCAACAACTCTTGCCATGGGACCAGCCCCTCGGCCTCGCTGCCGAGTGCGTCTTGGATTTCCACCAGGGTTTCTTCGCCGTATTGTTTTCCGCCAATGCGAGCCAGAGTGCGGCGAGCCCCTTCGTGGTCTCCAGTTTTCGCCAGCCAGCGAGGGCTCTCGGGGATGAACAATGCGGTGACCAAGAAGACGACGGCAGGAATGGCTACGACCGTAAACATCCAGCGCCAACCACACTGTCCGTTCCACGACTGCCGAATCATTTCTGCGGTGGCGCCATCGGGAACCTTCTCGGCGATCAGCCAATTGACGATTTGCGCCGCCAGAATCCCCACCACGATGGTCAACTGATTTAGCGTAACCATCCGCCCGCGCCAGGGCGCCGGGCTGATTTCCGCGATGTAAGTAGGGGAAACGTTTGAAGCAATACCGATCGCAACTCCCCCGGTGATTCGCCAAGACACAAAGGATGAAAAAGTGTCTGCCCAGCCGGTAAGGAGGGAACTCAGGCCGAACAGAACAGCGGCAAGAACCAGCAGTTTCTTGCGTCCGAAGCGATCGCTCATCGCTCCGGTAACGACAGAGCCAAGAAGACAGCCGATTAGCGCGCAACTGTTCGCCCAGCCGATCAGTTCTTCGGAGCCGAGCCGAAAGAACTTCTCGTAAAAAGGCTTTGCGCCACCGATGACCACCCAGTCGTAACCAAATAAAAGCCCGCCTAAGGCGGCGACCGCGGAGACGATCCAGACGTAACTCGTGTTGAAGTGTTCCCCAGTTTTCATAAACGAAGCCTGGCGGTGGCGTGCATGAGACTCCTCATGGCTGCCCCGGTGCCGGGTGCAATTCCAGATCTGACAACAGATCTGCGGCCAGCGCATGGTTTCGATCGAGATGCATCACTTGACGAAGCAGTTCCCGCGCTTTATGGCTTTCGCCGAGTCCTAGCCAGGCTTGTGCGCACAGGAAAGTTGAAGTTACGATGTTTCGCTTTTGTAGGTCGTCTTCAAATAGCAGCATTGCCGGAAGCGACGTTGCAAAATAATCGATGCTTGCTTTCTGCCGCGATAGTCCCTCGGCATACGCAAGCAAGGAATGCAACAGTTCCTCAGCCTCCTCCTCTCGATTGAGCCGCTTCAAAGCCAACGCATTGTAGTAAGACATTTCTGAAAACGACTTCACGCTCATTTCCTGGAAGTCACCCTTGTGCCTGGCGGCGCGTTCAAACCAATGTTGAGCCGTGGCTTTATCACCTCCGGCTTCGAAAGCAGTGCCCAAAAAGAAATAGACATCGCTTTGGTTTGCCAGGGGATGCGTGGCTTCACCGAGATTCTCGGGGCAGTGGAGCGCTGCCTCGAACAAACGTCGCGCTTCGACCAAGTCACCCTGAGCGAGTGCACGCTGTCCGAGAGTCAAATTCGCGCGCACATACTGGTCGAGCGCCAGGCCTTCTCCACCCTCCCAAGGCTGAAATTTGCGTGATGCAAGCAGCGAGAGGGCCCTCTCGTGTTGTCGTGTCTGGTTATACAGGCTGGCGAGTTCGGCCGACAGATCGTCGCGCAGACGCACGCGTTCGGAACATTTTTCGAGCTCGGCCAAGCGCCGTTCCGGCGACTCCCCAAGGCGTTTCCAAAGTTGATCTCGCTCATAGAGGATGCGCGCATCTCCGGGATCCGCCTGTATCGCCTTGTCGAATGCAGAACGCGCCAACTCCGCATCTCCGAGCACATTGAAATAACCGATTCCAAGGTTGCGCCAGACCGTGGGAAACGATGGATCCCGACGCGCGGCCCGTTCCCACAAAACGATGGCTTCACGGTGCCTCTGGCGGTCGTACAGAAGATCGCCCAAGTAATATGCTGCCCTGGCGTCTTCGGGATTGGCAGAAACCGCTTCTTGAAGGACGATAAATTCTTCTAACCGACTGGGGAAGCAATAGTCGGGCAGTGCAACAGAGGCTTCTGAATACGTGCGCCTCGCTTCGGCTGCATTGCCCAGTTGCAGATAAATGTGCCCCAGGGCATACAACAGAATCGGCACGGACCCGTCTCTGGCGTTTCGGTCGGTGTGTCCCAGGAGCTCGACGGCTTCCGGGTAGAGACCCGCTTGTGCATAGTCCAGGGCCAGATCGAAGAGCATTTGGTTGCCGCTCGGTAACGAACTAGTTGCGAGGTAGCGGGCCCAGGAATCGAGCGGATCAAGCGCTAGTGTGTCTTTCAGTAGCGTGTCTGCTTCTGCCCCTCTGCCAATTTTACGCAAGACGACCACGGACAAATTTCTTGCGTTCAGGTTTTCCGTGTTCATGCGCAAGGACGATTCGAGATGCTCGATGGAAGCATTCCAATCGCCCCTCTTCGCATCCAACTCCCCCAGCGCCAAGTGGGCGGCGGAGCGCCACGCGTGGTTCCAAGCAGCCTTGTAGAAAGCGGCGTAGGCTTCCTCGTCACGACTCAAATAACGAAGCGTGAGCCCCAGGTTGTAAAACGCTTCCCCATCCGCCGGGTTGGAGTTGCGTAGCGTCAGTGCCTGGATCGCCTGGCGGAAAGACTTCTCAGCTTCCGCAAACTCAGCCCGGCGTAGATGCCAGGAACCTATCGCATTGTTACAGCGACTGTCGGCAGGGTCGCGGCGGAGCGCCTCGCGCCAATAGACGTCAGCCCGACGCGTTGCATGACGATACTGATCGAGGTGTAGACCTGTGAGATAGAGCTGGTCGTTGGTCTGGATTTCTTCTGGAAGCCCGGGTTCAGTCGCGATGGTAGGCACCTCCTGTTTTGCGGGAGGAGGAGGCGTGTAGCGAAGCAGTATCTGTCCGTCTCGTGATTCGACGACGGCGCCGAGTTCGCTCATCTTGATTCCAGCAGACAACTCGGCGATTTGCAGAAAAGCACTTCCAGGCTTCAAATCGCACTGCCACTCTACAATGGGTCCGGCCGCTGTCTCCAGGCGAATTTTGGCGGCTGGAAATGCCTGCGTCGCGCAGACGCCAACGTGCGCTTGATGCGTCCGAGTCCGTAGACTGAGGGCCACATCTTGGTTGGCCTTGTGTGCGGGGCCAATCTCCCGAACTGGGTACCAGAACTGACTGAATGTCTTCGTTTCTCCGGGAGCAAGAAATGAAAAATCCGGCTGATTATCTGTATAGACACCAGCCATCAGCTCGATGTAAGGGCCGTCTTCATCGGTGAGATTGCGATCCCAGGCATAACCAAAAGGGTGGTTGCCCCAAGTCCACTGTTTTTTCCCGGGCGCAATGTGATGATTGGCGACAAGAATCAATCCCGCTTTACGCTTGTGATCGTAGCCACCGTGAAAGTCTTCGCTTGAGCCCATCGCCATGTAACTAGTAGGGACGGGGATATTCGCATACCAACTCAAGTCGTTCGGACGGTAGTTACCCGGCGGAATGAACTGCGGCGGTTGCTCCTCGGCAGGCACGCCCTTGCGGCTGCGCTCTCCGTAATTCACGCCATAGTAGGAACCGTCGCAAAGTGGAAACCGACTCATAGCCCGCCGGGCATGATCCGCCACGAAGTGAACATCAGGCGGAAAGAAAGACTGGTAGAGCTCATGGACATGCACGCCGATGTTGGCCCACCAAAGGAATGTCTGGACCAGAGGCGTGCGATTGTAAAGGCGCACCTTTAGCTCAATGTAAGCCTTTTCAGGACGCAGACAGACGCCGTGCATGCCCTTAAGCCGATTCATTGGGTCATGATCGCTGCACCAGATTGTCCGGGAACCGTCGGCACTGTCTTCGATTAGAAAACTCACCGGCATGAACGTCGCTGGCCGATGATGCTGTGGCCAATTGAACTCTACGCCGCCGGAAATCCACGGCCCGGCCAAACCCACGAGTGCGGGTTTGATAACGTTCTGGCGGTAGACAAAGTCATACCCGTTCGCCTTGTCCATGCCGACGTGGATGCGCCCGCCAATCTCCGGCAGGACCATGACACGCAGAAACTCGTTTTCCAAATGAACCGCCTGCCATGAGTGCTCCACAGCTTCCGTCGAAATGCGGTCCGTGAAAGGCAATGGATAGACCCGCCCACTGCTGCCCTGATAGACCCGTTTTTCGAGAAACATCGGGTTCTTGTCTGGGGGCAACGGGCGGTACGTCGGAATCACAACAGACTCGGACCACGCCTTGACAGGGCCCCTCTGATCGACCGGTGCGTCTGGAAGTTCCAACCGTTTCATCTAAGGTTTCCAATTCAACGAATACGCTGAGAAAGAAGTAGGCCGCAGAACGTCAAATTGGACGCGAGTAGGAGCTGCAGACGTGGTGAACGCCAGTTCCAGCTTCGTCTCACTGCCGGGCGCAGTGTCTGGCAAATTCACTTCCTGTCGTTCGACCGGAATATTGCCCTGCCCGAAGAACAAACCGCGCAGCTTGTGGCCTCGGAGCGTGTACATCGGAAGGTCGCTCCGTACTCTGATCGTTACCTGAAATCTGTTTCGTTGATGTTCCACCGTAAGCGATTCAATCGGGCTGGACTCGCGGCGGAGAAGTTCATAGGACGGCTTGCGCGAACCATAAGCGTCCACGACTCCGTGGACCCGCTGCTGCAACGAGCCCACACCGCGATCGCCAACGTGGGTACGGTAGTCGTTGTAGCAAAAGAAAATGGCCCCGGCGACGAAATCTTTCGAGCGGATTACTGCGTCATGCGAGCGCAAAATCTCCATTCTTCGCTCATCGCCCTCCGGCCGTTCAGGTGTGCAGGCGCAATATCCATATTCGGAAACGACAATCGGCTTGCCGGGAAACGCAGCGTGAATCTCATCCAGATAACGGGACGCGTCCGCCGCCGTTCCAGGGGCCCAGGTTCCGTAGTACTCGTTGGCCTCAATAAAATCCATCAGTCCAGCGACGTCGCGCTGCGGGGTGCTGTCGAGGGAATTCGAAGCGTAAGAGCACGGACGGCCCGGATCCAGCCGCTTGGCTTCCTCCAACAGCCGCCGGGCGAACTGATACGCGGGAGGATTCTGTCCTCCAATTTCGTTGCACAGCCCCCAAGCTACAACCGAGGGATGGTTCCGGTCACGGGCAATCATCTCGCGGAGCTGCTCCAAGGCATTTTCCATGATGTCTGCATCGGGCTGGGTACTCATGTCGGCAAATGTGTCGGGTCCCCACGCAGGAACTTCGGTCTGAACCAAGATTCCATGGCGGTCGCAATACTCCCAAACGCGCTTGTCTTGGGGCCAGTGGACGCGCGTAAAAACGCAGTTCAGATACTTCATGTCCGCGTGGTCGTGGACGATCCAATCGGTAGGTTCAGCCATGCCGAATTCTGGATTGCTCCCGGCCATGCGTTCCACGCCCATAAGCCGCACGCGCTCGCCGTTCAGGTGAAAGGCGCCGTCTCGAATCTCAAACTTTCGCACGCCAAAATTGGTGGTGAACCGGTGTTCGGCGCGTCCATCCGAGATGGAAAATTCGAGGCGGTACAGATGGGGATGGTCAAAGTGCCACAACTTGGCCTTGGGCAAAGTCGCTTGGAGGCTGAGCGTCTCGACCGCATCCGTGTTGACGGAGAAAGCTTTAGCCGGCGAGTCACTCAAGACTGTCAGCGGTTCACCTTCCTTCGTGACGAGAAAAGACGCCTTGCCACTCCAGGGCTTCTGGCGGATGTTTCGGATGTGGGCGGTAATCGTCAGTTTCCCGTCCCCGCTGATGAGATCGGGCACCGCGTCCACATCAACGCGTTCCACGAATGTCTTTGGCGTAATCAACAACTGTACTGGGCGGAAAATACCCCCGTCATGCGCCCAGTCGCTCGATCGACCTCGAGGCACCATGTGCTGGTTGAAGGCATTGTCCACGCGGACCGCGATGGTGTTGGTTCGATCCCACTGCAGCAGGTTGGTGATGTCAAGAGCGAAGGCGGTGTACCCCTTGCGAGTGTGTTCTCCAGCGGGCCGGCCATTGACCCAAACCGTGGCGGTGTGGAAGACGGCTTCAAATTCCACGCGCACAGCGCAGTCCTGCCAACTCGCGGGCGTATCCGTTGCGGGTAGCTCAAAGCTCCGCCAATACCAGGCAACTCCGCGGTAATCGGTCAGCGAGGCCTCGACCTGCCAGGTCTGAGGCACATTGACACTTCGCCAACCCTCACCGCGAGGGTTCACGCCATACCACTCGCTATTTATGCCCCGGTCGTCCGGGTCAGGGCGGAATAGCCATTCACCGCACAGGCTTACAATTCTTGTGGCGCAGGGCTGACCGCTCTTCCCGGCTGCCCAGGACGTTGATGTTGCGAGTGCTCCGGCGACTGCGCCGACGGAGCCGGCGATGAATTTCCGGCGTGAAGACATAGGAAGGCTCGGTGTAGATTTCCCGCCACGTAGTAAAACAGCTTGCCGTTTCCGGTGTCAAACGGAAAGGCGCCTTCGACGACATTTAATCCGACAGCTCCGAGTGCGCAAGTGGTGGTCACGGCGGGAGATCAACCCATGCTGCTGGCGCTCCAGTCGTCCAGGACTTTTGGAACTGGAACCGGAACGAAACCGGGGCGCCGGAACGAAGCACCGCCGCCGCAGGCCGCGAGACTGAACGCGAGAAAGCAAACCAGCGGCGTCCCAGCGACCCAGCGCGGGAACTGAACACCTGACATGGAATTCACTAAGCTCACACTTCTTTCGACCACACCCATGTGGTCACGGAATTCTTGTCCAGAGCGATGTCCGCCTGCATCGCTCCCATTTGCACCGTTGCTTTCTGGGCGGGTCCGGGGTTGGTCACCACCAGCACCCGTGTTCCATCCGGATTTTCGAAGGCCGCATGGCTGATCCCGGCCAGCGCGCTCGCGGAATCGAAGCGGCGCGCGCCCCGGCGAATGACTCGGGAAAAGTGCGCGAACGCCCAATACTGTCCGCTGCGCGTGATTTCCCGAGTCTGGGAGTGTATCGTCACCAGGCCTCCACAAGAAAATGGCCCAACGTTCGGCCGGCCAAGCTCGTCCAGCGCCAGATTCCAACCGGTGATCGAACGACACCAGTTGCGTAGAACCGCGGTGAAAGTCTGTCCCCACTTTGCCCAGTCGGTCAAATAGTCAGGGCTGGTGTAATCCGGCCCTCCTTCGGTCCAATACATCTCTGCGTCGGGGTGAGCTTCATGCGTCTTGGTCATCATCTCCGGAGTTCCGACGTACCCATGCCAGGCAATTGCATTGCAGTACTTCCGCAAGCTGGGGTCATCGAGTTCCGCCACCGCGCGGCCCCACAAGTTGTAGTTGTGATCGAGAATCCAGATCTTCGTCGCGAGGCCCTGCTGCGCGAGCAACGGCCCGAGGTGGTCGCGTACAAACTCAATTTCGTACTCCTGCGGCCAAATGCATGCCGGCATCCGTCCATCCTGGTCCGTGTCCACTTCGTTTTGCGGTGTGACGGCCTGAATCGGAACTCCTTCCTCAGCATAGGCCTGAAGAAACTTCAGGAAATAATGTGCATAGGCCGGCATGTACTGGCGCCGCATCGAGCCGCCCAACATCGACCCTCCGGCCTTCATCCAGCTCGGCGGGCTCCACGGCGACGAAAAAAGAAAAAATTCCGGATTCGCCTTTCGAGCCTCGCGCAAGACCGGCAAAATGTACTGGCGGTCTTGTTCAATCGAAAAGCGCTTTAATTCCGGATCGGGTTCTCCTTCGTCGTAGCTGTACACCTTGGTCGAGTAGTCGCTCGATCCAATGCAGGTGCGACAAACGTTGAGCCCCATCTCGGCGGGATGAAACAACTCATGAAATAACCGTTCGCGTGCGGACGGCGAGAGCTGGTCGAACGTGTAGCAAGCCGCGTCAGTAAATGCCGCGCCAAAACCCAGAATCGTCTGGAACTCCTTCTTCGGGTTGAGAACAATCGCTGCCTCGGAAGGCTGGGCTGCTGCGGTCCGCCAGCGAGGCCCGCTCTTGCGGGTAAAGCGACTCTTTTCGCTTGTAACCCAGACGGCGATCTCTTCGCCTGGCACTGTGGTGTCCATGCCGAACGCCGGCAACACGCGCACCGTTGCGGTGGCTGCCAATCCCACCGCCGAGGATCTCAGAAACTCCCGCCTGGTCTTCTCCATCGACATCGCTTTCTCCTGGTTTGTTTGCAATAATGTGCCAGATCACAACTCATGAAAGCCGTAGTGCCGCAGCGCATTTGCCGCAGGGGTTCTTTATGCAATCCGGACAGAAACGGTTTCTTTTGCTCTACGCCCTCATCGCTGGCCTTGCCATAACCTGCGGTTCTCAAACCACTCCGGCTCCCGCAAAAAGCGCCGATTGGACGCTGGTCTGGAGCGACGAATTCGACGGCCCCAATGGTTCCGCCGTTGATCGCTCCAAGTGGGCTCTCGAAACCGGGGGCGAGGGCTGGGGTAACCAGGAGCTTGAGTACTACACCGATCGCAGCGAGAACGCGTCGGTGCGGGACGGCAACCTGGTCATCAAAGCGATCGCCGAAAAATACACGGGCGCCGACGGCGTCACCAGAAACTACACCTCGGCGCGACTCAAGACCCTCGGCAGATTTTCCCAAACCTACGGGCGCTTCGAAGCCAGCATCCGAATTCCCTACGGTCAGGGCATGTGGCCCGCCTTCTGGATGCTCGGCGATGACATCGACAAAGTCGGCTGGCCCGCCTGCGGCGAAATCGACATCATGGAGAATATCGGCAAGGAACCCGCCATCATTCATGGTTCGATTCACGGCCCCGGATATGTCGGCAGCACAGGGATCGAGGCGCCCTACACTCTTCCCGGCAAGCAGCGCTTCGCCGACGATTTCCACGTCTTCGCCGTCGAGTGGGACCCGGGCTCCGTCAGCTTCTTTGTCGATAAGGATCTCTACGTGCGCCGCACGCGTGCCGACCTTCAGCCGGGATGGAAATGGGTGTTTGACAAACCATTCTTTCTGATCCTCAACCTGGCGGTGGGCGGCGACTGGCCTGGGAACCCCGACTCCACCACCGTGTTTCCTCAAACCATGCTGGTCGATTACGTGCGTGTCTACCAGCGGTCCGAACCCGCGAAGAAGGAATCGGCAAAGCCCTGACGTTGTCTGACCATGGTCCACGTCTTACTCCGCCGGCAACCCGCGGGCCGGACCCGTCGACTCGCGCACGACCAACTCCGGCGCCATTGAAATCAGCCGCGGCGCTTTTGCCTTGCCATTGGAAATCCGTAGCAGCAGCTGCTTGGCGGCCATCTCTCCCATCTGCCGCAGCGGTTGCCGCACCGTGGTGAGCCGCGGTGTGAGATACGCCGCCGCCTGGATATCGTCAAAACCCACCACGGAAACATCCTCTGGAATGCGCAACTCCGCATCGCGAAAGGCGCGCATTGCGCCGATCGCCGAAATATCGTTGAAGGCGAACAAGGCGGTAAACCGCTTCCCGGTCGCCAGCAATTCCTGCGCAGTCACATAGCCTTCTTCCGGAACCGAAGGTCCAGGATTTCTCACGTCATGCTGCAATTGAATCGTCAACTCAGGGCGCACTTCAACGCCAAGTTTCGCTGCCGCTCCGAGAACGCCCCGCCAGCGATACTCCGTATCCGCGCTGCCGCGATGCCCTTTAAAGAACGCGATGCGCCGGTGACCAAGCCTAACCAGATGTTCGAGCGCGGCGAAGGTCGCCTTCTTGTTATCGACCGCGATATTGGTCACGCTCGGCGCCCGATGATGCCCTGAAATTGCGACCACCGGCACACGCAGCGCTTCTGCCACCGGAGTATTAAGGAGAATCAAACCTTCGACCGCACGGTCGATCAGCATGCGGGGATATCCCTGGATCAAATCCGGCTGGCCGCGATGGCTCGCCACGAAATAGAAGTAGCCGTCTTTCAGCAACTCGTCTTCGATGCCGCGCATGATCGACGCGGCATAGCCTTCGCTGATCTCCGGCACCAGCACGCCTACCATGAATCCGCGCTTCAGGCTCAACGAGCGGGCAAAAAAGTTCGGGCGATATTCGAGCGTGCGCGCCGCTTGCAGCACTCGATCCTTAGTTGGCTTGGGAATCGCCTTGGCCGCCGGCGAATCGTTGATCACCACCGAAACCGTGGCCGGCGACAGCTTCAGATACTCCGCCAGCGCCCGCAGACTCACCGGCTTCGTGGGCAGCGCCGCTCCCAACCCTTTGCTGGTACGATCTTTTTTCATTGGGCGCTCCAGAACAGCAACTTCCAGTATTACATAGATTCCGCCTCCGGTCAGAATCCTCTTGACACCGGGCAGGGTCTTGGTGCTTAATGTCGGACGTACAATACTAAACCGCTTTTTCGTTGAACTAAAGCGGTTATTTACAAGGGTAATGCGATTTGAATCACAGACGAAATTTAGACGTCTCGCGAACCATCGATCTGCCCCGCGTAGCCGACAGCAATTTACCCAGGAGGGAACCCATGTCGCGTCCATCCCAGAATAGCGTTGCCACCGTTGCTCGCCGCAGCCTCATGATTGCTCTAATCGCTGCCGCCATCGCATGCCTCACCTGCGCGCCCCTGCTGGCGCAAGTCACCTCCGGCACCATCTTCGGCGCCGTGAAAGATCCCACCGGCGCCATGGTCAAAGGTGCGACCGTGACCATCACCGATCCGTCCAACGGGCTTACTCGGACCGTGACTACGTCCGATAGCGGCGAATTTTCGGCGCCCGGACTGTACCCAGGAACCTACACCATTAAGGTCGAGGCGAAGGGCTTCAAGAAGCTGGAGTCTTCGGGATTTGTGCTGAGTGCCGCTGCCAAGCTGGGCGCCGGCGACTTCGTGCTCGCCGTCGGCACAACCTCCGAGGAAGTAACCGTCACCGCCGACGCCGGCCAGATCCAGTTGCAGTCCGATTCGGGCGAGCGCTCCGATGTGATCACTGGAAAGCAGATCAATGAAATTGCACTCAACGGCCGCAACGTGCTCGATTATATGAAGCTCATCCCTGGAATATCGGGGACGCTCGACGCACACCAGTCCGGCACGGGCGGGCTGGATGCCTACAACATCAACGGCACACGCGCCAACGAGCACGAATTCACGATTGACGGCGCGTCGAACGTGGACACAGGCAACAACGGCGGGACCCATGTCACCATCAATTTGGATGCGATCGAGGAAGTAAAGGTCCTGACCTCGAACTACCAGGCGGAGTTCGGCAAGGCCGCCGGCGGACAAATTGCCTTGGTCACCAAGGGCGGCACCAACCAGTGGCATGGTGACGGTCGCTTCTTTCACCGCAATGAGGGTCTGAACGCCAACGAATATTTCAATAAGGAAAGTGAATTGGCGGACAACCAGCCAAACGAGCCCGAAATCTACCGCTACAATTATTTTGGCTACCAATTGGGTGGCCCGATCAAAAAGGACAAGCTCTTCGTTTTCTGGAGCCAGGAATTCTACCGCCAACTGATTCCTCTTGCCCTCGCGCAGTTCTATACTCCGACTGCACTAGAGCGTCAGGGTAATTTCTCGCAGTCCGTTGACGGCAATGGGCAAGCGATTGTCATCGCCGGACCGGGGATCGCCAACAACGTAATCGACTCCTCGCAACTTCCATCGGCGCAGCAAGCAGTGTTTCAGCAGATGGAGACAATGTTGGACCTGTTCCCGCTGCCAAACGTTCCCGGTTTCGGTACAAATGGGTTGAGCTACAACTACTCGCAGTCGTTGAGCGGGGAAGCTCCCCGTCGCGAAGACATCCTTCGCGTTGACTACCAGCTCAACGGCAGGAACCGCCTCTATGGGCGCTGGATTCACAATGCCGAGACCGATACGTCGCCGTTCACGCCCTTCCCCGGACCCTTTGGCATCTTTGCTTGCTCGTCGGGGACCACTTTCAAAGGCGGCTGTACACAGCAACATCCCGGCTGGAACTTTTCCGCGAACCTGGTCAGCATGATCACGCCGGCCGTGCTCAATGAGTTCTCGGTCGGACCCAGCCACACACTCTCTCTGGCGCAGGGCACGAACGGGAACATTTCGCGGGGTGCAAACGGCATCACCGTGCCGCTGCTTTTTCCGGTGAGTCAGAGCCAAGCCATACCGGATATGAGTTTTGGAGGTCTGAACAACGTCAACTTCCAGGGGCCGTACCTGGGTGCCACGCCCTGGAAACAGGCCAATACGACGATCAACGTGAACGACAACCTGTCTTGGGCACGCCACAACCACACCTTCAAGACTGGCATTTTCTACCAGCGCAGCCGCAAGGACCAGATTGCCTGGGGTAACATCAATGGCCAATTCAGTTTTGGCGACGGTCCCACCAGCGGAGGCACTTGCCCCGGGGATCTGACTTGCCAGCTTGGCGATCCACTAGCGAGCGCCCTGTTGGGAGACTTTCAGAGCTTTGACCAGTCTACTGCCCGTCCGACCGGTTTCTTCCGCTACAACCAACTTGAGTTCTATGTACAGGATACGTGGAAAATGACGCACCGCCTTACCCTCGACTATGGCATGAGGTTCACCTGGATTCCGCCGCAGTCCGACGCTCACAACCAAGTTGCGTTGTTCAATCCGGCAGCTTATAACCCGGCCAACGCGGTCACCATCGATCCTTCAAGCGGCGAGATTATTAACGCCGATGGCGGGAATCCCCTGAACGGTATGCAGTACACGAAAAATGGTCAGATCCCGGCTGGCGGCTGGGAAGGCCGCGGGATCATGCCGGAACCGCGCTTGGGCTTTGCCTATGACCTGCTCGATACTCACAAGACGATTTTGCGTGGTGGCGCGGGCATGACGCATGATCGCATACAGGGCAACCTGATCTTCAACACGGTATTCAACAACCCCGCGATTGTGCAGACGCCGTCCGTGGCTGCCAACAACATCGTCAACCTCCCAGGCTTGTCGACGTCTTCGGCCGAAAGTCCGGTGCAGGGTGATGGCAATATTCTGGGAGCGGCCGCGAACGGCAAAGTGCCAACGGTCTACAGCTTCAGCCTGGGCGTCCAGCAGGAAATTGCCCGCGGCACTACGCTGGACATCGCTTACGTTGGCACAATATCCCGTCACCTCGTGTCGTCGCGCAACATCAACGCGGTACCGTATGGCGCGGCATTCCAAAGGGCAAACCAGGATCCAAACTGCTCATTGTGGGGAGGCGGAGGCGTGCCTGACGTCCAGCCCGGCCTGCAGCCACAATATACGGCAGCTGGCTACGACTTCAACGGATGGTGCGCTTATGGATGGGCCGACTACACGAATGCCTATCTGGTGCCTTACAAGGGCTACGGACAGATCCCCTACATGCGCTGGGATGGCACCTCCAATTACAACTCGCTGCAAGCATCTTTGCAACGCCGCTTTGGCAAAGGGCTGACCTTCGGCGCGGTCTACACGTGGTCGAAGTCGATGGTTACGGCGAGCGCGGACCAGGACGAGCAGAATCCAGTGAATTCCTTGGTTGACTATCGTGCGGCGCCGTGGGACCGTACTCACGTCTTCGCCGCCAATTACGTTTATGAACTCCCCGGCGTCGCCAAGCACTATGGGGGGCCGAGTTGGCTATCGTATATCACGGACCACTACCAACTGAGCGGAGTGACTCAAGCCATGAGCGGAACGCCGGTGGACTTAAACAATAATTATTCGTTCCCATCTGGCAGCCTGGATGGGTCCAACATGTGGGGAAACATCCCGTTCTATTACACGGCCGACAGGAATGGGTACCCGGCTCTTCCTGGCGTCGGCTTTCCGGCGCGCGGAACGCGTGACATACTCCGTTACGGCGGAATGCAGAACTGGGACATGTCATTAATGAAGAGCATCCCGCTCGGAAAAAATGAAGCGCGCTATCTTGAACTCCGCTGGGAGGCATTCAACGCGTTCAACCATCCAAACTTCACCAACCAAAACTACGTTGGCGGGTACAGCGTGAACGGACCGTGGGAATATTCGTCTCCAACCACTCCGATCTCCATCGCGAAAAACAGCAACTTTGGAACGAACGCGGGAACGCCCAACACCGGCCCGGGAGGATTCCGCGTGGTGCAACTCGGGGCGAAGTTCTATTTCTAACTTGCTCCTTTCCCTGACGCCCGCAGCTTCGGCCGCGGGCTTTTTCCCAGCGTGAACTACAATTTGTGCCGAGGTCTGTCATGACACGCAAGCTGAAATTTGTCGTCCTTCTTCTTCTCGTTTCTTCCCTTGCCTGGGCCCAGGCGCCTTCCGCATCCACTCCGGCCATCGAAGCCCGCGCGGATGTGCTGCTGAAGCAACTCTCGCTCGAAGAGAAGATCGATCTCATCGGCGGCGTCGACGATTTCTACATTCGCGGGATCCAGCACATCGGCCTACCCGCGTTGAAGATGGCCGACGGCCCGTTTGGCGTGCGCAATTACGGGCCTTCGACGACTTTCGGCGGCATGGGACTGGCCGCCACCTGGGACCGGGAACTCGCTGAGCGCATGGGCGCCGTCATCGGCCAGGACGCGCGGGCCCGCGGCGTGCATTTCATGCTTGGGCCGGGCGTCAACATCTCGCGATCGCCTATGTGCGGACGAAATTTTGAATATTACGGCGAAGATCCTTTCCTCGCTTCGCGCACAGCCGTCGCCTACATCCGGGGCGTGCAGAGCCAGGGCGTGAGCGCCACCATCAAGCACTACATGGGCAACAACCAGGAATTCTTGCGCCACGACGCCGATTCCATCATCGACGAGCGCACGATGCGCGAAATCTATTTGCCCACCTTCGAGGCGGCCGTTAGAGAAGCACACGTCGGCGCCATCATGGATTCCTACAATTTGATCAACGGACAGCACGCAACCCAGAACGGTTTCCTGAATAACGATGTCGCCAAGAAAGAATGGGGTTTCGAGGGCATCATCATGTCCGACTGGGATGCTACCTACGACGGCGTGGCTGCAGCTAATGGCGGGCTCGACCTCGAAATGCCGGCGGGAAATTTCATGAATCGCGCCAACCTCCTCCCGGCCGTGAAAGCGGGCAAGGTCAGCGAGGCCACGATTGACGACAAGGTCCGCCGCATCCTGCTCACCGCCATTCGCTTCGGCTGGCTCGATCGCGACCAGACGGATTTGTCCGTGCCGCTGTACAACGAGAAGGGCGGACAGGTCGCGCTCGAAGCGGCGCGCTCCGGCATGGTGCTACTCAAGAACGACGGCAACCTTCTTCCCCTCGACAAGACAAGAATCAAATCGATCGCCGTCATCGGACCGGATGCCTATCCCGCATCGGTGGTTGGCGGAGGCAGCGCAGGCGTGCGTCCGTTTGGTGCAATGAGCTATCTGGAGGGTCTGGCCGGTTACCTCGGCAGCGGCGCAACGGTTTACTACGATCGCGGAATTCCCTCTCTGGGAGACCTGGCCGATGCCACCGCCTTCTCAACCGACGCAGCCGGCAGGGAGCCGGGCCTCAACCTGGAGGCGTTCAACAATACCAATCTAAGTGGCACCCCCTCAGTCCACCGTATCGATCAACACATCAACGCCGATCGCTCGCTGGGCGATGGCGTCAATCAGAACGAAGTGTCGGCCCGCTGGTCGGGGTACTTCACGCCCGGCAATCCCGGCGAGCACGTCTTCTTCGTGCAAGGCCCCGGCGAAGGCGGCGGCTACAAGCTATACGTCGACGACAAACTCGTCATCGACACCTGGGAGCTTTCCCGCGCGCAGGTGAGCCAGATACGCCTGCCGCTGGCGGCTGGTCCACACAAAATTCGTTTCGAGTACTCCGTACATTGGAGCTGGGGCGGTCCGAGCATCAGACTCGGCATCGTGCGTCCAGACACGGTGGTGAATACCGCCGCGAAAGCGCTGGCGTCCAAAGTTGATGCAGTGGTGCTGGCGGTGGGCTTCGATTCCGACAGCGAGAGCGAAGGCGCAGACCGCACTTTCCAACTTCCCCCGGCGCAGGACAAACTCATCCAACAAATCGCTGCCGCGAATAAGAACACCATCGTCGTCGTGACTTCCGGCGGAGCATTTGACATGAACGCGTGGCTCAGTCACGTTCCTGCGCTCTTCGAATCCTGGTACGCGGGTCAGGAACAAGGCACGGCGCTGGCACAGTTGCTGTTCGGCGAGTACAGTCCGTCGGGCAAGCTGCCTGTCACGTTCGAGCGTCGCTGGGAAGACAACCCCGCGCACGAGGTCTACTACCCGAAGGCTGGGGACAAGGCGACTCCTTACACGGAAGGCGTTTTCATCGGATACCGTCACTTCGACAAGGCCGCCGTCAAACCGCAGTTCCCCTTCGGCTACGGGCTTTCCTATACCACATTTGCCTACAAGAATCTTTCCGTGGTTCCGGCAAATGTTTCGGGAGATCAACCCGTTACCGTGAGCTTCGACGTGACCAACACCGGCCATCGCGCCGGCGCCGAAGTTACAGAAGTGTACGTGGGCGAACCGCACCCCAACGTTCCCCGGCCCGTGAAGGAACTGAAAGGATTCGTGAAGGTGCAACTGAATGCGGGCGAAACCCGGCGCGTTTCGCTCACCCTCGACCGCAGGGCGTTCGCTTACTACAGCGTCAAGGACCATGACTGGACGGTCGACGCTGGAGAGTTCAACGTGTATGTGGGAAGTTCTTCCGCGCAAATTGAGCTGACGGATAAAATAACGCGGCAAACTCCGTGAGGCCGCACGTAGCCAAGGGAGAATTACAATCTAAGATCGGCTGTTAGTGGCCTGTGGTGAAACTCGAATTCAAAATGCAGCGCATGAAGGCGCGTAAATAGCAATGCACTTGCGGCACGCCTGAAGGTGTGCCCTGATACGAACCTCACTTGCACCACGGGCTGTTAGCGGTACCTAAGGAGATCACACTTATGAAAAAGTATCGGTTCTCGCGCCGTGAGTTCTTACAAACAAGCGCAGGAGCGGTAGGGGCTAGTTTCGCCGCCAATGCCATACTTCTGAACTCCGAACCTCTATTTGCGTCACTTCCACCCGTGGCCGCGAGCGACCAGGTTCGTTTTGGAATCGTGGGCGTGGGGATGGAAGGTAGCGGCCTGCTGACGACGGCGATTCAGCTTCCAGGAGTGGAGTGCGCGGCCGCTTGCGATCTCTACGACGGCCGCCACGAGCTGGCCCGGGAACTTGTAGGCAAGCCGATTCCGACGACGCGCCGGTACAAGGAACTGCTCGACAACAAGGAGATTGACGCGATTATCGTAGCGACGCCGGACCACTGGCACAAGCAGGTTGTACTGGACGCGTTGGCGGCCGGCAAGGATGTGTACTGCGAGAAGCCGTTTTCGCATACTCCCGCGGATGGCCTGGCTATGGTCGAATCCGCGAAGAAGTCGGACCGGATCGTCATGGTTGGCGCACAGCGGACGAGTTCGGTCCTGTGCGCCAAAGCGAAAGAACTCTACGACCAGGGCGCGATCGGCGAGTTAAGCCTGGTGGAGGCGACCTTGGGGCGGAATGATCCCACCGGCGCGTGGGAATATCCGCCGCCTCCGGACTTGTCTCCGGAAAATCTGGATTGGGACACGTGGCTTGGAACCGCACCGAAGAAAACTTTCGATCCGCTGGTCTTTGCGCGTTGGCGTTGCTGGAAGGAGTACGGAACCGGGGTTGCTGGTGATTTGCTCGTGCATCTGATTAGCGGAATGCAGTTCGTTCTCGGGATCAATGAGATTCCCAAGCGTGTGTCCGCCTTTGGGGGCATTTATCGCTGGAAGGACGGACGCAATACGCCCGATGTGCATCCGGTGCTGTTCGAGTACGCCAATGTTCCGGTGTACATGCGCTTGAGCCTGGGCACGGAATCCGCCGAAGTTACTCGCTTTATGGGCTCCAAGGGCATCATCGAACTCACGGAGTTTGGGCTCAGCTATTCTCCGCAACCCGGTGTGGATCTCGCACCCAGCTACTATTCCGCCTCGTTTCCTGCTCGTCTGAAGACACCTTATCTCGCCCAGTGGCATCAGGAACACGATCCCCAACCCGGGCGGGAGCCGGCCCCCGAGGGCCTGAGCTTTAAAGGGAACGACTACGACGACTTGCGTCCCCACCTGTGGAATTTCTTCGAAGCCGTCCGGTCGCGCAACCCGGTGTTGCAAGACGCAGCGTTCGGTCACAACGCGGCCCTCGGCTGCCACATGGCCAATGAGTCCTACTACAGGAAAAAACCAGTGTATTGGGATTCAACTTCGCAAAGTATCAAGTCGTAAGCGCTGGCAGATTTCCGAGGGGAATGCCTGGCAGTAAGCCACCACGGCGAAAGGAGCCGTAGCAATATGAATTTTCGGCAAAGAGTATTCGCGCTAACCACGTTGATCCTAATGTTTTCTCTGCAGCTGTATTCCGAGCGGAAAAAGCCGGAAGACACAACCGCGTCGGCTCAGTCGTTTCTGGGACGTTGGGATTTGACCCTGAAAACGCCGCTTCGCGAATATCCCTCGTGGCTGGAGATAACTCAGGAAGATGGGCAACTCAGGGCACGGATGGTGAGCCGTTGGGGACACGCGCGGCCGCTCCCGAAAGTTGAGATCGCGAATGGCCAAATCACGTTCGTTTCTCCCAAGGAAGAAGAAGACAGGAAAGACGACATGGTCTTTGAGGGCAAGCTGTCTGGGAAGACGTTGGTGGGGACCACAACCGGCCAGGATGGAACTCCGTGGCAATGGACAGGCGAGCGGGCGCCGTCCCTGAAGAGAAAGCACGCTCCCAAGTGGGGCAAGCCGATGCAGTTGTTCAATGGCAAAGACTTGGCCGGGTGGAAGCCGAGCGACCCAAGCTCGGCGGCGGTCTGGAAGGTTGAAAACGGCACGCTGGTGAGTCCCGGACATGGCCCCGAACTTATGACCGACGCCAAGTTTGAGGATTTCAGGTTGCATATCGAATTCAATTGCGCGCCAGGATCGAACAGCGGCGTGTACCTGCGCGGCCGGTACGAAGTCCAGATCGAAGACGATCCGGAGCCAGAAGGCCCGACGATGCGCACCGGAGGCGTGTATGGCTTCCTGGCCCCGTCGCCGGAACAGCCGCGCAGGCCGGGAGAATGGCAGAGCTACGAGATCACGCTCATTGGACGAACCGTCACGATTGTGCAGAATGGGCAGACCATTATTGACCAACAGGAAATTCCAGGCATCACTGGCGGAGCCTTGGACAGTCACGAAGCACTCCCCGGACCTTTGTATTTGCAGGGCAGCGAGGCCGGGCACGTCGCTTTTCGGAATATAACGATAACGCCAACAATATAATCCGGCCGGGGAGATGTCCCTCCAGCGTGCCGCTTTGATAGTGCAGTGTTTCGGGTAGCAAATCTATAAGTTGAATACAATCCAGCGTAGGCCGGTCTCTGATCCCTTGATCCGGTCCAGAAGGGTATATAGTGGTGCGGCGGCAATTTGGCAATAAGATGTTGCAAACTACACAGGCCATCCGCACCGTCATAAATCCTTTAGCGAACACTGCGCTGAGTCTGACCGGCGATTTCACCATCTATATCGGACACTCCGCCGCTCAGATATACCTCACGAGTAGAATGGCACGGTCGGCTCCACGACTCCGGTGCCCGCAGGGGCGCCGAACCAAAATGGTGAAAAAATGACAGCACCAAGCCCGCAATCGCAAGGCGTTTCGGGATCTTCCGCGGCCGGGGATTACCGCCGCCCGCTGGCCATCGTAACCACGCTGTTTTTCATGTGGGGCTTTCTGACCTGCTTGAACGACATTCTGGTTCCACACCTGAAGTCCATCTTCGAACTGAACTACGCGAAAGTCATGCTGATTCAGTTCGCCTTTTTCTCGGCCTACTTCATCTTCTCGATCCCGTCGGCGAAGATCGTAGATTGGATTGGCTACCAGCGAACCATGGTCGTGGGCCTGCTCGTAATGGGCGCAGGCGCATTCCTGTTTGTGCCGGCAGCCATAGTTCCTTCGTACCCGCTTTTTCTGACGGCGCTCATCGTCCTAGCCGCCGGAATCACCGCCCTGCAGGTGGCGGCTAATCCCTACGTCATCGTGTTCGGCAAACCCGAAACCGCTTCCAGCCGCCTGAACCTGACGCAGGCATTTAATTCGCTGGGCACGACCATCGCTCCGAAAATCGGCGGCCTGCTGATTCTGAGCGGCGCGCCGCTGGCTATGGAGGAAATCCACAAGCTCGCACCCGATGCCCTCCGGGCCTACCGCATTCAGGAGGCGGCTTCGGTCAAGGTGCCGTACATCATCATCGGCGTGGCCCTCGTGCTTCTGGCCATCGTGATCGGCGTCTCGAAGCTACCGAAAATCGAGTCTGCCCAGCACCACCTCGGAGAAAAAGTCGGCGACTCGATTTGGAAACACCCCAATCTCTATCTGGGCGCCATCGGCATCTTCACTTATGTCGGAGCGGAAGTTTCGATCGGCAGCTTCCTCGTGAACTACTTCAGTCAGCCCGAGATCGCAGGCCTGGCGCCGAAGGTCGCCGCCGGATACGTCTCCTTCTACTGGGGCGGCGCGATGGTGGGCCGGTTCATCGGATCGGCGCTCCTGCAGAGGATCCGCACCGGCCATCTGCTTGGCGTCTGCGCGATCGGCACTGCCAGTTTGGTTACGATCTCCATGCTCACCACTGGCCATGTCGCCATGTGGAGCATCCTCGCGGTCGGGTTCTTCAACTCCATCATGTTCCCCAGCATTTTCACGCTGGGCGTGGCGGAACTAGGCCCGCTGACCGGCGACGGTTCCGGGCTTCTGAACATGGCCATTGTCGGCGGAGCGATTGTCCCCGTGCTGCAAGGCCTGATCGCCGATCGCATCGGCATTCACCACGCGTTTTTCCTGCCCGTGATTTGCTACCTGTACATCCTTTATTACGCGCTGGTCGGCTCTAGGCCCAACAGCGAACGCCCTTCACGGCGCTAGCGGCGGATATCTCGCCGAATGAAATTGGGAAGGCGCTTACCAGCCTTTGAGGTGGATCAGCAACAGGATGGCGGTCGCTACCAGCGGTACGGCAAGACCGGTGCGCAGATTCCCCGTGGTTTTCGAAATCACGCCCACCATCCACGGCAACACCGCCGGTCCCACCGACGCCGATGAAAACATCACCGAACCAATGCTCCAAGCGGCCACTCCGAAGCGATGCGAGAAGCGAGCGACCGTGATAGGACACAAAGTGGCAAAGCTCAATCCAGTGACGAGGGCGCTGGCAATCACACCCGGCAGTGTCGATGACCACAGCATCAGCCCGATCCCCAGCGTAGCCGTCGCCAAGCCCACCTGCAACGCGCGCCGCTCCGGCACGTGTCTCAGCATCAGGCCTGCCGATGCCCGGCCTAATGCCAGGCTTGGGCAACCGGGCCCGACAACCGAACGCGAACTTCGCGCCCCAACTGGGCTTTGCCTGGGATCCGCGGTGGCGTCGGGCTCTTCTATGAGAATGCGCTCACCATTGTGGACCCGTCCGATCCTTAATATCGCGTAAAGACTGGCGATGTATTCGCCCAGGCGCTGCTTGCCTGCAATGGGACCGCTACGCCACAACCAGTTCCCATCCCGGGAGGAGCGCTCCCTTCCAGGCGTGCGCCTTGCGGTAATAAATTGTGCCGGTGTTGCCAAGCATGAATCCGGTCGAATCGATCCTTTCGAGCGGAAGGAAACTCTGTTCGTAGCGGCGCACCATGTGGTCGCTAGAGATGTCCATCGACCGCCAGAGCTTACGACACTTGATATGAGATGTGTCCGATAGCAACTTAACTCTAGGTTACACGCAGGTAAGTCGAATACTGCTCTTCGCCAATGTCGGTAAACGGCATCATCTTGATTGGCGCAGCATCAGTTCTTACTTGCCAGCTTCGCTCATCCATCCTTTTGGCGCACAGCAATTCGGCGCGGGTCACCGACGGTTGGGTGTCTGCGATTGCGAACAGTACGAGCGGCCCGAATACCAACGCGACGGTTTGAGGATGTTGTGGATCGACCGCTTCGAGTCGCATCGTCATGGGCATATCCAGTTCGACGCGGTCGCTACTGCTCCATTGGCGATGAATAGCCGCGAAACTTCCAGGAGTCGCCGGGACCTGCACGCGACGGCCATTTACGGAAATGGATGCGCCGCTCGCCCAGGAAGGAATCCGGAAACTTAAAGTGAAATCCCTTACCTGCGAGGTTTTCACATCGAACTGCACCACGCTGTCAAACGGGTACCGGCCCTCTTGCGTCAGCACGACCTCAGCACCGTCCTGTGTCCATCGCAATGTGGACGGAAGGTACAAGTTCACGTATACACCTCGCAAATCGCGGAAGTAGGTGTTGATGCGATAGTCGGCTGCCACCTGTGGCAGCGTACCCGAACAGCAGGCCCAGTGCTGATTGTCCGAGTAATCTTTACGTCCCTTGAAATTGTAGTCCGAGTAATAGAACGTCCGGCCGTCGGCCTGTAAGGGCTTCGCGCCCAGAACGGTGTTGTACATCATGCGCTCCATACTGTCGCCGTATCGCGAGTCGCGGGTCACGCGCAGCAGGTAGCGCGTCAGCTTGAAGTGCGCGTACGAACCGCAAGGTGTTTCAAAACTGCTATGGCTGTTGGTGAGACTGGCGTAAACGTCTGCGCTATCCGGGGCGCGGAGCGTTTCATCCGGCCCCCAACCTCCAGTGGCAAAACTTTGCTGCGAGAGCATTTCAAAAGCGTTTTGAGCTGCGCGCAGGTGCTTCTCACTGCCTAGAGTCAAATACGCCTGCATTGCCGAGTTCAACGAATTTACATAGCTGTAGGCATGTCTGCCAGCCAGCACATTGCGGCCCTCTGCAAGCGGATCGTAAAACTCATCGTCGAGGTACTGCCGTCCAAGCTCACGATAGCGTTCCCCAGCGCCGCGCTGATATGCCAGAAAGAGATTCTCTGAAATCGTGTAGGACTCGTCCCACGTCCACGTCTCGTCCTTGTGGGGCCGCCATTCTTTCCCATGCTCTACGGCATGCTTCGGAAAATGGGGCAGCGCAGTGTTGGTAGTGTGTTCGAGAATCGAGAGAGCATCGGGATCGCCAACGTATTTGTGCGAATCGATCAGCCCGCAGACCAGCTTGTCGTAGCAGTACGTGGGGAAGCGGTTTTTCTCGTAGGAACCGCCCGAAATCGTCTGGGCATAAAAGCGGTTCAAGCGCAACACTTTGTTTCGCGTTGCTTCGTCCCGTCGGATGGCATACATGCGTGCCAGGGCCGAGACCCATTGACCAAAGGTACAGCTGGGAGCGAAACCAGCCGCGTCGCCCCATTTGTAATCGGGATTGTAATGGTACCAGCCACCCAGATCGTCGCCCGGGGCTGCCTGCCCGCTCATCTGACGCAACGGTTTCAGCAGGCTGTCGTCGTTCAACCCCATCAGGACGGAATGAGTCTCTCCCAGTTGCATTTCGTGAAGATCACTCGCCAGCACCACATCTCCGTATTCGAACTCCTCCAGCGGCTGCGCTGTCCGATCCGTGGCCAGCGTCCCTGGGAGCCAACGGCTAGGAATCACAATCCCCGCAGTCGCCAGTGAAACCGACTGCACGAATCGTCTGCGCGAAACTCTAAGCGAAGAGAACATAGGCGCATAAGAAGTATAATTCCCCTCCCTTAGGCCTTTCGAGGTTTTCTAGAGGCACAAGTCAAAATCCCGACTGCTCCCAGAGAGAGCAGCGAGGTTGAAGTCAACCAGCACAGGGACGCCAAGGATGCTGCCGTGTCCCACGTCAGCGCAAGTGGGACAGTTTGAGACAGGGAATTCAAAAGTGTACATTTCGGTACAGTCCCTAACTGCGGTTCCGGCGGTATCAAGTCGTGTGTTTCAATTTTTGCGCCGAAACACGCGACGAAGATTGTGGAACAAAATACAAAGAATATCGCTGCTTACTTGATGTCGAGTTCTGTCAGCTTGTCGACAGGGCGCCCCAGTACAAACTTGTTCTCTCGCACCACAATCGGACTTTGCAACAGCTCAGGATATTCAGCCATGACCTGGGCAGTTGGTCGTCGCTCAGATTCTTGCCTACCACGTGCTGCCGATACGCGCCTTCGTTCGTCCGCAACGCATCTTGCGGCCTCAGCCCGGTGCACGCAATAACTGCTTGAGTTCATCTGCCGAAAGCCGCTCCTCCATATAGTTGATGCTCTCGAAGTCGACGCCTTTCGCAGTCAAGACCCGCTTGACCTCGCGGCACTTGCTGCACATCGGCTTTTCGTAAACGATGACCTTTGTTGCGTGCTTCATTTTCCTGCGTCCGAAGACCGCTCCTGTGCGCTTACTCAACCGCGCAACGTCGCCGTTCTGGGCTTAGAAGTTTCCCTCCGCCACCTCCTTCAGGACTTACTTCTCCAGAGACAGCTCGGTCACCAGCCGCCGCAAGCGAGCGTTCTCCTTCTCCAGTTGCTTCATCCGGCGTGCCTGTTCCAACTCTGGTTCGAGAGCGAGTTTCCCGGCTGCCACTATTTCTGCAAGTTTCAACGTCCCGATCATAACGTCCTCAAGATACAGGCGAGGTCATGAAGGCGACTCTGAAGCACAAAGGCAACAACGCGCGTGTGCGGCTTGATTCGGCACAAAAGCATCGGACGCAACAACGCGGCAGCCTTAGTGCGGCCTTGCGGCTGTCGCAAAGTCAATAGCTACTCTCCAACTCTTCACGCTGCATTACGTGCAGGATATAGGCTCCCGCGCCGTATCCCACAATGGGAAGGGCTCCCGTGGGATCGCCCACCTTGCCGGGAAATAGTTGGCAGGGCAGGGAGACATACATTTCCGGGAGATTATTGTGGTCCGCCGCAGCTTTGCCTACGATGCGCCTGAGGATCGCAGCCGCCTCGGCATTCCTTCCCTGCCTTCGATAGACCTCTGCCAAGCTGAAATCGACAAACAGGAATTCTTGCCTTTCATACCAATATTCAAAGATGGCCGGATCGTTGTAGTTGCTACGGACGCGCCGGTAGCCGCCAGAATCCACTTTGAGAAGATCCATCCGTTCGATGGTGTCACGCACAATAGCCGGATCCGTGACGACGCCGAAATTGATGATTGTCAGTAGTGCCCCATCGATATCATTTTTCTCCCAGGTTTCCATGGTTCCCCGCAGTTTTCCTTCCCGGATGAAAGCTGCGCTGAACCCCTTATCGAGCAGAGTCACTTGGTTGAGAACCTCCTCTCGGGTAACCTCGTCGCCGGTGCGGCGAGCCACTTCTGCGAAGCTTCTTAGGCCCACAATGGCCATGGCCGTGGAAAACGCGAAGTGCTTCTTATCTCTCTGGTGCTCCTCCCATATGGAAGTATCGGCGGTGACGATCAAGCCCCGATCGTACTTCTCCAGGTTTGCCAGCAGCGGTTTCACAATGTAATCCCGGGCGCTCTCGTAGACCCGTCCACGGTATGTCGGGATCTGTAAGAAGGCAGTATCCTTGAATTGCCGCTGGTACTCGCCCAGCACCCATAGTGCGATTCCCCAATCGTCGTATTCGATATTGAAACTACCCTCTTGGGTAAAGAAGGGCTCTTCCGAGCCGTCACCGAAGTAGCGAACCACCGAAATCTGGTAATCGGCGCCGTGCGTCTCCTCGCGCATCTTTCCCGTGGGCTGAGCGTTGAAATAAGCCAGAAGCGCGGAACGCGCTTCATTACGGTGTCCCATTCGCACAAATGCAACAGTTGCGAAAGCCATGTCGCGGACCCACGGCGTGAACCAAATACCGTCAGGCAAAGCGGCAACGATAAGTCCATTGTTGTTTCGTCCGGGACGATTGGGCTCGCGGCTTTGCGCCATGCGGAGCATAACCTCGCTTTGACGCCACAAATGTCGTTCGTTTTCTTCCGTGAAATGTACCGCAGGTTTGACCCGCCATCTCTCGAGCTCAGCAATCTCTCGCTTCGCCAAATCGCGCGCAGCGAGTCCGGCTCGCCAACGGCTAAATTCGCGAACTGCCTGCTCCAGTTCGTCATCTCTCTCCACAGAAACGAGCGCCCATGCTTGCCCGCCCGCCAGATACCGCTGCGGCTGCATCGGCTCGCTCCATCTCCTGTCCAACGGGATGATCAAGAGGGACTCCTGAATACCCTTGAACTTCAGAATTTGCATTGTGACGCGAAAGATCCGCACTGTCCTCTGAGACTTGACGGGCCGGCTCCACTCCACATGCCAGCCTTCATCACGCGTCATTGCGGAACTGGATTCCCAATTGACGACGAGCGCGGAGTGCTGCAAGCCATAGGGCATGAAGATAGTACCCTCGCCACTACCTCTGCTGGCATGAATGACATGCGAATCCTCCTCGTATTCCGCCGACGCGCCTTGCGCGGCACCGCCGCTCCAGTCAAGCTCTTTGATGAAATTAGCGGTTTCAATTCCCTCGCCGAGAGGGTTGTTAAGGTCGGGTCGAGCATAACAATAGGGGTGCGCGTAGAACTTGCTCACCGTGGCGGTCTCCGGTGACACCACGGCGAATCCAAAGCCGTTACCTGTAACCAGCTTGGATGCGGCAGTAGGTAAAGAGGCCATGAGACTGACACAAACTGCAGAGGCCAGATAACGAGAAAGGTACATAATCATTTCAGGATAATCTGCGCCTATGCATCCTGCAACGCTCATTTCCACTCTTTCTTTCTGCTTTTCCATTCTTGCCCAAAACAAGTTATTGGCTGAAGTGATCGCTGAGTTCATAGGACATTCACCATTCTGCCCAGGAAGGCAGATGGTCTCGACCGAATTGTTCTGGGTGGACTTCTACAACTTCAAGATCTTCGATCCTTACTTTCAGGACGACTACTACATCTTCAAGAATCTGACTCTGAATCTGGGAGTGCGCGTCAGCTTCTTCGGAACGTTCTGGGAGAGGAACCACTTGATCTCGAACTGGAGCCCATCGGCCTACAGTCTGGCCAACGCTCCACAGATTGACATCGACGGCAGCGCGACCGGGCAGGAAGGAGCGCTCATTCCCAACGAGGGGAATCCTTTTGACGGCATGATCACGTGCGGTTTGAATGGCGTTCCCCGTGGCTGCTTGAAAAACCACCTGGTCAACCCTGCGCCGCGTCTGGGATTCTCCTGGGACCCGCTCGGAGACGGGAAGATGGCGATCCGCGGCGGATACGGAATTTTCTTCGAGCACACCAACGGCATGGAAGGGAATGCCGAAAACCTCGAAGGCACGCCGCCGATCGTGGAAACTCCCACCCAGTACAACGTTAACGGTTATGCCAACGTCGGCGGGCAAGGCCTGCTGTTTCCGCTCTCCACCACTTCCATTCCCGACCGCACGCTTTGGCCCTATGTGCAGCAGTGGCACCTCGACGTCCAGCGCGATCTCATCCACGACACCGTAGCTACTCTGGCTTATGTCGGATCCAAGGGCACGCACTTGACCTTGCAGCATGAACTCAACCAGCTGGAGCCAACGCCGCCGGCGCTGAACCCTTATAAACCTGGCCAGTACATCACGAATGTCGATTGCAGCTGGGGTCCAGGCAGCTCGCAGCCCAATGTGATTACTGACAACTACGGTGTTCCGACCAATGCCTACACTTCCTACGGAGTGCCGGTCCCGTACTTTCCGTCGGCGACCGGCGGTATCCCCTCCGGGCCCGCAGTCAATCTGTTCGTTGCCTGCGGAAACGATCCCGACCTGGTGCGCACCAACTATCCCGGTCGGTACGAAAGCGGCGGTTGGCATCGTGGACGACAGCGGGAGTGTACTCTCCAAACGACACGCCCTCACTGGCTGCGATTGCGGCTATCCAGATACTTTGCCGCATATCGAAGCAATGCTCCGCACGGTTGCAAAGGAAGCCGGTATCAATATTACTGGAATCGGCGTTGGATCAACCGGCCCCGTAGATCCTCTTAGCGGAGCCTATGGGGATCTTGACCTTCTGCCGCTTTGGCATGGTGCCAATCTGGTCGAAAATTTGGCACAAGGATTCGGCGTTCCAGTCGCGATTGAGAATGACGCTGATGCCGGTGCTTTGGCCGAGGCCTATTGGGGAGCGGACCAAGGTCGAAAACGGCTTATATACGTGACTCTGGGAACCGGAATTGGAGGAGGCGTCATTATAGACGGCCGTCTGTACCGCGGCGTCGATGGCGCTCACCCTGAGATTTGCCATCAAGTAATCAATGACTCTGGACCTCCCTGCTCGTGCGGGCTGCGCGGTTGCTGGGAACCGCTGGCAAGCAGCCCTGCTATGGCGGCGTGGTTTCTGAGTCAATTTCCGCCCGGAAATACAGAGCATAGAAAGATCTCAGTGAAGGAAATCTGTCAGTTGGCGAGAGTACGGCATGAGATCGCTCTTCGAGCGGTGGAGCGTGAAGCATACTACCTAGGTCTTGGCTTGGCGAATCTTATCAATCTGTTTGTTCCCGATGTTGTCGTCCTTGGAGGCGGCCTGATGAGAAGTTCCGACTTGCTACTCGAGTCGGCAATTGCTCTAATCCATCAAGGATGCGGGTTCGTTCCTCTTGAGAAAATTGAGTTTGTTCCGGCTTCTCTTGGGGATGACGTGAACTTAATTGGAGTGGGCAGAGTCTGGTATAACAGTTTCATGCCATTATCCCCCTCGGAAAGGTCCTGCCGATGAAGAATTGACGGTATCTCCTCGGATTGCTTTTTCTCACTTTTTTCGTTATTTCTCTGCTGGCGAACATTCTTGGACCGTTAGTCCCCGATATTGTCTCCGGTTTTCATGTGAGCTTGGCCGCCGCTGGATTTCTGGTCTTTTCCTTTCTCATTGCCTATGGAGTGGTCTCCATCCCTGCAGGCTTTCTGGTCGAGCGTTTCAGCGAGAAACCTGTGATGATGGCGGCTTGGGTGGCCGCGGCTCTAGGGTCAGCGACATTCGCAATAGTGCCGAGATATCAGGTCGCAATTGCCTCGCTCTTCGCTGTGGGGGCCGGCATGGCAGTTCTGCAAGTTGCAATCAATCCTCTGTTGAGAGTCACCGGAGGAGAAGAAAACTATGCTTTCAATTCTGCCTTGGCACAATTGGTATTTGGCGTCGCTTCCTTCATAAGTCCACGAATTTACACGTATCTCGTATTGAATCTGGATAACGCTTCGGCTCTTCGGGGCCGTTTCTTGTATCTGATTCGGCGCCTTACTCCTGAGTCTTTTCCTTGGGTCTCGATCTACTGGGTTTTTGCCGCTACTACTTTGGTTATGGTCGCGATTCTGGCCGTATCCAGGTTTCCCCAAGTTCAACGAAACGCAGAGGAAAACGCCGGCTCCTTACAGATCTATCGTAAATTAGCGCAAATACCAACCGTGCACCTGTATTTTCTTGCGAGGTTTGCATACGTGGGATCCGAACAGGGAACGGCAAACTGGATTTCAAAGTTCCTTTCCCAATATCACGGGTTTGATCCACACACCCCTGGAGCCACTGCCGTCTCGGAGTTTTGGGGGTTGATGACCGTTGGCTGCTTTGCGGGAATGCTGTTGCTCAAGATATTTGATAGCCGCAGCGTATTGGTTGTGGCGTCGATTGGCGCTCTCTCCAGCTTATCGGTTGCACTAGTCGGCTCTGCTTCGCTTTCCCGGTATGCTTTCCCGGCGATTGGGCTCTTTGCTTCAGTCATGTGGCCAATTATCGTTTCTCTTGCACTCAACTCTGTAGCAGAACACCATGGGGCTTTTTCGGGAATTTTGAGTACCGCCGTAATTGGCAGAGCGGTTGTTCCAGTAATTATTGGCCGCCTCGGCGACGACAGCCATCATGGACTATGATGGACGCGCCTTTGCAACAGCCGCTGGATACCTCGCTCATTCGATATGCGAATCCTTCTGCCGGAATGGCAGCCGTGATAATCGCTGGAGGCGCAGTCTAACGTACATATCGGAGCGGAAAGGGTAGTCCACTATGACCAGACAAGGAAAGGTTTTCCCAGTCTGCTTAACTTTGGCTCTCGTCCTTTCATCAAGTGGGGTCTGTTTAGCAACGACTTCTATTACGATTTCTGAAGGCAACAATCAAGTTCGAATTGTCCTGCTGGCGCCAGATGTAGTTCGAATCAGAGTCGGTCCCAATGGCGTCTTTTCTAAAGATGGAAACCCAGACTTTGCCGTCATCAAGGATGATTCCGCATGGCCGGGCGCGGCCAACCATAGCTCCGATCCCAACATAAATGACACCGGAACGTTACGATTAGTTTTTTCACACGCTCCCCTCGGAATGACTATCTATGACTCGAATAACCGCACGCTGATTGGCAATTATCGCTTCGACTTCTTTCGATTGAGAGCGGCGAGGGATCTGCACAATGACGAGTACATCTATGGGTTTGGGGACAAAAAGAACAACATCGACAAGCGCGGGACGCGGATGGATATCTGGAACGTGGACACTGATAACCAGGATCAGTCCACCGGACTGATGGGTTACAAGAGCATTGCGATGTACTGGAGCAGTCGCGGGTACGGGATATATTTGCATAACTGGTGGCGCTCCAGCTTCGATATCGGTCAGTTTAATAGCGGCCGAATTGAAATTACAGTCGACGGGGGAGAGATGGATTTCTACTTATTCTATGGTCCCTCATTTCGGCGACTCCTCGATCAGTATACCGAGTTGACAGGAAAACCGGCGCTTCTTCCCAAATGGGCATTCGGATTTCACCAAGGGGGAGCGGGAAACGACAAAACAAGCCGATGGGCCACTGAGATTGCTGACAACATGCGGAGATATCACCTTCCCATTGACGCGATCTATTACGACGACGTCGATCCTGCAACATTTACTCCGGACTTTGCACAGAAGATGTGGACGCAATTTCACGTAAGGATTACCGCCGGCTATGGAATGCCATGGGCCTACCAAGGAACGTCGCTATGGAATGAACTGAACCGGCTCACTCCGAAAGGCATGATCGTTGATCGCGAGGGTAAGGCCCTGCTGCACGAGGGAAACGGAATGAAAACGCCATTCAGCGAAATCGACTTTTTCAACCCGGCGGCGAGCGACGCAACATTCCAGGCAAAATGGTCAGGACCGTTGCGGAATGGCGTGTGAAACGGGATGTTGGACTTCGGTGAACTTGATTATGTTCCTGACCCCGAAAATACTTTCTTCCCGTATTTCAATAATCCACGACGTTCGATCAAGGAGATGCACAACATTTATGCCCTGGTCTATTTCGCTCAGATGATGACTCGAGCAGCCAATGATGAGGCCGGGGCCAAAAACAAATCACGAATGATCGGATACTGCCGCCCTGGAACAGCAGGATCACAGCGATATGGCTGGACCTAGACCGGCGATTCATCGCCGACCTTCGCAGGATTACAGACACACACCCGTGGTGTCTTGAATTTATCTATGTCCGGCTATTCGGCGATTGGATATGACATCGGAGGTTGGATGGGTGTTGCGGCCGACGATGTTTACTCCCGATGGTTCGAAGCCGGCATGTTTAATCCATTCGCGTGGGCGCACGGCGAAGGAGATCACACTTGCTACATACGTCCGCGAGAAATAATCGATATTTGCCGTTCGTCCCTCGAAAACCGTTACCGCCTGCTTCCTTATATATACAGCTTGAACTATGAGTCGAATCAGAACGGGACGCCGATGCTCCGACGCTGCCGTTTGAGACAGATAGCGAGGCGAACACGGAAAACATAAATGACGAGTGGTTCCTGGGATCCTATATTCTGGTTGCTCCAATTTTGAATGTCGATGTCTCTCGCAGTGTCTTTCTGCCGTCCGGACAGTGGTTCGACTATTCCGATGGCAAAACCAAATATGAAAGAAGCAACGAGATTGTTTATAAGTCTGAGTTAGACAAAATTCCGGTATTTATTCGGGCGGGAGCGATAATTCCGACTAGTCCTATCATGCAATATTCCCTCGAGATGCCGTTGAGTCCGCTAACCCTTGAGGTGTATCCAGGAAGGGATGCTTCTTCGTTTACTCTATTCGAAGATGATGGAGAATATGGCTACGATTGGGGTGTGTACGCCACAACTCAATACGAGTGCATTGACAAAAATGGCACTGTGACTATCACAATCAATGCTCGTCATTCCCACGGAGGGTATGATTCGGGAAGACGGAAGTACATTGTGAACGTCCATGGCCGCCCAGCATACGAGTATTCTGTTCAGCTGAATCACGCCGCTGTCGGTCAAGCCTGGACGTACACACCAAAAGAACAGATGCTCACCATCAGCATTGAAGATGACGGCGGCGAAAAGATACTAACCATCGAGCCCAGTGTCCCTAATGAAAATCCTGTGCGGCGCATTGGCTGAGATCGTTCCTCAAGAGAACCCCCGAATCTCGCAGGCAGTCCAAGCAGCCTGTGCGGGTCTGTGAACGAAATTCGCAGAGGTCTGCATGAGCAGGGAATGCAGTTCGAACGCAGATTTCCAGGGGATCTTGCAAAAGTAGCGCTTTAGAATGCGGTCGTTTCAGGCGGCCCGTCGTTCGTAACGGTGAAGCAGTCCACCGACTTGGGGCACCGCTACCACTGGCCCGATTTCCGGCGGCTGAATGGGTCGGGGCTCGAGCGAGTCCTTCCCCAAGGAAAGATGCGTTCTGGATCGGTGATAGTAGTCGAAATACGAGGCGAGGGTTCGGCGTAGCGAGCTTTTATGGAACACGATCACGTGATCGAGACACTCACGCCGAATGGGGCCTATCACCCGCTCCACGTACGCTCGCTGCCAAGGCGAGCGCGGCGTGGACAGCACCTCCTCGATGCCCATGTCTCGCACGTGTTCTCGGAAGTCTTTGCCGAAGATCGCGTCGCGGTCCTGCAGCAGGTAGCGCGGGAATTAATCAAAGGGAAATGCTTCTCGCAGTTGCTGGCCAGTCCACTCGGCGGTTGGGTGGGCGGTTACGTTGAAGTGAAGAATGCGGCGCCGGTCATGGGCCAATATCAGAAACACGTAAAGGACGTGGAAGCGGATGGTGGGAACAGTGAAGAAGTCGATGGAAACCAACTGCGGGAGGTGGTTCTCCAAGAAGGTGCGCCAAGTCTGAGACGGCGGTTTCCGGCAACGCACCATGTATTTGCTGACACTCGTCTCGCCGATGTCGATGCCGAATTTGAGCAACTCGCCGTGGATGCAAGGTGCTCCCCAACCAGGATTCTCCCGACACATCTTGCGAATCAGATCGCGGGTCTCGCGGGCAATGAGGGGTCGTCCGGGTTGCCCCTGCCGAACCTTCCAAGTCCAAAACAGGCGAAAACCCTTGCGATGCCAACCCAAGACCGTCTCGGGCCTGACGATGGACAACGTCGAGCGCCAATCACGCCAAAGGCGGGACAGACAGACCCAGAGTAGGCGGTCCGCCGAGGTCAATCTGGGGCGTGTTCCTGCCGACCGCTTAAGCACGCCGATTTGGTGGCGCAGAGCCAAGTTTTCCAGTTCGAGGTCAGCTCGTGAGCGCAAGATCGAACCTAAGGCGACGAGAAGTGGGGTCAGAGAAATGAGCATCGGAGGAGAGAATTAAGAAAGAAGTATAATTCCTGCCTATTCAGACATTTCGAGGTTTTCGAGAGGCACAGTAGGATCGAGGGTAGGTTCGATGTTAGGTTCGAGGAATAATGAATAATGCGTGACCGCTACATACGCATGAAGACCGCCGTCAATCCCGCTCGCAACTCAGCCCCATGCGGATTCCACGAGCCTGTCTTCGTTTTCGTTACCGCGTTCGTTACCGCTCTCATTTTCATCTCCTCCTGCTCACTCGCTTTCTCGCAAACTGCTCCTTCCGGCCCGCCGGTTGCTTACGTCCGTATCGGAGTTCTCGGCCTCTTTCATTCGCGCCAACTCATGCTCAGCGCACCTCAGGGGCACGCGCTCGTTATTCGCACAGGCAACGAACGCATTGTGCTGGAGTACAGCTCCGGCAACCACACCGCAATCATTCGTATCTCCGGAAGCGAAATCATTCTGCAATCGGGAACGCGGACTGTGCGCGCATCGGCTCTCACCGTCGCCGGACGCAAGAACGAACCCGCAGACTTTGTTCTCGTCGTTCCGAAGAAGATCGCGCGCCACTACTGCGGCACACTTGAGATTCGGCGCTCCGCCGGGCATCTGCTCGCCATCGTGACCATGGATCGTGAGACCGCCGTTGCGTCCATCGTGGCCGCCGAAAACACAACCGATACGCCAGTCGAGGCGCTCAAAGCGCAGGCCGTCGCCACTCGCTCGTACTTGGCCGCCAGCCGCGGACGCCACCGCGATTTCGATTTCTGCGACACCACCCATTGCCAGTTCCTGCGCGAGCCGCCGGCGCCGGCTACAACCATCGCGCAAGCCGTCGAAGCCACGCGCGACATGGTTCTCGCCTACGAACCCGAGCCCTTCGCCGCCATGTATACCCGGAGCTGCGCCGGACGCACCCGCACGCCAGCGGAATTGGGTCTCCCCGCGTCCACCTATCCTTATTATTCTGTCGAATGCACGCATTGCCGCGCCCATCCTGTGCACTGGTCGAGTCGAATCTCTGCCGAAGATGCGGCAACGCTCCGCAGTTCCAACGAGCCCGCTCGCCTTCGCGCTGCACGCCACCTTGGATGGAACATGATTCCCAGCAACGACTTCCTCGTGAAAAAGGAAAACGGTCAGATCCTGGTGGAAGGGACCGGACAGGGCCACGGCATCGGCCTTTGCCAATCGGGAGCCAAAGCCATGGCCGCCGAAGGAGCCGATTTCCGTCAAATTCTCAGCCACTACTACCCGAACACATCCATCGTCAACATCCACACAGTCGCCGCTTTTTTCTCGCAGCAACGCGAGACTGTTTGGCCCCCTTGACAGGGCACTCGTGCGTTTCCGATTTGTCATCCCGAACAAAAACTCCATACGCGACGGGAGCAGGCAGTGCGAAGTCGAAGGACCCTGCGATCTCCCTGGCTACAGCGCCACAATCGTCGCCGCCACACCCGCCCCCTGCGGGGGCCGAATCTGCGATTTCAACGCTACGGCGAAGTCGCGTTGGCTAGGGAACCTCTGAATAAGTACTTACTATCGAAACGAGACGCGTCGTCAGTGTGGCCCTCAGCGGCTAAAGCCGCATGATTAGCGGGTTTTAACGGCACGGCTGAAGCCGTGCCCTTTCAAAACCATTGGAAGCTGAACTTAATCAGAGATACCCTAGGGGTGTTCACACTAATACTTAGTCGAGTTAGTACCGATAACGCCCTTGTCGTCACGTTGCTCCCGGATTGTCGGCGATCCAGAAACTGGCTTTAGCTGGGTAAAGTGCAACGAAGCCGTGGCTAACGATGTTCGCGTATTGTTCGCGCAATTGAAATCGCTTTCTCTGGCAACTATTAAGTCTTTTTGAATGTGGCGATGAGAGTGATCGTGTCAGCGGCGCCAGCCTTTTTCTTTGGCCAGGCCCTTCGTGTGGTTGCTTCATCTTGATTTCAAATAAGTTAGTACTTATCTGCGATTGCTTCCGTGAAACTAGCAGGACTATGCTCCCGCCCCAAAGTTATTGAAAACAAATGGTGGCCAGGGACGGAGTTGAACCGCCGACGCCAGCCTTTTCAGACTGGCGGTAATAAGTGTTTACAACGACTTAACAGGTCTTAGGTGGCTGCGTAAGTACTTCAAAGGTCGGGAGAGACATGTTTGTCTTGGGCTGGAATCTTGGGCTGGGGCTCGACCGCTCCAAAGCAAATCGACGAATGAAAAACTGCAACCCGAATCAGTGCCGCTATGCCTGCTTGAAATCGAGAACCCTCGTGTTCCGCCGACTGTCGACGACAGGCGTATTTTGCCGCGATTGGCGGCCGATCAATCCAAGAAGCCGCATTCCTCTCGACACCACGAGATTCAGTTAATGAGCGACTCGGCGTGTTTTCTGAGCACCGGAGTAAACACGCCTAAGACAATGTGACAAACGTGCATCCGGCTCAGTCCGCGTTAACTCTTGCAATATGCCTGTCGATACAAGGAACCACTCGACGAAGGCAAGTCTCGCATCATCCCGTACCGAATTCGCCCGCTCAAAATCAGTGATTGTCTTTGCCCGAAAACGACCTCTAGTTGGCGCCGGCGACGATAATCTCGCAGGCGCGCAGCGCCGCCTTTTCAAAATCTGGTGCGTCCGCAGGAAGGACCTGCCAGCCCGTTATCTTCTTTCCCAGTGCCTGAATTGATCGCATATTCGAAAATTCGCGGCGTAGACTTTCGTGGTGCTCGGGAGTGGTGGTGAGCCACACGCCGTTGCCCGCAGTGTTGTCACGCTTGTCGCGCAGTATAAACACAATCTTGTCGTCAACGTACATCGCGAGACAGCCAAACATGGGCCGGCTTTCGGGCGACAGTTCCGCGATCGTATTCTTCCGAGTGTTTATCGAACGGCCGAGCGTCATACAAGAGCTCGACACAGCGTTTATAGTACTGCCTCCTCGGGGGGCGTTTTGTACCAAGCACAAAATGAATTAAATTTGTGAAATTCCACCGTTTTTTTGGACTAGACTACCAGTGGGACAACAAGCGATGTCCCCTTCTTCCCATGGGCCCAGTTCGCAAACATGATCCCAACCTGATTGAGCCCTGCAATGTTTCCTTCGACGGGCTTCGTGCACTGTCCGACGAGAACGTGGTGGAGCATTTGTGTGCAGGACACGGTGACGCTCTTGGAGTCCTGTTCGATCGATATCACCGATTGGTGCTCCATGTGGCGTTGAAGATCGTGTGCGATGTCGGTGAGGCGGAAGATGTGATGCAGAACGTTTTTATGGAAATCTACAAGGTCGCGGGGCAATTTGACGCAACGCGCGGCACTACTAAGATGTGGATCTTGCGCTACGCCTATCACCGAAGTATGAATCGACGGAAGCAGCTTCAAGTTCGTCATTTTTATGCCCAGTCGGACATTGCCGATGTGGAACAGACGCTCACGACAGGAGCAGCCGATTTTCCTGCCGCACAAGAGACGAGGGAGTTTGTCCAGCGCGGGCTCGAGGGCTTGACTCCCGTCCAGAGAAAGGTCCTGCATTTGGCCTATTTCGAAGGGTTGACAATGAAGGAGATCGCCGAACAGATGGGGGAGTCTTTCGGGAACGTTAGGCACCACTACTATCGTGGATTGGACAAGCTGCGCCAGCTGTTATTGCCAAGGGATTCGAGAGGCGACGTAAGACTTGCACAGGAGGAGATGGGCGATGCAAGGGCATGAGCACTTCGAGGAACTGGCTGCTTTGGCGGCTATCGGGCAGGTGACAGCCGAAGAACACCGGCAACTGGTCGAACACCTCCGTGCCTGTGGCGTGTGCAAGCAGATGCACGACGAGTTCGCCTTTGTCCTCGACCAACTGCCCTTACCTGAGCCTTCAGCGAGTGACAGAGACATCCAGAGTCTTCAAGGCAAGAGCTACCGCCGGAGGTTCCTAGAGAAGGCATCTGCCGAGGGTGTACGTTTCACCCCCGAGGCACTCGGAGAACGGCGCCAGAGATCCGCAGTGTGTTTTTCTACATCATGGCGTTCCTATGGGCTTGGTTTTGCCTCGGCTGTCGCGATGACGATTGTGGGGGCGACGATTGTACTATTCCCGGCAATTTCACGCCTTACGATTAGGCCGATCACTGCCTCAAAGCTCGAAGCTGTCCGGCCGAACGAGGTCGTGCCCTCTAAAATCCCCGCGGTAGATTTGGGAACATCTGCGACGGCCTTGGCCCGGCTTCAGCAGGCCCATGCTGATGCCGCGCGACGTTTGGACAGCGTGCGACAGGAACTGGCGCAGGCACGAGCCGACTACAGCAGATTGGCCGAGGAATCGGCGCGCTGGAAGGATCAGGCCGTACACTTCCAGGGCCAGAATCAAAAGGACGAACTGGAACTCGCTCGCGCGACATCGCAGCTTGACAAGTTGGGCAAGGACAACGACCAGATGGCCGCCAGCCTGGTGGCGCAACAATTCCGTGTTGAGGAACTGTCGGCAGAGATCGAGGAGCAAAAAGGAATTGTCGAGCGTGAGCGCCAACTGACGGCTGCTGCCCGCGACGTCCGCGACCTTATGGGTGCGCGCAATCTCCACATTATTGACGTCGCAGATCTGGACGGTCTTGGAAAATCGAAGAAGTCTTTCGGGCGGGTTTTTTATACCGAAGGCAAGTCCCTGATCTTTTATGCGTTTGACCTCTCACAAAAGGGTTCAGCGGCCAAAGTCTCCTTCCAAGCATGGGGACAGAACCAAGGTTCGAGCAATAGCGTCAAGAATCTTGGCGTTTTCTACATTGACGATCAGGCTCAGAAGCGGTGGGTTCTTCGTGTCGACAAGCCGGAATTACTCCGAACCATTGAATCAGTTTTTGTTACGGTTGAGCCTTCGCCCGGAAGCGACAAGCCCTCGGGACACAAGCTCCTATACGCGTACCTCGGAACCCAAGCCAACCACCCGTAGCCGCGCCTTTCCGCGCCAACTTCAAGGACCACAGACGCCGCGTCGCCGGCATTCTCCTTGGCACAATGTCTGACCCCGGCCGCCTTAAGCGCATGGTGTCCCCGATGTTTCTGCCGCAGTTGGTACAAACCTGTGGTCTGAGGGGCAATACTACGCAGAGTGAGAGGTGAAATTCTGGGTATGGAGCTCTAAATGAACCTGCAGCGAGCCGTCTTGCTTTCGTGCCTCATCATTTCTTGCGTTCTTCTGCTAGCATCTCCGAGTTTTGGCCAAACCGAATCCGCCACACTTTCGGGTTTAATCACCGACCCACAAGGCAGAGTCGCACCCCAAGTTGCTGTGGACGTCACGAACGTGGAAACGAACGTGACTGTACACCAGAGCACCAACGCCGAAGGTCTCTATGTTGTAGCTGGCCTGAAGCCAGGCCGCTACCGTCTAACGATTACGAAGGACGGGTTCCGGAGGGTTGATGTCACCGACTTGGTGCTCAATGTGCAAGATGTTCTAAGCCGCAACTTCCAACTCGAGGTCGGACCGGTGCTGGCATCGATTACTGTGGTTGCGAATGATGAAAAAGTCAACACAACGGACGCCTCGATTAGCACGGTCATCGATCAGAATGCCGTGCAGAACATGCCGCTCAATGGCCGAAGTCTTCAGTCGCTGATCATGCTGGCGCCCGGAATGGTGCTCGCGGCCCCCAATGGCGGCAACGGATTCTACAATACGACAAACCCCGGGCAATTCAGTACGAACGGCGAGCGTTCCTATAGCAACAATTTTACGTTGGACGGAGTGAGCGCGAATACCGGCACCGACGCCAATAGTTCGCCAACGGGTTTCTCCGGAGCCCAACCGGCCCTCACCTCGGCAGGAACGACGCAAAACCTGGTCTCACTCGACAGTCTGCAAGAGTTCAAGATTCAGACTTCCTCGTACGCGCCAGAATTCGGCCGCTCTCCAGGAGCGCAGATCGAGATGCTGACTCGATCGGGAACCAATGCATATCACGGCACCCTCTCCGAGTACCTGCGTAACGACATGTTTGACGATGAGGATTGGTTCGCCAAGGGTTTGGGAGAACGCACCGCGAAGCTACGCCAAAACGACTTTAGCGGAACATTTGCGGGCCCGGTTCGTTTCCCGGGATATGACGGTCGTGACCGTACTTTCTTCTTCTTTTCCTACGAAGGACTCCGCCTGCGCCAACCAAATTTTGCATCATCAGCCGTGCCCGACCTTAACATGCGGGAAACGGCTACCGCAGACATCCAGCCACTCGTAGAAGCGTTCCCTTTGCCCACCGGCGGCGAAATCGAGGACCCCTTCACCGGATTACCTTCAGGTCTGGCTCAGTTCGCATCCGGCTACTCGAATCCCTCCACCAGCGACACGTGGAGCCTGAGAGTCGACCACCATCTCAGCGACCGCTTTATGGTTTTTGGCCGCTATTCGCACTCCACGTCGAACAGCAAGTACGCAAGCATGGCGCAAGAAACCTCCACGAGGTTCGGGAGTCAATCGGCAACGGTTGGTGTCACAGCCCTTCTCAGCCCACATACCATCAATGAGTTTCGCTGGAATTTCAGCCGGTCGTCGGCCTCGCTAAGCTATGCACTGGACAGCCTTGGCGGGGCCGTTCCCCCTGAGGACTCGCTCCTGTTTCCTCCCGCGTATGCCTCTCCCAGCAATTCCGAACTGTTCTTCATGCTGGAAAATGACGCAGGGAGCCCTATGTATTTTGCCGGAACGACCGCGGCGAACCTCCAGCATCAGATCAATGCAGTCGATTCGTTCTCCCTAGTTAAAGGCAAGCACGCCATGAAATTTGGCGTGGACTACCGGCGCATGTTTCCCGTTATCGGACCCGCTCAGTACAACCAAACCCTCATGTTCAATACCGGATCGCTCTTTAATCCGATCGACGATTTGACTGCCGGGACTATTTCCGATTTTGATCTTCAGACCCAACGGTCGGACTTGAAGCCTGTTTTTGTAAACTTGTCGCTATACAGCCAGGATACTTGGCGCGTGAATTCCCGTCTCACCTTTACCTATGGGTTGCGTTGGGAATTCAATCCCGTCCCGCACAACTCGAATGGTCCCGACCCGGATACCCTGACAGGGCTTTCCAGTCCGTCGACGTTTGCTCTCGCTCCGCCGGGAACGCCGATCTATCCCACGCGGTACAACGATTTCGCACCGCGGTTCGGTCTTGCTTACCAACTCCAGCAGTCGCCCGCGTGGCAGACTGTGCTTCGCGCCGGCGCGGGCCTGTTTTACGACCTGGGCAGCTCGGAGGCGACCACTGCGTTTATGGCCTACCCCCTGCAAGCGAGCTCGTTCTTGATGGGTGTTCCCTATCCATTGACCCAGAGCGAACTCGCGCCGCCGACACCCACGCTCAGTGACGCAGACTTCAATGTCTACGATCCGAACTTCAATCTCCCTCGCATCGCGCAATGGAACGCAACGATTGAGCAGGCTTTGGGCAAAGAGCAGGTACTCAGCATGTCTTACGTGGGGAGTACAGGCCGGCGCCTGTTGCAGGTGTATCCCTATGAAGGTCCGAACTCAACGATGTTTGGAGTCGTGAATCTTTACAAGAGCAACTCGACATCGGACTATGATGCCTTGCAGGTCCAATTCCGGCGGCGGCTCGTACACGGTCTACAAGCATTGGCGTCCTATTCCTGGTCTCATGCGCTGGACGATCTTTCGAATGATGGAACGTTCCTGGGTCTGAGTGCCCGGGGAAACTCCGATTTCGATATCCGGCACAATTTCTCGGCTACGGTAAGCTACGATGTGCCCACGGTGTCGAGTAAGCGGCCGGTTCGGGCCTTTTTGGGTGGATGGGGAATCGACACGATCATCCACGTCCAAACGGCGGCTCCTCTCGACGTTATGGCGGCCGACAACTTCCTCAAAAACGGCGAGAGCCGAGCCGTCCGGCCCAACATTGTGCCTGGGGTGCCGATATATCTTCATGGAAACGTTTGCCCGTCGTTAAACATGGAGTATACCGACGGTTACCCCTGTCCGGGAGGCTGGCGCATCAATCCAAATGCTTTTAGTACACCTACGGAGTCAGCGACCCAGTTCGTTCAAGGAGACTTGGGACGCAACGTGCTGCGTGGGTTTGGCCTGAGCCAGATGGATCTTGCTTTCCGGCGACAGTTCAACCTCACGGAACAGATTCACCTGCAGTTCCGCGCCGAGGCATTCAATGCCTTGGACCATGCCAACTTTGGATCGGTGGGCAATCAGCTCAACTCCGAAACGTTCGGCTGGGCGCAAAGCATGTTCGGCGGAGCCTACGGAGGCATGAGTGCGTTGTATCAAATCGGCGGACCGCGGTCGCTGCAATTCTCACTGAAGCTCCAGTTCTAGAACGCGGCTTGTAGTCGAGCTCGCGACGGCCCGACTACAAGCCCAGATTTGTAGCGCCCAGAACAGACTCTAGAGGAATTGATTGGAGATATACGGCATGCTACTTGGTAAATTGGGGAATTCAGAATCGCTTCGCGCGCTGTTCGTTGCCTTGCTGCTTATTTGCGCGCCTGCCATCCCACAGGCTCAGACGGAACCTAGTGCGGGGGCCACGGGAAGCGATCTCGATGCCCTCTCATTGCTGAAGGAAACCAGCAGCCGTTACTCTCACCTGCGTTACTACCATATTGAGATGGTGCAAGAGACGCAAATGGCGCGCGCGAGCAGCCGCGATTTGTACCGCCAAAACTCAATCGCGGCCATAGAACCTGGAAATCGTTACCGCTTCGAGTTAGCGGGCTCGATGGGTAGTTATTCCCAGGTTTCCAATGGCCAGAGCGAATGGCTCTATGTTTCCAACTCTGGGGAGTATGTCGAGCATCCTACGCCGGCCTCCGGCTATGAAAACCCGGCCATGGAAAAGCCTGGCCTTATGCAAATACAAGAGGTCCAAGGGATGGTGAGGGAGCTTTCCAGAATACAAAACCACAATGACGAGCCCGTCCATTTTCTCGCGAACGACACCCTCAAACTGAACGGGAAGGAAGTTGCCTGCCGAACTGTCCTGGTGCTGCCGAAACCGAACGACAAGGAAAGAGCGCACAACTTGGCGATGACGATCTATTGGATAGATGACACCCATGTCATTCGGAAGCTCTGGCAGCGCTACGAGTCTTATGAGAACGGAGGGTTTACTCCAGGCGAAACGGTAACAGACGTTACCCAGGTCTACCCGGTTATGGAACTTGGTGAGTCGTCCACCGCGGATAGTTTGTTTTCATTTACGCCGCCTCCGACTGCAAACCGAGTCACGAAGTTCACCGACTACTTGGAGCAGTTTAAGGAGAATGAGAAGAAGGACGGTAAAAGAGAGGACAACGCCAAGTCATCGTCGGCTCCCCCGGCAACCAACCCGAAGCAGCCCGCCGAATCGCGCTCACCCGCGCTGGAGTTACTGCAACAAACTGCCCAGCGCTATGAGACGGCAACTTATTATCATATCGAGGCCGAGCGCGCCAGAGAGACCGACGGGGAATTCAGCCGAAACTCAAGCCGGGAGCGCACGGTCGCGACCGTTGAACCCGGCAACCGCTATCGGTTCGAGGTATTTGGCGCGGTTCAGCTCTATTTACAGGTTTCCGACGGCAAGAATGAATGGATCTTCCAGCCTTTCCTGGGACAGTACACGCAGCAACCCGTTCCAGCTTCTGGTCCCGGCGCGACAAAGCTGCCCATGGCACCGGAAATGAAGCTACAGGCAGCCAGAGAGGCCGTTGCCGGTCTTGCGAGGGCAAAGGGTATCCGATCGGCCGCTTTTCTGCCCGACGAAATCATCGAGTTGGATGGAAGGAAGTACAGCTGCCAGGTTGTAGCCGGAAGCCCCGCTGGAGATGTCAGCGGGACCTCCGTCTCGGTTTATTGGATTGACAAAGAAGCGCACGTCATCCGCAAGGTGGCGGTGCACACAGATCGCTCTGAAAGCGGACATGGATTTCTACAAACTGGCGTCTCCGACGACACAACAAGTTATCCGGTAGTCGAACTGGGGCCATCCTCCTCGGTTTCAGATAGCGAGTTTGTCTTCACACCGCCGCCCACGGCCAGTCGTGTGGCGGAGTTCGATCAAGGCGGCCTTCAAGGAATGCACACAGCCGAGATCGAAAATAAGCCTGCTCCAGACATCACGCTGACGGGAGCCGATGGCCAAGTGACGTCGTTGAAGGCGTGGAAAGGCAAGCCGTTGCTGTTGGACTTCTGGGCAACCTGGTGTGGCGCCTGCATCGCGTCATTACCCGGAGTCGAAAAGATCTACCACGAATTCGAAGCCAAGGGCTTGGCGGTGATCAGTATCGATGAGGACGACGCTGCCAAGGACGCCATGGATTTCCTGGAAGATCACAAGAGACCTTGGCCGAACTTTCATGACGAAGGGGGGAAGATTCGGGCAGCCTTTCCCAAGAAGGGCATCCCGTATTTTGTTCTGATCGACGGCCACGGACAGATCGCCTACGCCAGCATCGGTTTCTTTGACCCAGAGATGCGCGCAGCTCTGGCCAAGCTTGGCCCCGAGTTCGCCTCGTCCTCTGCCTCTTCGAAAGAATAGATGTTCACAGTCCATCCGGCTTCGTTCATCGGAAAACGCCATGACAGGAATCGCCATGCCTGATATGAAAAGACGCGTGTGTAGGCTCGTGCTGCACGCCTTGATGCTTTTGTGGGTGGGATTCCCCTGCATGGGACAGTCCACGGACGAGAAGGTGCAATGGTCCGTCAAGCTGAGTCCTGAAACAGTCTCGGCTGGCGGTGCGTCGAAAATGGCCATAACCGCGGACATTGCCCAAGGCTGGCACATGTATGCGATCGATCAAAAGCCCGGAGGGCCGAAAGCGACGGTGATCCGCATACCGGACGGACAGGCATTTCAGCAGGCTGGCTCGATCACGGGACCGGCAGCCAAAGCGGCTTATGATCCCAACTTCGAAATGGATACGAGGTTTTATGAGGGATCCGTCACGTTCGAAGTCCCACTGATGGTGGCAGCGACTGCGGCGGCAGGCAAGAGCAGCGCACGGGCCAGCGTGTTGTTCCAAGTGTGTAACGAACAATCTTGTCTGCCTCCGACAAAGATCACGGTGGAGGCAGTGGCGAGCATTGTCAGTCCGGGTTCTCTCCATCCCTCCGGCGCGCAATCTCAGCCTGTGCAGCACGCCGGCACAAAGAGCGCATCCCCGAATACCCGCAGGCCACCCGCTCCGGTAGCGGAGCCGAAGACGACTCCGGCGAACAACGAGCCCGCAGCTTCGCCGTCATTCTCATCTTCGCCGGAACCGGTTCGCGCAGCAGCCACTCCGGCTCGCGATTCCCGTGTGCAACCTCCGGTCTCGCAACGACCGTTCAAATCGTTTCTCTGGCTGGCCGCCGTCATGGGCGCGCTCTCGCTGCTGACGCCATGCGTGTTCCCCATGATCCCGATCACGGTTTCTTATTTCACGAACCACGCCAGCGGCAACCGCAAAAGCGCGATCTTCACGGCGATCATCTTCGCGATTGGAATCATTCTTACGTTCACAGCACTGGGCATGTTGCTGGCTGTGATCTTTGGTGCAGGCGGCGTGAACCAACTGGCGGCGAATCCGTGGATCAATCTCCTTATTACGGCAATTTTTCTAGGATTTGCCTTTTCTCTGTTCGGGGCGTACTTCATCCAGGTCCCGCCACGCTTGATGGACAAACTGAATTCCGTCACGCGCAGTAAAGAGGGGAGCCAGGTTGTCGGAGCGCTGCTCATGGGATTTACGTTCACGCTGACTTCGTTCACGTGCACCGCCCCATTCGTCGGGACGTTGCTGGTGATGACAGCGCAAGGGAACTGGCGGTGGCCGCTCGCCGGGATGTTGGCGTTCTCAACTATCTTCGCGATTCCATTTTTCCTGCTGGCACTCGCCCCGCAAATGATGTCGCAGCTGCCCAAAGCCGGCGGCTGGATGAACTCGGTAAAGGTCGTGATGGGCTTCCTCGAAATTGCCGCGGCGATGAAGTTTCTGTCGAACGCCGATCTGGTGTGGCATTGGGGTATTTTCACGCGGCAAGTGGTGCTAGCGGTGTGGGTGGGAATCGGTGTACTCACGGTTCTGTACGTATTGGGATACTTCCGGATGGAGCACGACTCGCCGCTTGAGTCGATCGGCGCGGCGCGTCTGACCGTTGCCATTGTGTTTCTGGCGGTCACCATCTGGCTGGTTCCCGGCCTGTTTGGTCGCCAACTCGGCGAATTGGAATCGTTCCTCCCCCCTGAACTGGGCCCGGTTAGCCCTTCCACCTCCAGTCCGGCCTCGTCTGCGAACCTGCAACCCGAGGCGAACTGGATTTCGAACGACTACAACGGAGCGATCCAGCAGGCGAAACAAGAGAACAAGCTGGTGTTCGTCGATTTCACCGGCTACACCTGCACCAACTGCCGCTGGATGGAAGCCAACATGTTCCCACGGCCAGAAGTGGCGAAAGAGATGAATAAGTTTGTCTGTGTGCGGTTATACACCGACGGAGCCGGCGAACTCTATGAGCGGCAGCAGAAAATGCAACAAGAGAAGTTTGGCACGGTGGCGTTGCCCTACTACGCGATCCTTCGAGCCGACGGGTCGCCCATCGCCACGTTTCCCGGATTAACGCGGAATACGGCCGAATTCCTCGCATTCCTGCAAAGCGATTCACGGCAGTGAGACCGGATTCGTTCCATGAAAAGAACAACCTCTAATGGAGACCAAATGAGAATCAAAAAGTTTTCTATTTTACTGATTGCAACTGTTCTGTCGATCGGCGCCGCCGGATTTCTCCCAGCCCAGACCAATGCTCAACCCAAGCTGCCTGCAGGCGTTCAGCAGATAACTTCCGTGGAGGGCATCACCGAATACAGTCTTCCGAATGGTCTGCACGTTCTCCTCTTCCCCGACCCATCGAAGCAGACCACGACCGTGAACATTACCTACCTGGTCGGCTCGCGCAACGAAAGTTACGGCGAATCGGGAATGGCCCATCTTCTGGAACACATGTCATTCAAAGGAACACCGTCGCATCGGGAGATCCCAAAGCTCCTGAATGAGCGTGGCGCGCAGTTCAATGCCACCACCAGCTACGACCGGACAAATTATTTCGAGACCCTGCCCGCAAGCGATGAAAACCTGAAATGGATGCTCGACTTCGAGGCTGACCGCATGCTCAACTCCTTCATTGCTAAGAAGGACCTCGACAGCGAAATGACGGTTGTGCGGAACGAATTTGAGAGAGGTGAAAACAGTCCAGAAAGGGTCTTGAATGAGCGGATGATGTCGACTGCCTATCTCGCCCATGCCTATCACCGGAGCGTTATTGGTTTCCGGTCGGACATTGAGGGCGTTCCCATCGAGCGCCTGCAAGCCTTTTACAAGAACTACTACCAGCCGGACAATGCGGTGCTGACGGTTGCCGGGAAGTTCGATGAATCCAAAGCGCTCGATTGGATCGTTCAAACGTTCGGGCAAGCCCCGAAACCGGAGCGGCCGTTGATCAAGCTCTACACGGTCGAACCGGTGCAGGACGGTGAGCGGTCGGTAACCTTGCGCCGTGCGGGAGATACGCAGATCGTCGGGGCCATGTATCACGTGCCCGACGGCGCACATCCGGATTTTGCCGCCATCAACATCCTTGCGAATATCCTCGGCAGTGCGCCCTCGGGACGGCTTTATAAGGCGCTGGTAGAGACCAAGAAGGCCGCCAATGCAGAAGCGGGCGCCATGCAGGCCTATGATCCTGGCGTGCTGATGGCATTTGCCGAGGTGCCTAGTAGCGGTAACCTGGCGGAAGCCCGCGATGCCCTGGTGCAAACGATCGAGGAGTTTTCCAAGACTCCACCCACCAAGGAAGAAGTAGACCGGGCGCGCACAACACTGCTGAAGAACAAGGAGTTGACGCTCAGCGATTCCGGTCGCTTCGGCTTTGTGTTAAGCGAGTGGATTGCCAAAGGCGACTGGCGGCTGTTCTTCCTAGATCGCGATCGTCTTCGTAGTGTGACCCCGGAAGATGTGCAACGTGTGGCTACGAAGTATCTCGTCGCCTCGAATCGAACATTGGGCATGTTCTTCCCGACAGCCAACCCCGTTCGTGCCGAAATTCCCGCCAAGATGGACACGGCTGCGATGTTGAAGAACTACAAAGGCGAAGCCGCCGTCGCGACGGGTGAAGCGTTTGATCTTAGCCCCGGAAACATCGAGGCACGCACGAAGCGCTCTGCGGCGCCAAGCGGGCTCAAGCTTGCGTTGCTGCCAAAAAAGACCAGAGGAAATTTGGTCGTCGGAACACTCGTGCTTCGTTACGGTACTGAAGACACCCTGAAGAATCTGTCGACTGTCAACGAGTTGACGGCTGCAATGCTGAAGCGTGGAACCGCGAAGCATACGCGCCAGCAACTGAGTGATGAGTTAGACCGACTGAGGGCGCAGGTCTCGTTCAGGCCGGGCGTCGGGCAAGTGAGTGTTTCGCTGGAGACGGTGCGCGACAACCTAGCTGCCGTTATCAGTCTGGTTGCGGAAATGCTGAAGGAATCAAACTTCCCGGCTAACGAATTCGAAATCCTGAAGCAGGAGAACTTGACCGAATTGGAAGGCGAGCTCAAGGATCCACAGGCACTCGCGCAGACGGAATTCGGCCGGCGCATGCACCCGTATCCGGTTGGACATCCCCGCTACGAAGCAACGCTGGACGAGCAGATCGCCGAACTCAAGGCCAGTACACTGGATGCGGTCAAGAAATTCCATGCCGATTTCTATGGCGCGCAGTCAGCGCAGTTGTCGGTGGTCGGCGATTTCGACGAGCCAGCGATCACGAAACTGGCGAATGATCTTCTTAGTTCCTGGAAGAGCAAGAGACCTTTCGCCCGAGTGCCGCAGCAGTACTTTGAGGTTGCCGGGGATAGAAAGATGATAGAGGTTCCCGACAAAACAAATGCCACTTACTTGCTCGGAATGAATCTGAACCTGCGAGACGACGACCCCGATTACCCGGCACTTCTTATGGCGAACTATATGCTCGGTGGAGGAAGCCTCAAGTCGAGATTGGCGGATCGTATCCGTCAAAAGGACGGCATGAGCTACAGTGTCGGATCGGGGATCGAGGCGAACGCGCTCGACAAATCCGGCAGCTTCACAGGCTATGCCATTTTCGCCCCTCAGAACCTCGGGCGGCTGGAAACGGATTTCAAGGAAGAACTAGAGAAGGCGCGCAAAGACGGCTTTACCGAAGACGAGTTGAAAGCTGCGAAGTCTGGCTGGCTGCAGGGAAGACAGGTGAGTCGTGGTCGCGACAGCCAAGTCGCACGGACTCTGGCCGATTACCTGTTCTATAACCGGACATTCAAATGGGATGCCGAAATGGAAAAGAAAGTGGAAGCGGTCAGCGCCGATCAGGCGTCAGCGGCCCTGCGGAAGTACGTCGATCCGTCGAAACTGACGGTCGTGACCGCAGGTAGTTTCGCGCCCGCCGCGGTGGCGAAGTAGTCAAAATGGAGCGCCCTTATCAGTCCTCGTATAGATCATGTGCGAGGGCCGCTCCTCGTTCAGAAAGGAAAGAGGTGAGAGGAGTGCTGGCGGAAGTGGAGCAAAAAATCAGCGCTCTAAGCAAGATCGTCGGCAACACACCTCTGCTGGGCATTTACTTCGCGTACCGAGGCCGACAGCATGTAATCTACGCGAAGTCCGAGCAGGTCAATATGACCGGCAGCATCAAGGATCGGATGGCGCTGCATATCCTGAAGCAGGCTTACGCTACCGGACGAATTCGGCCGGGCGAAACGATTGCCGAAGCCACCAGCGGCAACACCGGCATCGCGTTTGCCGCCATTGGTCGCGCGCTTGGGCATCCGGTCAAGATTTTCATGCCCGGCTGGATGAGCCGTGAGCGCCAGGACTTGATTCGCGCTTACGGTGCCGAGATCGTTCTCGTCAGTGCCGAGCAAGGGGGATTTCTGGGAAGTGTCCGCATGGCGGAAGAGTTCGCGGCGAGCTGCTCTGATGTCTTTCTGCCTCGCCAATTCTCGAACAACGCCAACACAGAGGCGCATGAGACGACAACAGGGCCGGAGATCTGGGCGCAGTTGCAATCGGCGGGATTGCGGCCAGCCGCCTTCGTTGCGGGAGTGGGAACGGGTGGAACCGTGATGGGAGTGGGACGGTTCCTCCGCGGCATGGACAAGACAATCAAGGTGCATCCCGTGGAACCGGGAGAATCGCCGACGCTCAGCACTGGCCACAAGGTGGGCAAGCACCGCATCCAGGGGATCTCGGACGAATTCATTCCCCCGATCTTGAACCTTGCCGAACTGGATGAAGTCATCCAGGTATCCGACGGTGACTCGATCCTGATGGCGCAGAAACTAGCCAAGACTCTGGGGCTGGCGGTCGGAATCTCTTCAGGGTGCAATCTTGTTGCCGCATTGATGGTTCGACAGCGGCTGGGGCCCGATGCAATGGTGGTCACAGTTTTCGCCGACGACAACAAGAAGTATTTGAGCACCGACCTTATGAAAGAAGAGCCGATGCGGGAGGAATACGTAACGCCCGAGGTTGAATTGTTAGGGCTCTCCACGATGCAACGCGTCTGTGCGTTTTGTGACGGTGGAAAGTGACCCTTGCGCTTCGCGCGGACGCAGCGTTGTTTCTTTCGATGCGGACGAAAGTGGCCGTGCTACCGCTTCTATGGACTTGATTGGGCAAACGGTGTTGTAAGCATAAGCAAGTGGTATGAAAATGCAGCTCATTCGCCACCAATCACTTGCGACCTACAGAATTCAATAGAATTCAACAATCGCTGGAATCTGGTTCGGGACTCCGTCGCAGCAACGCGCCAGTTGCAGCCGATCCAAAGGAATGGGTTTTCGTACCAGTCCCGGCGCGGGTCGATGTCGCTCTGTTTCGAGCGACACAGGAACAACTGCAGGAGAACCGGAGCCGCGCCCGACTGGGGCGGCGAAGGCCTGGATACTTGCTACTGAGGCTCCCTGGCTACGCATGATGTGGCTACGCCTACTACGGCAAGACCACGCATCAAATGGGCGCTAGCCATCAAATGAAGGACTTTCGCTACTACCGATGCAATGGATCGGATGGATATCGGTTTGGCGGCGAGCGAATCTGCGGCAATGCGCAGGTTCAGGGTGAGTTTCTAGAATCGGCTGTTTGGCACGATGTGTGAGATTCTTGTGCACCCCGAGAGGTTGGAGAATGAATCTTGGGGCGACTGCTAGTCTAGGTTGGCGCTCCGCTGGAAAATGTCGAAACTCTGGAGGTCCAGCGCCTCAAACTACAACACTCGCTGGAGCAACTGATCGACAGTTTTACGGAAGGTTGGATTGAGAAGGATCAGTTCACATCGCGGATGGTTCGAGTCAAGAACCGCATTGCCGAACTTGACACAAAGGTGCAAGGATGACGCTGGCAATGCTGATCGATTGGAACACCTGCGACTCGCGGCGAAACGCCTTCGTGAACTCGCGGCAGCCGTCGGGCCGCACCTCGCAAACTTTGACTGCTCGGGACTGGAGCCCCTAATTGTCACATTGCCGCAGGCGTGAAATCTCCGGCGAAGGCCATTTTTCGGGCGCACGAGCGTGCAAAAGAGTACGAAATGGGCCCCTTAAACCGATTGACCGACCCCATCGCCACCTCTCAACACCCTTCGAGCGCAGCTTGCCAAAGTCTGCGCTCAGTGGAACTCCCCACATGTAATGTGCTGACTTACAAGGAGATTCAGCGAACCCTCTGCGACTGTCAGCCCAAGATAGCAGGGTTTGACGGCTATGTAACGGTTAAGAAAAATTCCTCTAAATCCTTGAAAATGTGGTGGCCAGGGACGGAGTTGAACCGCCGACGCCAGCCTTTTCAGACTGGCGGTAATAAGTGTTTACAACGACTTAACAGGTCTTAGGTGGCTGCGTAAGTACTTCAATGGTCGGGAGAGACATGTTTGTCTTGGGCTGGAATCTTGGGCTGGGGCTCGACCGCTCCAAAGCAAATCGACGAATGAAAAACTGCAACCCGAATCAGTGCCGCTATGCCTGCTTGAAATCGAGA
>Ga0326728_10003099_pt1 | contig 52976 bp, 44 predicted proteins | sample MB3enrmetagenome_FD_207602 | JGI IMG/M metagenome (GOLD analysis project Ga0326728, IMG submission 207602) | Lab enriched peat soil microbial communities from McLean, Ithaca, NY, United States - MB31MN | ecosystem: Environmental > Terrestrial > Soil > Wetlands > Peat | place: USA: New York... | reverse complement strand
GTGACAAGCGAAAGCTTGGAGGTCACGGCCGCCACAATCGTCAGAGGGCTGTAGCGATTGCCGATGTCATTTTGGATGATTAGAGCAGGCCGGGTCTTCCGGATCTCGTGTCCCACGGTAGGGTCAAGAGAGACCAGATAGAATTCGCCGCGCTTGACGTTAGTTATTTCTTGCCTTTGCGATTGGCGTGAGATCTTTGCCATGCCTCTTCCTCAAGGGGGAACCACTCCAGGGCAATCTTCACACTGTCCTCGGCGTTGGCCTGGTAGCCCGCTTTGAGCTGTTCGCGCAGCATGTGCTTACCGCGGGCTTCCACGTAATGCAGCACTGCACGGGAGATAAGGCGGCTCCGGTTGCCTCGGCTCGCGACCCGATCGAGGACGGCTAGCGTGCTTTCCGGCAACATAATGTTGATGCGTCTGTTCATAAAGTTTCCAGGTCTAAGGACCTTGCACTCTTAGGGTACACACCTTTGGTGTGGACGTCAATCTGGTGTGTCGCCGCTGTGTGTCGCCCTCTGGTGTGTCTCCGTAAGGCGCACTACAATAGGAGTCCGCCATCGGAGGCGAAGCAACTATGATCGATCTCTTCGGCGATCTGCGTGTCGGTCTGCGCATGTTGCGGAGGAATCCCGCCTACACCGCTACCGCCCTGCTGACCCTGGCGCTGGGAATTGGCGCGGCCACTGCAATCTTCAATGTCGCGGACGAGGCGCTTCTGAGCCCACTACCCCTGCCCGAGCCGCAGCAGCTTGTGGCCGTCTACAATTTCGACAAGAAGACCTCGCGTTATGTTTCGAGTTCTTATCCCGACTTCGAAGATTTCAGCCAGCGCAACCGTTCCTTCCAACATCTCTCCGCCTATGTCCGGCTACCTTTGAACCTTTCCCAAGCTACCGAACGCATTTCTGTCGAGGCGGTGAGTGCGGATTACTTCTCCATGCTCGAGCTTCCGCCGCTCGCCGGACGCGCCTTCGGCGCGCAGGAGAGTGAGTCTCCGGTCGTCATGCTGAGCGAGGAGCTTTGGCGCCAACGCTTTGGGGCAGATAAGAGGCTCCTTGGGAAGACGATTGCCCTGGAAGGTTCGCCCTTGACGGTAATCGGAATCGTCCCCGCACGCTACCGCGGCGTCAACTTGAACTGGGGTGATCCGCCGCAAGCCTGGATGCCGCTGGGCGCCGTGCCGCAGGTGCTGCCCAGGTTCAAGAAAACCGATATCTTTCACCTGCGCTCGGCTCGCTGGCTCGTCATGTTCGGCCGCTTGCGGACGGGCGTAAGCGTTTCCCAGGCAGAGGCGGACCTGCGGCTGATTGCCGGCAATCTCGCCCAGGCTGAACCCGCCACCAACCGCGACATCACCGTCTCGGCATTCTCAGCCTCCCGATCCAAATTCTGGCCCGCCTACCGGTCCTCAATCACGCAATTGCTCGTGATGTTTAGCGCCAGTGCGGGACTCCTGCTTTTGCTATCCTGCGCAAACGTCTCCAATCTGCTTCTGGAGCGCGCCGTTGCTCGCCGCCGCGAAATGGCCATTCGCATCGCGCTTGGCGGCGGGCGAGGCTGGCTGATCCGCCAGTTAATGGCGGAGAACTTTTTACTGGTCATCGGCAGTTTTGCCGCAGCTCTATTCATTGCTTTCGGCCTCGACCGGGTCCTATCGCAATTTCCCACCGCGTTTGGGATTCCGCTCGCCCTGAACCTCGGCATCGGGACGCGAGTGCTGCTGTTTGGCTCCTTGGCTTCACTCGGCACGGTCTTTCTGTTTGGCCTCGTACCGGCGCTCCAAGCCAGCCGGCCCGATCTCGTCCCATCGTTGAAAGAGTCCGCCAACGCACCTTCGCAGGGCATCCGAGGTGATTGGCTGCGGCATTTTCTGGTGGTGGTGCAGGTGGGTTTTTCCATGGCCCTGCTGGTTATGGGCGGCATCTTCGCGCGAAGTGTGTGGAAGGCCTACTCGGTCGATCTGGGTTTTCGTCCGGCCCATCTGTTGTTCATGGGCTTCGATCCGCCCTCGCAACAGTACGACGCCGCGCGAAGCGAGCTTTTCGCCCAAGCTGCCCTGCGCCGAAGCTCGGCACTCCCAGGCGTCGAGACGGCCACCGTCGCGTGGGATGTGCCGCTTACCATGATGCAATCCACAAACCAGGTGACGGACGCCGAAAGCCCCACGCCAGTGGTGCTCCGAGCGGCCTTCAACATGGTTGGCCCCGACTACTTTCACACCTTGGGCATCGCTATGCTCGCTGGGCGAGACTTCACCTGGGATGACCGGGAGAATTCTCCCAAGGCGGCGATTGTCAACCAGACTCTCGCCGAGCGTTTGTGGCCCGGCTCGAGCGCGGTGGGCCGAACCTTGATGGTCGAGGACCAACCTGGCCGCCGAACCGTGGTCCAGGTGGTAGGGCTTGCCCGCGATTCCAAATACGTCTCCGTCTGGGAAAGCCCGCAGCCGTGCATCTTTTTTGCAGTTTGGCAATGGCACTACCCTGTGGGGAATCTGATCGTGCAGACACGCGGCGAGCCGCAACGGCTGATGCACGAGATTCAACGGAGCTGGCAAGACGCTTCTCCCAACGTGGCGCTCTCCGGCCTCCACACCGGGTCGGAACACGTGAAGGCGTCGCTCGCCCCGCAACGACTCGCTGCGGGTCTTTTGGCTTCATTTGCTATTCTGGCGGTCATCGTCGCCTCCATTGGCTTGTACGGTGTGGTCGCCTACAGCGTAGCGCGGCGAAAACGCGAGATCGGCATTCGCATGGCGCTTGGCGCTGAGCCGGCCAGGGTTGTCGGCCGCATTGTGGGCCAGGCGCTTTCCCTCACCGCTTTCGGGTTGATTCTCGGCGCAGGAGCATCTTACGCCTTGATGCGGCTTATCGCTTCCCAGGTGAAGGGTGTCTCCCCCTACGACAGCGTTACGTTCGCCTCCGTCCCTGTGCTGCTCTGTGCCATCGCAGCCGGAGCGGCGCTTGTCCCGGCGCTTCGCGCCGCCCACGCCGACCCGGTTCAGGCACTTCGGTCCGAGTAGAGCCCCGCCCGGACCCCGGGCGTTGCCCTTCCGTGTTTTTCCCTTTACAAAGGTGTCCGCTAATGATAGCCTACTATGGTGGGTGTGTGCAGACAGCCTCTCCGGGGCGGCTATTCCGGGGCCGGCCGCAAGGGGTTCAGGAGTTGAGAATCTGAGCAGTCGAGGGTAAGGTGGCGTAGCGCTGACCTTTAGGTCAGCAGGTGTGGCTGGTTTGTGAGCCAAGAATGCCGGCCTGAAGGTCGGCGCTACAAAAATGCCGGAACAAAGCGAGAATGTCTATGAAAACAAAGGGTCGGTGCAGAAATCAACCACCCCTGGCCCCTCCTTATCCAACGAGGGGATTTCCCCAGGCGCCCCTCCTCGGATGAGGAGGGGTTTGGGGGTGGTGGGACTTTGCGACCTTCGCGCCTTGGCGTGAAACCGGGTATGTAATGACGAAAACGACGGAACAAAGCGAGAATGTCTATGAAAACAAAGGGTCGGTGCAGAAATCAACCACCCCTGGCCCCTCCTTATCCAACGAGGGGATTTCCCAGGCGCCCCTCCTCGGATGAGGAGGGGTTTGGGGGTGGTGGGACTTTGCGGCCTTTGCAACCTTCGGGCCTTGGCGTGAAACCGGGTTTGTAATGACGAAAACGACGGAACAAAGCGAGAATGTCTATGAAAACAAAGGATAAGGTCAAAAAGTCGCGCGATAGAGAGCCAGCACACGGAAGTCTTCTTCTCGACTCCTCGACTTCTCGACTCTTCGACTGCATGATTCTCTATTCCCTATTTACGCCTGCTTCTGTAAAATCTCCAAGGGAGTGTAAGCCTATGCTCCCATGACGTTCGGGGACGGCAGCGTGACAAAAAGATGAAGATCGTCGTAGCGGCGGACCATGTCGGCTTTGCCTTGAAGCAGCAGGTCATCGAATACCTGAGAAGCCAAGGCGTGGAGGTTGAAGACTGCGGTCCGTCCGACACACAGCCTGTCGACTATCCCGACTTTGCGGAGAAGGTTGCCGGAAAGGTGGCAGCGAAGCAGGCTGGTTGCGGGGTGCTGGTGTGCGGGACAGGCATCGGGATGATGCTGGCTGCCAACAAGGTTCCCGGCATTCGCGCCGTGGCGGCCAACGACACGCTTTCGGCGCGTATGGCGCGTGAGCACAACGACGCCAACGTCCTCACTCTGGGGGCGCGCATGATCGACGCCGCCACCATGCGTCAGGTCGTTGACGCCTGGCTCGCCACCCCCTTCGCGGGAGGCCGCCACCAGCGCCGCGTGCAGAAAATCCAGGCTATTGATCAACGATATCACTCGGAGAAGCAACCATGAACCATACTCTTCCCTTGCGCGAGGTTGACCCGGAAATCGCCCAGGCCCTAGACCAGGAGGTCGACCGCCAGGCACGGACTCTCGAACTGATTGCCTCGGAAAACTTCGTCAGTGAAGCGGTGCTCGAAGCGCTCGGCTCCGTGATGACGAACAAGTACGCCGAGGGCTTGCCGGGCCATCGCTATTACGGCGGCTGCGAATTTGTGGACGTGGCCGAAACACTGGCCATCGAGCGCGCTAAGAAACTCTTCGCAGCGGAACACGCCAACGTACAAGCGCACTCCGGCAGCCAGGCCAACCAGGCCGTTTATATGACCGTGCTCAAGCCCGGCGACACCTTGCTCGGCATGAGCCTCGCGCACGGCGGACACCTCACCCACGGCCACCCGCTGAATTTTTCCGGCAAGATGTACAAGATCGTTTCTTACGGCGTGCGCAAGGACACCGAGACGATTGACTATGACGAGGTCGAGCGCCTGGCACAGGAACACAAGCCGCGGCTGATCGTGGCCGGGGCCAGTGCCTATCCCCGCGTGCTGGACTTCGCCCGATTCGGCTCCATCGCCAAACAAAGTGGCGCCTTGCTGATGGTGGATATGGCGCACATCGCCGGACTTATTGCGGCGGGCCTCCACCCCAGTCCTTTCCCGCACGCCGACTTCGTCACGACCACGACCCACAAAACCTTGCGCGGTCCGCGCGGCGGCGCAGTCTTCTCCAAAGCGCAGCATGCCAAGGATCTGGATAAAATCGTTTTCCCCGGCATCCAGGGCGGTCCCCTGATGCACGTGATCGCCGCTAAAGCCGTCTGCTTTAAGGAAGCTCTCGAGCCGGCCTTCCGCGAGTATCAGCAACAGATCGTGCGCAATGCTCGCGTCATGGCGGAGAGCCTGGCGCGCGGAGGCTTCCGTATCGTCTCGGGCGGCACGGATACGCACTTGATGCTGGTCGATGTGTTCTCGCAAAACGTGACCGGCAAGCAGGCCGAAAAGGCTTTGGGCAACGCCGGCATCACCGTCAATAAAAACGCCATTCCCTTCGACACCAACCCGCCCGCGGTCGCCAGCGGAATCCGTGTCGGAACCCCCGCGGTCACCACTCGAGGTCTAAAGGAACCGGAGATGGAAGTCATCGCGGGATGGATCTCGGAAGTGCTGCACCACATCGACGATGAATCAGTCCAGCAGCGCATACGCCCCCAGGTCGAGGCCCTGACCGAGAAGTTCCCGCTCTATGAAAAGCGGCGGCATGCCATAACGGCACGAGCTTAATAGATCAATATATATTATATTAGGTTATACTAAATATATCATGGCCCTCTCCCCAAGGGAGAGGGCGTGACCGCGAGTGTCCTACGGTTCTCGCTCCCCCGCCTTAAACAGCGTCCAAGGGCCGGCCTTCATATCATGCAGCAGTGGCGCCTGCCACGCGAATTGAGGATGCTCTTTAAGGAAAGGCGCTGCGAGAAAGTCATCGCCGCACGGGTGCCCCACGTGGGCGTAGAAGCTCATCGCCTTAGCCATCGTGCCGTCCATGGCTTTTCCCTGTACTGCGCCGCCGGGAAAATAAGGCGGCCATTCCCAAACCTCGATCCCGCGCGCAGAAGTATCCACGTGCCCGCACAGGGCTCGTTCGCTCGGGTCCGCTCTCTTCTCGAAGGAATCGTAGTGATCGGCCATGAACTGCTCCGCCATGCTGACGTCGATCTTGCCCTTTGCTCCCTTCATCAACTGCTCCCAGCGGACGCGGCGTGCGTTCGGCGAGGTGTCGAGCTTCGTGGGATCGAAGCTGGTGTCTTTGGCGATAACTTCCGGGTCGCGGGCGAAATTCGATCCCACGAAATAGCCATTCTTCGTGCGCCAGATCCGGTACGCCTGTAACCCCAGCTCGAACTGGGCGATCTCACCGGTCTTGTTATCGCCGAGCAGCCAATCGTTGGCGTAGCCGCCGTTGTTGCCGTCCAACATGATGCGGGTATAGTCGTCAATCGAGGCGGCGTATTGCAGCGCCTTGCGCGAGCGCATGAACTCCGGCTTGCCATTCGGGTTCCAGCCGGCGAATTGCGTAATCGTCGTTTCCGTCACCATAATGCCGCTCGAGTTCACGCCGAAATCATCGTCGCTGGTAATGACGCCGGGAAAGCCGTCCATCAGAATTCGATAACCTTGTTGCGGCGCGATATCAAATATGATCCGCCAACGCTCCCCATCCAGATAGCTGGTCCAGTTGTTGTGGGCGATCACGATCTTGTGGCCGTGCGCGTAACTGCCGGTCGCCACGAAAGCGCTGCAATTCCCTGGACTCACCAGGCGTGGAGCGCCCGCCACTTTGTGCTGCGAGTTGTACCAGGGCACATAATAGTCCGGGAGTTCTTCGAAGGCATTCAGCGCCACCACGTCATCGAGATCCATGGAGACGCCGCGCGCCTTCACGCCCTCCACGATTCCCGCAAGCTCCTCCTGGTACTCCTGGTCAATGTGCGGCCAAAGCATGTCGTGCGCACTCTGGCGGAAGAAATCCCAACCCTTCCGGGTATCATGCGTGTCCAGCAGCTTGATAGCTTCAAACGCATCGGCGATTTCAGGGGCCAGCAGGTAGCCATGCTGGAAGCCGATCTCGCCCGGCGTTCCCTCCAGGTGAACATAAATCCAACCACCCTTTTCAAACCGGCAGGCCGGTTCTAGCCGAGGGTCAGCAGCTTGGTCCGCCGCTTGTACGATCCTTGCAGGGGTACGCCATGGCGTGCCCCTACCTGGGTGACGAACATCCAGTGAGCACATCAGCAAGAACGAAAAGGCCAGAAGCAATACCAGTCGACGAGCATTTGTTCGTGAATGCATCTTCACCTCGCTCACTGAACGCGTAGGGGCAACCCTTGTGGTTGCCCTAGGCGGCCACCAGGGCCGCCCCTACATTCCCTGATTCTCCAGAACCGCATCCGCGGCAGCGTAGCCACTTTGAACGGCGCCTTCGATCGTGGCCGGCAATCCGGTCGCCGTCCAATCGCCCGCAAGGAAGAGGCCGCGAATCGGCGTTCGCGTGGCGGGACGCAGTTCCTCAGCTTCGCAGGTCGGCGAGAAAGTGGCGAAGCGCTCCTTGATCACGAGCGAATGCAGCAAGCGCGCCTGACGCGCCTCCGGGAAGAAGTCGCCGAGCTCGCGGAGCGCCGCGGCCAGCAACTCTTCTTTGCTCCTGGCGATGTGGCGATAAGCTCCGCTCAACACCAGTGAAACATAGCCGTCACTCTGCTCAGAGATCTTACCCTTATTGAACATCCACTGCACAGTCGCGCCGCGCAATCCGGCAAAATCAAGATCGGTGATGGGACGGTCGAACCAGAGGTTGATGGAGATGATCGGCGCTGGCCGCAGGAGAATCAAGGCGGCGACGAAAGGCTCCCGGCGGAGCAAGCCGCCAGGCAACAAGGCAGCAAGTTGGAAGCATGGTACGGCGCTCACCACGCTCTCCGCTTCAATCTGCTCGCCGGTCGAGAGGAGCACGCCCCGGCACTGCCCCTCGGAAACCAGTAGGCCGGATACGCCGCGCCCACACTGGACACGCCCCCCCTGGGCGCGGATGAAGTCTGCCGCCGCGTCGACGTAAACCTCGCTCAACCCCACGCGAGCAATCCCCAACCGCGAATCCGCTGGGGAGGTGAACAGCGCCAGGCGCAGCACTCGCTCGAAGAGGGCGGCGTTGGCAATCTCGGGATCCTCGTTCATCGCGGCAATGCAGAGCAAATCCCAGAAATTGCGCTGTAAGCGCTCGGACTGGCCAAGCCGGGTCAGCCACTCGCGCACGCTCAGCCCCTTCGGGCCGCGCTTCGCCTGGTTCGTCTCCCGAAGCGCCATTCCTAAGCGCAAGACTTCCAACTTCTCTCGAAAGGTCAAACTCTCGGACCTCAACACTCCAAGCAACACGTGCCAGGGCGACGGCAGGTCAGGACACTGAAGGTGCGAGAGCCGGCCGTTCCGGTCAAGGAAATGGACCGTCAAGCGCTCTTGAAACCGCACGCGATCCAGAGTTCCAATTGTCGATAGGAAGCGTATCGTCGCGTGGTAGCAACCCATGAAAATGTGCTGGCCGTTGTCCACCACGGAACCGGTTGTGAGATCCAGGAAGGAGCGCGCCCGCCCACCCAGATAAGGCTTTTGTTCGAGCAGGCGCACACGGCAGCCACCTTCCGCCAATGCGACGCCTGCCGCCAGGCCCGCAAAACCACCGCCGATAACTAGGACTTCCACAGGAGCCAGGAGTCAGAAGTCAGAATTCGACCTCTGAACAGTCTGATTCTACCTGAATTCGCGAGTAGAATGGGCCGCGAAGCTCTTGGCGTTACCGAATTGCGACCTAACGAGACAACCGACCGATTCTGACTCCTGAATCCTGACTCGTGCCTTTAGAACGTGAACTTAATCGCCAACTGGACTCCCCGCGGCCCGCCTCCCCCGATGAAAGGATTGCCTTCTCCCACGTCGCCGGTTGCGGTAGTAGGGAGGAAGCCTTCGCACGCGCCGGTATTGGGGTTGATTCCAACGGAATCGCACGCGGCAAAAAAGGTAGGCAGGAACGGGTTCGTGAAGTTCGGGTGATTCACGATGTTGAAGAAATCAGCGCGAAACTGCATCTTCAGGCGTTCGTTGATCGGAGTGTCTTTGTAGAGAGCCAGATCCCACTGCTTGAATCCGGGCCCGAACAGGAAATCACGTGCCTCGGTGCCGTCGTGTTGCGTTCCCGGGACGCAGGCGCCGTTTGAAAAGGTGCAAGGCACCTTAAAGGCGGAAAGGTTAATCACGGCGTCGGGAATGCTGGTCCCCGCGTAAGGATTGCCGATGCCGTCGGGGCGCGGAAAGTACTCGCCGGTGCCGTCGTAGTTGCCGCTGAAGTTGAAGTTGACCTGGAAGGGCTGCCCGGTCTGCAAGGTCAGGACGCTGTTGATCGCCCACCCGCCGCCGACTTTTGACCACGCTCCGGCGCTCTGCGGCGATGGAAAACGGTAATTGGCCATCCAGGTAAAACGATGACGGACGTCGAAATTCGAGTTGCCACGCTCGAGATCCGGCCGGTAGCTGTCGTTGGGTTGAGCGGCATTAGGCTCGAAATCCGTGCCGTCACTGGCATTGTCAATCGAATGCGAGTAATTGTAATTGAGCGTGGACTCGAAACCATGCAGGTTGCGAATGCGCAGTTGCGTCTGGAGCGAGTTGTAAACGGAATTGGCCGATGTTTCCAAGTAGTTGATGTACCCGTATTGCGGGTAGGGAAGATCGGCGGTTACTCGGGACAGCGTTTGGTTAATATCTCGGAAACGGAACAAATGGTGACCTTCGGAACCGACGTACCCCACTTGAAAGACGATATTCCTCGCGGCCTGCTGCTGGACGTTGAAATTGTAGTTCAGCATGCGGGGTGTGCGCAGGTGCTGGTCCACCGCAAACAGGTTCGCCGAGGCGCCAAAGCCGCTGTAAACGGGCTGTCCGGAGGCGATAGGGGTTGTGGACGACGCTACGCCCGAGAGGATCGGCTTGGGTCCAATATCGTTGTAAGCAGCGCCGGGAGTCGCCGCGTCATAGGGCACTTGGCCCAGAAAGAAGTCTTGCGAGAACAGGTCGTAGAAAAGGCCCACGCCGGAGCGAATCACCGTCGTACCTTTACCCGTGAGGTCGTAAGCCACGCTGGCGCGCGGCGCGAAATTCCGATAGTCAGGCTTGTAGAGGCTTGCCAGTCCGTTGCTGCCCACCTGGCTCAGCCCGCCGCTGGCCGGGTCGAAGTTTGAAAAGAGGTTGTTCTTCTCCGCGATCACTCCGAAGTAATCCCACCGCAGTCCATAGTCGAACGTCAGCTTGCGATTGACTCGAAAGCTGTCTTGGACGTACAAAGCATGCGAGTTTTCATAGGTGTTGCGGTTGGTGTCTCCCTCCAGCACGCTGCCGCCTCCGGTGGGGATACCCTGCAGGAAGTCCGTCAAGGTCGCGAACGATAAACTGCCGCGGAATCCCTCGTCAAAGAATTGGCTCACCGTCGTGCGGCGGAACTCGTAGCCGATCTTCACTGCGTGCTTGTTGAGTTTCCAGGAGAAGTTGTCAATGAACTGCCAATTCACGTCCGTGCGGCCGCGCGGGTCCGAACTGGTGGCGCCGATGGCCGTAAAGCTTGCGACGCTGATTTTGGGCAAGCCGTAGTCCTGCTTTCCGGCGCCTGTAACCAGCCCGATGGAAGCAGGGTTGAAACTGTTGTCCTCGGGCACGAAGGTCTCGTAAAAGCGGTTATAGCCGAAGCGCACTTCGTTGACTTTGGTGAGCGAAAGAGTGGAGAGATACGAGACGGACACAAGGTTGACATTGGTCGGCGTGACGGTGTTATAACCGGGCAGGTCGCCGGTGCCGCCGAGGCCCAAGGGGAAGCTCTGATTGCTGGTTGAGTAGTAGTACCGGCCGGTCAGCATGTTCTTCTCGTTGAGATTGTAGTCCGCCTTAGCGATGACGCTGTTCACACTGTTGAAGATGCCGGCAGTGGCCGAGACATTGTTCACGGGCGAGCAGCTATCAGGCGTCGAAGAAGTCGGAGCCGGCCACGGATTCCGTTGCAGCAGGGCGGCGATTACGGGATTGACGCTGAGCCCCTGCGAGGCAAGGGTACCCTGTGCCTGAGCAATCGCATTGGGCGAAGGAACGCAAGCCGTGCTATTCAAACCTCCGGTTTCGCGCTGGCCTTCGTAGTCGCCGAAGAAAAAAGCCTTGTCCTTGATAATCGGCCCGCCCAACGAGCCTCCGAACTGGTTGTTGTGGAAAGCGGTTTTGGGAATCGGCGCGGGGTTGAAGAAGTCGCGGGCATCGAGAGCATCGTTGCGCAAATAGTCGGCCGCTGTGCCGTGAATCTGGTTGGCGCCGGACTTCGTGACGATATTGATCACCGCTCCCGCGTTGCGGCCATATTCGGGAGCGAAATTGGAGAGCACCGCAAGTTCGGCCACCGCGTCCACCGGCAAAATCGTCGCCGGTGTACCGAAGACTCCCGCCTGGTTGATGGCGGGGTCGTTGCGGTAGCCGTCGTTCATGTCGGTGCCGTCAAGCAGGAAGTTGTTGGCTCGTCCTCGGGCTCCGTTCACGGAAAACTCGCCGAAAGAGCCGGGAGAATCTGTGATCTGGTCGGGGCCGCCGGTCACGCCGGGGTTGAGGTAGATCAGCTTCGTGTAATCGCGGCCATTGACGGGTAGATTCTCGATTTGCGATGACGCGACGGTGCCGCCGAGCGTATCCTCGGTGGTGGTTACCAACGGTACTTCCGCTCTTACTTCCACGCTTAACGTCTGTTTGGCGAGCGTGAGAGTGATGTCGACGCGCTGTTCGGCCGCCACATCCACGCGAACGTCCGCCTGGCTGACGGGTGTAAAGCCCTCGACGGCGACGCGCACGGTGTAGGCGCCAATGGGCAACTCAGGAATGGAAAAGTTGCCGGACGCGTCCGTGGTCGCGGAACGAGCCACGCCGGTGGCCTGATTCGTCGCCACCACCGGGGCGTTCGGGATTGCGCCGCCGCTCCGGTCAAGCACCGTCCCAACTATCGAGCCGCGAAAGCTCTGGCCGTAAAGGGGCAGAATCGTGGTGAAGCTAATGAGTGCCAAGACTATGAAAAGATGGATCCGAGATGTTAATCTAGTCCAGAATTCTTGACTACAGGGCGCAATCATAGGGATCTCCTTCGGGTGGGCGTTGCGGCCTGCTACCTCCGCCATGAATTGTGCAGATCTAATACAACGGGTGAGTGTGGCACCCTTCGACTGCCATGATATGCCATGCGGTTCAGAGAGTTGGATTGATTCTTTTTATCGTGGCGATAAAAGCCCTGTGTTCCGGGACAGGCCACTCTTGAGCCGAACGGAAAGAACGGCCTTCTTGCTTGGACCTGTCATTCCGAGCGCAGCGAGGAATCTCGCCCTGTGTAGATGTGATCGGGCCTGAGGTGGTTTAATAGCGTAGACGGAACAAGCAGCAGGGCGAGATTCCTCGCTGCGCTCGGAATGACACCGCAGAGCGCGGCTCGAGTCTCCCAAAGATGACCTTCACGACCGGAGGGTGACCGTCAGCGCTTGACCAGGCACGATGCGAACCTCATGGTTAAACGCGACTGCCCGAAGTTTACCGTCTTCGCGCAGGGTCGCGGATAAGGATTCCTGGCCAAGGCGCGCGCTAGCTGTTTTCCGAGCCACCTTGCCATTCCCTGCCAAAGCCAGACTGGACAATGCTAACGAGCCTTCCTGCGCTTGCACCTCCACCGTGTGGCTGGCGGTGCTGATGGATTGAGTGAACTGACCCCATCCGCCGGGTGCTGACCAGAAGCAACGGAAGTTCTGAGCGCGCACGCGCGGCGCCAGTGTCAGCTTGCGGTCGGCGCCGGAATAATGAAAACCGCTCAAGGCCACCACCAGCGCCCACGCGGACATGGCGCGCGCATAGTGATGGCCGCATTCCGGCTCATTCCAGGGATTGCGGCGCTCGCCATCGTGGCGGAGGCGTGCGCTTTCCACCACCGCCTGCGCCTCTGTGGTCATGCCCTCGAAGACCAGGTGGGCTGCAAACTGGTACTCCTCACCCGTCCAGCTTTCGGCGAAGTAAGGAAACGGGATTTCGGGGCGTTTGCCGTGGGGATAGCTCGCCACTAACACGCCTCCGTCGTCATTCAAGGCGTAGGTCCGTTGCACGCACTCGTGCTCGCTCAGGTTGGGCACATAGTTGTAACGGAACACTGATTTCATAGCTTTGAGTACGTGTTGCTCATCGAGCAGGTGCCCAAGTCCCGCCACATGCGCCATGTATTGACCGAGCAGTTGGTCTACCAGGCAGGCTTCGCCCATCTGGTAGTCCGGTTTCTCCGGGTTGGCTGCGCCCATGCCCACCAGGACCCCGGGAAACACTTCTTCCTTCGGCCGCCCCTCGATCTTCTGCGTGTAATACTCCCCACTGAAGAGGTTAGCGTCGAGCCATTTGCTGCCACTCTCGAAGATTCGTCGGTATTCCTTGGCCGAGTCCTGGTCGCCCATGGCACGCGCCATCTCTTCCCCGGCGCGCAAGGCGCCCAAGTACCAGACTCCGCAAAGAGGATTCGGGCCGTAGAACTCGACGTCGTAGGTGTTGTGCTGAACGCCCTCCGCCACCCCGTCCCGGTTCGCGTCCCAACCGCCCTTGATCCAGGCGAATTCCAGCGCGCGCTTGGCGTTCGGCCACAAGCTTCGCAGCCAGTCCGTGTCCCCGGAGAGCTGCCAGTCCCGATAGAGCTTCATCACACATCCCATCTGGCCGTCCGCCGCCGCTTTATCCCAGATCTTCTTTCCGTCCGGCAGATAAGATCGGAAACCCATCAGCCCGTCCTCACGCGTATTGCGCAGGAACTCGGATTCCCGGAGAGAACGAGCCAGTGAGGGAAAGACAAAAGCGGTCGTCTGCTCGTAGTTCCAGACGTGCGTGCAGCTACCGTGGCAGCATCCCGATTGGTTGTTGCACCCCTCGAAGGCGTGGAATTCTCCGTCTGCGGTGCGGAAGGCAGTGTTGGTGCGCAGGGTGGAGAGATTGCTGAGCGCTGCGTCGAGGACTGCGGGGGGCAAGGTCGAAGATTCCATTGTGGCCGCGAAACGCCGGCTGCGTTCTTCGAGTGCGGGGAGATGCTCCGCCGCGTGCTGCGCCACCGCCCAGGCGTCCGCGAACTGCTGACAATAGTGGTTCCCCACCGCCGCGGATTTCTGCTCGTCCGCGGGAGGCGGCCATCCGCAACGCTCCGGCGTGCGGTTGGGGAAATGCCAGGCAAGCAGGAAGGTCACGGCAGCTTCGCCGCCTGCGAGCACCGACTGGGTAACCGCAATCGAACCTACCGGACTGATCGCGGGCGAGTCACTCGTCAGCGCGCCGTCATCCGAGAAATCGTCCCAAAAGGTCAGCGGCCCGTCCCACCACTGCGTGCGCTTCCAACCGCGCAGATATGAAACGCCGGCTTCGGGCGCGCCCAGCACCCCCAGGAACATCGAGCCTTTCAACGGATCGGTCGCCGGCAAAAAGGGGTTCTCCATGAACAAACCGGCCACTCCTCCAGCGCGCCGAAAACTGGCTTGCCTCCCTTCCCTCCCCACGGGGTTCTCAAGGCTGAAGGCGATGCCCACCTTCACGGCCGTTTTGGCAGGGTTCTTCAGTTTGTAGCGCAGCACAGCAAGGGGCAGTCCGGACGCTTCCGCGTCCAGGGGCACGAGCGGGTTGAACGCCTCCAAAGTGACCGGGATGGGCAGCGCCTTTTCCTCGAATTCCAGGCGCGCAAACGGGTACGCGCCCACGAAGCGGGCGGAAGCAAGGCGCGGCAGGCCCGGCACGTTCTCGGACCCTAGCCCGCTCGGCCCCTCGTAGGGCGGCTGGATGCGCGCTTCCAGGACCCGAGCTACAGGATTTTTCCCTTCCGCCTGCGCCCAGATGGCGGGAAAACAGTAGTCCGGCGTGTTGCCCTTGTCCGGCCTGTTGAAGATCTCCCAATCGCGCAATTGACCCCGGCCGCCCAGCGAAATTGTGCCGGTGCCGATTCCGCCCAACGGGAAGGCAATCATCTTCAGATTCGGCCCGCTGAAGGTGCGAGGAAAGGCAATGCGGCTCCGAACCACCCCCTGCCCCTCCTTAGCCAAGGAGGGGAGCTTGGGCGCCGTCTTCGGTGTGGAACCAGGTTTCTCCTGTCCTGACATCGCTCGAACGCCGCCCGCCAATGCACCGCCCGCCGCTACTTTCTTCAAGAATTCCCGCCGCTCCAACTTCCCGTTCTTCTTTCGTGTGGCCACAATCCCCTCCCGTTTGGTGCGTAGGGGCAACCCTTGTGGTCGCCCCCCGCGCGGAGCCGAGTCCGCCCCGGCCAAGCTACTCTCAGGTTCGGTTCAAGGGAATTGTTATAGGCTAAGGGAAGCAGAAACACAACTGAGGAATGGATCTTGTCGCGCAGTCATCATTCGAGATCAGCCAAGGACAAATGAGCCTGCCAGGGAATCTCCATTATGCCTTGGCCCTTTTGGGGAATGCCTCGATCACCGATCTGAGTAAGGAGTTAACGGCTTCGGAGCTCCGAAAAACCGAAGCTACGTCCGGATCAAGCACAATGGCGACAGTACGGCCCTTCATGAGGGAGGCAAAGCGGTTCGGGCGAGAACTGCTATATTCGAAGCGATACTCGGGCCGCATCTCTTCACCCTTTGCTTGCCTACGGCGCGATGTTTTCTTCATAGCCTCTCTGCGTTGCGAATGACCCCTCACCCGGCCCGCGACGGCTGATGAAAGCGCCGTCGCGGGTCACCCTCTCCCCGCGGGAGAGGGCTCCCGCTCAAGCTACGGCTCGTCACTTGTCACCCGTCACTGCACTTGCGCAGCTTGCCAGAAGACTCTGGATGGCGGCGGCGACGCCTTCCTTCACGCCATAAACTGACGAGCCGGCCACCAGCACATTAGCGCCCGCCTCGACCACCAGCGGTGCGGTCTCGTGATTGATGCCGCCGTCCACTTCAACTTCGCAATCCAGGCCGCGTTCCCGGATGGCGCTGCGCACCTGGCGGATTTTGTGCAGCGTCTCGTGAATAAACTCCTGGCCGCCAAATCCCGGATTAACGGTCATGACGAGGACCATTTGCAAGCTTCCCAAAACCTCGGAAAGCGTGCCGGCAGGTGTCGAGGGATTGATAGCTACGCCGGCTTTCTTGCCCAAGTGGTGAATGTGCTGGATAGCGCGGTGCAGATGCGGTGTGGCCTCCTGGTGGACGATGATGGTATCGGCGCCGGCTTTGGCGAATCGCTCGATGAAGTCTTCCGGCGGTTGGACCATGAGGTGGGCTTCGATCGCCAAGCGCGTCAAGGGGCGCAGGCTTTCAAAAGCCAGCGCGCCGAAAGTAATGTTCGGAACGAAGCGGCCGTCCATGACGTCGATCTGGAACCGGTCGACGCCCGCCGCTTCAACCTCCCGAACCTGCTCACCCAAACGAGTGAAATCCGCGGAAAGAATTGACGGCGCGATGTGGATCACGACTCGCCTTTCGTGGCCGGACTAAGTTTCCTCGCTGACGCCTCATCCAGGAACCAGCTCACACTCCCGTCCACCGGCCGAATTCGCTGTGCCGGCAACTCTCCCGGCGGCCCTTCCAAAACCTTGCGCAGCGTTTCCGCCTTGTCAGCTCCGGCTACCAGGAAAATAACATGTGCGGAGGCGTTGAGCAACGGCAGAGTCATGGTCAGGCGGCTCATCCCCAGCCGCTCGACGCGGTTCGGCCGAACCCAAAGGCTTTGCTCCTCGAGCGCCGCCGTCCCCGGAAAAAGCGAAGCGGTATGCCCGTCCGGGCCCATACCGAGAAATACGATATCCAGACGCGGCCTGAGGCCGTCTTGCGGCTCGAGAACACCCGCCAGTTCGGCGGCATAATCGCGCGCCGCTTTCTCGAGGTCCGCTTCCTCGGCCTGCATGCGATGAAAGTTCGCCGGCGGTATCTCGCCGCTATCCAGGAGGGCTTCGCGGATCATCCGATAATTGCTGTCCGGGTGGTCAGGAGGAACGCAGCGTTCGTCCACTTGAAACAACTGAACGTTCTTCCATTCAATCCGCCCCAGCAGGGCCCGTCCCGCCAGAATCTGATAGAGCAGGCGGGGCGTCAAGCCACCGGAAAGCGCGGCGCAGAACGTTTTGCCGGCGACGAATTTGAGGCGTGCCAAGTCTTCAAAAGCGCACGCGGCCGCCCAGCTCAAGTCCTCGAGCGTTGAAAAAACCCTTACGTTGTTCTTAAGCATTCCCACCTCAAGAGCCAATCATTCGCGCCACCACGCTCAAAACCTCTTCATAGAGCTGGTCGCGCATTCCTAACTTCAGTTCCTCATTCAGTATCTCGGCCTCATCCAGGACCTCCAGACGCACCGAACGTCCTATGGGTCGCAGTCCTGGCACCTCCGCCAAGGTCTTCACAACCTTCCCGTCCGGCCCTCGCGAAAACGAGAATCTGGCGGATGACGCCCCCTCAGCGATCAACTCAATGGTGAAACACACGCCACAGGCGTTGTCGACCCTTTTCAAGTTCCGCTCAACTGTTACCATGCCGTGGGCTGACGTGAAATAGAAAGTGCGCGGCTGGGACGCCTCCTGCCGCTCAGACTTCAGAAACTGCCAACCCAGCCGGCTCGCCAGCCATCCCGACAGCAGCAAGCCCTGCGCGCGCTGGGTCACCAGCCGCGCGGAGTCCTGCTCGTACTCAATCCGTACTCGGGTGAGGCGGTCCAGGTAGGGTCGCCTTTCCGGGGAGTCGAAACCTTGAGCTATGAGCTGCCGCCAGGGCGTGATGCGGTTCCAATTCAGGTCCGTCAACTGGATCTTTCCGGCGACGTCGTGAAGCCACGCGGCGAGATCCTGCAAATGCGTCGTGCCAGGTGAAAATCTGGCAGAGTCCACGATGACGTGCTGTGTGACACGGAGAATGTCGTCGAAATAGGCAGGCGGTGAGAAACTGTTGGCCCGCCACCAGAGGAAGATCGGCAAGCCGGAAACTGTCAATGGCAGAACCACGCTGGGGAGTCCTTGCTCGGCCTCGCCACGGGCCCGAATGGTGATCTGCTCGCTGCAGACCTGCTTCTCGCCCGCCACCGGAAGATGGCAATGCGCCGAAACCCACGCCTCAAGCCCGCTCGAGCCCGCTTCCGGTTCCAGCATCATGATGATCGCGCGGCAGGGGTTCTGGCGAGTCACCTCCGCCACCAGGTTGGTCACTTCGTACGCCGCCTCGTCGCTTTCAACGTAAATGAGCAAAGTGAGTGTGCAGGCACGCGTCACCGCTCCCTCAGCAGTGGGACCCTCCGCCGCCGTGCGCCACAGAGCCGACAGTTCGGCTTCTAAGTTCGAAACGTCGACCAGCCGCGGCTCGCCTAGGCCAACAGGTTCGATTATTCCTGCCATCGAGTCTCCAGGCTTTAAGCTTTCAGCTTTCAGCTTTCAGCTCTCAGCCTTCAGCTTCCAGATCTCAAATTTCTAGTTTCTGCTTTCCGCCTTCTGCTTTCTGCTTTCTACTTTCTAGTTTTTCCTCACACTCTCTGCCACTGGCGTCCATCTCGCTCGATCAAGGCGTCGGCCTCGGCCGGCCCCCACGAACCGGCCGCGTAGGTGGCGAGTCCCTTGGGCCCCAGTTCTCGCCAACGAGCAAGGATCGGGTCCACCAACTCCCAAGAGAGTTCCACCGCGTCACTGCGATTGAACAGCGTGGCGTCGCCCAACATGCAATCCAGCAGCAGTGTCTCATAGGCCGTGGGCGGCGGGGCGCCAAACGACTCGCCGTAGCGAAACATCATCTGCACCGGCCGGATCTGCATGGTGGCGCCAGGCAGCTTGGCGCAGAACTTCAGCGAGATTCCCTCGTTGGGCTGAACGTTCACCGAGAGAACGTTCGGCTCGATCCCGTCCGATCCCGCGCCCTTGAAAAGCATATGAGGCACGCGGCGGAACTGGATAGAAATCTCCGAAACACGTTTCGCCAGCCGCTTGCCGGACCTCAGGTAGAAGGGAACATCCGCCCAGCGCCAATTGTCGATGTAAAGCTTGAGGGCCGCATACGTCTCCGTCATCGAGGTGGGTGAGACCTTCGGCTCGGCTCGGTAGGCCGGAACCTTCTTTCCACCTACCCAGCCCTCCCCGTACTGGGCCCGCACCGTGAATTCGTCGATCTGCTTCCCCGTCAGAGGCCGGACCGCCCGCAGCACTTTGGCTTTCTCGTCGCGCACGGAAGTCGCATCGAAGGTCGCCGGAGGTTCCATCGTCACCAGACTAAGGAGTTGCAGGACGTGGTTTTGAATCATGTCGCGCATCAGTCCCGCTTCCTCGTAGTATGATCCCCGGTTCTCAACTCCCAGGTCTTCCGCCACGGAAAGCTGCACGTGGTCAATGTAGCGGCGATTCCAGAACGGCTCGAAAATCCCGTTGGCATACCGAAAAACCAGGAGATTCTGAACAGTCTCTTTCCCCAGATAATGATCGATGCGGTAGATCTGCTCTTCGTTGAAAACCTCGGTCACCACTCGGTTCAATTCTCGGGCGCTCGCGAGGTCCCGCCCGAATGGCTTCTCGATAATGATTCGAGTCCAGGACTCCGGTTTCGGCCTGGCTAGTCCAGCCGCCCCCAGGTGCTTCACGATCACCGGGAAAAAGCTGGGCGGTGTGGCAAGGTAGAAGAGACGATTTCCGGATGTGCCCCGTTCGTGGTCCAGTTGATCCAGCAGGGCCTTCAATTTGGAGTAGGCGGCGGAATCACTGAAATCGTCCGCGATGTAATAAATGCCTTTGCTAAAACTCTCCAGGAATTCATCGCTATCCGAGGAAAGCTTCAAGTATTGCTTTACTGCGAGGCCCATTTCCTCCCGAAAACTATCATCCGTGGCCGGCGTCCGGGCGCAGCCAATGACGGAAAACCCCGCGGGCAGCATGCGCTCGCGCGATAGGTAGAAAAGCGCGGGAATCAGCTTTCGCTTCGTCAAGTCGCCGGAAGCACCAAAAATCACCATGGCGCACGGTTCGGGCGTACTGTGGATTCTGATCCCTTCCCGCAAAGGATTGCTCAACGTGGTGGTTTCAACCATGATTCGACCCCGCGTCTCGGGAAGGGCGGGGCTGAAGCCCCGACCTTCCGACCTGCTCCAATCGTGGCGAGAAATGTGCCTTAGCCCTTAGCCCCAAGCAACCTGCGCGCATGTTCGACGATATTCGCCGCGTTAAATCCGAAATGTTCCGCCAGCGCCTTGTACGGAGCCGAGGCCCCGAAGCGGTTCACTCCGATCACTTCCCCTTTCGTTCCGACGTACCGTTCCCAACCGAAGGGAGCGGCGGCCTCAACCGCCAGGCGCGCCGTCACTTCCGGCGGCAGAACCTCGTCGCGATAGGATTGGGGTTGTTTCTCGAAAAGATCCCACGAAGGCAGGCTCACTAATCGCACTCCGATCCCCTCGGCTGACAATTTCTCGAACGCTTCCAGGGCCGGCGCAACCTCCGAGCCCGTGGCGATCAAGATCAGCTCCACCGGTTTTCCGGGCGCATCCGCCAGCACATAGGCGCCTCGGGCCAAGCCTTCCGCGGCCGCATACTTGCCGCGGTCGATAATGGGCAAAACCTGACGAGTGAGGCAAAGCGCCACCGGCCCGTCGCGATGCTCAAGCGCCACGCGCCATGCCACCACGGTCTCATTCGCGTCCGCCGGCCGGATCAAGCTGAGTTCAGGAATGGCCCGCAGCGCCGCGAGGTGCTCGATGGGCTGGTGCGTCGGACCGTCCTCACCAAGGAAGATGCTGTCATGAGTGAAGACGAAAATCGGGTGAGTCTTCATCAGCGCCGCCAGGCGCAAGGTTGGCCGCAGGTAATCCGAAAATATGAAGAAAGTCGCGCCGTAGGGGATTAGCCCCGTTAGAGCCATCCCGTTCAGGATCGAACCCATGCCGTGTTCGCGCACCCCGAAATGGAAATTCCGCGACCCGTAGTTTCCCCGGCTGAAATCCTTCTCACCCTTAATTAAAGTATCGGTTGAAGGTGCAAGATCCGCCGCTCCGCCCAGGAGCGTGGGCAAGCTGAACGAGATCGCGTTCAGGACCTTCCCCGAGGCCTGCCGAGTGGCCATGGGCTTTTCGGTCGACTTGAATGTCGGAAGTTTCGCCTTCCAACCCTCCGGCAGTTCCCGCTTCACGAAACGATCGAACTCTGCCGCTAAAGCGGGCTCCGCCTTGCGGTAGTCGTCGAGTTGCTTCTGCCAGTCGGCTTCGGCTTTCTCGCCGCGCTCGATCGCTTTGCGGTAGTGGGCGAGCGCTTCCTCGGGAATGTAGAATTTCGGTTCCAGCGGCCAGCCCAGGTTCTCCTTGGTCAGCTTCACTTCTTCTTCACCCAGCGCGCTGCCATGCGCCTCGGCCGTGTCTTGCTTGTTCGGGCTGCCATAACCAATATGCGTCCGGATCATGATGATGGACGGCCTTTCGGTTTCGGCCTGGGCGGCTCGAATCGCCGCATCAATCGCCTCCAGATCGTTGCCGTCAGCTAACCTTTGCACGAACCAGCCGTAAGCTTCGAAGCGCGCGCCGCGGTCTTCCGTGAACGCCAAGTGCGTCGAACCTTCAATCGAGATGTGATTGTCATCGTACAAATAGACGAGATTGTTGAGCCCAAGATGCCCGGCCAGTGACGCCGCCTCGGACGCCACACCCTCCATCAAATCACCGTCGCTGGCGATGGCGTAGATTTTATAATTAATGATTTCATGCCCCGGGCGATTGAAATGCGCCGCAAGGTATTTCTCCGCGATGCCCATGCCCACGCCGTTGCCGAAGCCTTGTCCCAATGGGCCGGTTGTGGTTTCAATACCGTCCACAAGACCATACTCGGGATGGCCAGGCGTCCTGCTTCCCCATTGGCGGAATTGCTGCAACTCCGAAAGTGGAAGGTTATAGCCAGTTAAGTGAAGGAGGCTGTACAGAAGCATCGAGCCGTGCCCGGCCGAGAGCACAAAGCGGTCCCGGTTCGGCCAGTGAGGTTTGAGTGGATCGTAACGCATAAAACGCGTCCAGAGCACGTACGCCATGGGCGCGGCGCCCATCGGCAGGCCGGGATGGCCCGAGTTGGCTTTCTGAACGGCATCCACTGCCAAAAAGCGAATCGTGTTGATGCAAAGCTGGTCAAGTTCGTCCCGGTCGAGAGGTTGTTTTTGCGTGCCTGTTGAAGCATGACCGTCCAAGGGATTAGTCCTCCTATGTGTAGATAGACTTGAGTCCAACCCGCACCGAGCAGAATTCACATTTGCGCCTGCATCCTTGCCCTGCAATCTATGTTAGATGCCGGGACCACTGGGTTGGTATCAGGGCGTTGGCAAAGAAACGCGAAGGAGAAGTCCTTGCTTTTCTTTGCGAACTTCGCGAACTTTGCGCCTTTGCGTGAAACCGGTTTGTTGACACGCGCGTAAACCCATACTCGCCGCTAGCGCTGAATGCGTGCGGATCCGCCTTTGGCAAGCGCGCGCACTTGCTCGACGGTTGCCATGGTGGTGTCACCCGGAAAAGTGGTCAACAGCGCTCCGTGAGCCCAGCCCAGGTTGACGGCCTCTTGCGGCTCTTCACCGGTAAGCAGGCCGTAGAAGAAACCCGAGGCGTAACCGTCGCCGCCACCTACTCGATCAAGAACATCCAGTTGGAGAGTCGGAGCCATGTAGGTCTTCCCATCAATCCAGGCTACGGCACTCCAACCGTGCCGGGCAGTGGAGTGAACCTCTCGCAGCGTGGTCGCCACGACTCTGACTTGCGGATACTTCGCCACTACCTTCTCGATCATGGCGAAAAAGGCGCTGGGGTCTAGCTTGGACTTCGCGGCCATTTCAGGCCCGGGGATGCCCAGACCCATTTGCAGGTCCTCTTCGTTGCCCACCAGAACATCGGCGTGCTCGACGATCCTCCCGATCACCGACAGCGCGCGCTCGTGCCCACCCCAGATGTTCCACAACTTGGCGCGGTAGTTCAAATCGAACGAAGTCACGGCGCCGGCGGCTTTGGCAGCCTTCATGCCCTCGACGATCAACTCACCGGTGGTGGCCGACAGTGCCGCGAAGATGCCGCCGCTGTGGAACCAGCGCACGCCGGCCGCGAAGATGCTCGACCAATCAAAGTCGCCCGGCTTGAGCATGGCGCCGGCTTCGTTGGCCCGGTTGTAAAAGACTACCGGACCGCGCACCCCGTGGCCGCGATCGCTGTAGACCGTGGCCATATTGGGGCCGTTGACGCCGTTATGCTTGAAGCGCTTGTAAAAGGGCTTTACGCCCATCGCCCGCACGCGTTCCGCGATCAGATCCCCGATCGGGTAATCCACCATGGCGGTGGCGATGCCCGTCTGCAGGCCAAAGCAATCGGAAAGGTTTGCGGCGCAATTGAACTCGCCGCCGCTCACGTGGATTTGGCACTCCGTAGCCTTGCGAAAGGGAATCATTCCCGGATCCAGGCGGTGAACCAAGGCGCCCAGCGACAACAGATCCAGAGCACCCTCCTGGCGAATATTAAGACCGTATTTCATCGTTATTCTCCTGATTAGTCGGTTAGACATTATAAGTACTCGACGCCACCCTGCCCCCGTGCCCGGTCCAGTTGGTGTGGAAGAACTCCCCGCGCGGCTTGTCCACGCGCTCGTAAGTGTGCGCGCCGAAGAAATCACGCTGGGCTTGCAGCAGGTTGGCCGGTAGGCGCGCCGTGCGATAACCGTCGTAAAAAGCCAGCGCCGTGCCGAACGCCGGGGTCGGCACTCCGAACTGAACCGCCTGAGCGACGGCGCGCCGCCAGGACGCCTGGTAGTCGATCAACAGCTTGCTGAAGAAGTCATCCATCAGCAAGTTGCTGAGCTGGGGATTTTTGTCAAAGGCCGCTTTGATCTTGCCCAGGAAACGGCTGCGGATAATGCACCCGCCGCGCCACATCAGGGCGATGCCGCCAAAGTTGAGGTTCCAACCTTGCTCTTTGGCTGCCTCGCGCAGCAGCATATACCCTTGGGCATAGGAGATAATTTTGGAGCAGTATAGCGCTCGCCGGATGTCTTCGATCGCCTCGTGGCGCTCCGGCGCCGCTGCCCCTTTGGGTCCCGGCAGGATGGCCGAGGCCGCAACGCGTTCTGCCTTGAGGGCCGAGAGGCAGCGCGAAAACACCGCTTCGCCGATCAGCGTGACCGGCATGCCGAGGTCGAGTGCGCTCAGGCATGTCCACTTGCCCGTGCCTTTCTGCCCGGCGGTGTCGAGGATCTTGTCCACGAGCGCTGCGCCGTCCTCATCCTTCTTGCTGAAGATCTGGCTCGTGATGTCAATCAGGTAACTGTCCAGCTCGCCTTTGTTCCATTCCTCAAACACCGCGTGCAATTCGTCGGCCGTGAGGCCCAGCACGTCTTTCATCAACTGATAAGCCTCGCAGATCAGTTGCATGTCGCCGTACTCGATGCCGTTGTGCACCATCTTCACATAATGGCCCGCACCGTCTTCGCCCACCCATTCGCAGCAAGGTGACCCATCGTCAACCTTGGCGGCAATGGCCTGAAAAATCTCTTTCACATGAGGCCAGGCTTTGGGGTTGCCGCCCGGCATGATGGAGGGGCCGTGGCGCGCGCCTTCTTCGCCGCCGGAGACGCCGGTGCCGATGTAAAGCAGGCCTTTCTCGGCGAGGTATTTGGTGCGGCGGCTGGTGTCCGGCCAATGTGAGTTCCCGCCGTCGATCATGATGTCACCCTGCTCGAGGTGCGGCAGTAGGCTATCGATCATGTGATCCACCGTCTCGCCGGCCTTGACCATCAGCATGACGCGTCGCGGCCGTTTAAGCGCCTGCGCCAGTTCTTCCAGCGAGTGCGTTCCTACCACCTGCGTCCCCTTGGCCTCGTTATTGATGAAATCATCCACCTTGGAGACGGTGCGATTGAAAACCGCCACTTGATAACCGTGGTCGTTCATGTTTAAGACAAGATTCTGGCCCATCACGGCCAAGCCGATCAGTCCGATGTCGCAACTCCCGATCTGCATGTACCCTCCCGACGAGTTCATTGCTGTTTGCCGCATCTATTCTATCCAAACTTACGCTTCCAGTCCAAGCAAGGTCGCCGAGACCTGCCCTGGCTAATACCATACCCCCTCCGTCGGGGAGGGTGTCCTGCTGTGGCGCGGGCATCCTGCCCACGCGCGGGAGCGGGACGCTCCCGCCACCACGGCTGAGACGCGGTGCCACGACTCGCTGCTGCACTTTTCGTCCACCTCTGGTATAAATATCTGCTCCATGAAAGCAAAATCGCGATGGTCACCGGGGGCGCTTTTATGAAAACATTATTGAGGTGGGCTATAACTCTCTTTCTGATCCTAGGGGGTACTGTGACAAATGCAAAACGTCCCATAACCTTCGACGATATGATGAAGGTGCAAAGGATTTCCGACCCTCGAGTTTCTCCCGATGGGCGCTGGGTCGCCTACGTACAAGGGGCGGTTGATTTCGAGGCCAATAAAGTCGTCAATCACATCTGGCTGATCAGCAGGGGAGGCGGCGAGCCGCAGCAACTGACGAATGGCGAGGGGTCAGACACGCGGCCTCGCTGGTCTCCGGACGGCGATTCCATTGCCTTCATCTCGACCCGCGGCGGCAAGTCGCAGGTCTGGATTCTTCCCGTCCATGGCGGCGAGGCGCGCCAACTCACCAGCCTCTCGACGGAAGCGGACGGCGTCACCTGGGCGCGCAAAGGCGACGCGCTGCTGTTCACCTCGGACGTGTACCCGGACTGTGCCGACGATGCCTGCAACAAGAAGCGCCTGGAGGAAACTGAAAAGAGCAAGGTGAAAGCGCGGGTCATTGATGAGCTTCTCTTCCGGCACTGGAACGAGTGGCGCGACGGCAAATACACTCACCTGTTCACGGTTTCCGCCAAGGGCGGAACGCCGATCGACCTGACCCCCGGCGCAGTGAATTCTCCCACGTGGTTCCTGGGTGCACCTGACGCCTATGATATTTCGCCGGACGGCTCCGAGGTCTGCTTTGCCTCGAACCGCTCCGGGGGCTCGCGCATCGCCTGGTCCACCAACGACGATCTCTTCCTCGTCAGCACCCAAGGCGGCGAACCACGGAATATCACCAAGGATAATCCCGGGTCTGACGCTGCGCCGCAATACTCGCCCGACGGCCGCTACATCGCGTACACGTCGCAAGCGCGCGACGGGTATGAGTCGGACCTCTTCCGGCTGCGCGTTTACGATCGCCAGACCGGAAGCATCAAGGATCTGACCACCGGCTTTGACCAATGGGTGTCGAGCTTCGCCTGGGCGCCGGACAGCGACACCATTTATTTCACCGCCCCGGAAAGCGCCCGCCAACCGGTGTTTAAGACCTCCGTCAGCCATCCTAAGGTCGAGAAGGTTCTGACGGGAATGAACGATGACGTGACGGTCACTCCAGACGGCCAGTCGCTGCTGCTGACTCGCACCAGCCTGACGCAGCCAACGGAGATCTTTGGCGCTGCTGTCTCGGGAGCCGCTCCAACCCAACTGACGCACGCCAACGATGCATTGCTCGCCGAACTTGAGCTGAACACCGCCGAACTTGTGATGACCAAGGGCGCCTTGGGTGCGGAAATCCAGAGCCTGCTGCTGAAGCCGCCCGGGTTCGACTCGAACACAAAATATCCCGCCATCATCCTTGTCCACGGTGGCCCGCAGAGTGCCTGGGACGACGCCTGGAGCTACCGCTGGAATGCCCAGATGTTTGCCTCCCACGGCTACGTGGTGATGATGACCAATTTCCATGGCTCGACCGGATACGGCCAGAAGTTTGTCGAGCAGATTTCGGGCGATTGGGGAGGAGCGTGCTACCAGGACATCATGCTGGCGACCGATTACCTGGAGAATCTGCCGTATGTTGACAAAAATCATATTGGCGCGGCAGGCGCTTCCTTCGGTGGTTATATGATCGATTGGATCGCGGGGCACACTCACCGCTTCAAGGCGCTGGTTTCACACGACGGCGTTTACGACTCGCACAGTATGTACGGCGAAACGGAAGAGGTCTGGTTCGATGAGTGGGAACACCAAGGGCCGCCCTGGACGAAACGTGAGTCCTACGAGAAGTCCTCGCCTTCCAATTTTGTGCAAAACATCGAGACGCCCATGTTGATTGTCCAAGGTGCTCTCGACTTCCGCGTTCCGGAGGGCCAGGCCATTCAACTCTTCACTTCTCTTCAACGCCGGGGCATCCCTTCTCGCCTGCTCTACTTCCCCGACGAAGGCCATTGGGTGCTGAAGCCGCAGAATAGCCAGCTTTGGTATAAGACGGTGCTGGGGTGGCTGGATCGGTATGTGAAGTGAGGGCGAGTCGACAGTCGACAGTTGGAAGCTGTCCTTGGTTCGTGGTCCGTGGTCAGTTGTGGTTGCTTCCCTACCGCAGGTTCCGCTTTATTGGACCTGCGGCTCTTCCTGGGCGGAAGCCAGTCGGAAGAAGGAAGTGAACCGGCAGCCTTTCCTTCCGACGCAGGATGCGCTATAAGTGAACTGTGCCAACCGTTCTGCGGGTCAAGGGGTATCGGTTCTTTTTTTTCAGTCGCGAGCGAAACGAGCCTCCCCACGTCCACGTCGAGCAGGCGGAGCGCTACGCGAAGTTCTGGCTTGGCCCGGTTCGACTCGCAAGCTCGATTGACTTCCGCAGCAACGAACTTACTGAGATCCGGCACCTCGTCGAGGAAAACGAGGCGCTTTTCAAGGAGAAGTGGTATGGCCACCTTGGACATAAGAATTGAGCCGCTGGCTGTCGATGTGTCGTTCACGCCGGACGCCTTGCACGTTGTCCTGGCGGACGGACGCGAGGTCTCGGCCCCGCTCGAATGGTTTCCCCGGCTTCGGGCGGCTACAGGTGAACAGAAGGGGAATTGGCGGCTCATCGGAAAAGGCATCGGCATTCATTGGGAAGACGTGGACGAGGACATCTCGGTCGAGAGCCTGCTTGCCGTGAGAGAGTAGGGGTCCGGCGCGGGGCAGGTTCCGGAGGCAATCAAAAATGCCGACTGCAGACGAGGTCAACGAGGCTATTGACAGATTCGACAGAGACTGCCAACCGGGCGAGTGGCTGCTAAGGCAGCTTTTCCACAAATATCCCCGCAACACCAACCTTGACCACGTCTTTCTCAAGACCATAGTCCTGAACAAAGTTTACAACGCAGGTGTTAGGGCCGAGAATCCGGTTGCGAAGCACATCGAAAGCCTCCCGGGTCTCGATTCTCTGATTGAAGAGGGTTCGGACGATGCGGTCAATCGCATTGCCCATGTCAAGATTGCAGGGAGGGAGTTCTGCTTCCTTGCCTTTGCCTCGAAATATTGCAGTTGGCACAATCTCGCCGCTTACCCCATCTTTGACAAAAACGTCCGAGAGTGTCTTCTCTTCCATAAGAGGAAAGACGGCTTCGCCAAGTTTACGCTCGATTCGCTTTATGACTACCCTAGTTTTCGTGACGTTGTGAACAAGTTTCGCCGCCGTTATGGTCTTCAGTTCAGCTACAAGGACCTCGACAAATTCATGTGGCTGTGCGGCGGCAGGTTGTTAGATGCTAAGGCGGCTGCGAAGTCGAGTAACCGTCAGGCCACTGCGGGACCACCTGAAGAGTTTCGTCAACCCTAGGATTGACGCACGGACGCTCGCTTCGACGCGTCCAGTCTCCTGGAGGACCATGGCCGGTAGCGAGCATCCGGGGAGCACGGTGACACATGCTGGGCTACCAAGCTGGTATTTGGTAGTATGCCGTAAGCGTCTGGTGAACGGCCTCGCTGCCCTTTCATGCTTGGCGGGAGTCGTAAGGGTCTTCCAGTTAGGAGCAACGGCCTTGGCATTGGGGATTCCAGTTCTGACCAAAGATAGACGAATTGAGGCCGCCGGACTAAAGACCATTTGGTAGACTGGCGAGCTTTACCCGAGCGGAGTTTACGCATGACGCGAGACGAAATCATCCGCAAGAAGCAGGAATACCTCTTCAACTGCGTCACCACGTACTTCAAGGACCCGCTGGTGATCGACCATGCCAAGGGTCAGTACGTCTGGGATCTGGATGGGACGCGCTATCTCGACTTTCTGGGCGGAATCGTCACCATCAGCGTCGGACACTCGAACGAGAAGGTGGCGGCGAAGATCAAGGAGCAGATCGACCGCGTCCAGCACACCTCAACGCTTTTCCCCACCGAAGCCCTCGTGGCGCTGGCAGAAAAGGTCGCGCAGATTGCTCCGGGGAAATTGAAGAAGAGTTATTTCTCCAACAGCGGCACAGAGGCCAATGAAGTGGCCATCACCACGGCGCGCATGTACACGGGAAACTATGAAGTCCTGGCGCTCCGGCACGGCTACAGCGGCCACTCGCAACTGACCAAGGCTCTCACCGGGTTGTATACGTGGCGCAAGGCCGGAGTGATTCCTTACGGCATCGTGCACGCTCCCGGCCCCTATTGCTACCGCTGCCCGTATGGCCTCACTTACCCGAGCTGCGAACTGCATTGCGCCAAGGACATCGAAGAGGTCATCAAGACTTCGACCAGCGGCCAGGTCGCCGGCTTGATCGCGGAGACCATTCAAGGCTTGGGCGGATTCATCGTTCCCCCGCCCGGCTACTTCAAGATCGTCGCCAACATCGTGCGCAACTATGGCGGCCTCTTCATCGCTGATGAAGTTCAAGCGGCTTGGGGACGAACCGGCAAGAAATGGTGGGGCATCGAGCACTGGGAAGTCGAGCCGGATATCATCACCTCCGCCAAAGGCATGGCCAATGGCGTGCCCATCGGCTTAACGCTGACGCGCCCTGAGATCGCCGACGCCTATAAGGGCCTGACGATTTCAACTTTCGGCGGCAATCCCGTCACCTGCGCGGCGGCTAAAGCCACCATCGATCTCATTGAGGAAGAGCGCCTGATGGACAACGCCGAAGACGCGGGCAATCATTTCCACCAGGGGCTCGAAGCGTTGAAGGAGAAGCACTCCCTCATCGGCGACGTTCGCGGAATGGGCTTGATGCAAGGCATCGAGCTTGTCAAGAATCGCCAGACCAAGGAACCGGCAACAGAGGCCACAAACCTCATCATGGAGCGCGCCCGAGCCAACGGCCTGCTGGTCGGCAAGGGCGGGCTTTACGGGAATGTGATCCGTATGTCGCCACCGCTGAACATTTCGAAGGCCGATGTCGATCAGGCTCTCGCAACGCTCGACAAGAGCCTGGCGGAAATCGCGCCGACCACGTAGGGGTGGATGGATGTGGCTCGAAGGATTCCATGCCCTTTTTGGGGTTGCAACAGAGAGGCGAGCAGGACGAGCCCAAGACCTGTCGAGGGTTGAGGAGGAGCTTCTCCAGGGCAGGCACGAGTGGAGGGTAGGCCAGAGGGAACTCGAGATCATCGAGACGTCGGACGCCTGGGATTATCCAAAGTGGTGGCCTCGCACCAGTAGCCGGATCGACCAGCCGGTCGCCCTCCCGACCCACATCTACTCCGCGCTGGGTATGCGCACGGCCATTGAGGCGTTGCACAACGTTCTGAAGAATATCGAAATCGTCTCAGTAGTACTGCGCTTCATGTGCCCTGAAGCGTTTGGAATCATCTCATCACCCGTTACCTCGTTCCTCTGTTTGTTCCCTTCGCGTAGCCCCGTCGATTACTACTTACATTACCTGAAGGTCCTGAAAGGCTTCGTAGCACAGTACGGAGTTTTCGATAGAGTGGCGGATATCGATATGGCCCTTTGGAGCGCCGCCCACCTCTCTCTCGATGCGCCCTATGCTCCTCTGACCGAAGAAATGCGTAAGGACCAGTATCTTCAGGAAATAAGACTCGCCAATGTCGTTGCCGAACTGGGACGCTTTTGGCAGCGCAGCGAGATGCAACGCATCGTTTTCGCACGTATGCTCACTGAGTACGACTACGTGTTGGGATCCGTGATTGCCGCTCGCGTGTACGAATCCGTGCTCCGAGAGATGATGGAGTATTACGGCATCCTCAAGGGTGTTTCTGAGCAGATAAATCTGACTATGGTGAGGGATCTTGACCGTCGATCCGCAATCGTCAGCCTCGGGTTGCGGCCAGGCGAACTGGAGGCGCTATGGAAGCTCCGACACGAGGCCGTGCACGGGTACTTGGGCTTCACAATTCAGAAGGCCAAATTATTCGAGCAGGGAGTTGCAGAGGTCCGGCAAGCTTGGCGCAAACGGAGCCCCAAGAGCCGATAGCGAGGCCGAGGCACGCAGGAGTTCATATTCCTAAAGCAGGCTGGAGAATTCCTCGACGTTCAGTTTGAGGTCGTCAATGATGCTGCGCAGAGTCTTTCGCTTGATGGCAACGCCGCTGTGCATCGGGATCACAACTCGTGCATGATCAGTCGGACGCACGTAGATTGCATGACTACCTGTTTGTCTTCGGAACTCAAACCCCAGGCGCTGTGCGACTCGGGCTAAATCTTTGCCCGTCACGGCGGGCGGTTTCGGACTCACGCTGGTATCTCAATCGGCCTGATGAGGATGTCTTCTTCAGGCACAGGCAGGCCATCCTCGACGAGGCTGTCAATGTAAAGCTGGATAGCTTCGCGGATGTTCCGGGTACCTTCATCGATGGTCTCACTCTGAGTGTGACAACCCGGAAGAACGGGACAGAACACGTGGTATCCGCCTTCTTCCTCTTTCTCGAAAATCACGGTAAAATGGCGTGCCATACCTCACCTCGGCTTCTGCTATTCTATCGTGGACAAAACAGAATGTCGATTGACGATTGCCGATCCTCGAATGGACCAGTGTCGGACGAATTCTGCCGCTCTGAATTGGCAGTCGCCATTCGACAATCGTCAATTACTCGGGGGTTTCATGAACGGAATTCCAGTCTTACACGTTGAGGCCGACTGCATAGCGCGCGCCTGGGAAGAATCGATGGCGTTGCTTTACAAGTGCGGCTGCCATATCAAGACGCAATACGACAAGCCGGACGATCCGCCCAGCAAAGACGCTACGATGATCATCACCATCAACGACCCGCTGAAAGAGCCGATGATCCACAAGGATTTCCCTGGCGGCCCGGAGGACTTGCAAGAGTACGTGATGGAAGTCTGCCAGGGCATCAAGGACCACCTGGTTCGCGACACGCGCGACCCCGGCGACACTCGCTGGGAGTATACTTACCACCAGCGTCTTTTCGCTTACCAGGTCCCAACCTTTCCCCCCATCGACCAGATCGAAACCCTGTGCCAGAAGCTCGCCCACACTCCTTACACACGCCGCGCGCAGGCCGTCACCTGGAAGGTGTGGGAGGACAACGATTGCTATGACCCCGCCTGCATGCAAAGCATCTGGTGCAGGATTACAGAAGCCGAGGAGCCGGGGTCGACTGCCCTTCTCAACATGAACGTGCGCTTTCGTTCCAACGATGCGTACAAGGCAGCCTTCATGAACATCTTCGCCCTCGTGCAACTTCAACAGAAGATCGCCCGCCGGGTCTCCGAGCTTATGGGCAGGCCGGTTGAATTAGGGCGATACTGCCACGTGGCCGACAGCTACCATCTGTACGGCTCTTACTTGCAGGAGTTCGAATCCCGCTTCCTTACCGCGCTGGCAAAACGCACCTTTGAGCAGCGCACACTTCGCTACGACGATCTGCGCGAAATCATGGAAGGCGCGCGACCGGCGATCCTCCAAAAAGCTCAGCAAATGGGGAGGCAGTAGGCTTGGCCCAAGCCTAGCTTCTTGACCCTCAACCAGGCTTGTATTCGGGAATAGCTTCTTTTGGCGAGAAGAGTTCTCCCACCGGCGCAGCTAACGCCTGAGCAAGGGACCTTTGAATTTCGATCAGGTCTCGCTTGGTGAAGCCCTCGCTCTCGATGGCGATCGCACCGTCCGGCTCGATGAGAAACAACGTGGGCACGTATTCGAGGCCGTATCCCCGCGAGACGCGATAGGGCTTGTCATCAATCAGGATGGGGAAAGTCACGGAGTAGTCCCGCGCAAAGCGTTGACTGTCCTTCACTCCGTCCTGTGCGATCCCCCAGATTTGCACTCCCTTGGCGCGCAGTTGCTGGTGAAGCCTCTCCAGGAAGGGAAACGTGTACTGGCAGGTGGGACAGGTAACCTTGAAGAAAGCAGCGAGCACCGGACCGTTCTTCAGGGCCTCCGACAAGGAATAGGTCTTGCCGTCAGTGGCGGTCAAGCCGAAAGGCGGCGCTGCTTTGCCGGCTTTGATGAGAGACATGGGCTTCCTCCCGAACTTACGACAGCTATTGTAGCACCTCGTAGTGTCCTAGTTTAAGCGTAGCGCTATCCCTTAGGCCGGCATTTGCCGACCCTTCGCTTCGCTCAGGCCAGGCCCTGGAGGTCGTCGCTACGTTCAGATTAGGACGTCAACTGGCACTTCGGCAGGCAGCCGACACGGTGTGGTATACTGGTAAGTGTTCGGAAGCTCAGGGCGAGAATCCGAATCTCAGTTCATCCGGGAGGCGTGGAATGATGTACCTCGAGGAGTTTGTCCAACCCATGAGAGAGGAGTTGACACGCATTGGCTTTCAAGAGCTGCGAACGTCGGGCGACGTGGATAACGTCCTCGGCAAGTCCGGTGGCACCGTGCTGGTGGTCGTGAACTCAATTTGCGGCTGCGCCGCGGGCCGCGCCAGACCGGCCGTCGCCTACGCGCTCTCTCATACTGTCAAGCCGGATACGCTGGCCACGGTCTTCGCCGGCCAGGACCAGGAGGCAACAGCGCAAGCTCGAAGCTATTTCACAGATTACCCGCCTTCCTCGCCTTCCATCGCCTTGCTCCGCGACGGCAAACTGCTCTACATGATGGAGCGCCACGACATCGAAGGCCGCATGCCGGAAGAGATCGCTGCTGATCTCACTCGTGCCTTCGACCGTTTCTGCACGCCGGCGGGTTCTGCGGTTATGTAAGGTTTACGCCGGCCCGACCTTTGCCGCGGCGGCCCTTGCGGCCGCAAAGCAAAACCACAAGCGTTGTCCCGACACCTGACCGGTGAACCGTTCTGAGCCACGCTACTCTTCCTTGAGTTTCCGCTCCATGAGCTCACGGATGGCTTCGCGCGGCGAAACTCGTCCCTCGAGGATGCGGTGGACCTGGGTGGTGATCGGCATCTCGACCTGATTCCGCTCCGCCAAGGTCACGGTCGCATAGGTGGTCTTGATGCCCTCCGCCACCATCCGCATGGGGCCAATAATTTCCGCAAGCTTGCGCCCCCGGCCCAATTCGGCTCCCACTGTCCGGTTACGGCTGAGGTCACCCGTGCAAGTCAGAACGAGGTCTCCCAGGCCCGCCAGGCCACCGAGAGTTTCGCGCTTCGCCCCGCAGGCGTAGGCGAGTCGCGAGATCTCCGCGAGGCCGCGTGTAATGAGGGCTGCGGTGGGATTGTGCCCTAGTCCCAGGCCTGCAATGACGCCCGCCGCGATGGCGATGATGTTCTTAACAGCCCCGCCGATTTCCACACCAACCATATCCGTTGAGGTGTAGAGCCTCAAGGTCCTGGAAGAAAACTCTTTCTGCACTAACTGAGCCGCGGCGCGGTCTCGCGAAGCGACGACGAGCGCGGTGGGATCGCCTCTTACGACTTCTCGCGCAAAGCTCGGACCCGAGAGCACGCAAAGTCGAGGGACAAACCGTATTCCGACCATCGATGCGATGACTTCAGTCATGCGCATGGCGCGGTCCGTATCAATGCCCTTGGTAGCGCTCACTAAGACCATCTCCGGCCGCAGGTGCGTCAGCATTCGCTCGTACAAGCTGCGACAGACATGCGAGGGCATGGCGGTCACGACGATCTCGGCCCCGTCGAGCGCTTCGCCCCAATCGTGGGTCGCTGCAATACTGGCCGGGAGACTCACCCCGGGCATGAAGATCGAATTTTCACGCCGCTGGCGAATGCTCTCGACAATCTCCGGCTCGTAAGCCCATAACGAGACCGCGTGCCCGGACTTGGCGAGCGACGCCGCCAGCGCCGTGCCCCAATTCCCTGCCCCGATAACTGCAATTCGCTTCATAAGAGGTCTCAGTCGTCAGTTATCAGTTCTCAGCCGTGCTCCTGCCTTCTTCTGCCCTAACTTATTCTCCGTCCCTTTAAGCAGCCGGGCGATGTTAGCATGATGGCGCCCAATGATGATGAGAGCCGCTCCTGCGGCGCCCAAAACCACTTGCACGGGTGGATGTTTCATAAGCTGGACCAGAACGGGAAAGGCCGCGGTAGCCACGACCGACCCCAGCGAGATGTAGCGCCAGATGGCCACTACAACCCCGAAGATGACCAGGACGAGCACAACTTGCCAAGGGGCGATCGCTATGAAAACGCCCACTCCGGTCGCCACGCCCTTGCCGCCTCGAAACCGAAGCCAAAAGGGAAAGCAGTGGCCCAGAACGGCGGCGAACGCTGCTGCCGCCACCAGGGTGGGATCATCCCCCGTCATTCGGGAAGCAAGCACAACCGCCAGAAACCCTTTCCCGGCGTCCAGGAGAAAGGTGGCGACGAACCCTACCACACCCAAGTTCCGCATGACGTTGGTCGCGCCGATTGAGCCGCTGCCGGTGGAACGAACGTCGATGCCACGCTGCCAGCGAACAATCAGATAGCCGAAGGGAATTGAACCGAGTAAGTAGGCGATGAGGGTCGTAAGCGGGCCAATCATTTATGGGAATCTTTCTGCCTTCCGGTACTCGGCGCCGTGCGGGGAGAGTTTACTCTCAAACAGGAAAAACTCCGAGACGTCAAAACTTCCCAGGTCCTGCTCAGCGTCTTGAGAAATGGCCGCCTGAAGCGCGGGCTGTGCTTGAGGCGCCTTGAAGCGCGCCAGCGTGAGGTGAGGGTGGAATGCGCGCCGCTCGCGGGCAAAGCCGATGGTTTCCATAGCCTTGTCGACTTGTTCGGCGAGACGGATGAGGCTTGCCGAATCTTCAATCCCAACCCAGAACACCCGCGGGCGCCGGCCATCGGGAAAGAAACCAAAACCCTTGACCCGAACGGCGAAAGGTTCCAAGGGGCCCAGTTTCTTCAAACATTCCGACACTTCGCGCACCTTGTGGTCGGCAACCTCACCCAGGAACTTGAGTGTCAGGTGGATGCCCTCGGGTAGGGTCCATCGGGCGTCGGGTGAGACGGGACGGAACCCAGCCTGCTTACGACGCAGTGCCGCCCGCAGACTTTCCGGCAGGTCGATTGCGATGAAGGCGCGCATGGTTTCCGGATTGTGAGGGCAACCCTCGTGGTTGCCCGTGGGCGGCCACAAGGGCCGCCCCTACCCGCGGATTCTCCTGCGAATCATCTCAAGCGCCATTTGCGTAGACCACAGGCGCACCCTCTCACGGCTGCCGGGGAAGCGAAACTCCCGAACCTGTGTCCCGCGTTCGTCCGCGAGAGCAATAAACACCAAACCCGCCGGTTTCTTCTCCGAGCCGCCGGTGGGGCCCGCAATTCCAGTGATACTCACTCCGATGGAGGCGCCGGTCCGGGCGCGAATGCCTTCTGCCATGGCTTGCGCCACAGGCCGCGAAACGGCGCCATGCTCCTCGATCAGCGGCGCCGGCACCCCCGCCAGCCTGGTCTTCAGCAGGTTGCTATAGCAAATCGCGCCGCCCAGGAAGAAGTCGGAAGCTCCAGATTTCTCCGTCAGTCGCTCGGCCAGCAGGCCGCCGCTGCAACTTTCCGCCACGGCCAAGGTCTTCTGGCGCATGACCAGGTACATTCCTACAACTTCTTCCAGCGACTCGCCTCGCGCGGAAAAGATGTATTCCCCCAAAGCCAGCTCGATCTGATCGCCCAACTCTGCTAACAACGCGTCAGCCTGTTGCTCGTTCGGGGCATGGGCGCGAAGATGGATTTCGATAGCTCCCGGTTTGGCCAAAACTGTGGTGGCGGGATTCGTATACGCCTTGTAAACCGCCGCCGCGCGTTTATCGACCTCTGATTCGGGCAGGCCCACCACCTTGTAAACGCGAGTTCTGATACGTTGCCCCTGCGAAACCTGGGCGAGCCGAGGCATACAAAAGGCGTCGAACATCGCCTCCAACTCCCCAGGCGGCCCCGGCAGAAGCACGACAAGGACGTGCTCGTGCTCAATCCAGATGCCGGGCGCAGTCCCATGCTTGTTTTCGAGCCATTCTGCTCCCTCGGGAAGCAGCGCCTGCCGCAGGTTGTTTTCCGCCATGGGCCGTCCAAAGCGTGCAAGGCGTTCCTGAATCTTGCCTCGGACCTCAGGATCTTCATGCAAGCTTCGGCCCAGAACCTCTGCTACCGCCTGCCGCGTCAGATCGTCTTCGGTTGGACCCAGGCCGCCCGTCAGAATGATCAGTCCAGAGCGCCCGAGCCCCTCCTTCAGGACAGCGCCCAGATCTCCTGCCCGATCACCGACAATGGTCTTGAAGCGTACCTCTATTCCCAGCGCGTTCAGCCGGTCGGTAAGAAACAGAGAATTAGTATCAAGGTAAAAGGGAGTCAGAAGTTCCGAGCCAACGGCGATGATTTCAGCGTCCATTTGGAAAGTCAGAAAGCAGAAATTAGAAAGCAGTAGTCAGAAGATCGAAGTGAGAAGTCAAAATCAAAGCGGAAGCTCTTCACTCGTCACTTGTCACTCGTCACGGTAGCAACGGCTTGCCCTTGATGCCGACCGGCAGTTCAATTAGAGAACTGTTGGTAGCGACAACCATTGACTGATGCTGAGTAAAGGCGATGCCCACAATGCCATAACCCGAAACCGCTCGTTCCACCCGACCGTCCGGCCCGATGCGCACAATCCCCCGCTCGCCAGCCAAGGAAGCCGCCACGTAAAGGCTACCCTCGCTGTCAAACGCCATTCCTTGCGGCCGCCCCAATCCCCGATAGAACGAAGTCACTTCGCCGCTGGGAGAAATGCGGAACACGTGATCGAAGCTGGAAATGGTGGGCCCTGTAAGGTAAAGGTTGTGATCGGGCCCAAAAGCCAGATGATATGCGGCGATGCTGGGCTCGATGGTCGCAAAGACGAAAATCTGGCGGTCACGATTAATCTTGAAAACCGTCCCGGTTCGATCGCCCACGTATAAGTTTTCATCGTTATCGAAGGCAATCCCGGTGGCCACTCCCATACCTTCGGCGTAGATCTCACGATGGGAGTCCGGACTCACTTTATAGACTGTCCCCTCCATGCGGCTCGACACATACAAAAAACCTGCGCGATCGAAAGCCAATCCGGTGGGATTCAATAAGTCGTGGAGGAAGGGCCGTACAGCGAGTTGGCGGTCAATCTTGAACACCGAAACCGGAACCTTCTGCCCACGGCTGCCGCTGAAAGTGGAGAAAATGTTCCCGGCAGCGTCGATAGCAGGATTCGCCACGGGGTGAAGGTTTTCGGCAATGGTAACTCCCAGCGCCACGGAGGCCGGGGCGCTCACGCCAACGCCGGTGTCCACCGTTACGGTTCCGCTGGATGCGCCTTCGGGAACGCGCACCACCAGTCGCCTCGAAGAGCTGAGCAGCAGGTTCCCGGCCTGATTGCCAAAGCGCACCTGCGGCCTGCCGCGTCCATTGTGACTTAGACCCCGACCTGAAATGCAGATATCGCCGCCGGGAATGGCTGCTCGCGGAGTGACACTTTCGATCAACGGCTCATCCGCAGCAGATCCTTTCTTAGGAGCGGGAGACTCGGGTTTGTCAGATTTTTTCCACAAGCTCATTTGATCATGCGTCCCAAAATCACCAACGCTATCATGCTGTAAAGGCCCGCCACGACGTCATCTAACATGATACCCCAGCCGCCTGGAAATCGCTCGGCGCGCCGCGCCGGGAAAGGTTTTACAATGTCGAAGATTCGGAACAGGATGAAACCGGCAATCAACCCTGCCCTCGAAATCCTGGGCGTAGCGATAAAAGTAATAATCTGCCCCAGAACCTCGTCAATCACGACCTGGCCGGGATCAACACGTCCAAAAGCCTTCTCCGCTTTCCCTGCCGACCAAACCCCTACGGCGAAGACCACGGCCGCCATGGCCGCCAGCGATAATCCCAGTCCGGCAGAGCCGAGCGAAGTCTGCCGCAGGGCGATCACCAGCGCCAAACCTACTACCGACCCCGCGGTTCCCGGCGCAACCGGAAAATAGCCCGCGCCCAAGCCGGTTGCGATCCAGACGCTGAGACTGCGCTGTTCCTTAGCCACTCCCCCCCTTTTCGTCCTGCTTGTTCTCTTCGGAAGCGCTACCCTGCGTCCCACTCTCTGCGGGCGTCGAAACCCGATAGCGCTCCGATAGCCAATGGTCGAGGTCAATCAGTTTACAGCGCTCACTGCAAAAGGGCCGAAACGGATTGCCCGCCCAGGAAACCTCTTGATGGCAAATAGGACATCGCATGGCCAGAAACGCACCTTGGAGTGCGGCAGCGAAGCTGCCGCTGTGGAATTTCAGGCGAAGGGGCGAAAAATCCCCTGCCGCCATGGTTCTGGATTTCACGGCGGCAGCTTCGCTGCCGCACTCCAAGGTGCTGCGCGCACTGCCGCCGCTTGAATCTGAACTAAGCGGCTCCCGGCTGAAAGTGTCGAGTTAGCAACCGCACGATCCGCAAAGCTCCGCGCTTGCAAGCGCGCTACCAGATCGTAGTCACCCGCGCCTGTAATCGTGGCCCCGCGGAATTCCCCTGGCGTCGGCACTGCCCCCTCGAAATCATTGATCAAGACCAGGCCGTCAATCCCAGGAGCTTGCGATTCCAGCCTGCCCTGAAAAAGCAGCTCTGTCTCCTGCGAGCGGCCTTCCACAAGAACTGGAAAGGAGCTTCCGACTTTATCGCGCAGCTTGCGTCTCGATATCCTGCGCTGCAAGGCCATCAACTTTTGCCTTCGACGGCGGGCCACCGCCGCGGGAACCTTGCCCGGCACTGCATAGCTCAAACTTGTCTCTTCGTCGGAATAAAGGAACACACCCAGATGGTCAAACTGCGCTGCCCCGACGAAGTCCAGCAGGCGGCCGAAATCCTCTTCCGTTTCGCCAGGGAAGCCGACGATAAAGGAAGTCCGCAGCGTGACGGCCGGCAGAGCAGCGCGAATCTTCTCCAACAACCTTAAGAAATGTTCGCCGCTCGAGCCGCGCCGCATCAACTTCAGCACCGGCGCGCTGGCGTGCTGAAGCGGAATGTCAAAGTATTTCACCAGCTTGGGGGTTTCCGCCACGGCCTCAATCAACGCGTCAGTCAAGCGGTTGGGGTGACAATAGAGGAATCGTACCCAGACGAGGCCGGGAATCTTTCCAAGCTCCCGCAAAAGAGACGCCAGGCCGTCGCGAAGTCCCAGGTCCTCTCCGTAACTCGTGGTGTCCTGGCCTACGATGGTCAACTCCGCAACACCTTGGCGCGCGAGGTTTTCCGCCTCCCGCACTACCGAGGCAAAGCGCCGGGAGCGGAACTTGCCGCGCATTTGAGGAATCACACAAAATGAACACGGATGGTCACAGCCCTCAGCGATTTTCAGATAAGCAGAATAGGAAGGCGTGGCGAGCAGGCGAGGAGTGAGGTCATGATAAAGGTAAGGCTCCGCGATCCCCTCGAAGCCCCGATCCGCGCTCCCCTCCCCGCAAGCTTCCAAAACCCGCTCCAGTTCGTTGGTCCCTATGACAAAGTCGACTTCCGGGATCTCTTTCAGAATCTCCTCGCGGTATCGTTCCACCAGGCAACCGGCCACCACCAACTTTTTAGCCACCCCGGATTTCTTGTATTCCGCCATTTCCAGGATGGTGTCAATGGATTCACGCTGGGCAGGCGCGATGAATGCGCAAGTGTTGACGATGATGACTTCGGCTTCCTCCGCGCGCGGAGTCAACTCGTATCCTTGACGGGCCAACATTCCAAGCATCACCTCGCTGTCCACAAAGTTCTTCGGACAACCGAGGCTGACCATTCCAACTTTTCCCATATGTGTGCTAACGCCTGCGCGAGATGTACTACCCCGCCCTCGCTGAGAACTAGAATCTTAGCATAATTTGCCGATTGCGTCCGTCATCCATCGCCAGCGTCCGGGGGAGCAGTCTCTAAACAGGCTATGGACAGACTCTTAGTCCCTGTCATTCGGAGCGAAGCCCTGGACCGTCCGGTCCAGGGCGAAGCGAAGAATCCCCGCAGTAGTTGTTTCAAGGAAACGCCCTCGTCGCCTGTCGCGCCTCAGGATGACAGTCTGAAGGGTTTCTCCGCAGCCTATCAAGCTACCGGCCGCCGTCTAATGCCCGCTGATTTACTGCCGTTTCCACAGCCACGCAGCCTTCTCCGAGGATGCTGCGAAAGCCGCACTGTCAGGAGCAAAACTTACAGTGAGGAGAGGATCGCGGCCCTCTTGGAGCGTCTGCTGCAACTTGCCGTCTTCGACTGACCACACGCGGGCGGTCTTATCCTCGCCGACTGAAGCCACCCATTTCCCGTCCGGAGAGAACTCTGCCCAGTGAACCGGCCCGGTGTGTCCGTTGAGAGTGCGAAGGAGGGTCCAGGCTGGTACGGAAAAGATTCGTACCTTGCCATCTTCGCAGGCCGTAACCACCTTGGTGCCGTCGCGCGAAAAAGCAATGCTCAGTACGGTCCCCCCGTGTCCCCGCAGGCTGTCCACAAACCGGTGCTCTTTGGCCTCCACAACTGCGGGATCCGGGGTCGTGCTCATGGCGATCTGCGCCAAGAGCGCCCAATGTCCGTCGGGAGAAAACGCATACACGTTAGGCGTTTGCGTCAGGTCTGGGATGGTGAGCTGACCTCCACGGTGCGTACGCGGATCCCAAAACTGAAAGGTTCCAGCTTTGTAGAGCACCAGGTTTTCCAGGCGGGGAAAATAGAGGATGGGCCCGAATCCCCCGCCGCGACCAATCGACTCGATGGTGCTGGCCGACCGGTCTTCAATCGTGTCCCATTCGAGGCCAAGAAGTGGCGTCGATCCACCTGCCCCTTTACCCTTGATCGAAACGATCCCGGTGAACAACAAGAACAGTTGGTTCATGGCCAGGAAATTTGCGGACTGAATGTTTAGTTCGGCAAGAGCGGGTAAATGGATCTTCAGGACCTTTCGAATGTTGCCGTCATTGACTCCGAGCAGAACTATCTTTTCTTCACTGACGACTGCCAGCGTTGAACTATCTGGAGAAAAAGCTCCGGCGGGAGAATAGTGCAGCGCCAGGTGCCCCTCCACGCGCCCGCCGCTCACCCACGTGAATTGTGGCGGTTGGCCGCTTTCCACCGTTTCAACCTGGGCCCATAAAGCGCCGGGAAGCAAAAAACAGAAGGCAGAAAGCAGAAGGCGGAATGCAGAAGAGACCGGTTTTGCTCGCAACCTACAAATCGATTTCGTCATGTGAGAGCCGGCGCACCAGTTCGCGGTCCGCCTCGAGAAAGTTGAACTGACTCAGCCGGGAACGGTCCACCCACGCGATCGCCTCGAACACCTGGTTACGGATCGTGCCGCGGAATTTGCGCACCGCAAAGAATACCACTTCCACCGCTCGATCCGGATACTGGTGACGCAGGCGAAAGACTTCTTCGTCGATCTCCGCCTGGATGGCAAGCTCCTCGGCCAACTCGCGGCGAAGAGAGGCTTTCAGTTCTTCGCCTTCTTTAACCTTGCCCCCCGGAAATTCCCATTGCATTCCGTAAGGGTCGGAACGATGGCGCTGGCAGATCAGCACCCGGCCGCCCTCTATTAGGATGCCGGCGGTGACAAGGATGGATTTCTGATCCGTCATGAGCAGGGGTATTTTAGCAGAAGATGCTCGGCAATACTTTGCGCATGAAACGTACGACTCTTGTGTTGGATTGGGTGTTGCTCAATGAAGAAGGCAGTGTAGGGGTAGGGCTTGCCCTACCCCGGTCGGGGACGGCAAAAATGCGGGGACGGCAAGCCGTCCCCCTACGGCAGGGGTGCTATTCCGGCAGTGCAAGGCCCTTGGCGAGGGCATCGTCGAGCAACTCCTTCATTTTGCGCGCGTTGTTCTTCTCCAAGTTCGTCAGCTTCTCAGCCAGTTCCCGCTGCTGATCACCGATCTCCGTCATCCGTGCGCCCAGCGCGCCTTGGTCGCCACCGATGGCTCCCATCTTCCCTCCCGCCTCGCCCTGGAGTTCGCTCAGTGTCCCTTGCAAGCCCTTCAGATTACTTTGTAGTTCATTCAACTCATCGAGCGTGGCTCCATGCTTATGGAGCAGGTCGAGTTCAGCTTGGAGCTTGGCGAGTTGCGCCGTCAGGTCTGGGACGTCCACGCGAACTTGATCGAGCAGTTTATGCAACTCCTCCTGCCGGACGATGAACTTTTCCTGTTTGGCTTCCAAGTTTTCTCGAGTCTGCTCGACCAGCCACTCCGGCGCATAAAGCTCCTGGGCGCGTTTGACTGTTGCCGCGTCACGAATGACGTAGGCTTTTCCGTTGAGGCGGAACCAAATCATATCCCCGCTGCTCGCGCGGCGCACCGCCCGGATATGATCCATATCGGAGGACCGATACGTCCCGCTTCCAAAGAACTCAAGGCCGTACGTGACCAATGCCTCCTCGCCCGAAACCCCATATCTCCATTGGCCGACTGTCAGCGCCGGCGGCGCAGGCGGTCTTGGAGCCGGTGCGGCGGCTGGAGCGGGCTTGGGTGAAGCCGGAGCCACTGGCGCGGAAGGCGATTGAAGATCTGCTGGTGGAGCTTGCGAATCCGCTCGCGCCACAGCGTTGGTCATAGCTGCTGCGAGATCACCTGTTGCCGCCTGGTGCTTTTGTGCGACGACAGGCCGCGCCCCCGCCAGCACATAGATTCCAGGTGCGGCCAGCAGCGCAATCAGCACCCATGCAGGCTTTCTCAGGCCTGCCGAAAGCCGCCGGCTTGAATCCAGAATTCTATCCACTCGCTCGTGCGCTTGTTTTCCGTAGGTCATGGCCACACCCTCCCATCGAACGCGTCCTACCGCGGTTCTCAAATCCTGAAAGAAATCGAGCAGCATCTCGGCGTAAAAAACGCGATCTGCGCCCGCGCGCAGAGCAGCATCGTCGCTCGCTTGCTCCGCAAGCACCGCGAGATGCCGCTCCAGCCACCAAGCCAGCGGGCTGAACCAGAAAATACTGCGATGCATGGCCGCCAGGGCCAGCGTCCACGCATCTTTCCTCACCACGTGTGACAACTCATGGGCGAGCACTGCCTGGGTCTTTTCTTCCCGCCAGCCCCGCCACGCGAGCGGAAGGAGAATCAGAGGACGCCACCAGCCCAACGTCACGGGTACTGCCACGGCTGGTGATTCAGCAAGTCCGGGCGCCGCGCTAAGCGCCCAGCGCCGCGACTGTTCAATCAAAAATCGGAGCCCTCCTCGATCTCTAATGGGGGTGCTGAGGAGTATCAGGCGCCGGCTGAAATACAAGCCCACCGCGAGCCGTCCCAACGAGATCCCTGCAACCAGCAGATACAAGGCGAGTGCCACGAACTGCCACGAAACAGTCCGCTCAGTGCGTCGTAGGGGCAGCCCTTGTGGCTGCCCAAAGTCGGCCCTCATAGGGCTCGGGGTGAATAGCCTTGCCGCGCTTGCAACCTGGGTCTGTGAGCCGACAGGCGCGCTGCTCATTCTTCCGTGCGCCGACCGGAAGGCGGAACGGGCTGCAAGGAATGCCGGCATCGGCACTCCGACCGTAGGAGCCAGTCGAGCCAAAAATGGCATGGCCAGCGATGCGTAAAGGACGGCCGTCCAGACGGCCAGGCGCATCGTTGCGTCTTTCGCGCGCGCGATCGCCAACGCCGCGCCTGCCAGAGCGGCTAGCGCCAGCGTTCGAAAGGCAGGTTCTGCCAGGTAGTAAATCAGCTTCGTGGACAAGTCTGAGGAGGATGGGATCATTTCATTTCTCCTCGCTGAGCTGCGATGCGGCGGGCCAGTTGCTCGAGATCTGACTGCTTCAACACTTTATTCTCGACCATGCCGGTCAGAAGCTGTTCCACCGAGCCGCCGCAAAAACGGTCGATAATCTGCTTGACGGCGCGCGCCGCGAAATGCCGCTGCGGCTGCGTAGCTTCGTAGAAAAAGGTCCGCCCTTCCACCTGGTGCTTCAGCAGGCCCTTCTCTTCCAGGCGCCGCAGCACCGTGCGCACCGTGGAATCCTTGAGTGCGCGCGCGGGGAGCAGAGCCTCGCGGCACGCCTCGGCAGTGGAACGGCCGTGCGACCAGATAAACTCCATGAGAAGCTGTTCGAGTTCGCCGAGACCGTGAGATTTCCGTTTTGGTGTGTTAATCATCGTAGCGTTACAATATGTAACATGTCAAACCTCGCTTGTCAAGAGGAAAATTGGCGTGAGCGCTGAAAAGGCCGGAGGGATTACTGTCCTAACGCTTCTCCCGCCATTTCGCTCCCGGCTCCGAAGTGAAGAGGTGGAGGGGATAGAGGTCTTCGAAGATCTTCTGCACTTGGCCGGCAAAGGACGGTCCCCCGACCGCACGCGAATTGGGCAGGAACACCTTTCGGACTATCCAGGCCTGCAGGGACTGCCAGTCCTCCTCGCGGCGCGGCAGGCCCGGGTGCTGCGCCCAGTCGCCGTCTTCCTGCCGATGCCAGTATGTCTGGTAACGCTTGCTCCGGACCGTCCGCTCCACCAGCCTGTCGAAATAGTCACGTTCTTTAGCGACCCGCTTTCGAAAGACTGTCTCGAGCGCCCCCTTCGGCCCACGCCAGGTGTCATAGATCGAAAAGCCCGCCGTGACGCAGTCCGCAGAAAGCCCTACATAGAGGCGCCCGCCATGATCACGCTCGTGGCGACTGTCGTAAACGTATAGATAGTAGTTTGACTTGTAGGGACTCTTGTCCTTACTGAACCGAATGTCCCGGTTGATCCGCGAAAAACTGCCGTTGGTCTTTCCCGCAACCTCGAAGTGCGGGTTGAGCGCGAGAATAACGGGCGTGAGGGTTTCCAGGAGGCCACGAAACGCGCCCGTGACGTGCTCCTCATAGCGCGCCCGGTTCTGGTCAAACCAGACTTTATTGTTGTGCTGCGAAAGTTCCTCAAAAAAGGCGAATGCGTCAGGTGTAAATCCAGAAAACGAGTTGGCCACAGGCGTCTCCCCGGCTTGCGTTTGGAATTGGGTCTTGCCTCTCTTTTGATGGGCAACAGAGAAAAAAGACGCGTCCGTCATGTGTCGAATTCCTCAATGGAACTCGCTGGTTGCAGTACCTTTCAAGACCGCATCATCCGGTCGATGAAAGGGTAATGGAAATAGATGAGTTAGCGCGACACATTGTCATTTTCACCCTCCCAGCAGCTTCCAATAATGCCCAATACCTATTCCGGTTTCTGGCAGATTGATTGCCTAAAGATACGCAGGAACGGTTGAAACTCGCGCACACAGGGTGTTTGTGTCGATGCCCTCGTTCGGACGCGAATTTCTTGATTCCGAAGATGTTACCTATGAAGAAACGATTGGCTGCGGCCTAATGTCGGCATGGAGTGTCATGCCGGACAAGTTCGTAGCTTGTGCGTGTCCCTCGAGAAAGGGGAGAATTCCATGGGCCCCACATGCAGCAATTGCCCGGTCCTTAAGACTTCACTCTTCAGCAGCCTCTCCAACGAGCAAGTCGCGCAGTTGGGATGCGTGTTCCGCCCGGCGCGCTATCGGAAGAACCAGATCCTCTTCTTCGAAGGCGGCGTAGCCCAACATCTCTTCGCTCTGCATACCGGGCTGGTCAAATTAGTGAAGTCGCTGGAGAACGGCAAAGACCGCATAACCAGCGTCCTGTTCCCGGGACAGATGTTTGGCCTGGAATCCCTTTCCGAGCCTACGTATCCATTGACGGCGATCACGCTCCGTGACAGCGAAATCTGTGCCGCATCGCGCGATGAGGTCGTGGTTTTCCTCCAGTCCAATCCCGAAATCGCGCTGGGCATGGTACGGTTCCTGGTTGGTGAAATCGGGCGTGTGCGCAGCCAAGTCACTGATATGAGCTTCAAGGACGCAAGAATGAAGGTGGCGACGTTCATTCTGTCCCTGGTTGCCTCCGATTCTGCCTCTCATGACACGCATACGACGCTTAACCTGCCGCTCTCCCGGCAAGAGATCAGCGAGGTGCTTGAGTTGTCCCCAGAAACAATAAGTCGCACGCTAGCGGCGTTCCGAAGGCAACAATTGATAATCGCCCGTGGCCGGCACCTGACGGTTCAGAATCTGACCGGTTTGCAGTCGGCAGCGCGCCGCTGAAGGCCCCTCGAGAAGCGACCTCATGTCCGCAGAGACGGACCTCTCCTAATCCGTCCCGGAAAACTCCCGCAAAATCTCCTTCCCACTTGTGCCGTCAGCAGGCTAAGTGTCAGTAGGTAAAGCCTTTATAGCAACTTCCGAAGGGAAGGAACTAGGGGGCATAAATAAAGAAACTAGTACCTCTCTATTGACATAGGTCATGTAGAATTGTGATGTTTATTATCGACAGCCGCTCAGGACGGCTGCTAGCGTGCTCTTGTTGGACTTGAAGCTCTTGGATCTTGGATCGGCACTATGCAGTTGACAGCTCTCTTTTTCGCTCGTTCCCCGGCCGACTCGAATGGAGTGAGCATAACTCGGCCCCTCTCTGTGGACCGATTCCTCCTACCTCTCGCGACGATCCGCCACTTAACGGCCAGCGCGTCTTTATGCGTCGCATTCCTCGTATTAACGCCGCCGACATTCGGTCAAGCCGCCAGCCATTCTTCTTCGACAGGGGGTGCAGACCACCCTGACATCATATTCGTTCAAGCGAAGTCGGTACAAAGTGGCAAATTGTCGAAAAGATTCCCCGCCGGAAGCAGAATCGTTCGATTTGAGAAAGAAACCAGGCGACTTGCAAACTTGACACAAGATTTCTTTTGCGCGGCGGACCCGCGCATCTCCTTCGATGGCTCGAAGGTGCTGTTCGCCGCAAAGAAAGATGCCGCTGGGGGATGGCAGATCTGGGAAATGAACACGGACGGAACGGAGCGGCGCCAAGTGACCCACTACCCGAAGGATTGCCTTTCCCCAGCCTATCTGCCACGCGATGCAATTGCTTTTTCCGGCGAGGTCCCGGACGCTGATGGAACGGGGGCTTACCAACTCTTCTTTGCCAAGCTGGATGGCAGTGATGTGCAGCAGATCACCTTTGGTCCGGGCGATTACCAGTTGGAGACGGTGCTACAGAACGGCTTGATCCTCGCGTCCGCGCGTTCACCTCTGGAGATGCCCGGAAATTCCAAGCACTCACGCAACCTGTACACGATGCGACCCGACGGCAGCGCACTCGCGGCGTTCCGAAGCGACCGCGAGGATCCGGCAATTCGCAGCCAAGCGGAAGAGTTGGATGACGGATCTGTGGTTTTTGTCAAAAACACGAAACTTGACTCCGAAGTCGGAGGCAATCTGGCTTCGATTCAGCGTGGCGCGACACACAATTCGATCATTGGCCCGTTGAGCGCGGTAATCTGGTCGCCGCGGCAACTCGAGGCCTCGCGATTGATTGTGGCGCGGCGAGTAACGTCGCCCGCGGCAGCCGCGAAATTCGACTTGTATTCATTTGATTTCCTCCACGGGAAGTTCCAGGCGCCCATCTACCACGATTCCGAGCTTTCCAGTATCGAGGCCGTTCCCATCGCGGCCCACGCTGCTCCGCGCTGGTACTGGAGCACTCTGCGCCCGGACATCAAGATGGGCTACTTCATCTGCTTAGATGCCTCGCTTTCCGACGAAGGTCCCAAGGGGCGACTGGCGCAATTCCCGAGCAAGGTGAGAGTGCTGGGGCTGGATCCGTCAACGGCTAAGGAGGCCAGCCTGGGAGAAGCACCCGTCGAGCGTGACGGCTCCTTTTATATTGCGGTGCCTCCGGACCGTCCGGTGCGCTTCGAACTGCTGAGCAGCGAGGGCAAGGTAGTGCGTGGACAGAAGAGCTGGATATGGGCGCGCCAGGGGGAAGAACACGGCTGCGTGGGTTGCCACGAAGACCGTGCTGTAGCTCCCGAGAACCGCTGGCCACTGGCGTTGCGGCGCTTTGACGCACCTTTCTGCCTCGGTGTGCAGCCGCCGCTCCAAGCAGCGCACTGACGAACTGTCGGGGCAACTCTGGTGGCTGCCGAAGGCGGACACAAGGGCCGCCCTTACAGGGAAAAGACAATGAGAGTTCGAGCACGACAAATCGAGATGATACTGGCGGTGGCGATCCTGCTTGTTGTGGGGCTGACTGTCACGGCGCAGAACCCGGTTAGTACGCCGGCAGCACGCACGCCGGCTTCAAAACACACTGCCTCAGCCCGAAGTTCAACGCGTGATCCCGCGCCGCAGACGGGCGCCGCTCCCGCCTTACCTACTTTCGAAGATGTTACCGAAAAATCCGGCATCAATTTTCGGCATTCTTTTGGGGAGCAGAAGCTCAGCTCCATCATGGAGGCTACCGGTTCCGGTTGCGCTTGGATCGATTACAACAACGACGGTCTCTTGGACCTTTACGTGGTGAGCGGGCGGTATATCGACGGCGCCACCAAGTTCTCGAAACGCGATGGTGTGGATGCTACGAACCACCTCTACCGCAATAACGGCGATGGCACTTTTACAGACGTGACCGAGCAAGCAGGTGTGGGCGGCAAAGGATTCGGCATGGGCGTAACCGTTGGCGACTACGACAACGACGGCTACGAAGACATTTACGTCACCAACTGGAATTCGTCGATTCTCTATCATAACAACGGCAACGGTACGTTCACGGACGTCACGGCGAAAGCGGGCGTCGAGAACCCTCACTTCGGAACCGGCGCAACCTGGCTCGACTACGACCGCGACGGCAAGCTCGATCTCTTTGTCGGGAATTACCTGAAGTTTGATCCCAATGCCAAGCGCGAGTTCTTCAGCGCGGATGCATTTCCCGGCCCCCTCGATTACGAGGGCGACGCCGACCGCCTTTTTCACAACAACGGCGACGGGACTTTTACCGACGTGTCTCACAAGGCAGGCATCGATAACCCGTTGGGCCGCGCAATGGGTTTGACCTCAGGCGACTTCGATAATGACGGCTGGCCGGACATCTACATCGCCAACGACACGATGGACAGCTATATGTACCGCAACAATCACGACGGCACGTTCACCAACGTTGCGCAGGATGTGAACGTGGCGTTTGGAGCTAACGGAGAGGCCACGTCCGCCATGAATCCCATCTTCGGCGATTACGACAATGACGGCTGGCAGGACATCTTTGTCTCCGACATGCGTTACCACCGCCTCTTCCACAACCCCGGCGGCAAGGGATTCTGGCTCGACACCACCGTTGAAACGGGCGTGGCCAGCGTTTCCGGACAGTACGTGGCCTGGGGCGACGGGTTCTTCGATTTTGACAACGACGGCTGGAAGGACCTTTTTATTGTGAACGGAGGCCTGCACTGGCTGATTCCCATGGAAGACTCGGTGCTCCGAAACAACGGGAACTCTACGTTCACCGATGTCTCCTCACAATTGGGTGACTACTTCAAGGTCAAGAAAGTCGGGCGGGGTGCTTGCTTTGGGGATTACGACAACGACGGGTATATCGACGCCTTCATCATGGTGTTGGGTGGCAAGGGAATCCTGCTCCATAACAATCCCCCTCCCCTGGGCGTGCGCAATCACTGGTTGACCATCAAGTTGATGGGGACCAAAAGCAATCGCGACGGCTTTGGAGCTCGCCTCGAGGCGATCGCCGGCGACTCCCATCAATACACCGAGGCCCCAGCAGAGAACGGTTATCTTTCCCAGGGCGACCCTCGGCCGCACTTCGGTCTGGGCAAGCACACGGAAGTTGAGAAGCTCATTATCCACTGGCCAAGCGGAATCGATCAGGAGCTTGACCATGTCAAGGCAGACCAGTTCCTGACTGTGAAGGAACCCGCCGAAACGCCCACCGGCACGGGAGGCAAGGGGCGATGACAGGCGTCTGCACAACCCGCCTGATCGGAGGCAAGGACGCAGGGCAAGTGGCTTCACCGCCTGCTTTCCAAACGCCTCAAGCAACTCTGTCATTCCGAGCGCAGCGAGGTCCGAATTCTGGACTCCGATGGAGTCCATCGGACTCCGGAAATCGGAGAATCTCGCTCTGCCGGGTGAGGACTGCGGAAAAAGCCAGGGCAAGATTCCTCGCTACGCTCGGAATGACATTCGTGGCCGCGCTGCTTTTGAACCCCGTACGGCATCCGTACGCTGCCACGCCGCAGCAGGCAGCGGTGGTCGAGCCCGAATACCTGTCTCCCGTGGAGATGAGATTCTCGCCGGATGGTCAGCGGCTTTACGTGGTATGCGAAGGGAACGGATCAGTGCTGGCCGTCGATGCGCGCACCCGCCAGGTCGTGGCGCGCGCGAAGGTTGGCGCCAAACCTCGAGGCCTGGCGCTTTCCCCGGACGGCAACACGCTGTATGTCTCGAACTCCTGGAGCGATACGGTCAGTGAAATAGACGCTCGATCGTTCGAGGTCCGTCGCACTCTCAAGGCAGGTTGGGGACCCGTGGGGCTAACTACCGACCGCAGCGGCAAGTTCTTGTACGTGGCCAACAGCGTGGGCGACGACGTTTCACTCTTCGATCTCACTTCGGGCACGGAGATCAAGCGTTTCATGACCGAACGCTATCCTGAACAAATCCTTCTTTCCCGGGATGGACGCCGGGTCTACGTGTCGAACATCTTGCCGCGCTTTAGTCCCTACGATCAGCCGCCTGTCTCTGAATTGCTGGTCATCGACGCCGTGAAGCAACTGGTCGAAGCGCGCGTTTGGGTTCCTGGGGCAATCGAACTGCGACATATCGCGGAAGCCCCGAAATCTCTGGGCGGCTACTTGCTGGTTCCGGAAATAAGGCCCAGGAACCTCGGTCCCCTGATCAGCGTGGCGCAAGGCTGGGTAATGACACATGGCATGGCAATAGTCCGACCTGCGGCCGGTGCGGCTCGCGAATCGCCCCGACAGGTTACACAGGTGGTCCTCGACGACATTGATTACTATTTTGCCGGCGAGAACGGCGCTGCATTTACACCCGACGGGCGCTACGCGCTGCTGACCGCCTCAGAGGCGGACACTCTCACCATCATCGACACCGCCAAGCTGGCGCGGCGGCTCCACGCGGTTTCGAGCGAGGAACTTCCCAACCGTCTCGACTCTGCGCGCGCCTTTGTAGTGAGGCGGCTGGCAACCGGCTTCGATCCGAAGGACGTGGTTGTTTCACCAGACGGCCGGATGGCCTACGTCGCCAACCGTCTGGACGATACTCTGACGGTCGTTGATCTCGCCAAGCTCCAAGTTGCCTCAACGGTCGGTCTTGGAGGGCCAACAGAACTCACCGCCATTCGTAGAGGCGAGCGGCTTTTCAACGCCGCAAAGTACTGCTTCCAGGGCCAGTTTGCCTGCGCCACTTGCCATCCCAACCGTCACTTGGACGGCCTCGCGTGGAATCTGGAAACTCCGCAACTGGGACGCGACCGGGTGGCCAATCGCACTCTGCGCGGGATCAAAGACACGGCGCCCTATAAATGGAACGGGCACAATCCGGACCTGGCCACCCAGTGCGGCCCGCGCATCGCCAAGTTCCTATTTCGCTCCGAAGGCTTCAACACCCACGAACTCGAGGACCTGGTCACATACCTGAACCAGATTCCTCTTCCCCCGAATCGACACCTCTCGCCCGACGGTCAGCTTACCGAGGCGCAGGAGCGCGGCGAGGCCATCTTCTATCGCACCCAGAAGAACAACGGCACTCCCATTCCGGCCTACAACCAGTGCGCCACCTGCCACCCCGCGAATTCGCACTATACCAGCCGGACGAGCTTCGATGTCGGCTCGGCGAACAAATACGACACGATCTCGTCGTTTGATACTCCGCAGTTGGATCGCGTCTACGAGGACGGCCCCTATTTGCATAACGGCCAGGCGCTGACACTCGAGGAAATCTGGACTGTATTCAACAACAAGGACACTCACGGCGTGAGCTCGGATATGTCCAAAGAGCAGTTGAACGATTTGATTGAGTTTTTGAAAACACTCTGAAGGCTGGGGATTTGAAATTTGAGATTTGAAATCAGTGCTGTCCCATTACAAGTCGAACAGGCTCAACTGGATACCTGGATCGACATCGGTAGATTGATCGTTGAAGTTGGAAAAGCCCTCTAAAATCGGGGTTTTTTCGAAAATCGTGACACT
>Ga0326728_10003098_pt1 | contig 52984 bp, 28 predicted proteins | sample MB3enrmetagenome_FD_207602 | JGI IMG/M metagenome (GOLD analysis project Ga0326728, IMG submission 207602) | Lab enriched peat soil microbial communities from McLean, Ithaca, NY, United States - MB31MN | ecosystem: Environmental > Terrestrial > Soil > Wetlands > Peat | place: USA: New York... | reverse complement strand
GTCACGGGTGGGGATTGCTGTGTGTCCTTTGACTCCAACGCAACTCGCTCGCTGCGCTCGCTCGCTACTCCCCATGTATCCAACAACCTTCCCTCCCTCTTGTGAAATAATTGTTGGGCTCCAGAGTGCACCGAAAGAACCGGAACGTGGAAATAGCTTGAAGTCGTTTGGGGGACATGGCCATAGCTTCAAGGAAGTTTAGTGGATCGAGTCTGTTGAAGAAAGCATTGGTGACCGGAATTCTACTGGCTCTCATCGCGCCAGTTGTGCCCGCATTAGGCAACGGGAGATTGACGAATCTGGCGGCTGCTCCCAGTCTCTCCCTTGCTCATGCTCCCTCAGTATCTTCAAATGCAGCTGGTGATGCGGTCACAGCCCAGGCAGGAGCGACACCCTCTCAAGTACGCTCCAGTGTTGCGGCTATGCGCATCGGTTCCGGCCCGTCGGGTATGGCCTTGGACACTTCCAACGGATACCTCTATGTCGTGGACAGCGGATCCATTAACATCAGCGTAATTGATCCTGCAACAAACACTGTAGTGGGCTCTATCCCATTCCCTACCTATCATCCTATGGACATAGTGTACGACTCGACGAACGGGTATCTCTACGTCAGTGATAACCAGGCTCAAGTCGAGGTTCTGAATCCTAGTGGTAATACCTGGTCTACGATCGCTCTGACTGGAAGCGTCAGTGTTGCATCTGACTGGATGACTTTCGATTCCTCTAACGGGTACATCTATGTGATGAACGGGTCAGTCAGTGGGGGAGGTGCCACTCTAGTCGAGATAGATGGAAGCACCAACACTCAGCTACCCGCAATCATCGAGACGCACGGGGTCATCGCAGAACCGATATACCTCGCGTACGACAGCTCAGACAACACGATTTACGGGGTCTCTACAAACGGATTCATCGTGGTGTCGCCTTCGACGAACAGCGTGGTGAAGAGCGTAACCGGCAGCGCACCCGGGGCCTGTGATTTTGTCGACAACCTAGATATTTGCACCATGGACTTCAATTCCGGAGCGAACGAGGTTTACTTCCCCCTGGATTGCAGTATTCAAGTCTTCAGCACAACGTCAAACACTGTGGTCGGAACCATCAGTCACTTGACCAACTCGGAGGGATTAGGCCCGCTAGCCTATGACTCAAGCGACAACTATCTGTACGGAGTGACCACCCCAATTTCCGGAGGAGGCTGCAGCGAAACCGGTTATGGCTCCGTTGATGTGGTGAGCACTTCCACTAACGCACAAGTGGCCACCCTCAATCTGTTGTCGACACATGCGACAAATCCAGAAATAGTGTTCTATGATCCCACTAACTCCGAAATCTACCTGGATACTTACCAGGGTTGGTTGTTTGCCTACCCATCTGAGTCATCCACTCCTCAGGCTACTGCCTCAGGCGCCCCTGCGACAGGAAACGCTCCGCTGAACGTGACGTACGCAGGAGGCGCGTCTGGAGGATCAGGCTTCTACTCATGGGATTGGTCCTTCGGGGATGGAGACTCCTCGACCAGTCAGAGCCCGATCCACGAATACCTCAACGCCGGGCATTACAATGCTTCGTTGAACGTGGTCGACTCTAACCAGTACGCAAATCAAACTAGCGCCAACATGATCACCGTGAGTGCCCCGCCTTCAATCTTAACATCAGTAGCACTGAGCCCGATGGCACCCACGGTAAGTTCAGGTGGTAAGCAGCAATTCACGGTCACCCCCATGTGCAGCGCCACATGTCCCTCAGGCGCCACGTATGCGTGGGCCCTTACTAGCACCACACTGGGCTCGATCAGCCCCAGCATTGGCCCTTCAGTGAACTTCACCGCCGGAAGTGGTGGTGGCACGGTCGGCATCTTCGTTAACGCCACGCTGAATGGAATCATCAAGATGAACTCGACAGTGATCAACATTACGGCCCCGTCCGTCATCTTGACGTCGGTATCAGTGAGTCCTACAGGGCCCACAGTAGATGCCGGTGGAACTCAAACCTTCACCGCGAATCCGTCATGCAGCGCCGCATGTCCCCCTGGGATTTCGTTCGAGTGGAACCTTACAAGCACCGTGTTGGGTTCGATCAGTCCCGTCACTGGCGCCTCAGTGCTATTTGCCGCGGGGACCACCGCAGGGACCGTTGGAATCTTTGTCAATGCCACTCTCAAAGGGGTGACGGAGCAGAGCACGCCAGTGGTAATAACTGTCTCAACATCAGGACCCACTCTGTCCACCGTTACTGTGAGTCCAACCGTCGCAACAGTCTTCGCTGGCGGTACCAAGCAGTTTACAGCCACTCCCACATGCACCGGCGGATCCTGCCCAAGTGGGACAGCCTACACGTGGTCCGTGACCAATCCTGGCATCAGCACAGTTAGTCCGATCACTGGATCATCTACGACTTTTACCGCGGGTTCGGCAACAGGCACGCTCGCTATTTTCGTCAATGCCACGCTCAATGAGGTCACCAGACAGAGTTCGCCAGTAATGGTCACAATTACGGTGCCGACCCTGACCTCAGTGGGTTTGACTCCCACGGCAATGTCATTGACACCAGGCGGTACTCAAGCCTTTGCGACCACCCTAAGATGCACCTCCACGTGCCCTTCAGGAACCACATATTCGTGGACCCTTACACGCTCACTCGGCACACTCAGCGCCACCAATGGCGCGGCTGTAACTTTCACGGCGGGAAGCACTGCAGGGATCGCAGGCCTCTTTGTCAATGCCACGCTCAATGGCGTGACCATGCAAAGCGCGCCGGCATTGATCACCGTCACGGTGTCCCTCTCCACTCTGGCTTCAGTTGCAGTTAGTCCGGCCTCAGTAACTATTTCCGCTGACGGGACTCAAAGGTTCACTGCGGTCCCTGCGTGCACAGATGGGCCCTGTCCTAACGGGACGACCTACTCGTGGGCGCTTTCCAATGCCACCTTGGGAAAACTCGGTTCGCTCACCGGCTCATCTGTGACCTTTGCCGCAGGCCCAGCCTCAGGCACGGAGACGCTCTTTGTCGCCGCGACTCTGAATGGCATCATGGCCTCTACGACGGTGAGCATTGTCATTTCCGCCATACCTACTAGCCCGGGCCCGACCGGATCATCAAACGACTTCTTGTATATCTCAGTGGGAGCGGCTTGCGCTGTGGTAGTAGGCATAGCCGCAGTGGTCCTGCTCTTGAGAATGAGAAAGATGAAAGGGTACATGCGCCAATAGTCATGCCCCTGCCAGAATCCCGCTGGTCGCACACAGGATGGGGCTGTTCGAAGAGGGGTACTGGACGAGTACGAGCGAGAGAAGGATCGGGGTGAGCTTGCTGCTGGATGGGTAGGGCAAGACCGGAACATTGAACTAATCGTATTCCCTATAGTAGTCTATGCCCGCCTACACAGGCAAGAACGGGAGTTTGTCGCCGAATAACGATACAAAAGCAAAGTTGCTCGTGGTCTTGGTAGTTGCGATTGTTCTGATCGCGGTGATAGTCATAATAGTCGTTAAACAGCCGGCGTCCTCATCGCAAGTTCAACTTACCGTTTCTTCTAGCAGGGGTGGTAGTGTAGTGGTCTATTGGGGAACCAGCTCCCTTCAACAACTCGTGGTTCAGGCCAATACGTCCTCGTCCCCCATTAGCATGGATAAGGGTACTATCGTCCAATTGGTTCCTCGACCGATCTCTGGCTACACTTTCGGTGAGTGGAAGGGAGCTGTGACCATACAAGGGGCCAATCTGAGCCTAATTGTGTATGATTCGGAAAGTCTACAGGCAATGTTCGTTGTGGCCATGACCCCACTATTGGTCAATGCCACTCCGCGCTTCGTCGCACCGTGGAATCCAAACGCGAACGAGGTCTCTCTCCAGGGTCAAGGGCTGAACAACATCACCCAGGTTCACGTTTCGAACACATCCATTGCATGCCCCTCAGTCAGGTGTGAACTCGAGAATTCGAACCTGGTGGTAAAGCTTCCACCCACAGTCGCTCCCGGACTTGCAAACATTACGGCCGAAGCAAAGGGAAATCTAAGCATCGCAGGCTCGCCTTGCACATCGGGTGATGAAAAAATGTGCACATCTATCGGGATCATGCCTGAGGATAGTTCTGGGGGAGGGGGGCCATCGCAATACTGCCTGGGACCATTCACGCTGGCATCACTTGAGGCAGATGCCAGTGCCTCCATCGAGGGGACCACGGATAGTGGCCTATCAGCTTCCATGGAGGTGGATGGGAGCTTCTCCGCAAGCGCAACGCTGACTTCGATGTGCTTAGTGGTTGCTTGGAATTGGTTTGTCCCCACGCTTCTGTGGTTCAATGCTACGGAGAATATCAACGAACAAGCTAGTGCGTCACTTACTACGACCACTTCATTCGATGCCAGCGACGCCGATTCGCCACAGTTGTTGGCTGGCCCGTTTGAGCTGGGAGATTACTGTATCATTCCTATCCTCTTGTGCCTGGACGTAAACGTTCCTGTTCAGATGACCATTGACGTTTCCTTGCAGATTGCCGCAACGATCTCTATTACCCAGGGAATCAATGTGAACGCTCTTCAAAGCTACAGCTTCCAAACTAACGAATGGAGTTCTCAAGCACCGGCGACCTGTACGAATTCAGGTGCATCTCTCAGCGATGGCTGTGTCTCGCTCAACATCGGGGCTGGGGTTGAGGGCAGTGTTACAGCCAACGTCGGCCCCCAGTTCAATTTTGATTTCGACGGCTTGATCGGGCCCTATCTATTTGTATATGCGAGCTTGATGGTCGCAGCGGGAACAAGCCAAGGGCAGCAATTCGATCAACCTGCTTGCGGAACTGATGCCGAGGTAGGGTGGGGAAGCGATGGAGGGGCCGGGACTTTCCTCACCGTCTGTGCGGCCTTCGGGTTTGATGTCGGCGGTTCCATAAGCATTTTCGGGCTGGACGAAATGGACCTCAGTGCATGGAGCGGATACTTCTTTGGATTCCCATTGGGCACTAGTGTTCAAATCTGCGAAACAGCAGGTTGCCCAGTAACTGCCCTCGAGTTAGCCACCGGGCAGAGTCAGGATCTGCAGGGAGTTCAGTCCGTCGACCCACCAGAAGGGCAAGGGCAATGGAGTTCTACGTGCGGCAGTATTTCGCCAGATACTGGTTCCACCACTACCTTCATAGCACCAACAACTACGACCAGTAGTTGCACTATCACGTTCTCCATCTCGGGGGCTGTTCTCATATTGCCATCGCTAGGGATATCCGAAACCTCGATTCCAGTGACGGTCACGTCATCATCACAATCCACACTGGTTTCGGTGGCAATCGCCCCCACGACGCCTACAATCGGAGTTAGCGGGAACCAGCCATTCACCGTCACTCCTACATGTACTGCCACTTGCCCCTCGGGTATCAGCTACGCCTGGGCTCTTACGAGCACCTCTATGGGCTCTCTCACCGGCACCACTGGATCCTCAGTGACCTTCGATGCAGCGAGCACTGCAGGGACGGTAGGCATTTTCGTCAATGCCACGCTCAACGGAGTCACGGAAGTGGCGTCAACGGTTATCACTGTGACGACGACTCCGATTACGTTGACTTCAGTGTCAATGAGCCCCACCAATCCAACCGTATCAACGGGCGGCACGCAGCCTTTGACTGCGACACCGACGTGCAGCGCTACATGTCCATCGGGTATCTCGTACGCTTGGACCCTCACGAGCAACTCTCTGGGCTCGCTCACAAGCTCAACTGGGACCTCGGTGACATTCGACGCAGCGAGCTTTGCAGGGACCGTGGGTGTCTTCGTCAATGCCACGTACAACGGTGTAACGAAGGAGGCATCTACCGTGATTACTGTATCAACGGCCCCCATAACCCTGCTCTCACTGTCATTGAGCCCAACCAACCCAACTGTCGCAGCAGGTGGCACTCAGCCCTTCACTGCGACACCAACGTGCAGCGTCACCTGCCCCTCCGGCATCGCGTATTCATGGTCCCTCACCAACAGCGGAATGGGGACGCTTAGCGGAAGTGGCGCATCAATGTCGTTCATAGCGGGAAGTAATGCTGGGACGGTAGGTATCTTCGTCAACGCCACATACAGCGGGGTCACGAAGGAGGCATCCACTGTAATCACTGTCACAACGACCCCAATAACCCTGTCTTCAGTGTCATTGAGCCCAACTAACCCGACTGTCGCCTCAGGCGGCAATCAGGTCTTCACTGCCACACCAACGTGCAGCGCCACCTGCCCCTCCGGTATCTCTTATTCATGGTCCCTCACCAACAACGGAATGGGGACGCTCAGCGGGAGTGGGGCACAGATAACTTTCTACGCGGGGAGCACTGCCGGAATGGTCGGCATCTTCGTTAATGCTACGTACAATAGTGTCACGAAGACGGCATCCACCGAAATCACAATCACGGCTTCGGTCTCTCTGACCTCAGTGTCGGTAAGCCCAACCAGCCCCTCCGTAAACACCGGGGGCCAGCAGACATTCACCGCCACTCCAACGTGCACCGCAACATGCCCCTCTGGCATTTCGTACTCGTGGTCCCTGACGAATAGTGGGATGGGATCGATCAGTGGTAGTGGCTCCTCGATCACATTCACCGCTGGGAGCACTGTGGGGACTGTGGGAATCTTCGTCAACGCCACGCTGAACGGAGTCACCAAGGAGAGTTCGACCGTGATTACCATAAAGTCTTCAACTCCTGCCCCATCAATATCATCCGTTTCGACGATATCTACAAACTTAGCACTCGGCATGCAGTTCACAATATCGGGGTCTAATCTCGGTACGTCACCTTCGTCCACCAGTTGTGGCACCGGGTCAGGATCTGATACAGTTTATTCTAGCACGAGCCCGAGCTTCCGAGTCATAGATTTGGGCACAGGGTCAGATGCCTGGTCAGGGTTCATTCAGAGGGGAGGCAACACGGACGACATATGCTATACCGGACTATCCTGGGGTTCAACATCCATAACAGTGACCGCAGCAACGAACTTGGGCGTGGGACCTAACTCCTGCGGTGCAAACTACCTTGTCACAACTGGGGATCAGTTGGAGATTACCGTATTTACCCCGGGAGGAAGTGCCTGGTACAACACAACCGCGACAACAGGAACGCCAGTGATATGTTCGATTACTACAGTGAGCGCAAGTCGAGCTGGGTCAGGCACTGACGCAATCACCGTTTCCGGGGATAATTTTGGCACCTCCCCTGACATTGTCAGTTGCGCTTCTGGTTACTCTGGTTACGACTTCTACCAACCCAGCGGCCCATCCGTCCGGCTCATCGATCAGGCAAGTGCACCAGATGCGTGGGCAGGGTTCCTAGAGACGAGCACGGGCCAGGACGCGGTTTGCCTTGTTTCGACGCCTACGTGGTCGAGCACTTCAATATCACTAGAAATCGCCGACAACATAGGTTTGAACTCGGGCGGGGGCTCGTGTGGAGGTCCTAAGTGGTGTATCGAATCGGGTGATTCCTTGGAATGGACTGTGTTCACCCCCACGGGGACGGCGTGGCTTAACACAAGCGCAAGTTCCATCATTCACTACCCGCAGCACAGTATCATTGAAACTGCCGTAGGTCATGCGGGAGGAAATGGCAACGTGGCCTCTGGCTCGATAGCCTCCCTGGCCCAGCTAGGCAAGAACAATCTTCTCGCCTTGCAACGTCTCGGTCAACATCCCTTGTCCAACCCTGCGTGTCCAAGAGACGTACTCTGCCAAGTGCGAAAGTAGGGAGAATAGTTACTTAGGAGATCATCATGGAAGCCTGCGGAGCTTCAGCCCCGGGTTCGCATCCCGGCACGGGCGTTTCCTACCATCCCGCAAAGAAGAAATATGGGCAAAGCATGGTGGTGTACAGCCGAACCACGATGGGGACCAACCCCTTCGTGCGGCGCCTTTCGCGTGGGGGCCAACCTACGCGATTTCGAAGAAATAGATCAAGAGCGGGATAACTATCAGTCCAGCTCCTACACACATGAATGCCAAGTAGACAATTGCCATCGGAATGTATCCATTTTCCCTAAGATGACCGTCATCAAACCACGTCAGTTTCTCGCTAATGAACTCCTTGCTGCTAGAATACTTCCCAGGTCTGGCATCGTGCTCTTCGAACAGAAACTCGTCGGCTGGATACGGGGCAAGGCGCCCTGGCATCCGGTCGCGGATGCCTAAGCGATACTCAATCTTTTGTATGTGAACGACAGTTTTCAGCATTCGTTCGTTTCGCCAACTGAGGTCAGCCCATCCAGACCAGGCCAGCAGGACCACAACTGCACCCAGAAGTGACGGGACCCAGATGAAACGAGACAAGGATCCTTGGTAGAATGACAAGACCTCTAGGAGGGTCACATTTGCCGCAGTCAAAAGAGCTGCTACTTGGACGAAAAAGTTGACATTCTCGTAGATAAGGGCACCATCTGATAGAAGGTTCTTTCGTTCTTCAATCAAGAGCTTGATTGCTAGGTCGTGGTCGTCTAGGGCGTCTTTCACAGGTGCTGACACTGCTTCTCTCAAGGACAAGCTAAGGGAGGTATTAGCCTTATTCAAAACAGTAATCGTGGTCTTGTTCAGTAGGGCTCATCGGTACTGGAAACTCGATTACCAAGAATCCCTTTCAATCCTCTCAAAGTCGTTGTCGCGTCAAAGAGAAGGTCGAAGCCGCCTCCCAGTTGCCACTAAGAGGGCCTACGCCCTTGGGTCCTTCTCAGCTGCATAAGGTGACGGCTTGAAATGAGGGGGCTTGTCAAAGTGTGCCTCCAGAGTGAGCTTCGTGACCCCAGTGTTGATCTCAATGGTCAAGTGGAGTTCCTCGGCCCAACTCTTCACCTCTGATAGTATCTCCTGGACTTCTCCCTTGTGCTTGTCCCACTCACCTTTCAAATCACTCTTCATTGGGTCCTCAGTATTGACCATGAAGAGGTGAGTATGCCAAAGCAGATATAATCGACGGGTGAACTGAGTTACCCATCGCTCAACGCAAGGTGGCACAGATGGCCATGGTTTCTTTCCTCTCCTTCACTTCAAGGTTTCCCTTGCTGCCAAGGAATCAGGGAATCGAGCGCCCCGTCACAGATCATTCCGTGAACCAGCCGATGAGAAGTTTGGTCACGTCGTATTGAACGTTTCTGGCGGTGGTAAGGTCTATTCTCTCGAAGATCTGATGAGCTGCCAGAACTCTGGTGGCATTCGTAGCGCTCATGATCTCGAGAAACTGTGATGAAAAGGCTTTCGTAAAGGCATCCTTGACCAGTTGCTCTTCGAGATACTTTCCGAGAGTGTAACGGTCCTCTTTCCATCTATCGACGGGCCACCCAGATTGTTTTCCCTGAATAATGATTGCAGTTTCAATGGCCTTTCCGGCCATGATAACACTTGATCTAGGGAAACCAGCCAGAAGCAAATCGCGGCACTCATCGTATGTGTCCAGCAAAGCCACTCCTTCCTTTGATGCCATCAATCTAGACCGCAAGTCTAGAGATATTTCTGGGGGAAGGGGTTCTTGCGGAAACATTCGCGAGGTAATGGTGAATCCTTGTTCTGGAGAAGTGAAGTGGCCACGCTCACTCCCTGCCGGCGTGAAAGGCAGCACCTTGCGGACATCAAATCCCCAAACAACGTGATCCGCGTCTGTCCATCGAACTTTGAAAGACACTGTTGCTTTCCAACCCCTCCTAAACGGAAGTTCGTTTATGATCTGTAGAACAACTGCATCATTCAACTTCGAAGAGGCTATCCCTATAGGTCCTCCGCGACGAACAGATTCAAGCTGCTGGCACTCAACGATGGCACCTGATAGTGGCTCACCGAAACGATTGGAGACACGAAATGGGATGCAAAGCATCGTCTTGGAACATGTGTACGGATGCATAAGGTTGTTCAACTTGAGGTTTAAGGCAGTGGTCCGTGAACAATTAGGAGCATCCCCATCTTGCCGTTCCACGCATCCTCAGTGGGGACCGTTGGGAACGAGAAGATGACCTCAATGGGCAAACGGGCATGGTAAGAGCAGCAATCACGGGACGGGTTTGCAGCTCAGGTTGGTCGTGCGTCAGAGTGATAAAGGGAAGGTCGGGCTTTCAAATCAATCCGGCCCCATTAGAACCTGCTCGATTCCGGAAGTTAGCGTAGGCCCAATTAGAGCGATGCTACAGTATTTACAAGAGAATCCTTCAGGACACTCCCCGCGTGTGACGGAACATGCTGAAGTTGTGGATATGAAGATCCCGCGAATCTGGCCTTGCTTGGCGGTTGTGTCTGGGTTATCGGGATGGTGGTCAAGATCGATCTGTGGGAACAGGTCAATTTGCTCCCGCTGGTGGATTGCATCTCCTAAGCAAAAGGTTCCAGACTTACGACACCACAATCCTTGAGGATCGCTTCCGCCTCCTCCCTCCTTCGAGTGGCGTTTTCGGGTGATTCGTACACTTTCTCCCAATCCGAGAGCGCCAGCAAAGACCTCCCTTCCCAGTAGCGCAGGCCCGTGCGCCTAGATTCCGCCAGAGCGCGCTCCACTTCTACTTTCGCCCCATCCTTGTCTCCGGTCGCAGCAGCGAAGCGGGCTCTGAGCAGGTGAAGATAGGGCAGCTGATCCTGGATGAGGGCATCCCCCTCCTTCACTTTCGCGAGGTCTGCCAGTGCGCCAGCGGGGTCTCCCAAGAGGCCCTTCACCTCCGCCATGTCGAAGTCCATCTGAAGGAGCATGTCGGCGCTTCCTATTTCCCCGAAGATGCCTCTCGCCCTCTCGAACAGCTTCACTGCCTCGCTGGGAACCTTCTTGTGTTCCAAGACCCGTCCGAGGGCGCAAGCGGCAACGCCCTGCGCCATGAGAAGGTCAAACGCTTCAGCGACATGCAACGCATCCCTGGCTGCCTCCTCTGCCCCGTCGAGGTTGCCCATCTCGAGCCTTGTGTTCGAAAGGTTCGACAGTGTTATGGATAGGGCACTTGCTTGCCCCAGGTTCTTGTAGGTAGCGACCGCATCGCTCATGCACTCCTCGGTCGCTTTGAGGTCGCCTTTCATCACGGTTATCGTCCCTTTCAGGTTTAGGAGCAGCGGCAAGAGCCCCCATATCCTCCCCTCCTTTGCGACAGTCATCCCTTTCTCAAGGTCGCTTGTGGCATCCTCCAATCGATTCCCCCCTATGTCGGTCCATCCCAGCCTGAAGTAGGCGAACCCGCGGCCAAACTTGTCGTTCTCTGGCAACCTTGAAAGCGCCTCCTTTGCAAATTCGGCGGACGCGTCATGCTTCCCCTCTGAGTAGAGCAGCACCGAGTTGATGATCGCAAGCCTGCCAAGGAGTGCCGGGGATGCGAGTTCAGGCTTCTGGCGCGCGGCATCGTAGAGCTTGTCAATGAGTTGTCTCGTCTCCTTGTTCCGTTGCATCGCATCTGCCAGGCGGATCGAGAGTTCCCAGGATATCGGCTCTGGCGGATCCTTCTTCAAGAGCATTCGGACCATGGGCTCGACCCATTTTGCACTTCCCCCATCACCCTTCAATCGGTCAACGATAGGAATGCCCCACTCAGCCAGGCTCTGCACGGGAGTCCCTTCCCTTGCCAGGAGAGTGAAGCCCTTCTCGAAATATCTCTCCACGCGCTCATGCGCGTGCATCTGCAAAGACAGGTCTATGGCCTTGCCGATGCACTCGAGTGCCTTCGCGTTCAGCCCGCCGAGCTCGTAGAGTGCAGCGATCTGGTCCAGGTCCGCGGGAAGATGCTCCGCCCACCACGAAGCCAGTTTGCCAGCCCACATCTTCAGCTTCTCCTCAGGGGTTGATTGCCGAACGGTCTCCCAAAGAAGCGCGTGAGCGAATGCATATCGGTGGCCCTCTCCTCTGCTGGGAATGGCTAGCCACTTCTCAGCCGTGAGCTTTCTAAGCGAACTCCGTACACTTTCACCGTGAGAACTGAAGAGTTCCTCGAGCGGGGCAACCTCGAATTCCTGGCCTATCATTGCTGCTGCCTCAAGCAATTCAGTCTCCTCCCCATTGAGGAGACTCATTCTCCCGGTGAGAAGGTTCGAAACTGATTGAGGAATTACTACCCTGTCCTTCCCAGAACTCGCCCCATGAGGCACATCGATGACTGCCCGGCCTCTCTCGACGTGTATCAGTCCGATCTCCCGCCATAGGCGGACCACCTCAAGGAAGAAGTACGGGTTCCCTCCAGTCATCTCCCGAAGGAAACGTACTGCGGCTGCGGCCCTGAGGTCATCCAATGGAACCTTGACAGTGTTCTGCAGCAGGTTGCGAATATCCTTCTCTTCCAGTCCGGCCAATGGGATATCCGCCGTGAGCCCCTCCCTTCTCATGTCTCTCAGGACATCGTGGAGCGGCGTGCTCTTGACCTCATCCTCTCTCAGGGCCACGGCAATGAGAACTGGCATGTGCTTGATGTTCCGGCTGAGGAACCTCAGGGCCTCCACCGAATCGTGGTCGGCCCACTGGAAATCGTCAATGAGAAGGATGCATGGGTGGGCGACAGCCTCTTTCTCTATCCTGTTCAGGTAGTCGATGAGGACGTTGGCGGGAGCACGTTTCGCGGAGGACGATTCTACTGCGGGTTCTCTCACGAACGGTATGAATGCCGCTGGCAACCCGCTCAGATTCGCGGCACCGGCCGTCTTGGGTACGAATGCTATTGGCAAGCCCCTAGAGCCAGAGTGATCCTTGTAATCAGTCTCCATTCGTGGCTCTCCCTTCCCAGAACGGAAGACCTGTTCCATGGCAAAGAACGGGTCCTGGATACCGGGCAGGCAGTATCCCCAGCTGACCCAATGCTTGCGACTGCGCGCCGCCTCCTCCAGCCACCGGAGTATGGAGGTCTTCCCAATACCTCCTGGACCGGTGACAAGAGCAGTGGTTCCGAAGCCCGCCTCCGCCTGTGAGAGTAGTGTCGTCAGCTGTTCGGTCTCAGCATGACGACCGACCAAGGTCGGGGCAGCGGGTTGCGATGAGCGCTTGTCCTCATCCGCCACTGTTACCATCTCTCCATAGACGAATGCGGTCCCAATATAGCAATCTTGCGCTTCCGGTGAAACCATGCAGGCAGATATCCCCCCAGCATTGAGCGGCTTGGATCCAGTTCGTTGATTCAGGTATTTTGTGGTCGGTTTGCACCAGAACCCAATCTACCTCTTTCCATCAAGGTGCGAATCCTCTCAGTAAATGGCTCCAAATTGACGACACCACACTCCTTGAGTACCTTCTCCGCCTCCTCCCTGGTCTTCGTCGCATTCTGGGGCGATTCATACTTCCTTTCCCATTCAGAGAGGCCCAGGAGTGCCCGGCCCTCCCAGTAGCGAAGACCTCTCTTCTTAGACTCATCTAGGGCAAGCTCGACCTCCGCTTTCGCCTCATCCTTGGCACCCATGGCCAGCTTGATACGGAACCCCAGCATGTGGAAACCCGCCACTCCGTCCTGCTTGGGTTCGCCCTGCTCGGCAATCCTCTTGAAGGTGTCGAGCGCGCCCGAGGCATCCCCCATCAGGCTCATCGCTTCGACCATGTCCAAGTCAACCTCCCTGCTGTTTTCCGTGTTGCCGGCTTCGTTGTAGATCCCCTTCGCTTGGGTGAACAGTACCATGGCATCGTCGGGTAACCCCCTACGCATCAACGCTTCCCCCAGTGTGTGATTGGCCGCACCCTCCAGGAGCTTGTGGTTGAATACCTGTGCTACTCGCAGCGCCTCCCTGGCAACCTTCTCGGCCCCCTCAGTATCGCCCATCTGCAGCCGAGCCATCGAGACATTTGTGAGGAAGATCGTGAAATTCCGGACGTGCCCGAGTTCTCTGCAGGTGGCCGATGCTTCCCCGAAGCACTCCTCCGCCTTCTTCAGGTCGCCTTTCAAGAAGGCGATTGCTCCCTTCAGGTTGAGAAAGAGCGGGATTAGGCCCCACTGCTTTCCCTCCTTCGCGACCGATAACCCCTTCTCGAGGCAGGTCGCCGCTTCCTCAGATTGTCTCTTGTCATTGCTGACCCAGCCCATCATCAGGTAAGCAAGCCCGCGGAAGTACCGCTCCTCCTCGGGCAGCATTGAAAGTGCCTTCTTTGACAACTCAGCGGATTCGTCAGGTGATCCCTCGTAGTAGAGCAACCTTGAGCTAACCACAGCGATCTTGCCCAACAGGACCTGGGGTGGTGTCTGAGGTCCCTGCCTTGCGGCCTTGTCCACCTTCTGGAGGAGTTGTCTGGCCTCCTTCGGTCGTTCCCCCCAGATCACGCTTGCAAAGCGTAACGAGAGTTCCCAGGAGAGAGGTTCTGGAGGGGCCATCTTGAGGAGGCGACTGCACATCGGCTCGATCCAGCGGGTGCCTCCATCCTTGAGCAGGTTGTCCATGATCGACAGTCCCCACTTCGCGATCTCCCCGGGAGATGTGCCCTCTCCCTCCATCATCATGAGTCCCTTCTCGAAGTACCTTGCCACGCGCTCGTGCGCGTGCATCTGCAACGACAGGTCAATGGCCTTGTCGATGAAACCAAGTGCCTTCGCGTTCAACTCACCGAGCTCGTAGAGCGCGGATATCTGGTCCAGGTCAGCGGGAAGATGCTCCGCCCACCATGAGGCCAGCTGGCCTGCCCACGGTTTCACCTTCTTGTCCGGAGTCGATTCCCGGACAGTCTCCCACAGGAGCGCATGCGAGAACGCGTAGCGACGGCCCTCCCCCCTGCTGCTCGGGATGTCTAGCCATCTCTTTGCCGATAGCTCCTTAAGTGAGCTCCTGACGCCCTCGCGGTGAGAACTGAAGAGATACTCGAGCGGGGCCACCTCGAACTCCTGGCCAAGCATGGCCGCAGCCTCGAGCAATTCCGTCTCCTCTTCATTGAGTGTGCTGAGCCTCCCGGTGAGAAGGTGGGAGACGGAATCTGGAACTATCAGTTTGGTCTTTCCCGAGGTCCCGGAATGAGGCACGTCGATGACCGCCCTACCTCCCTCGTTGCGTATCACTCCCCGTTCCTGCCAAAGGCGGACGACCTCCATGAAGAAGTACGGGTTTCCTCCAGTCATCTCCATGAGGAAGCGCTCCGCGGCAGCGGCCTTGCGGTCGTCGAGCGGAGCCTTGACTATGTTCTGCAGCAGGCTGTGAATGTCCTCCGCCTCCAACCCGGACAATGGGATATCCTCTGCAAGGCCTTCGCTTCTCAGGTCTGTCAGGACCTTTTTGAGTGGTGTGCCCTCGACCTCATCGTCCCTCAGGGCCACTGTGATCAGGACAGGCATCTTCTTGATGTTCCAACTGAGGAACCTCAACGCCTCCACCGAATCGGGGTCTGCCCACTGGAAGTCATCGAGGAGAAGTACGCAGGGGTGAATGCGAGCCTCTGACTCTATCCTGTTTAGGTAGTCGAGCAGTACGTTCTCGGGCGCACCCTTCGCTGAAGAGGTGACTTTCACCTGTTCTTTGTCGAACGGGATGAATGCGGCCGGCAATCTGCCCGAGTTCGCTGCACCAGCAGGCCTGGGCTTGAAGGCGAGAGGCAGGTCCTTCACGCCCCGGCTGGCCTTCGGCTCTACATCGCGTTGCGTCTCTTTCTTCCCCGAGCGGAGGACCTGTTCCATCGCGAAGAACGGGTCCTGGATGCCTGGCAGGCAGTATCCACGCCTCACCCAGAGATTGCGGCTGCGCGCAGCTTCCTCCAGCCATCCAAGCAGGGAGGTCTTTCCAATCCCCCCTGGGCCGGTGACAAGTGCAGTGGTCCCAGAGCCTGCCTCTGCGTGAGAGAGTAATGTCGTGATCAGTTCGGTCTCGGCTCGGCGCCCAAACAGGGTCGGAGTGAAGGATCGCGATGAGTGCGGGGTCTCCTCCTCTGCTGTCGCCATCTCTGCAAGGACAAAGGCTGTCCCAATATAGCAAGCTTGCGCTTCTACGTGTGCCCTCCTGGACTCCCCTCCCACGAACCTCGAGAGCAGTGGTTCTAGATGCGGAGCGGGGCAAACAATCCTGCTGCTGGAGTATCCTGGCCGGTTGGAGGTAAGCGAGATGCCAGTCTCTGGCCCAGCGGAACTGGCAAATACTCAAACGGGTCAGGAGAAACATGTTCTCGCCTCTGAGAAATGCTAGTGGATTGCGCCTGCTGAGGGATCTATTGGTGTTGGGAGTACTCCTGATACTTGTCCCAACACTTTTTTCGAGCAGTGTGATGGGATTGCCTTTCCAACCATCGAACTCACTGAGTTCGGCCAGTTCCATGACCCCACATCCGCTCTCCAAGTTGATCAACTGCGTGAATGGCGCCTGCCCAGTTATGTTCAATGAGACTGGGTTGGCAACTGGGACAAGGTGGTGGGTAGATGTATACGCAGTGGCCCTGAACACCACATCTGCCAAGAATTCCACTGGGACGTCCATCAGCTTCCTTGAGTCCAGCAACAGCGGTTCATACGACTACGAGATAGGTGCAGAGGCAGGATACACAGTGAACCCCTCGGGAGGGACCTTCACTGTCAATAACACCGTCCTGAAATTCTTGATAACCTTCACGAAGATCCCTGCTAGCCAGTATTCGGTCGTCTTCTACGAGTCTGGCCTTCCATGGGGAACTAACTGGTCGGTCACCTTCAACAAGGTACTCTCAAGCTCCTCGAATGAGATCCTAAGCTTCAGTGCACCGAACGGTACATATGCATTCACTGTGGGAACGGTATCCGGATATGCCGTCAGTCCACGGTCCGGTAATCTGACGGTAAGCGGTTCGATTGCGATGCAGAATGTAACATTCCTGAAGAAGGGGACATACACCGCGACGTTCGCGGAAAAGGGCCTCCCGCCTGGAGCATCCTGGAACGTGATGTTGGCCTCTACCTCGACGGGCCTGAATTCAACCGAGAACTCCACCGGGACCACAACCACCTTCAGCGTGCTGAACGGGACATACTATTTCGAGGCATGGGCTGTTGGATACGTGGCGAATGCCTCATTCGGGGATATCCTGGTGAATGGCTCCAGCGTGTCGACTACGATCAACTTCACAAGGCAAACCGGGGGACCGTATCCGATCAAGTTCACAGAATCCGGGCTTCCGTCTGGCACTAGCTGGTCGGTCACTTTCGACAGGGAACTCTCAAGCTCTACCAGTGCCAACATAGCATTCAGCGCGGCAAACGGGACGTATATGTACACGGTTGTAGCGGTATCGGGGTACACGGCCATTCCCTCGTCAGGTAATCTGACAGTGAACGGCACGGGTGTGACCAAAGCGATACAGTTCACCTTGATCCCGCCGACCAAGTATCCGCCAGGAACTTACACTGTGACGTTCAACGAACTTTGGTTGACCAATGAAACGAACTGGTCGGTCACACTTGGTGGCGTGACGCTTTCCGGGGTTACGAGCTCGCTCGTGTTCTCTGGGATAGTGAACGGAACCTACCAGTTCAGCGTGGGGGCAGCTGTTGGCTACCTTGCAAGTCCAGAGTCTGGTTTCATATTGGTGAACGGGAGCAACGCCAACACAACTGTTGTGTTCACTTCTATCCCTGTCGAGCAGTTCCTGTTCACGGTAACAGAGACGGGCCTTCCGCTGGGAACTTTGTGGAATGTGACAGTGGCGGGTGGAGCTTCAGCGTACACCACGGGGAACACGATCGCAGTGACCCTGACGAACGGGACGCATACTTACACGGTCGTGTCGTCGAACCGGTCGTGGGGAGTGGAACCGGCACCAAACAGCGTGACTGTGGCCGGGGCCCCGGTTTCGGTGAAGGTGGAATTCGTCACGGTCTACGCGGTGACCGTGAAGGAGGAGAACCTGCCAAATGGGACGATCTGGTTCGTCAACGTGAGCTTGTTCCTCGGGGGAGGGGTGATAGGAGACAATGCAACTGTCACGAACGCTCTATCGTACTCAGGGAACAGGACGACCATCACATTCTCGCTGCCGGACGGGGCCTGGACGTACGCTGTGTCATCATCATCAGGCTCATGGGCAGCGTCGCCACCGTCGGGTAACTTTGTCGTGAATGGAACATCGCCATCGCTGATCGTGGTCGTGTTCAACCAAGTCTCCAAGTCGAGTTCCCCCACGTTCCTGGGTCTTCCCCAACTCGAAGGATATGGGCTGGTAGCAGGCATCGCAGTTGTTGCAGCGGTTGCTGGTGTTGCAGTGTTTCTCCATCTCCGCCGCGGGAAGAGGGGCGGGGCGGTAAGGACTTCGCCCGAGCCAGCGAAGACCGAGGGAAATCAACCACAGGCAGAGCCAGAAACCAAGGCGCCGCCCCCTCAGGAACCGTCCAAATCACAAACGGCAATGATGCGGAATAGGCGAGTAGCTGTCAGGGTATTGCCCGCGCTCTTCGCCTGCTCGGTGATGATACTAACCGCGTTCTTTGTAACTTCCTCACCAGCGCTGTACAACGTGGCTACGCCTGCCGGAAGCGTCAGCAACCCACAGAACCTTGTTTCATTGTCTGCCTACCCTCTTGTCGCGGCCCCCTACCAGGAGTCTGGCATGGGTGAAGTGGGGGCAACGAACTTGGGTCTGAGTGTAATCCCCTCGATGCACGTGCTTGTCGGACTTCCGTATTCTAACCAGGGTGCTCTTGACGCCCTCCTGGCTGACCTCTCGAACCCTTTATCGCCTCTCTATCATCACTACCTCAAAGCCGCGCAGTTCGACAGCGAGTTCAGTCCCTCTGTATCCTCATACAACCTTGTTCTGAGCTACATATCGTCTTTTGACGTTAGCAATCTCACGACTTTCACTGACCGTACATTGGTCGCATTTTATGCATCATCGGCTACCATCGAAGAGATGTTCCACACGAACGTCCATGAGTTCAGGTTGGGGAGCCAGACCTACTATGCACCTACCGCTCCACCACAGCTCCCTTCACCGGTAGCTTCAGTGGTATCGACCGTTGAGGGTTTGAGCTCTTACGAGACAGAGGATACGCTACTCAGCGCAGTCCAGGGCACAGCAATCCCCGCTGCTCTTGCATCCGATGTCGCACACCCGGCTGGAGGAAGCAATGTGGCGGGGTATCTCCCTCCAACAACGGTCAAAGGCCACCAGCTGCAGTTCGGTCCCGACCTTCAGGCTACTTACGATGAGCAAGCGCTCTTCGACCAGTATGGCTATCCGACAAACATGGTTGTGGCTACGATTCTCTGGTCAGGGACCTACGGTAAGAACGGACCAGGGATCTGTGCATCACTCAGACCAGGACAGCACGTGGGACCATTCGTTCCCGCTGACGTCAACTACTACTTCGATGAGGTCCTGCCCGGCTATGAGCCGCATCCGCAGATCTACGCTGTGCCAATAGACGGCGCCCCACTCCCTGCGGAAACGGCGTCATGTTCATCCAACGTGACCACCGAAAACACGCTTGACCTGGAGATGGTGGGTTCCCTTGCCCCAGGCAGTTCAGTTTACAACGTGTACGGCCCTACCAACGCTTCCACATATACCCCCCAAGCGTTCTCGACCATACTTAATCCTGGAGCAGGAATACCAAGCGCGCTTGCCGACGTGTCGGTCATATCAAACTCGTGGGGAAGCGGTGAATACAACGACACGATCTGGTACGGCGATCTGAAGGAAGCGCAGGCGAGGGGCATCACGGTGCTTACGGGTTCGGGAGATGGTGGGGGCACCAACCTCTCCTTCCCTTCTGAGATGGCCTACAATGCCTTCGGCGATACCTCTGTCGGCGGGACCTCGATCACTGTGAACGCAGCGGCCCCCGCGACAAACTTCCTGCACATAACGAACAACCCCGCATGGAGTGGGTCGAGCGGCGGCATCAGCAAGATCTTTCCGGAACCCTCCTGGCAGCTTCACAGTCTCGCCAACAACGTGATAAAGGGTGCTGGGCGGACCATGCCGGACCTCGGTGCCATTGCCGACAACATGCTGATGACCATGTCCGTGAACGGATACCAGTACACTGCATCCAATGTGACCACCGGCGGTGGCTATTACACGGTCGCTGGCACGAGCATATCATCACCTGTCGAAGCAGGGATAGTCGCGGAAATGGACCACGTCCTTGGCCAGAACGGGCAGGGGCCGCTCGGTTACCTCAACCCCGACCTCTACCGGCTGGCCGACTTTGAGTACAGTCCATGCACAGGAACATCAGGAGCAATGTACGTAGAATGCTATGAATCCGGGCCCTACAACTCCCAGCTGCCAACGGTGCCACTTATCGATTCCACCACCGGCAAGGGAAGGTGGGCAAACCAGGCATCGACGGGATACGACCTTATCACAGGGTGGGGGTCTATCGATGCGTACAACTACACGATGTACTTCCTTTCAACGAACCCTGCCAGCACACCTGGGGACTTATCTGGGGTGCAGAACACACTCTATCTGGGCGCCCTCAATGTCAATACCCCAGGCAATGCCTACAGTGCCACTATAGAGCAGAACATGTATCTCGCAAACAGCCTGGGTGCACCGGTATACAGGGTAAAGAGCGTCATCTATGTTGCCTCCACAACTGACGGATGGCAGATGTACTTCACAGGGTGGATAGTATACCCACCACTTGGATCCTCGGTTTACGAGGGCACTTGGACCTCCAATCCGATCGTGCAGTTGCCCAACACGTTCGACATTACCACGACCCTTTCGCAAGGGCGAGGGCTTTGCGACCAATACATTACTTTTTCCTTCGGCCCCGCCTCGGAGATACAATCCTTCAACATGCGTGTCCCTGGTGCCTCGTACATCATCGGCAATCTCTGGTACAACTACTCTTGGCAAGGAAGCACGATCATGAACGGACCATATCCGAACAATCCAAATCCCGGCGGACTCGACCCACAGTTCGGTCTGTTGGGTGGGCCAAATGGCAATGGGAATTTCCAGAGCCCAACAGTCGGATTGGTGTCGTCCACTCTGGAACAGTCGGGAAGTTCGACCTGGGTTGCAGCCGCCACAAGGACGTTTTCATACGATGTGGATGAGACCGGGGAATCATCGACAAATCTTGCGTACACGCCAGCCGGACAGATGGGGTCGTGGTACATTCTGGTCACTCCTGGCAGCACAACTCAAGGTGTGTTCTCCTACTACCCAGCGATCGGTGTTGGCTCGGAGCCCTATGCTCTGGCGTATGACAGTGGTCATGGAGAGATATACGTAGCCAACTCGAACGATAACACGGTGAGCGTGATCTCGGACGCGACCGATACCGTGGTGGCGACGATCAGTATAGCTAACCCGCACGACCCCGGCGCTCCTTCCGAGCCCCTTGGCCTGGCTTATGACAGTGGGACTGGCCAGATCTTTGTTTCCGACGCTGACTCGAACACCGTGAGCGTGATATGTGATCATACTGCGCCGTTCTCGTTCGCTAGCCGTAATATATGCAGCGGGTGGCGATCAGATAGGACGAACGAAGTAGCCACGTACATCAATGTGGGTCAACGCCCAGAAGGAATAGCCTATGACAGTGGGACAAACGAAGTGTTCGTTGCGAACCTCCTTTCTGACAACGTCAGCGTGATTTCCGATGCCACATACACCGTAGTGGCGAATATCAACGTAGGCGGGATGCCGTATGGCGTAGCGTATGATGGCTACACGGGCCAGGTCTTCGTCAGCAACGTGCTCTCTGGCACCGTGAGCGTGATCTGCGACCACACGGCATATTCCTATCGAGCTCCGTATTCGTGCTTCGGAGGCTTTGGACGAGGCTGGACGGATCAGGTGGTCGCGACCATCAATATGGAACTCGGGGTCGCTGGCATTGCTTACGACAGTGCGACACACCAGGTCTACGTCACGAACATGGAAACGGACGCTGTGAGCGTTATATCGGACTACACAGACGCGGTAGTAGCCACGATCCCGGTAGGTCCAGACCCTAATGGCATCGCCTATGCAACTGGGATAGGCATGATATTTGTTGCAAATGGAGGATCGAACTCTGTGAGCGTGATATACGACGCCACCAATACCGTGTCGTACACGGTCCCCGTGGACTTAGACCCAATCGCGGTAATCTATGACAGCGGTTACGACAGTGGAGCAGGAGATGTTCTCGTTGCGGACTGTGCTTCGAACGACGTGTTCGTCCTGTCTAGCGATCAAGCGGCATGAATTGCATCAGACGATAGGGATCAAGCCGTAGGGGATAGTTTCCTCCTCCCCTGACAGAGGCCTGCTGAACACGAAGTTGGGCGTCCAGGGCCTGGTCCCGGACATGAAGAACTGCCCCCGACTCGAGTGTATGAGGAGATGCAGGAGGGAACGGGATCGGAGCGATTCGATGAAGGTCTCGGTGCTCCGGGCGACGAGAACGATACCAACACGGTTGCCAGACTGGCGGGCAAGACCTAGAAGTGCCAGGAACGAATCTGGGTCCCCCATCGCACCGGTGGAGTCAATCGAGGAGTCCATGAAGAGGACTACAAGCGAACGGGCCTTTTGTGGAAGCGAGCCGCGGAAGAACCCTGTCGAGTCCAGCAGGCCTACGATCCTGTGAGACTCATTAGGCCCCTGACCGGTCACCTTGAGTATCGTGCTTTCTGGAATCCCTGTGAGAACGCTGTCAGCATCCCAGGAGAGGATCCGCAATGATTTTGCAAGATTCGGCAACCACTGGACGTGACCAAGGGTCGTCCATATCTCCCGGGAGGAAAAGTGGGAGGGTGGTCGGAAGACCACGTGGCCTCCAGAGCGCAAGGCCGAGGAGATCATCGGAACAACAAGCCTCAGGAGCAAGCGGACCGGAGTTTCCCCATCCGCTTCGAGCAGGGTCGCGCCAGGAATAGGAAGCCGTCCCAGCCGGGTGGCAAAGGCGGTCGACCCTGGCCAAATATCTGGTTTCGCGGGCTCGGGGTCGGGTTCGTCAGGCACTGACAGCACGGGCGCATGGAACCTGCCCGGTTGGATGCACCGGAATCGACCAGCCTCCAGTGTAAAAGGGTAAGTCAGGCAGCCTAGCTTGATTCCACGGAGCTTCTGGAAGGTCAGCCATCGTTCAGCCCGTCCATCGGTTTCAGCGACCGTAAGCGAGAGCGCACCATCCGCAATGTAATCCAGACGTTCACGATCCTCGCGCTCCACCACCAGGAGCACGTGGGCACCTGCCTGCCGGACACGATCGAGCATCGAACGCTCGAGTTCCCATCTCGTGGTGGGCACGTTGAGGGAAAGCGCCATTGGTCCGAGCGTGTTCTCGACCCAGGCCTCCCACGAATCGATCACGACCAGCATCGGCTTGCCCGCGTGCTCGACAAACCCCTTCTCCAGCTGATCAGGCAAGGATAGTACCGATGAGAGCTCGACCAGGTCGTTTGCCCGCGCCTGGAGGGCATCGCGCAGCGAATCCATGCGAAGTGACGAGGATTCTGCGCCGCCACGGAACCGCAGCATCTCGACCAGATCGATGCTGTTGCTGTCCGGAGAGTTAACCCACGGATGGTCGCGAAGGACTGAGGGCTTGGGAACACGCGCGCTGACGTAGGCCCGGTACCCGTCGAATTGCTCAAGCAAGGTCAGCGCAAACGTTGTCTTGCCAACTCCGGGGGGCCCGCGTACGGTGAGGGTCTGAGGAGTGGTGACGCTTAGGAATTCGAGAACCTCAGGAGGGAGAAACTCTCGAGATACAGAATCCTTCATCTTGACGCTGGGGGCTGAGGCGCTCATGACCCTCTCATCGAGGCAGCGTACTTATTGGTTCCTAGCTGGATCGTGCAGACAGGAAAGGAACAATCCGTCTTCACGCATCGAGAGTTGGGACGTAGAACATCTGGCCCGACCATTTATATTCCCGGTGGTCACTTGAGTTGAATCATCATGCCGAAGACCGAGAAGAGCAGGCGGGCAGGTACGAGCCGGAAAGGGAAGGGGAAACTCAGGGAGAATTTCAACTATCCTGAAGTAGGGGTACCGTTCCTCTGGCCCTTTGCCTTTTTTGAGGGTATGGAAGAAGAGGAGGTCAAGGTACTCAGGGACAACATCGCCTACCTCAAGGAAATAGACCGAACTCAAGTGGAGAGGCCCAAACCGGAATGGGCAACTGCGAACGTGGTCAGGTTGGACGCAAAGACGATGCTCCTTAGGGACTTCTCCAAGGGAAAGGAGGGCATCTACACTCTCATCGTTGCACCCTATGCTGGCCATACCTCTGTGATAGTAGATTTCCACGAGGGACAGAGCCTGGTCGCGCAACTCATGAAAGATGGCGTTGGGAGGGTCGCTGCAACAGACTGGAAGAGCGCGACCGAGGATATGAAGGACCTCACCATCGACGACTATCTATCTCAGCTGGACAAGGCCGTTGAAGCTCTTGGCGGACGGGTCAACCTCGCTGGGATGTGCCAGGGTGGGTGGCTCTCGGCGATGTTCGCGTCGCGGTTCCCGGAGAAGGTGAACACGCTCATACTGGCCGGCTCACCCATAGACACCAGCGCCGGGACCGGGACGATCAAGGACTACGCTACGAAGTTCCCCATGGAGTTCTTCGAGGAGCTGGTTGCAGCCGGGGACGGGCTGATGAGGGGTGATTTCATGCTCGAGGGCTTCAAGTCGATGCACCCCTCGCAACAGTATCTCAAGAAGTACGTCGACCTCTACGAGCACATCGAGGACCCGTCTTACGTGAAGAGGTTCGAGGTCTTCGAAAAGTGGTATGAATACACGCTCAACCTTCCGGGTCGCTGGTACCTCCAGGTGATCAAGGAGCTTTTCAAGGAGAACAGGTTCTTCAACGGCGAGTTTGTCGGGCTGGGGAAGAAACTGAGTCTCGGTGACATCAGGTGCCCGATCTTCCTGCTCGCAGGCAGCAAGGATGACATTACTCCGCCGGCGCAGGTATTCAACGCAGAACTACGCCTCGGGACAGAGAAGGGGCATGTTGAGAAGATGATGGCAGAAGGCGGACATATCGGCCTGTTCATGGGCTCGAAGACACTCAGGGAGAACTGGCCCAAGATCGCCGGCTGGATCAAGGCCAACACCAGGTAGCGAAAACAGGAGTGGAGCGTAACATTGGTGCCAAGTCGCGTACCGTTCGACCGTAGGGTGGCCACCCTGGCTCATGATCACAGTTCCAGCTCTACGTCGATCTCCTTGCAGCTCCTGGATGCGGTTGTGAGCTACGTCTCCAATCTTTCAATGGTGGACTGGGATGAAGGGGTCGGACACGTCGTCGGTCGCATTCGCCAACTCTCCCTGACACAATCGTCGATGCCGCAGATCGCCGCGATAAGCCAGCGGATCGAAGAAGAGGTGACGGGAAGACAGAACGCCCGCAAGGACCTCAAGAGGTCCTTGATCGCTCGTCTTACCTCCTTGAAGGGGGCAGTCACTGAATCAAGACGCAGTGTCGCGGAGAACATAGCGAGCCTCCTGCAACCAGATTCTACAGTGCTGACCCTCAGCTACAGTTCGGAGGTACTGGAGGGGATCGAACGAGCTCATGCTCTTGGGAGAGTTCGTCTCGTGCTCGTTGCGGAGAGCCGACCAGGCAAGGAAGGGATCGCATTGCTCCGGGCGCTCCGTAGTAAGGGTATCACGGCCCGATTGATCCCGGACGCTGCGCTTGCTGGAGCTGCTTGCGTGTCGGACCTGGGCCTCGTGGGAGCGGATAGCGTGAACATGGCCGGGTCAGTGACCTGCAAGGTCGGGTCACGCCTTCTTGCGTTAGCCTGCCGAGAGTGCGGCAGACCGTTCTATGTTACCTGCAGTTCATTCAAGATCACACAGGGCAAAGAAAGCGGGGAAGTGGGTCGCGAGCACTTCACTAAGCCGGGTTCTAGAGGAACATCGCTCTTTGAATCGACGAGGTCAACTCTCATCTCCGGGTATGTCACCGAGGAGGGGGTCCTGAGCTACTCCCAATTCCGCAGGCTGTGGGGAGGACAGCGCCACAGCGTTCCTTTAGCGGGAAAGGACATCAAGTGAGATCACAGCTCCAATCTAAGTCTCGATGCGGCCTTGTCCAGTGCCTTTGACTCGCGTAGGTCCATCATGTTCTCAGGCGCTTCTTGGAACCCCTCGAGGGCGTTGAAGAATCTGTCCACCGGATCACCCTTGAAGGTCGGGACAAGGAATACGTGGGTGTGAGGGATACGCCTCCCACGCACATACATCGCGACAAAATCGGGCTTGTACTCCTTCATGATCTGGGTTGCGGTCGATCTCGCCAGGCTGAAGAGGCTCCGGTTCTCCTCCTCGGTCATATCGTGCCACCAGGGGACATGCCTCTTCGGGATGACAAGGCAGTGCCCCTCTGAGAACGGTTTGATGTCCAGTATTGCCAGTGAAAGTTCATTCTCGCTGATGCGGTAGGACTTGGCCTCGTTCTTTACGATCTTGCAGAAAATGCAGCTCTGCCTGTTGGCCATGCGTATCAAGACTCGTAGACGAGCTTAGCCTATTAAGTCGATGTGCCAAGTGGTCGTCCCCGGTCCGACCGCCCTATCTCACTGGTCGTCTTCTTTCTGGGGCTTGGGAGCCTGCTCCGCCCCGTAATTGCTCTTGCGCTTCTTCTTGGATTTCTCGGCCCTGTCCATGAGCTCCTTCGCGCGAGCATCGGAGTCTTTCTTGGTCTCGTCTTCTCTCACGTCGGACCCGCGGTCCTGTGTGACCCTCATCTCCAGAGGCTGGAGCAGCTTCGGGTCGAGGTGCTGCACATTGGGGTTGACGTCTTCGGCCTTGATCTCATCGTCAAAGGGCTTCTCTTCCTTGCGTTCCGGCCCGATCGTCCCCTCGAATTGAACGTGGGTCCCCCTGGAAAGTGGCGGGGGAGGAGCGGGGGCAGTAGGTGAGGGAGTAGCAGTTGCTGTACGGCCCGGATGGCCGACCATCATGACTTTCCCGTTCTCATCGAGGATGACCTTGTCTCCTGTAGGAGAGTCCACCACCAACGGCTTGGTGGCGGGGACGACCGTGGGCTTCGCCTCTGGTGCTTTGGTCATGGGCGTAGTGGTGGGGGAAGTCTTCCTGACAAAGAATCTGCTCGCAAATGCTGATCTGTCGCTAACTGGCCTCGCGGTAGACGTTCCGGGGCCATTTTTTGAAGGTGGCGATGGGAGGGACAGAGGCGTGGAGTCCGTTGACGTTCCCTTCTCGGGTATCTCCGCTGGCGTCTTCTTCGACTCCGCCTCCAGGAACCTGCGTCCAAGTTTCCTTCCAAGTGTTGTGAGGCCGAACACGGACACACCCGTATCGTTGGTGGCTTGGGCGATCAGCTTGGCCTGCGTGAGGGCAGCAAGGAGGGTAAAGAGCTCCACATCATCGATGCGCACTGATTGCTTGATCCCATCAAGCGAGCGGGGCTTGGACGCTATGCTCTGGAGAATGAGGTAGGCGTGCTCTCCTGTGGTGGTTGGAGTCTCCTTCTCCTTGCGGTCCTCGACCTTCACGAACTCGGCGTCGACCACTTTGGCCCCGGAAGCATCAGTGGCTTCCACTCCCTCCACGGCAATCCCTTCGGGAGTGATCTTGAGCGACCACGGCCGAGTGGCATCAAGGTCAACCTTCGCCTTGGGGGGTTGGCCTTTGGTGGGTGAAGTTGTTCCAGTCTTTCCCGGGAAGTTGACCTCTTCGACGAACTTGTTTCGGTCCTCGTCAGTGATGCGGTACGTACCGTAGGCAGTTGCTTCGGCTCCTTCGTCCCATTCAGCCGGGGCAACCTTCAAGCCCTCCATGTAGCCACGCGGGGCCTTTGGAGGGATCAGTTGGGGATTGGCGGAGGAGGACGACCCTGCAGACCTGCTGGCCTCTGCTTTCTTCCTGCGTTCATCGGAGCGGCGTCGCATCAGGAGGACCATCACGATCACAACCAAGGCAACAATGATGACGAGAAGTATCAACAGCCACATCCACGACGCGTATCCGGATGTTCCACCTGATGAACTCGTGATAGTGATGATCACGGGCAAACTCTGAAGGGTCTTTCCATTGAGCGTAACGTTCACGAAGAGACCAACGGTCCCGGCAGTACTTCCTGCGGTGAAGTTCAGAGAGGCGCCAGTGCCGGTGAACGAGCCCATGTTGGTGCTCGTGAGGGTCCATACGTAAGTGATGCCAGAGGGGCAGGTCGTAACGCTGCATGTTGCTACGGCCGTGAAGGTCTGTGTGCTGCCTGAAGATAGCTCGATTCCTGTTGGGCTTACTGTCACAGAATTCAGTACGACGGCGGCAGTCGTTACCGTGATGATGGTGGAGGTTCCCTTGGCGGATCCATTCAGCGTGACGTTGACGAAAATGCCGAGCGTCCCTGCGATGCTCTTCGCGTTGAAGATCACATTTGTGCCAGTTCCGGAAAGGGTGCCCAGTGCGGTGCTCGAGAGGGCCCATACATATGTCTCCCCTGAGGTGGGGCACGTGACACTGCAGGTTATGGTGGCAGTGAATTCTTGCGTCCCCCCTGAAGATACGGTGGGCGTCGTAGGAGTCACTGCTACTGAGGAGAGCAGAGAGGAACCCGGGTTGACCGTGAGTGGGGAAGTAGCGCTGGTGGAATGGCCTGCGGAGTCGTTAGCGTACACACGGATCACGAAAGTGCCGGTAGCGGTGGGAACGCAGGCTAACGAGTCCACGCTCAATGTCGAGCAACCTGCAGGCAGGCCAGCATAGGCGTAAGTGAGTGGTACGACCCCTCCGGCAGCCGTCACATTGAGGTAGGTAAACTGATCGACCGAAACAAAACTGGGAGATGCAGTGAAGGCAGAGATGGCGAGCGGGGAATAGACCTCGAGAGACGCGGTGGACGAGGCCGAGTGGCCCGCGGAGTCGTTGGCGAATACCCGGACCACGAAGGTGCCGGCCGCTGTGGGAGTGCAGGCAAGTGAGACTACGTTCGAGGTGGAGCAGCCTGAGGGCAGGCCAGTGTAGTTGTAAGTGATCGGCGGGTCCCCCCCGGTCGTTGTCACGTTGAGGTACGTCGAGTGGTAGACGATGATCGCATTGGGAGATGCAGCGAAACTGGAGACAGCGACAGGGGCATAGACGATTAGGGCAGTTGTAGCGGAGTCCGAGTGACCTGCGGAATCGTTGACGAAAACACGGATCTCGAAGTTGCCGGCAACAGTGGGAGTGCATTGGAGCGAGACAACGCTAGATGTGGAGCAACCGGCGGGCAGGCCAGTGTAGGTGTAAGTGATCGGCAGGTCTCCCCCAGTCGCTGTTACGTTCAGGTGCGTCATGTGACCTATGGCGACGGCGCCGGGAGATGCGGCGAAGGAGGAGATCGCGACCGGGGCATAGATGGTGAGCGAAGCGGTGGAAGTGACGGAGTGGCTCGCAGTATCGTTTACGAATACGCGGACAGTGTAGGCGCCGAAAGCAGTGGGAGTGCAGGTGAGCGAGAACACGTCGGCTGTGGAGCAGCCGGCAGGCAGGCCAGCGTAGGCGTAAGTGAGTGGCGGGACTCCCCCAGTTGTCGTCACGTTGAGGCTGGTCTGGTGACCTATGGGGATGGTGCTGGGAGATGCGATGAAAGTCGAGATGACGAGCATGGGATAGACGGTGAGTGAAATGGTGGCCGTGAGAGAGTGACCCGCAGAATCGTTGACAAACACGCGGATCGTCGAGGTGCGGGCGGAAGTGGGGATGCAGGTGAGCGAAAACACGTCAGATGAGGAGCAGCCGGCAGGCAAGCCGGTGTATGTGTATGTGAGTGGCAGGTCTCCTCCAGTCGCAGTTACGTTGAGGTAGGTCATTTGACCGAGAGTTACGGGGCTGGGATATGCAATGAAGGATGAGAGGGCAAGCGGAGCATAGACTGTGAGTGAAGTGCTGGATGATGCAAAGTGGCCTGTGGAGTCGTTGGCGAAGACGCGAACAGTGAAGGTGCCGACGGCTGTTGGAATGCAGGTAAGCGAGATCACGTTGGAGCTGGTGCAACCGGCAGGCAGGCCGGTGTAGGTGTACTTGAGCGGTGGAATGCCTCCGGACGCCGTTACGTTGAGGAAGGTGGTATGGTCAGATGTGATGGGGTCGGGGGAGGCGCCAAAGGATGAGACCTTGGGACTGAGACCAGAGATGACTGAAACAGTGCTCACCCCATAGTTTACGACGTAAACATCCCCATTGCCGGAGTCGAACGCCAACTCGGGCGGAGTCGTGCCCACAGGGTAATTGGCTACCACCTTGTTCGTCGAATCAGAGATCACGCTGATGTTGCTCGAACCATGATTCGAGACGAACACGTATCCCATCGCGCTGTCGTAATCGACTCCAATGGGATTCGTGCCCACGGGGATACTGGCCACGACCTTGTCCGTCGTGTCCGAGATCACGCTTACGTTGTTCGAACCCTGGTTCGCGATGAACACTTCGCCTTTTCCACTATCGTATGCTGCCCCGCTGGGACCTGAACCTACGTGGACCGTATACGGGACCGTGTTAGTAGAGTCATCTATTATGCTCACGTCGAAAGAGCTTGGACCTGCGTTCGGGACGAACACTTCTCCCTTCCCGCTGTCGTACGCTACCGCACATGGATTCTCACCCGCTGTGATACCGGTGATCACCTTGTCAGTCGTGTCCGAGATCACTGTCACGTTGCTTGAATCCTGGTTTGCCACGAAGATCTCTCCCTTGCCACTATCATAGCCTATCCCAACGGGAGACAAGCCCCAGGAAGTGACCGTGCGCCACATCGTGTTGTTCGTGTCCGATGCAAGACCTATAAGATCCGAATTTGGGAGAGTGATCCACACTTGCCCTTTCCCGGTGTCAAACGTTAGAGTGTTGGGCATTACGGTTGTGGGAACGGTGCCCACCACACTATTGGTCGAGTCTGAGATCACGCTCAAGTCGTCCGAACCTTGGTTCGCAACAAAGATCTCCCCCTTCCCACTGTCGTAAGCATCCCCGTATGGTGACATTCCAACAGTAATGTTCGACTCACTAAGGTGTGGACTCGCCTTGTCAAAGATGTGTGATAGGGCGAGAGACGTCCTGCCGCCAGGGTTCGAGCCTGGCGCGAGTAAGTGACCTGCAGATACCCCACTCACAATGAATAGGCAAACGATAGAAAGAGCCAGTATGACTTGAATGTTTCGGAAAGGCCTCATATTACAAGGGCATAGAATATCAAACACCCCTACAAGAAGGTTCCTTTGGACCGATTTCCCACCTATATGCCGTTTTGACGTACCCCTGTTGGCCGAAACGTCCATACCTCCCCAGTTGTCGATGGCCGAACATTATCGGATGGCGGCTTGAGGGTCACCTTGCGAACACCAGTGAGGGGGAGTGCCTTGTTTGGTGACCAGGCGGAGACGCAGGCGTTGCGCGGGCTATCGTCACAAGCCAATGAAGGGCATGGTGTAACGGTGCAGATGAACGGTCTCAGGGTGAATCTCAAGCACCTTGCAGACAAGGGACTGGTCACAGTGCGCTTTCACAATGTGAAGGGCACTACTCGCAGGCTCAAGGTCTACCTGCTCACCAGTTCTGGAGCTATCCTGGCAAGAAAACAGCCGGAACGCGTCCAAGGGGGCGCTCAGCGTGCATCTCAAGTTGTTACATTTCTGTTACATGAACCGAGCGGCTATTTAAGGTCCTGAAAAGATAGGAATACTGGTGAGCTATGATGTCGGAGAGATTATCAGAAGCCACCCTGGCAGGGACACCAGAGCGTGTCCTAAGGCCAGGCAAGGAGGATTCATTTGAGCTCTTCACCAACCTTGTCAGGAACTCCTTGAAGAACTTGTATTCACAGGAGATCGAGAAGGAAAGGGTCGACGAGGCGCTGCGCAGGTTCGAAGAATTCGTCACAAGTGTGACTGAAGCAACAAACCCTCCCCCCACCCTCGCGCGGAGCATCGACGATCGGGAAGATCGGAGAGTCGAGTAAGACCATCTCCGATCCTTCCCTGAGATGGCTGCACGATCTGCAGCCACGGATAGGACCGGGCTGCGCTAGTATCTAATTGCCAATGCCCTTTGGGTGGATATCCTGCAGCCACTTCTTCCAGGCGGCAGGAAGAGCTCCACCTCTTTCGAAGAGCGATTCGGCCTGGGCACGGAAAGAATGCCCCAGCGCCGGGTCGCCGTGCTGGAACTCCCAGCGGGCCAACTCTCTGTTGACCCAGGCTCCCCAGTACATGTGTGGTCGCTCTTCGAGGATGCGTAACGCCTCTGCAAGGGTCTTCCGGGCGGAAGCGGGGTCCCCCTCCCTTTCCTCCAGTCGAGCTCGGACCCGAAGCAGGTCGGCGACCTCTCCCGGGTTCATTTCCTCCTTCCGTTGTTGGGATTCGTTCAGGCTGGCACGGGCAGCTGGAAGGTCTCCCAGTTCGATATGGCCCTCGGCCAGGAATGTATGTGCCAGAGCCCTTCCCGTTTCATTCCCCACCGACTTCGAAAATGCCTCCTTGAGCTTCTGGACGAGCTCGGGCCATCTCTGTTCGCCCCAGAGGACGGCACATTCCCCAACGACTAGGAAATCCTCCATGTCCTTGAAACCAAAGCGACTGCAGAACTTGTGGCACTCCTGGGCATACTCCCGCGCCGTGTCGTAGCTGCCCCGGCAACCGGCGGAAATGGTCATGTTGGTGAGCGAGAGGGCAGTGCTACGCATGTCACCTTGACGACGGGCGATCGCATTCGCCCGAGTTTGGCCCGCCTCCGCCTGCCTGAAATCTCCCTCCGTCTCAGCTACGGTTGCTTCCAGAGCGCTGCAGAAGAGTTCCAGGCCTGGTGAGCCCGATTCCGGGATCAGCTTGCGCAGTTCCATGAGCGATTTCTTTGTCTCAGCGACATTGCCAAGGCATCCACTACAGTGTCCCCTGGCATATGCGGCTCGCCCCTTCAACCAGGGTTCCTTCAGTTCCTCAAGTAGCGGGGCCATACGGTCCAGCTCATCTATCACGCTCTTGAACTTCGCTAGCCTGATCAGCACGTTGACGTTCGCTAGTTCCAGTAGCGCCTCCCACTTGGGGGGAAGATGGATATTGTCCCGGGACCGCTCAACGCGTATGCTGTCTATTTGTACCCTGGCCTCGCGCGTGTTTTGACCAGCCATGGAGTAGGCGAGCAGGATTCGGGCAGGCAGACGCTCAGCCGGTCGGGCTGGCAAATCCAACAGGAACTCCAACATGTGGGCCAAGGACGGGCTAGCTCCCATTTCGACCAGGTGCCGTTCGCACACAGCCATGCCCTCTTGCAGACGGCCCTCTGGACTGGTCCCAGCCAGCTGGAGAAGGTCCTGTAGCCAGCGATGATAGCGTACAACAGTTTCTGGCGCGTGCTGAGAGATGGCCATGTCCACTGCTTTCCGCACCCACGGTAGCCCTCGCCCCGGTTCCTTTGCATCGTTATAGAGCCGGGCAACGGTTCCGACATCGCCTCCCCTGTGTTCGGTCCACCAATCCGCCAGCTTGAGCGCCTTACGCCGGCGCTCCTCGGCGTCGGTCTCGGACAACGTGACCTCCCACACGAGAGGGTGTCCGAACGACCAGCGTTCTCCTCCAGGCTGCGCGTCTAAGATGTGGAGATCACGCTCCAACCGGCGCAGGAGCGCTAGGACATCCGCTCCTGGGCGTTCGAGTGCCACGACCAGGGGAGGCAGGTCAAACTCGCTGCCTACGACCGAAGCCCACCGGAGCAGATCCATCTCCTCCTCGGTCAGCATCGATAGCCTGCGAGCTACCAGGCGCCGAAGCGTGGGAGGAATAGGTGGGGCCTCGCCAGCTGGCGTTCCATCTTCGATTGAATGGTAGGCAAGGACAGCATGATTCCCCTCCTTACGCAACAGCCCTTCCTGAGCCAATTGACGCATCGTCTCCTGGACGAAGTACGGGTTTCCTTCGGCCCGTTTGAAGATGGACAGGAGTGCGTTCTCGGAATCCCCCTCACTCTTCAGCAGGGGCAAGCCAATCGTGCGTTCGACAAGGTCCTGTGACTCTTGCTCGGCAAGACCGCCGAGGGGCAAGCGGAAGAGCGATCCCTCCTCGTCTATCTTTCCGAGGATCTCATCCAGCACCTGGTCCGTCTTGTCTTCGATCGTGCGCCACTCTTTCACCCGCATCGTTCCCACGAGCAATACTGGAAGGCTCCGGATGTTGCGGGCCAGGAACTGAAGAGTGCGCAGCGAATCCGGGTCTGCCCATTGCACATCGTCAATGACGAGCAGGCGTGGTTGATGAGGTGCCTCTCGCTCAAGGGTCTCGAGGTAACGCAACATGGTTATCGCAGGTGGTTCGGGTCCAGAGGGTGCCGCTGCAGCAGGTGTAGGAGTCGCATCCCGTACTACGTCTCCTTCACCCTCGAGCAGCGCCATCTCGCGTTTCTCCAGCGTGGCTGGGTTCACCGAGAAGAGCACGTGGGCATCGGCCCGCTCCGCCTCTTCCCGCAGGAACTGAACCAGTCTCAGAACCGGCTGGAACCCGTTCTGGCTCACCAGGTAGTCCAGGTTGGTAACAGCCACCACCGCCCCCTTGCCGGAACTGAGGTGTTGCGAGAGCCGTTCCCCTATCGCGTCAACCTGGCCCGGAGGAAGGCAGTCTTCCCCCTCGCCACCCTTGGTCAGCTGAAGCACGCGCGCATCGGGCGCGAGGAATCGGAATTGCTTCCTCAGATGGTCGGGTCGTTCCCTGGAAACGACTAGACATGAGTGAGAGCTGGAGAGGGCCGCAACCTTGTCAAGGAGTCTAAGAGGGCGCTCGCTCTCAAAGATTGTGAGGAGTGGTAGAGAGTCGTCGCCGCCGTTGGGCGAGGTGGCGGGGACGGCAGTATCTGGGTTGGAGCTGCGAAAGATCTGCTGGAATGGGAAGAAGGGAAGGTTGGATTCCTTCAGGCAGTAACCCCAGAGAACGCGGAACCCCTTCTTGACCGCCTCCTCCTCCAACCATCGAACGAGTCGGGTCTTGCCGATACCGGCAGCCCCTTCCACGAGCCATGTCTGTCCCCCTGCCACCTTGGCATCCGCAAGGGCCTTGGCGAGTATCTCTCGTTCCTTCTCCCGTCCAACCAAGGGGACGGTCGAGGGAGGGGGAAGATCTAAGGTCTTTGCTGCCACGAAACGGAACTTGTGCCCTTAGCCTTAAGTCTTTGCACCGCGCCCAATGTCTCAGGCTGCCCCGTCTAGCCGGTCTTGGGGCGAATATCCTGCATCCACTTTGATTTTGCTTCGGGAAGGACCCCGCTCTTGTCGAAGAGGGAATCGGCCTTGGCGCGGAAGGTTGCGGCGAGCGTGGGATCTCCGTGATTGTATTCCCAGCGGGCCATCTCGGCATTGGACCAGGCTGACCAGAACGTGCACGGATGTTCTTCGAGTATGTGCAATGCCTCTTCGAGGGTCTTCTTCGCTGCCCCGGCGTCACCCTCCGCCTCTTCCACTCTGGCACGGACCCTCAGCACATCGGCGAAATCTTCGGGGGCGAGCTCATCCCTGAGTGCCACGGCCTTGTTGATGCACGCTCGGGCGGAGGGGATGTCTCCCGCTCCAAGATGGCCCTCCGCAAGGGCCGCATAGGCATGGATCCTGCCCGTCTGATTTCCCACGACCTTGGATAATGCCGATTTGAGCTTGCTGACGTGCTCGGGCCATTTCTGCTCGCTCCACAGGATATGGGCCTCCAACATGGGCAGAGCATCCGTCATGTCTCTGTAACCGAACCGACTGCAGAGCTTCAGGCCCTCCTGGAGGTACTCCCTCGCGGCGTCGAACCTCCCACGGCGTGCCGAGAACAGAACGAGGTTGGCCAGCGCGACAGCTGCATTTCGCAAGTCTCCTTGACGCTTGCACGAGGAAAGTACCTGGCCGGCGCTCTCTTCAGCCTGCTTGAAGTCCCCATCAACCTCGGCCACCACGACTTCTAGAGCCGGGCACAGCATCTCCACGAGGACCGAGTTCGAAGTCCTGCTCAGGTCGCGAAGTTCCTTGAGCGCGCCCTTCGCCCCGACGATCTGGCCGGCAGCAGCATAGCTGTATCCCCTCAGGTAGGCGGCATGTCCCTTCAGTGAGGGTTCCTGCACTTCTCCGATCACCTTGGACAGCCGTTCCGACACTTCCAACGCTGCCTTGACCTTGCCTTGCCTGTCCAGAATGTCGATATTCACCAACTCCCTCCTCACTGCCCACTTCAGGGGGAGCTTTCCACGCATGAGTGCCATCTCGTTGTTCACAATATCCATCTGGGCCTGGCCCTTGCGAACGTCGCTGAGGGCCAGAATGCCGGCGAGGAAGATGCGCACTGGGAGACGCTCTTCCAGACTGACCGGCAGATTCGTAAGGAACTCCAGCATATTGCACAGGGTCTGGCCTCCTCCCATTTCTAGCTCGTGCCGCTCACAGAAGGAGATGCCCTCGCGCAACCGCTCCGATGGCTCGACACCCGCCATGTGAAGGAGGTCCTGCAACCAGTGGAAGTAGCGTTCTGCCGTTTCCGGTGCGCGCTGAGAGATGACCTGCTCGAGGGCCTTCCTCACCCACGGAAGTCCTCGCACCGGCTCTTCTGCGTCGTGATACAGCCGCGCTACCGTCCCAACATCGTCCGCCCTGTGCTCGGCCCACCAATCCGCCAGCTTGAGCGCCTTACGCCGGCGCTCTCCTGGTTCGGTCTCGGATAACGTGACCTCCCAGACGAGAGGGTGTCCGAACGACCAGCGTTCTCCTCCTGGCTGGGCATCTATGATGTGGAAATCCCGGTCGAGCCTATGCAGCAACGCCGAGACCTCTGCCACAGGACGGTTGAGTGCCGCCACAAGGGGAGGCAGGTCAAACTCGCTGCCCACGACCGAAGCCCACCTGAGCAGTTCCATCTCATCCTTAGCAAGCATCGATAGCCTGCGAGCTACCAGGCGCCGAAGAGTGGGCGGAATGGGTGGAGCCTCACCGGCCGACGTTCCTTGCCCGGTCGAGCGATAGACCAAGACTGCATGGTCACCTTCCTTGCGTAACAAGCCCTCCTGGGCGAGTTGACGCATCGTCTCCTGGACAAAGTATGGGTTTCCTTCGGCCCGTCTGAAGATGGAGAGGAGGGTGTTATCAGAGGTTCCGTCTCCTCTCTGCAAGGGTAACCCGATCGTGCGCTCGACTAGGTCTTGCGATTCGCGCTCGCCAAGGCCGTCGAGCTGCAAGCGGAAGAGCGATCCCTCTTCGTCGATCTTCTCGAGGATATCGTCCAACACTGGATTCGCCTTGTCCTCAGAAGTGCGCCACTCTTTCCCCCGTATCGTTCCCACGAGCAGGACCGGCAGACTCCGAATGTTGCGGGCAAGGAACTGGAGAGTTCGCAGTGAGTCCGGGTCTGCCCACTGCACGTCGTCTATGACGAGCAGCCGGGGCTGCTGCGGGGCCTCCCGCTCCAGGGTCTCAAGGTAACGCAACATGGTTATCGCTGGTGGTTCAGGTTCAGAGGATGCCACGGCTGCAGGTTGCGGAGCCGCCTCGCGTACCACGTCTCCCTCACCCTCGAGCAGCGCCATCTCGCGCTTCTCCAGCGTGGCTGGGTTCACCGAGAAGAGCACGTGGGCATCGGCCCGCTCCGCCTCTTCCCGCAAGAACTGAACCAGTCTCAGCACCGGCGGGAACCCGTTCTGGCTCACCAGGTAGTCGAGGTTTGTGACTGCGACCAAAGCTCCCTCGCCGGATTTCAGATGTTGTGAAAGTCGCTCCCCTATGGCGTCGACCTCACCCGGGGGCAGGCAGTCCTCCCCTTCTCCACCCTTGGTCAGCTGAAGCACGCGAGCGTCAGGGGCGAGAGATGGGAATTGCTTCCTCAGATGGTCAGGTCGTTCCCTGGAAACAACGAGGCATGGATGAGAGCTGGAGAGGGCAGCAACTCGCTCCAGGAGTCGAAGGGGGCGTTCGCTCTCGAATATGGTGAGGAGAGGAAGTTCTTCATCGGCTCCGCTGAGTGACGTTGTTGGAGCGGCAACAACAGGACCTGCGTGGCGAAAGATCTGCTGGAATGGGAAGAAGGGTAGGTTGGATTCCTTCAGGCAATATCCCCAGGAAACGCGGAACCCTTTCTTGACCGCCTCCTCCTCCAACCATCGAACGAGCCGGGTCTTGCCAATTCCTGCCGCACCCTCAACGAGCCAGGTCAGTCCCCGGGCCACCTTGGCATCCGCGAGAGCCTTCGTGAGCGGCTCTCGTTCCTTGTCCCGGTCAACCAAGGGGACGCTGGAAGGAGGCGGGAGATTGAAAGGCTTGGCTGCCACGAAACGGAACTTGTCCCCTTGGCCTTAAGTCTTTCCACAGCGCTCCAGGGGTGCCCAAGTCCACAGTAGCACGGGGCAAACCTTTCAGGCAGGCAGGTCACGCGGCCTTGGTCCCGCCGGAATCCAGTCCGATATCCTGCATCCACTTCGGCTTCCCGGCAGGAAGAACCCCACTCCTTTCGAAGAACGACTCAGCCTCGACACGGAATGTGGACGCCTTCGCACGGTCGCCGTGCTTGGATTCCCAGCGCGCGATCTCGGCCTTGACCCAGGCTCCCCAGAACATGTTGGGATGTTCTTCGAGCAAGCATAACGCCTCCTCCAGGGTCTTGCGTCCGGCCTCAGGGTCACCCTCAACTTCCAGCACGCGGGCCCGGACCCGCAGCATGTTGGCGAGTTCGCCTGGCTGAAGTTCATCTCTGCGCTGTTCGGCCTTGTCTATCCAGGCGCGGGCGGAGGGAAGGTCTCCCAATTCGACATAGCCCTCCGCAAGGAACGATTGGGCGACCGCCCGCCCTGTTTCGTCCGCCACTGGCCGAGAGAGTGTCTCTGCAAGGCACCGGACGAGCTCGGTCCATCGCTTCTCACCCCACATGATATCGCTCTCTCTCACTGCAACGAAGTCCGCGATGTCCTTCAAACCAAATCGATTGCAGATCCGCTGGCATTCCAGGAGGCTTGTCCGCGCAACATCGAATCTGCCACGATAGGCAGCAGCCGCGACCGCATTGGCCAGCGTGATGGAGATGTTGCGCACGTCTCCTCGACTCCGTGCGTTCAATAGGCCCAGGCAATCGCTCTCTTCGCTCTGCCGAAGGTCCCCCTCTATCTCGGCGAGCTCGGAATCCAGTCCCAGGCACCAACCCTCCAGAGATGAGTGGCCTGATGTCCGGGCCAGGTCACGCAGTTCGGCGAGCGCGTCCTTGGCTTCCGAGATGAGACCGACGTATGCACAACAGTATCCCCTCAGGTATGCGACACGCCCCTTGACCCAGGGTTCTTCCACTTCTTCAACCACCTTGGACAACCGCCGCAGTTCCTCGATCGCACTCTTGAGCTTCCCTTGCCTGGACAGCAGACTGGCATTCACCAGTGCCCTTACTGCGTCCCACTTCGGAGAAAGCCTTCCATGATTCCGGGAGATCTCACTGTTTATGAGGTCCATCTGCGCCCGGGCCTCGCGAGCGTCGTGGCCGACCAAGGTGTAGGCAAGCAGTATCCGCGCAGACACGCGCCCGCCCGGAGTAGCAGGAAGATTGGCCAGCAGTTCGAGCATGTGGGACAAGGCCGGGCCTCCTCCGATCTCTAGCATATGCCGTTCGCAGACAGCCATCCCCTCCTTGAGCCGGCCGCCAGGTTCAGCCCCAGATGTGTGAAGCAGATCTTGCAACCAGCGATGATAGCGTTCCACTGTCTCCGGTGCATGTTGAGAGATGGCCACGTCGAGTGCCTTCCGCACCCAGAGAAGCCCTCGCCCCGACTCCAGCGCGTCGTGGTAGAGCCGGGCCACTGTCTCCACGTCCTCTGCCCTGTGGTCGGCCCACCAGTCAGCCAGGACGAGCGCCTTGAGTCGTAGCTCCTCTGGGTCGATCTCGGACAACGCGACCTCCCACAGCAGGGGGTGCGCGAACGACCACCGGTTCTCTCCGGGTTCCGCTTCCAGGACATGCAGGTTCCGTTCCAGCCGACGCAGGGTGGTTGAGACTTCCGCACCTGGACGATGGAGTGCAGCTGCCAAGGGGGCCAGGTCAAACTCGCTACCTGCCACTGCAGCCCACCGGAGCAGGTCCGCCTCTTCCCGGGTCAACATGGAAAGCCCACGGGCAACCAGACGCCGAAGTGTCGGAGGGATCGGCAGAGACTCGCTGGTCACTGCTCCGGCTTCGGCCGAAGCGTGGGCCAGGACGGCATGGTCCCCCTCCCTGCGCAACAACCCCTCCCGAACCAGTTGGCGCATGGTCTCCTGGACGAAGTACGGGTTCCCTTCCGCCCTCTCAAAAATAGACAGGAGTTTGCTCTCGGGAGTCATCTCCCCCCTCCGCAAGGGTAACCCGATCGTACGTTCGGCGAGATCCTGTGACTCCTCATCGCCAAGGCCGCGTAGCTGCAAGCGGAGCAGCGCCCCCTCCTCATCTATCTTCCCAAGAATCTCGTCCAGTACCTGCTTCGTCAGTTCTTCGGGTGCGCGCCACTCTTCCACTCGCATCGTGCCCACGAGCAGAACGGGGAGACTTCGTATGTTGCGGGCCAGGAACTGGAGGGTGCGCAGCGAGTCCGGATCAGCCCACTGAACATCGTCAATGATGAGTAGCCGGGGCTGTTGCGGAGCCTCCCGCTCCAGAGTATCAAGGTAGCGCATCATGGTCATTGCGGGGGGTTCAGGTCCTGAAGGCGCTGTCGCAGAAGGAGTGACATCCCCTCGTAGAGCCTCCCCTTCGCCTTCCAACAGCGCCAACTCACGCTTCTCCAGCGCGGCTGGGTTCACGGATAGGATCACGTGGGCCTCCGCACGCTGAGCCTCTTCCCGAAGAAATTGCACTAACCTGAGCACAGGTTGGAACCCGTTCTGGCTCACCAGGTAGTCGAGGCCGGCGAGCGCAACCACCGCTCCCTGACTCGACTTCAGATGCTGCGAAAGTCGTTCCCCTATGGCATCCACATGCCCCGGCGAAAGACTGTCCTCTCCTTCGCCACCTTTCGTCAGCTGCAGTATGCAAGCACCAGGAGAGAGGTATGGGAGTTGCTCACGCAGCTTGGACGGGAGCTCCCGAGTGACAATGCAACAGGCATGAGAGGCTGAGAGCACGGCAGCCTGTTCCAAGAGGCGATGAGGTCGTTCATCCTCGAGGATGGTCAGGAGGGGGAGAACGTCTCTGGCCTCATAGGGCACTGGCTTGACATGAGCGACGGCAGCTGAGACCGAGTGACGAAAGATCTGTTGGAATGGGAAGAAAGGCATGTTGGACTCCTTCAGGCAGTATCCCCAGAGAGCGCGGAACCCACTCTTCACCGCCTCCTCCTCTAGCCATCGAACCAGGCGAGTCTTGCCTATGCCCGCCGGCCCCTCAATGAGCCACGTCTGCCCTCCCTCCCCTTTGGCACTCGATAGAGCCCTCGAGAGGACCGCTCGTTCCTTCTCCCGGCCAACGAAGGGAACTGCAGAAGGAGGGAGCAAATCCCGGATGGTGTCAGCCACGAAACGGAACCCGCCCACTGAGCCTTAAGTCTTTCCACAACGCTCCAAGTCTACCTCAGACCGCCGGATGGCCCCCATTGCGGAAAGAAAGAGTGCTCTAGGTGGGAACGTGGGCGGCTCTCATACCGGAGTGGAGCTGCTACAGATGCTTACTATTGCAACACCTGAACGGGTGGGAACTGCTGCTGTTGCTGAGGTGGCGCCCCATACATCGGCTGGGGCTCCTGCGGGAACTGTTGGTACTGGGTCTGGTTCCGCTTCCTCCTGCGCAGCAGGAGCAGGGCTACCACGACGGCGACCACTGCCACGATCACCACGATTATGATCACCAGTTCGAGCGTGCTGATGAGAGGTGCTGGAGTGGACGGGATGTAGATCGTTATCGCCACAGTGGGAGCGATCACATAGTCCGGGCCCATCGAACCGCTCACGCTGATGGTTTCTGACCCTATCGCGGAACCTGAGGTGAAGGTCACCTGGTTCCCGGAAGCCGAGCTAAGGCTTCCAAGGGCGGGGTTGGAGAGCTTCCAGACATAGACGACCCCACCCGGGCACAAACCCTCGGTGCACGTCGCAGTGACCGTGAAGACCTCGGAAGCATTCCTGACGATCTCGGCCGAACCCGGTGAGACCGCGATCGAAAGCAGGTGGATCACGGAAGAATACACGGTGACATTCCCGCACTGGTCTATCGTAGTACCTGCATACGTGGCATTCACGCAGATATCGCCCGCACCGGCCGCCGCACTAGCGAGGAACGTCACATTCTTTCCAGAGGTCTCCAGCAAGTGACCGGGCGTTGATGGCGAAACGTACCAGACGAAAGGTACCGTGATCGCGGCGCCCAGCTGGTCGTAGGCCGTGGCGGACACCCCGAGCCTCGCGTTTGTCGGGACGGCGAGGACAGGAGGGTAGAGTGAGACGTTCTCAAGATGGAGCCCCTGGGCCAGTGCATACGTGAGCGTGAGAGATCCGGATGATGAGACCGTGAGGACGGTAGTGTTAACGTTCGTCGCCAGCACAGACAACCCTCCGGTGGCCACCCAGGACTGGAAAGCGTAACCGTCACACAGTTGAGCGGTGATCGGATAGGCACCTGGAGCGAGGGAAACGGTATCGCCGTTGGCCTCTGAAGTTCCGTTGACCATCACTGGACCGCAGTAGTCCGGGTCCACGGTCACTCCTATGGTGTACTTCGTGGCTCCCGGTGGTGTTGTGCTCGCTACGAATCCTGCGAAGAGGGTGCCCCCCGCACCAGAGATGACCATGGTGGTAAGGGAGACATTCCATACAGAGACCGCTACCTGTCCATTTGTTCCCCAGCTCGTGAACTTGTATCCCAGGCAAGGAGATGCCAGGATCGTGTAGGTTCCGGCCGGTACCAAGGTCGACATTCCGCTGACCATGACCGAAGTTCCCAGAGCCACTGAACCACACGCGTTTGGCACCGTAGAAACGTTCAGGTACGGTTCTATATCGATCACCGCACAAGCAGAGTTCGTGGTCAGCATGCGGTACGGCGCCTGGGCGCAAAGATCGAGAACCCCATCGGTCGTGCCGGCAATGAACAGGACGACATTGCCAGTGGTCGTGTTCAACGTGCCCAGCAGGGGGTTGCTCATGGTCCAAGAGTAGTGGAGCCCGAAGTAGGGCGTGCCGTTCAGCGTGGAGTTGACTGTGAAGATGGCCGAACCTCGTTGGGGCAGGGCTGCGGTGTTCGGAGTCATGTAGACCACCGGGATGTAAAAGACCTTGACCGTCAGGTTGGTGGCGGCCCGATGAAGGAGATCGTCTGTCACGTTCACCACCACCGAGTAGTTCCCAATGGCCTGGTAAGTGTGCGTGGGGTTCTGCAAGTTGCTGGTGGTTCCATCCCCGAACTTCCAGATGTATGAGTAAGGCGTGACCCCGCCCGTTGCGGTGGCAGTGAAAGTGACAAAGAGAGGAGGGGCGCCATCAAGGGGCTTGGCGGTCGCAGTGATCGACAGTGGAACGGACGTGATCATTGCGCACGCGCCCAGGGTGGATACATCGTAAGTAGCATTGACGCAGATGTGACCGACCATTGCAACGGTGGACGTCTTGAACAGAACGAACGCTCCTGTTGTCAGGTTGAAGACGCCGAGAGAGTCGGGGTACATCGTCCATGCAAAGGTCGCGTTCCTGGTCACGTTGCCGTTCACCGAGTCAAAAGCGTATGCGGAGAATGGCTGGGTCCGGCTCACGTTGATCTCAGCGACATTCGGGTGGACAATGACATTGATGAGGACGGCAACGCCTTTCGGGCTTTCCCTCGCAGATGTGGCCGCGAGCGAGTGCTCCACCACTACCGCGGTTGCCTTCGCCGTGCTGTTCGCCGCAGTTCCCTGCGAGGGGAACATCGGCACACCAACCATGAGCAGGAAAGCGCCCAGTACCAAAACGATCATCAACAGGTTCGATCCACTACCTCTGTCTGAAGCCACGGCCATGCCCCCCCAAGTGACATAGGGCTATTTCCACGTTACGGTATCGTAAATTCTCCGCCAGAAGCGGACGAAGGGCTCAGTGCCGGACTTGGTACTTGGAAACCAGCCTGCCCTTTTCTCGGAGTACCACAAAGCGATTTCCACAGTGTGGACAACCGGCCTTGGCACCCTCGCGCTTCCCTAGCGGGACAGCTGCCCCACAGACACATTGAACGCGCCCGACCCGGTTGAGATAAACGCGCTTAGCGGGCAAATACTCTGCTTGCACGGCTCACCGCCACGCGGGCTTTGGATATATACCTGACTCAAGGTACTTATTAGCCCCTTATGGTGTGGCCCGTGACAGGACGAATGGAAATGCGAACGACTGGGCCAGCGCTTCTGGAGCAATATCCGTGATCGCTCTTGTGGGTTTTTCCAACATACTAGCCGACTTGTCATCAACATACTTCCTGGGACTGAGTCTTGCAGCGTGGGGGAGCCTTATCGGAGTTCTCATAGTGGCGCTGGGAGGCTACCTCCTGTCTCGCAAGGTTATCGATTGGATGCGCGGACAGGGAGCCTCTCCTCTGGGTGTGCGCACCGCCAAGCTCGCGGTCACCGTAGTCGCGATCGCTCTGGCCGGAGCGATCCTGTTCATCACCTTCGGGCCCATCGGCACGATCTCAGGCTTCACACTGTCCGCCATCATCGGACTCGCACTCACCATGGCCCTACAGACAACGATCGCGAACCTCATCGGAGGGGCCATCTTGATTCACAACCGGGTGCTCCGATTGGATGACAATGTCAGCATCAGCGGAGTCGGCGGAAGGGTTGTCAGAGTAGGGTTGATCACCACGTGGATCCGCACTGCTGACGGGAAGCTTGTCTCGGTCAGCAACTCGACCCTGCTCAATGGCCCGCTTGTGAACAGTAGCGTAGGCGAACGTCTCAAGGGTGAGTTCTAGTTAGTATGTCCGAAGGGAAGGTGCCAGGAACCAGGGGAGTGCGCATAGTCCTGGACCCGCGTATTACCCCGAAGGAATTGCATGCCTTCTATGTCAGGAATGGCGTATGCGAATCCGGTTTCTCTGCCAAGGTGGCCGGCAGGGTCCTGACACGCAGCGACGTGATCATAGGCGCCTATGAGGGCAGCAAGCTCGTTGGTCTTGCCCGCGGGTTCTGTGACGGGAATTCCGGCGAGGTCGCCGAGCTGTGCGTGGCCACCGAGTATCAGGGCAAGAAACTGAAACTCTCCAATGCGTCGGTCATCGAGCGCGATGACAGCGGACTGGGATTCTTGCTGGGGAGCGCCCTCCTACGGGAATTCAGACGCAGAGGCGCACAGTTCGTTTCGATGTACCCGGTCATCGGGTTCGAGGAGAAGTTCGCAAAGAGCCTTGGGTTCGGAGAGAACCCGGGCATGAAGGTCTATGTCATCGACGCGAGGAGCTATGTGCCCCGCTCCCAGCGCATAGGGCATTTTCCCAAGAGCAAGCCCAGAAAGTGAGTTGGCGTGGGAAAGTCCCGCCATGATGTTGACCTAGTGCGTCAAATACCGGCGCCCAGTAACCAGCTCGTGCCGACAGGAGAAGCTCTCCTCATGCGAGGGGTCACAAAGCGCTACGGTACCCTTGCTGCCCTGAGCGATGTGACCTTCTCGATAGAGCAAGGGGAGGCGGTAGGTTACCTAGGCCCGAACGGGTCCGGCAAGACTACCACACTCAAGCTCTTCTCCGGCCTTACCCGCCCGGATGGTGGAGAGGTACGCGTGGCCGGGCATGACATCCGCAGCGCGCGCAAGATGGCGCTTTCCAAGATAGGCGTGCTCGTGGAGACACCGGGCATCTTGCCCTACGTCAGCGGGATGGACCTGCTCAATCATGTGGCCGAGGTGAAGGGAGTACCGCTCAACGAGCGCCCGTCGGCTGTCAACGGGGCAGCCTCATCGCTTGGGGTCAAGGATCAGCTCGGGAGACCGCTCGGGAGCCTCAGCACGGGGCTCTTGCGTCGCATCCTGCTCGCTGCAGCGATGGTCGGAGATCCCGCGATACTGCTCCTGGACGAGCCCACGCTTGGCCTTGACCCTGCTGCAAGGGCCGATCTTCGGGTCACTCTGAGAGGGCTTCATGAGAAGGGAACGACGATATTCCTCACAACTCACCTGATCGAGGATGTGGAGGAGGTGTGCGGGAGGGTCCTCTTCCTCAGGGATGGCCGCATCGCCGGAGACGAGGCGGTTTCTCCGGTTGGCTCGCACGAGGGCACTGGGCGGGCTATCATAGTGAAGACGGTCGATCCAGTGGATCTTGCAGCTGCCACAGGTCTCATCGGGAACACCGCCACCGCGGAACGGAGGTCGGAAAGGGAACTGGTCATACGATTCCCGGGGGGAGATGCAGCACAGAGCGACATCCTGCGCTCGTTGGTGACCGGCGGGGTGCGCGTGGTCGGTGTAGCGCCCCTGGGCCCAGACCTGGCTGCGCGCTACATGACCACTGTGGGCAGGGAGGAGGCAGTATGACCTCAACGGCTTTACTCGCAAACATCCGGTGGGAGGTCATCCGGCTGATCCGTTCTAGGAGAGTCTTCCTGCTCTCGATCCCCCTTGTGGCTGGTCCCGCAGGCAGTGCGATCGCCTTCCTCTACTTCCATGTCCAGTACGAGGCAACTGCGATGTTGCTGGGACTCATAGTCACTGGAGGCTTGAGCACGCTCGTCATGCTCGATCTTACAGCGCTAACCGTTGGCGAGGAACTTTCCCGCAGGGCCCACTTCACATTCTTCACGCTCCCACAGGAACGATGGGCGATGCTTGCCGGCAGGATCGTGGTGGCACTTGGAGCCTCAATCGCGGTCTTCGCCTTGGGGGCTGGCCTCGTGTCGGTTCTCGCTTCCGCACTGGTCCCAGCGACAGGTGGAACGATCACGATAAACTCGGCCCACATGGTCGAGGGCATCGCGGTGATGCTCGTATTCCTCGGCGCAGTGACGCTCACCGCCTCCATCATCACTAGAAGCGCGTCCGAGGCGCTTGTGGCGGGGATTCTTTCCGCCGTGGTCACTGTTGCGGTCGCAGGATACTTTCTATTGCAGGGGACGCTCACCATGCTCTTCCCAGCAGTACTGGGGGCAGCGGCGGTGGCCGCGTTCGTCTGGTCCTTCGTCAGTTATTCCGCACTAGAATCGTGAAGGTCGGCACCTTCCGAACTAGAACCAATGGGAGAGCGAGAGTCCCATTAGGACCAGGACTCCCTCGGCGCTCCCAATGATCCCAATGATGAACAGGATCGGAGAAGGGAAGGTCACCACGTCCGCAACGAGAAACAGCAGGTCAACCAGGTGCAGAATGCCCGATATCAGAAGGAAAACGAAGAGCCCTATGATGCCGAAGGCATACCAGGGGAGTGCTGACCCAAAGTAGCTCCAGGCAAGATACGCCGCTGCCGCACCCACCCCCAAGGCGATGAGAGTCGCCCAGTGGAACTTGCAAAGGGCCTTGGCGACCAGAATGAACCCAAGGATCCCGAGGAGTGCCGCACTGAACAATGCAACAGTCCCGTTCTCGGCATTGAGGACGCCCATAACTGTCCCAAATGCTCCGAGCGGTAGGCCGAGAAGTACCAGGAGCGCTGTTCCTGCCTCTTTCTTCGTTTCGGAACCTCTGAGCAGAGCCTCGAGAAGATAGAAGAGCCCGGTCACCATGAGCGCCACTCCAACAAAACGTGCGTTGACCAAGAGGTTCCAGTCCATCCTTGTGAGATACTGTTCAAAGGCTATTAAGATGTTAGAGGCCGTCCTTGGACATAGGCCAGGCAGGTCTTTCTCCTCATTGTCATCAGCAGTGGTTTATTGGCATATGATTCCATTTTTGGGGGGAGGTCGACCCCGAAGTGCCGCCGGTAGGATCTGGATGAGTACCTATTCAACGCATTACCTCAAGCCGATCTGATCAGAACAGCCATCTCTTCACGAGGGCCAGGAATGCTTCGCCTCTCCGGTCATCCCCATGGAGGGTAGGGTGGGGGTGTCCAAGGCGGATAGTCTGGTGGGGGTTCAGCAGAGCGTGTCTTCCTCCTCGCCAACAGGAGCACCACCGCTACGACCACCACCACTGCCACCACAGCAATCAGCCACAGGGTTTGTTCTGAGAAGGGCCACAGGGATGATATGCCCCCGGGAGGAGGAGAAGTCGACGAGGGCGCTGGATTGACCGCGAGACTGGCAAAGGCCTCTGCCGAGTGCGCATTTCTGTCCAATACTATGACAGCCACCGTGTAATTCCCTGCGGCAGTTGGCGTGCAATTGAATGCCGAGACGTTGGACGAGACGCATCCTGACGGCAAGCCCGAATAGCCATAGGTGTAGGGAGGCGAGCCGCCAGAAGCAGAGACGGAAAACGTGACCGTGTCCCCAACGGTCAGGTTCGATGGCGTGATCGTGAAGCTGGATATCGTTGGCCAACCCTGACCAGATGAGGTGATCGTAATCGCCACTTCAGGTGCCTCGACAGTCGTTTCGCTCAGGGAAGCATTGACGAATATCGTGTCGGACCCTGCGGCCGGACCGGCGGCGAAAGTCACGTTCTGTCCTGTGCTCGCAGAGAGGTCCCCTCGGCTGTTGGTCAGCGTCCACGAATACGTTATTCCCGATGGGCACGGCCCCCCGTCACAGGAAGGCACGGCGGAGAAAGACACGGACGAGCCGGACTTGACCGTGGCCGAGGATGGTGACACGATGAGCGAGCTCAGTACCACCAAGGGTTCTGAGACAGTGATATTCGTGAAGCGGTTGACCATACGTACGCCAGAGTCCCTTGCGACGAATTTGACCTCGAACGTGCCGGTTGAATTGTACAGATGTATCGGAGACGGCGCAAGACTTCCCAGGCTTCCATCCCCAAAGCTCCAAACAAACGAGTAGGGAGGAACGCCACCACTAACAGTGGACGAGAACGACACGCTGAGAGGCTCGGTGCCGTTTGTGGGCGTGGCGCTGATGGTCCCCGTCATTGGAGGAACAGGGGCGACCGACACGTTGGTGTGACCAACGCTCGTGTTCCCTCTCTTGTCGGTAGCAGTGCACGTGATCGAGAAGTTGCCGGTCATGTTGTACTGGTGTATTGGATTCTGAGCAGTGGAGTTGTGGGTCCCGTCACCATAGTTCCAGAGATAGGTGTATGGCGACAGTCCACCCGACACCGTTCCGGTGAAAGAGACTGTCAGGGGTTCCGGCCCATACAGAGGGGAGGCCAAGGCATAGGTGGAGAGGTTTGCAACAGGGGTTGCAGTAATGGGGGTACTGTATGGCCCCCAGCCGATAGGGTTCCCGGCCCTCACCGAGAAGTAATAGGTCTGGCCGTTGGTCAGTCCTCCGACGCTGCATCCGGTGATAGATCCGCTATCTGTGCTAAAGTTTCGGGTAAGAGATGCGGGGCTCGTGCCCCAGGCCACCGTGAAATTGTTGACCGGCCAAGTTCCAGCGTTGGCGGGAGGCGACCAGCTAACATAGACCGAGGTGCTCTTGGGCTGGGCGAGAACTGCCAACGGGACCGAGGGCGTGACAAGCGAGGGGGCAGGGAAACCCAGGAGGTGGTCACGGAAGTCCGCGCCGTATGCCAAGTACGGGGTCCCAGAGTAGTTAGAGATGAGGACCGGGCACCCATACTGCGCCCAGGGATCCCAGGTCCACCCCAGAAACGGCACCCCCAGGGGCGTGGCCCAAGAAAAGTATGAGTCGATGAAGCTGTGACTCGTGTTGCAATCATTTTCGCCCAATTCCCCGGTTATGACGGGAATCCCGGCCTCCATGATTGGAAGATATTCGGAATTCCAGCAACTGGAAGACGCACAGGCCTTCCAGTTGTAGACATGGACACTGGCAGCAAGGAGACCTGACCCAGCAGGATCCACGGGCTTGTAACTCAGCCAGCTGGTGAGGTCGTTCGCCCAGTCAAGCCCTCCCAGCATCAGGACCTGGGTATCGGCCCCGGCGGTCCGGACGACGTCGACGAGCTGCTGCATGCCGGCTGTCTGCCAACCTGGATTAGTATACGTCTGCAGGCAACCGTCCAGCCAGCAGGACCAGGAGATGTCATGCGGCTCGTTGTAGAGATCGAATATCACGAGCGAGTCGTGCTGGAAGTACGCGGCAACGCTTGCCCAGAAGGCCGGACCGTGGTCCTCGTCGATCATGGGTTGCGTGGTATCGGACAAGGTCGTCCCTGGGGCGTTAAAGAACAGTGCAAGTATCGGGCGGATTCCTTGGGACTCCAGCAGGTCGACGTAGGTGCGGATGTATTCGTGGTACGGGGCTCCGGATGTGTTGGCAGGTACCCCATTGATGCCCAGCCAACAGTCCTCGTCGAGAGGAATGCGCACGGCGGTCACGTTCCAGTCACGCATCGCTTGGACGCTAGAGAGGTTGTAGGGTCCTTCCGAGAACTCCTGCCCGAAGAGGCACTCGAACTCTGTACTGCTCCGGTCGACCCCATGGAACGGGTAAGGAAGGGCGGCAGGTGCAGCCGATGGGTCGTAGAGCGGATATGACAGGCCGGGGACCACCGGGTCATGGACTGCTGCGACTGGAGAGATCGTTTGAGTGGGTGAGAGGTTCGAGGGCCCGGTCACGAACGGTCCCTGCATCATGAGGAGGGACAGCACCATGATGGAGAGCACACAGGCTCCTCTCCCTGAACCATGCATACGTTTGACATGCACATCGTGTTATTTACGTGTTAAGGTTACACGTAACAACTCGCGATCGTGGCTGAGAATAATGCCGATGAATCTCGCACCTCCCAGCGCTACCTCCAACGTCAGGGCCACCTCTGCTTTTCTCGATGAGCTGGAGAGGTCGCTTGCCCGGATCGACAGAGCCGTGAACCTTGCCAACTGGGAATTCGAGATGGGAAAGCCGGTCTCGAACTTGCGCGGCCTGCAGGCGTCGAGAACGCGCCTCCTCACATCACCTGGACTGATGGAGTGGGCCAGGGATGCTCGCGCAAGACAATCTTCCGATACCCTTTCCCGGAGGCTGGAACTCATAGAGCGGATGGCCCTCGATGCCAAGCTCGAACAGAATCCCGAGGTGGCCCGGATCAGGAACTCGTTGTATGAGCGCCTACACCGGTTCAAGCCGAAGTTGAAGGGGCGCACGGTCACGTTCACCGAGCTCTGGGACCATCTCTGGAAGGACGCCGATCGGGAGGTCCGGCGCGAGGCATACTACGCTCAGGACTCACTCTTTCGCTCGATGGAGCCAGGGGTCCGACGCCTGATACAGGCAAGGAACGAGGTCGCCAAGAACCTCGGATATCGCGGATTCGCGGAGGCACGCCTAGGCATGGAGAAGCTCTCGCCAAGCAGCTTGGAAGGAATCATGGATTCGCTGCCTCTCAGTAGGTTCAAGGAGCTGGAGAAGTCTAGGAAAGAGCGCTTCCACAAGCTCACCGGAGCCGATGGATGGTATCCTTGGGACGAGACCTATCTCCACCGGCTTGAGTCGGCTGGCTCAACCCACGCGTTCCCTGCACAAGGAGTAGTAGAGACGGTTCTATCCGGGGTCCGCAAATGGGGATTCCGTGGCAATGCCCTGCAATTCAAGATCATTCGCAAGCCGAATCCGTACGTGGGGAGCCAGATGGCAATAGACGCTCCGAAGGATGTCCGCGTAGTGGTCGACCCACGGGAGGGTTCTGTACACTACCATATTCTCTTTCACGAATTCGGCCACGCAATACATTCGAGATCGGTACGGGGCGAGAGCTTTCTCCTGAGGAACCACGAGTTTGCGGCAAGCTTCAATGGTCTTTGCGAAAGCATTGCGGGGCTCTTCGAGGACATCCCGTCCACAGCGAACTGGCTCAGGACTCGAGCTGGGCTGTCAAGCGCGGAGATAGAAAAGCTTCTCACTCTCAACGGTGAGGCGACCGCACAGCGCATCTCTGAGCTGACCGGGATCGTGCGTAGCGAGCTTAGCCTGTACCGAGACCCTCGGGTCGACATCAGGGCGGGGTTGCATCGTTCCCTGAGAGAAGCAATGGACTACGACGATTTCACTCCCAGATCGTGGGTCGATTCATTCTACCTCGATACCCCTCTCTATAACAAGTCCTACCTGATCTCCTTCATCTTTGGTCCCCAGGTCTTTGAGGCTGCTCTACGCGACATCGGGGGAGAGAGATGGCCAAACCCTCGGATGGGGCCATGGCTCACCGCGAAATGGCTGCGGTTGGGAGCGGTGGTGGATTGGCTTCCACACGTCCGTGAGGTCACCGGACGGCCGCTAGGAACCGCTGCTCTTATCAAGGAATTAAGCACCAAGATCAAGGAATGGTGAGAGCCCAGACACTCATCGCGATTGTGACACTTTGCAACAGTGCATAGGTGCCTAGGGATATATATCCGGGCATCATTCGCAGAAACCGCAACTCAGCGGAGTTGCAAGCAAGGTGTAAAAGTATGTCCAAGAAGGGGAAGAACTGGGTAATGACAGTCTTGATGGCCTGCATCATAACCGCAATGTTCGTGTTCTCGGGTATCCCGCAGAACATGGTCAGTGGAGCAGGATCATCCAATGGTCCAACAGGGAGTCCCGCCATGGTGTCGACAAACAGTGCGAGCCCAACGCCAGTGGCGTCAGGTCCGCTCGTGAAGGTTGGACCCTCATCCGCCGGTTCTCACCTGGGCCAGATGCCTAGTTCCCCAACATACTCTATCGTCAACAGTTCCGGGGCACTCCCGTCACTGATAGACGTTACGATCACATTGACACCGAAAGCAGACATGAACACCATGTTGTCTGAGATCCAGCAACCTGGTAGCCCTCTCTACAACCATTTCCTCACAAATCCGCAGGTTGGCCAGATGTTCGGCCAGTCCCCGTCCACAGTCGCCATGATCCAAGGTTACTTTGAGTCCTACGGGCTCACAGTCACTCCAAGCTCAGACGGCCTCAGCATGTCGATGCACGGGCCGACAGCAGATGTGGCTGCTGCCTTCCACACCTCAATGTCCATGTTCAAGGTGGAGTACAACTCGAGCGGGGCATGGAACCCCGAGTTCGGGTCCGGAAGCGCCAAGCCCGGCTCCATCAGCACTCTTCCATACTATGCCAACACCAAGCCGGTCTACCTGCCCCAGACGGTAGCGAGCGCGGTGTCTGGAATTGTCGGGCTTGATGCTGCGAGGGCGGCCCCAGACCTCTCCCTCCCCGCAGGCCTCTCACCAGCGTCATTCTCCTCGGGCATCATCAACCCCCACGGCTCAGACG
>Ga0326728_10003096_pt1 | contig 52998 bp, 43 predicted proteins | sample MB3enrmetagenome_FD_207602 | JGI IMG/M metagenome (GOLD analysis project Ga0326728, IMG submission 207602) | Lab enriched peat soil microbial communities from McLean, Ithaca, NY, United States - MB31MN | ecosystem: Environmental > Terrestrial > Soil > Wetlands > Peat | place: USA: New York... | reverse complement strand
GATCCAAGCTTGCAAAAGTTGTCTTTGTTCCGACGGCAAATCAAGAGCGGCGGCTGGGTTCCACATGATGCGTACAATAGCACAGCCCAGTCGCATTGTAAAGCTAATTGTGAGACACTACACTAGGAAGTGACCGCCGATCCGTGGATCCGAATCCCACCTTCTCCGCCAAGCTCTATTGGGCGGCCTTGTGCTTGGCCCAACGTGCTAGGACGGCTTTCCGTGCGCTCTCGCTGCGTTCTTCTGGTGTCATTGCTGCGGCTCTGGCGAATCCGCCTTGTTTCGCGCCCCTTCTGCCGAGAGCCACAGCATGAGGGTTTTTGCGTTTCTTGTCCATAGGCTCAATAATACGTGCGCGGGCAGGAATGTCAAGGCGATGAAATCTGGCAGTTCTGCTATGCCAAGGAAAAGAACGTTCCCGCCGATAAGAAAGGCAAGTTCGGATATGGCGACGTGTGGACGTGGGTTGCGATTGATGCCGACACAAAACTAGTTCCCGCCTTCATGACCGGAAACCGTGACGCGCAATCCGCGAACATGTTCATTGATGATCTGGCGGAAAGGCTATCGCATCGCGTGCAACTCACCACGGACGGCTTGAAGGTTTATCTTGAAGCGGTCGAAGGCGCTTTCGGATGCAACATTGACTACGCGATGTTGGTTAAGATTTACGGCGCTACTCAGGAAGAAACGCGCTACAGTCCAGCCGAGTGCATTGCAACGGAAACCAGAAGGATTCAAGGCAACCCTGATTCCGAGCACATTTCAACGAGCTACGTAGAGCGCCAGAACCTCACAATGCGAATGGGTATGAGGCGATTCACCCGCCTGACAAACGGCTTCTCAAAGAAGGTGGAAAACCACGCCTATGCCGTGGCCCTTCACTACATGCATTACAACTTCTGTCGAGTCCACCAGACTTTGAGAGTAACCCCCGCCATGGAAGCTGGACTCACCAACCACGTTTGGAGCATTGAAGAAATCGCTGCTTTGATACCGGAACCGACCTTCGGCCCGCGCGGACCATACAAGAAAAAGAACTAAAGCCTCTCTGCTAGAGATTCCCTGATACCATGAGCGAGCGCGATGAATCAGCCAAGGATTCGTCGCGCTCAGATCGAATCAGGAGGTCACGCTCATGGTTGATAAACTGCTAGGAAATGACGCCAGTTTTATTGCTGCACTCCCTGCGCCCGCAATGGTTTCAATCCTTGCTGTGCTCACACAAATCCGCGATGGGAAAAAGGCAAAACCTATAGACGCAGCCATTGAAGAGGCTCGCCAGACAATTATGCTCGTGCTAAATGGGCTCGTTTCCTCCCCTTCCGACTGGAAAATGTAAGGCCATATGCTCTACCGATTGCTTTGAGCGTTTCGCTAAGGCTGAGCTTTCGAGGCTTGTGCGCCAAAATTATTTGTGCAACGCGCTGGGCAACTCGCTCTATATCGGAGTCTGTCAAGGTAGGTGTGGACATTGGGCACACTCCTAAGTTACCTTTGAAGTGCGCTCAAAGTTCTTACAAGGCCCGCCTGCCAGGGCGGGCTTTCGTCTTTTACCGCATCAACCCTTCCCAGTCTTTTTCCGTGATCCTGGCCACGGCTCCGCCTTGAGCACCTTCCCGTATCTGAGCTTCCACTCGATTGGAGATAGCGTCTCCTTGGTATCCCCTGGCGTCAGAGGACCGCTTTCGTACTCTGTCCCTCGCTTGTGCGCTTTCTTTGATTTCCTTGCCATAGTGGTTCGATAGTACCATACGGCAACTCCCGTCCCAAACTTTTCGAGCTAAAATTCAAACTGCACCACTACCGCCAGCCACCCGCTGTTGACAGCCACTCGCGTCCCGCGTTATAGTCTGCCTTCTTTAGAGCGAAGGCGTCCTGTACCATCGCGTGGACTCGCCTCACACGCAGACTGGGTCGAGTAGCAGCTTAGAGTGGCCACCAAACGGGATCTCGAAATCGTTGCCGCAGGGCACACTTGCCTTGATCTTATCCCCGCTTTCACGATTGAGGGCAAGGTCGACAAGATGACCGACGTCCTCGTGCCCGGCAAGATGATCAGCATGGGCGAGTGCGTCGTCGTCGCAGGCGGGCCGGTCACCAACGCGGGCGTGTCCATAAGGCGCCTGGGCGTGAAGACCGAGCTCATCGGCAAGATCGGCAACGACGACTTCGGCAAGCAGATCCTCCGTTGGTACGAGGAGCACGAAGGCCATTTCCAGGGCATCAAGACGGTGGACGGGGAGTCGACCTCGTACACTATCGCCATCTGCATACCCGGGATCGATCGCTTCTATCTCCATCATTGCGGCGCGAACGACACGTTCGGCTACGAGGACATGAACTTCGACCTCGTCGAGCGTGCCAAGCTGATGCTCTTCGGTTACCCACCCTGGATGGCCAAGCTCTACGAGAACACGGGGCGCGAGCTGACGAAGATCCTTGAGAAGACCAAAGCGCTAGGCACTACGACGGCTCTGGACCTCTCGCTGCCGGACGTGAATAGCCGGGCCGGCCAGGTCGACTGGCGCGCGATCCTAAAAGACTGGGTCCCGCTATCGGACTTCATGATGCCCAGCGCGGAGGAGATCTTCTACTTCCTCTACAAGGACAAGTTCCTGGAGAAAAAGGCCAAGCTCGGTCCCAAAGAGAGCGTGCTGGACCACATGACCGTGAAGGAGATCTCGACCCTGGGAAGCGATCTTCTGAGCCTGGGGGCGGGGATCGCGATGGTCAAGTGCGGCCACCGGGGGCTCTACGTTCGCACCGCCGGCAAGGCACGCCTGGAAAAGATGGGCGCGGCCGGCTGTTCCAACCTGGAGAACTGGGCCAACCGCGAGCTGTGGTTCCCCGTCTACCAGGAGGAGCGTTTCGTGGGTGCTCTGGGCTCCGGCGACTCGGCCATCGCGGGATTCCTCTCGGCCTTCGTCTGGAACCACAGCATCGAGTCTTGCCTGCGCTATGCGAACGCCGCCGGCAGCATGAACGTCACTGTTCCGGACGGTCTGACGTGGAACAAGGGGTTCGACGACTTGACGCGCCGCATCCAGGCGGGCTGGAAGACAAAGGACCTGCGCATCGACGAGCCCGGCTGGAAGAAGGAGCGCGAGTTCTGGGTGGGGCCTGACAACCGCGGCAAGTGGGAATCCTAGGCGAGACGTAATGCCTCAGTTTCGGGTGCGGTTCTCAGGAGCGCGGGCTTCCAGCCCGCACCGGATGCGGCCAGGATGGCCGCGCTCCCAGGCGAGATAAGGAACAGGAGACCGAAAATGGTCAAGAAGAGCAATCCGAAGCGAGACGCATTCATCGCCAAGAAACTCGCGAAGATGAGCCTGGCGGAAAAGATCGGCCAGCTCCTGACGTTTACCCGGCGCGGCGCGATGCTCACCCCCAGCGGGATCGAGCAGATCACCAAGCTGCAGTGCGGCGGCCTGTGTCTCGAGCCCTACGCGGTGGAGACCTGCAAGAACCTCTATTGGGGCAACTCCCAAATCGACCAGACCTACGAGAGGCCAGCCGACTACTTCACCATCTCGAACACCTATTTCGCCGGAAAGTCCTTTGGGATCAGCATAACGCCCGAGGACTACACGAAGGATCTGAACCGGCTTCAGAAGATCGCCATGAGCAGGCCGTCGCGAATCCCTCTCCATATGACCATCGATTTCGAGGGCGATTTCAAGAACGACTACATGGCCGGCGGTATTCGGCAGTTCCCGCCTCCCATGGGCATGGCGGCGATCGGGGACTTGAAACTCACCTACCAGATCGGTCTGACAATCGCCAAGCAACTCAGCGCCATCGGCGTCACGCAAATGTACTCGCCGGTCTGTGACGTCAACATCAATCCGAAGAACCCGGAGATCGGAGTCCGGTCCTTCAGCGACGACCCTGAGACCTGCGCCAAGTACGCTGTGGCGCTGCTCAAGGGTTACCAGGACGGTGGCATCGCTGCCACAGCGAAGCACTTCCCCGGCCGTGGCGACTCGGCGACTGACGCCCACGACGTGCTCGACGTCATCCGGGCCGACAAGAAAAGGATGCAGGAGGTTGAGCTGTATCCTTTCAAGGCGGCGATCGCCGCAGGCGTGCAGGCGATCATGACCGGGCATTCGGTCTACCCCGCGTATGACGACAAGTACCCCACGACTCTGTCCGAGAGGCTACTCACGGGGCTGCTGCGAGAGGAACTGGGGTTCGAGGGCGTGATCGTGTCCGACGCCATCGGCATGGCCGCGATCCTCAAGCAGTGGCCGCTTCCCAGGGCCTGCACGCTGGCGATCAAGGCGGGATGTGACACGATCCTGTTGAAAGCCGACGACGAATCACGATCGCAGTGCTTCTTTGGAATCAAGCAGGCCGTCGAGTCCGGCGAGCTCTCCGAGAAGCGGGTCGACGAGGCGGTGACCCGTCTGCTGCGGATGAAGTACGACCAGGGTCTGTTCGAGACTGCGGGGAAGAAGGATCCGAAGAAGGCGCAGGCCTATGCCATGAGCAAGCCGGTCATCGACCTCTCCTGGGAAGTTGCCAGGAAGGCGCTGCTGGTGATGCGTGACGACAAGAAGATGCTGCCGCTCGACACGGGCCAGCGCATCCTGGTGATCGAGCAGCGGATTCCCTACGAGTTCGTGGGCAAGGATCCGTACATGCACCAGCACATGTTCGCGGAGGCGATGGTCAACCATTCCACGAACCTCATCCTGGTGGACACGGACTTCTCTGCAAATGAGGACGAGGTGGCGGAGTGCCTGGAGCTGGCCAAGCAAGCCGACTTGGTGGTCATGACCAACTACTACGCGCGCATCGTCAAGGCCGGCAACAACCGGCTGCTGGTCAAGAAGCTCAAGGAGGCCGGGAAGAAGATCGTCGTCGTGACCAACTCCCCGTACATCGAGGGCACCACAAGCGAGGCGGACGCCGTGGTCTGCAACTTCAGCGGTACGCCGGACTCCATCAAGGCTGCGGTAGAGGTGCTGTGGGGCAAGCTCAAGCCTTCGGCAAAGACCAAGCTGCCGATCAAGCTGGGCGTGCAGCAGGAGTCCGCGGTGAAGAAGCCGGCCCCGAAGAAGAGCACCTTGGAGCTGTCGTACTGCTAGTGTCGTGCGTCATTGCAAACAAAGGACTTAGCATTTTAAAACGCTAAAAACGAACTGGTTTTTGAGTGCAAACGAACTCCAATCAAACCCCAAAAAGGGGCAAAAAAGCCGCCTTTTGTGGGGTATCGAACCGGAGTTTGCGCATCGAAAGACGGCAGCAGGTGGGCGAATACAAGGGGGGCTACACGACCGAACAAGGAAAGGCCGATGCCGAAATCCTATAGTGTGAAAACAACTGACATCTACACGATCGCCGGGCCGCAGATCAGAAAGAGGTACGTCGACAACAAGATGTCGGTGCATTTCCAGGGGATGTCCAAGACCCTTCAGTTCCCTCTCACGATCGCGCTGATGGGCGCTCCCACCTGCTCGATCGGCATCTCTCCCGAGGGTCTCTACAACCGCCTGAACGACGCCGGCAGAATCATTCTCCTGAATCACAACGGAATTCAACTCGGCTCCGCGCCGTTCGTGCGCGTCGCCGGCAAGACCTTCATGCTCACGACTAGGGACCCGCGGGCGGTGGAAGGGCCGGACGACGTGCCGGCTCTCAAGAACTATTACCATCCGCCAGTCAGCGAGAAGCAGACGAGCCTGTCTCTGGCCACGCCGTTGGCGGAGCTGGCCTACAGGCTCGGGACGGTGAACGTGGTGCGGCGCCTGGTCTCGCCGTTCTTGTCGGGCGCCGAGCACACCGTGATGCCGATCAGCGTGGAGGAGTTCGAGGTCACGAACACGTCGAACCAGGAGCAACAGGTCATCCTGGTGATCCCGCGACCGTCTCTGGTCAACCTTCAGGAGAAGGAGCTGAAGCCGACGGACCAGGACACCGTCTACGTCTGCTCGACGCCGGTGAAGGGCCACGTGCACAAGGCGTTTGCATCGTCGGGCATGAAGGGCGTGGTCATGGGCAGCCAGGAGTGCGGAGACCGGATGGTCCTGGCCGTGCCGGAGATGGAGGGCGTCGCCGTCGACACGCATCCGTTTTTCTGCCTCAACCGGCTCAAGCAGGATCTGCTGCTGAACGACGATGGCGCCTTCTACGAGAAGCGCGCGCCCATCCTCAAGCAGGACTACGGAGCGGCGATCAGTCTCACGTTCACACTCAAGCCCAAGGCCACGAGGAAGCTGCCGGTGGCCATCGCCCTGGATTTCCCGCAGCAGAGCTACATCGATGGCAAGACCTTCGAGCGCAAGTACGTCCGGCGCTTCCAGGACCCGGAAACGCGGGCCGTCGAGCTCGCCAAGATCGCGCTGGACAACTACCCCGCGTGGCTTGACCGCACCGCGTCGATCCAGAACAAGATCTTCGACCACATCAGCAAAAGCCCCTCCTACAAGAAGGACCGGGCGGGCGCGCTGAGACTCACGCGCCTGATCCTGAACGAGTTCAGCTTCCCGCTGTCGAACGCCTGCATCTGGGTGGAAAAGGGCGGCAAGGACGTCGCGCGCTTCCTGGAGTGCTTCGACTACGCCTACATCGACCCTTCGGACGTCGACTGGTACTCGATGGTGCTGCTCGTGCTCTTCCCGGACGTCGAGCAGGAGCTGTGCCAGCGTTTCATCGACTCGATCCTGGCAGAGGATCTCAGCAAGCGCTTCTACCACCTGCATGGCTCGTTCGTGGAGGCGCGCAAGCATTTCAAGGAACACCCGGAGGAATACGAGGGCCGCTCGCTGACTCAGATCTGGGATTACACCAAGATCAAGGGCAGCGTGGCGCACGATGTCGGCGCCCTGCCCAAGGGCCATCCCCTGCGCGGTACCAGCGATTACACTTGGTACAACAACAACTATTGGGTCGATCTGTTTCCCAAGCTCGCCACCCGCGTGCTGCGCGACGTGAAGTTCCTCGGCGACGTCGACTTCCTGAAGCGAAACTGGCCAACGCTCAAGTCCGGTTTCGACTTCCTGAAGACGTATGACATCGACGGCGACGGCATCCCGGAAGGCAACCCTCACGAGGTCAAGAACACGTTCGACAACCTGGTACTCTTCGGCGCCGATGCCTACGACACGACGAACTACCTGGCCTGCTGCGAGTCCATGAAGATCATGGCGGAGATGATGGGCGACGAGCCGGCGCGCCGGCAGTACCAGGCGGCCTTTGACCGGGCGAATGCGGTCTTCGCGAAGCTCTGGCGCGAGAAGAAGAACCGCAAGGGCGTCGAGCTCCAGTACTACGTGACCTGCTACGACACCCAGACCAAGAAGATGAACACGGACGTCTGGACCAACCAGCTCGACGCGTTGTGGGCCATGATCGCCATGGGCGAAGAGCCATTCATTCCTGCCGCGAGGGCCAGGCAAATCCTCAAGACGATCTACAAGACGAACCGAACCACGATGGGCTGGGCCATGACTCGGACGGAAAATGCCGAGGCGGTGGAATCGGAACAGGGCCAGGACGTCTATACCACATCCAACTACGTGTTCGCTCAACTGCTCGATTATTACGGCCTCGTAAAGGAGAGCAAGGAAGTCTACAAGGCCATGGACCGGGTCATCTTCGAGTACGGCAACTCCCTGATCAGCCCGGACAACCTCAGGGCCGAGCTGGAGAAGGAACAGGGAGAAGCCACCAAGGGTCCGCACTATATCGTGGCGGCCTATCCCAGGCCAGGCGCGGTGCTGACGCACTTGGTCATGCAGTTCATCAAAGAGACACAGGAGCGGACCGGCGTCGCGAAGGTCGACACTCCGGCGCTGCGCTCTTTCGTGAGCTCGATATTCGGCTAGGCGCGCTAGTCACCGGGGCCGCCCGTTGAAAGGGGTACACATCATGAAATATTCTGGAAGTCCAAACAAAAAGTCAGGAGGAGTACTACTATGGGCAAGAGCGTAACACCGGCCGGCTTCTCGATAGGCGGTTGGTGTGGAACCAATCCGGGCGGCGACCCTTTCGGGGACGCTGTTCGTAACATCGGCATGGACGCATTCCTCGAGGTGCTCGGAACGACCGCCATCAAGCGGGTATCATTTCACGATCGCGATCTCTGGCCGGACGACGCCGCGCCAGCCTTGGTGACCGAGGTCATCGGTCACACCAAGGAACGCTGCTCGGCGACCGGAGTGGAAATTTACAACTTCACGTCCAACAACTTCTCCAATCCCTGTTTTCGGTCAGGCGCCTTCTCCAGTCCATTTCCCCAGGTTCGCGCCGCGGCCATCGTAAAGGGATGCAACGCTGTCGACCACGCCAACGAGTTCGGCGCCAAGCACGTTATCTGGTGGGGCGGCCGCGAAGGCAGCGACGGGGCCTATGAACAGGACGCCGGGCTCGGACTCGCACGCTACATGCTAGGCCTGAAGATCTGCGTGCGCTATGGGCTCGAGAAGGGCTACAAGCTGATCCACACGGTTGAACCCAAGGTCTACGAGCCGCGGCTCCTGGCCCTGTACGCCGGTACCGGGGCAAGCGCCGCCAGCGCCATTCGCCATTACTTCAACGAACCGGCGTTCGCCGGCCGCGTCCTCGTGAATCCGGAATATCCGCAGCATGTCATGATGCTGAACCTGGATCCGGTATTCGAGCTCGGTCAGTTGCTCGAAGAGGGAATGCTGGCGCCGTTCATCCATTTCGGCGGGCAAATCGCCGGCCGCATGGACTGCGACCTGCCTCCCGGCTTCGGCTCGAATGTCTACACGGACTTCATGATCGTGCTCACCCTCAACCGGCGCGGCTGGAGAGGCGTGGTCGAATTCGACTGCCGTCCGCCTCGCACCACCACGTCCTGCCAGGGACTGACCGGTTTTCTCAACGGCGCCGTCGGGTACTGGCGGATGCTTGAGGACAAGGTCGCCGCGTACTTCGCAGACGCCCAGATCGCTGACCTGGAAGGCGCGCTTACGGCTGATGAAGACAGCACCGTGGGCAGCCTCCTGGCTGCGTCAAGTGTGGCCAAGGGTGTAGGTCAGCTTCGCGCCAACTTCAAGGGCTTTGCCGCCGCGGCCGACGTGAACACCGACGTCATCGAGGCCTACCAGCGGCGGGTGATGAGCATCATCACCGGGACGGCAAAGTAGCCGGCGACCAGCAACGGTAAGATCGAGCCAGCTTGTGTATCGTGGGGCAGGCGCTTGCGTCTGCCCCTGTTTTTGGGTAACGTCCGATTGCCCTTTCTTGAGGGCGTGCAGGTTCACTAACTGAATGACCCGCTGTGCATCCGGGGGCTTGCCTGTTTCCCTACAGGATTGACACTGATACCAACGTCCAGATGACCGCGGAATTGGTAGAACGGCGAAAGGAGTACGCGCCATGAAATACTCCGTTCAAAGCTACGCAAAGGGACATCTGCGAACCGTGTTTGTCGCGGCGACCACCTTGAACTTTCTGCTTCTGACTTTCAGCTTGTGGGCGGCTGGGCAAGCGCCGCTGGCGCTCAAAGACGCGTTCAAGGGCTCCTTCCTGGTCGGGGCCGCGCTCAACCCGCGCGAGTTCAGCGAAAGTGATGCACGCGATGCCGCCCTGGTCAAGGCGCAATTCGATGCCATCTCTCCGGAAAACGTTTTGAAATGGCAGAGCGTTCATCCTCAGCCGGACCGCTATGACTTTGATCTGTCCGACCAGTACGTCGCGTTCGGCGAGAAGAACCACATGTTCATCGTGGGCCACACGCTGGTGTGGCACCACCAGACGCCCAGGTGGGTCTTCGAGGATGCGAAGGGGAATCCCGTCGATCGCGAAACGCTTCTGAAGCGCATGCGGGAACACATCCAAACGGTCGTCGGCCGGTACAAGGGCCGCGTCAACGGCTGGGATGTTGTCAATGAGGCGCTCAACGACGATGGCACACTTAGCCAAACGGCCTGGCTGAAAATCATTGGCGAGGACTACATTGCCAAGGCCTTCGAATTCGCGCATGAAGCCGATCCCGAGGCGCAACTACAATACAACGATTTCTCGCTGGAGAACGAGGCCAAGCGCAACGGCGCGATCGAGCTGATCAAAAAGCTCCGGGCTCAGGGCGTGCCGATCACCGGGGTCGGTCTCCAAGGACACTACGGAATGGACTGGCCCTCGGTCGACCAGTTGGACGCGACCATCGCCGCGTTCGCTCAACTCGGCGTCAAGGTGATGATTACGGAACTCGACGTCGACGTGTTGCCTCCGGCATGGCAGTACCATGGCGCGGACATCTGGGCGAACGCTGAGTTACAACCCAAATTGAATCCGTACACGAATGGGTTGCCGGATTCGGTCCAGCAGACGCTCGCGAAGCGGTACGCCGATCTGTTTGGAGTGTTCTTCAAACACCGCGGAGATCTGACCCGCGTAACTTTCTGGGGCGTCACGGATGCCAGTTCCTGGCTCAACAACTGGCCCGTACGTGGAAGAACCAACTACCCCCTCCTGTTTGATCGCGAGGGCCGGGCCAAACCAGCCTTTGATGCGGTCATTGAGGTTGCGCGCCGAGCGCCTGCCTCCACTTTGATGACGGCAGCTTTTGCCCAGGGAAAGGCGCCTTTGCCCGCGTACCAGGATCCTTCCCTGCCCCTCGAGAAACGTGTCGAGGATCTTGTTTCGCGCATGACTCTGGAAGAGAAAATCTCGCAGATGCGGGACCATGCAGTCGCCATCCCGCGCCTCAGCGTTCCGAAGTACGACTGGTGGAACGAGGGCCTGCACGGTGTCGCCTTTGCCGGCTACGCGACGAATTTCCCTCAGGTGATCGGGATGGCTGCCACCTGGGACACCGACCTTGTCCACCGGATGGGCGAGACGGTCTCGACCGAGGCGCGCGCCAAGTACAACGAAGCCATGCGCCATGACGACCGCGAAACGTTCTTCGGGCTCACGTTCTGGGCGCCCAACATCAACATCTTCCGTGACCCCCGTTGGGGGCGAGGCCAGGAGACCTATGGCGAGGACCCGTTCCTGACCAGCCGCATGGGCGTGGCCTTCGCGAGCGGCATGCAGGGAAGCGATTCGAAGTATTTCCGGGTGGTCTCAACTCCGAAGCACTACGCTGTGCACAGCGGCCCGGAGCCGCTGCGGCACGGCTTCAATGTAGACGTCTCGCCGCACGATCTCGAGGACACCTACCTGCCCGCCTTTCGGGCTACCGTGACCGAGGCGCACGCCCAGTCCGTGATGTGCGCCTTCAACGCGATTGATGGCGCGCCTGCCTGCGCCAGCACGACGCTGCTGCGCGACCATCTGCGCGAGGCGTGGAAGTTCGACGGCTACGTGGTCAGCGACTGCGCCGCCGTGGCTGACATATTCAACGGGCACCACTACTCTGCGGACATGCCGCACGCGGCAGCCGCGGCCGTGAAAGCCGGCACCGATCTGGAATGCGGGTATGCGGAGGGGCAGGCGTTCCCATCGCTCCTGGACGCGGTTCATCAGGGCCTGATCAAGGAAGCCGATCTTGACACGGCCTTGCGCCGCCTTTTCCGGGCGCGATTCAAGCTCGGCATGTTCGACCCGCCTTCCAGTTTCCCTTACGGGCAGATTCCCGCCAGTGAGGTCAACTCGCCCGAGCATCGGCAGCTCTCGCTGCGCGCGGCACGGGAATCCATTGTGCTGCTGAAGAACCAAGGCCACACGCTTCCACTCGAAGCCCGCATCGCGCGCATCGCCGTGGTCGGCCCCACGGCGGAGCTCGTCCAGTCCCTTCAAGGCAACTACAACGGGCCACCGCCTTCGCCGGTCTATCCACTTGCAGGAATTGAAAAGCGGTTCTCTTCCGCCAAGGTGGCTTATGCGCAGGGCTCGACGCTGGTGGAGGGTTTGGCGGTGCCCATCGAGCATACCGCGCTTCATCCCGCCCGTGGTTCCGGTGACGGACTTACAGGGGAGTACTTCAGCTCGCCGGATCTGAGCGGCGCACCTGTCCTCACGCGCACCGACCGGAACGTCAATTTCAATTGGGACAAGGTTGTTCCCGTAAAGGGCCTGACGCGCAACAACTACTCGGTGCGTTGGAGCGGCAGCTTCACCCCGCCAGCGCCTGGCGAATACAGGCTGGGTGTGCGCGCGAACTACTGCTATGCCTGCGAAAACCAGGAAGGTTTCCGCCTTTACCTGGACGGGAAGCTGCTGGTGGAAAGCGGTGGCCAGACTACGGGCGAGCGAGGCGCCGTTATCGAGGCGCCTGTGAGCTTCAGCGATGCCAAACCACACCCGATCCGTCTGGAGTACTTTCACACAACGGGAACTGCCGGCATTGATCTTACCTGGCAGGCTCCGGCGGCTGTGCTGCGCGACGAGGCGGTTGAGGCAGCAAAGGAATCGGAGGTGACGATCGCCTTCGTCGGGCTTTCACCCTCGCTGGAGGGCGAGGAGATGCCCGTGAAGCTGGCGGGGTTCAGCGGCGGCGACCGCACTTCGATCGATTTGCCCGCGCCCCAGGAAGATCTGCTGAAGGCGCTCGCTGGCACCGGAAAGCCGTTGGTTGTCGTGCTGCAGAACGGTAGCGCGCTGGCGGTGAACTGGGCGCAGGAGCATGCGGCGGCCGTCCTTGAGGCCTGGTATCCGGGTGAGGAGGGCGGCACAGCGATTGCCGAGACCTTGGGGGACGCTAACAATCCTGGTGGACGTCTGCCCGTAACCTTCTACGCGTCCCTGGACCAAGTTCCGCCGTTCGAAGACTACTCCATGCACGACCGCACTTACCGTTACTTCCAGGGGAAACCTCTCTATGGCTTCGGTTATGGACTAAGCTATGCGACTTTCGAGTACAGCAACTTGCGGCTTTCGTCGCCCCAGCTCAAAGCCGGAGATGAGCTCACCGTCGAGGCGGACGTCCGAAACGCTTCCGGACCCGCCGGCGATGAAGTGGCTGAACTTTACCTGGAATTCCCGCCGGAGCCTGGCGCCCCGTTGCGTGCCCTGCGGGGATTCCAGCGATTGCACTTGGCCCCCGGCGAAACCCGGCACGTGACCTATACGCTCAAGGCTCGAGACCTGAGCATGGTTAATGAGAAGGGAGAACACGTGGTGGCCCCCGGTGAATATAACGTTTTCGTCGGTGGCGCTCAGCCGGGTGACACGCCGGCAGGCGTCCGCGCAAGACTGGAGATAACCGGGGAGTTCAACCTACCCCGATAGCTGGGAGCGCGGGTAGAACTGATTCGAACGGCAGGAACCCCTCACCCGTCCGGCGACGGCTGGAGAAAGCGCCGTCGCCGGACACCCTCTCCCCAAGGGAGAGGGCTATACTTCCGACTTGGGCACTCCCGGTGTCCAGCTAAAGATGCGGGCGTCACGACTGCTCTAATGCTGCCTCAGCCTTCCCTGACGCCGATTCCTTTTGAAGTGAAAAAGCGTTCGCTATCCGTTCCATTTCGTAAGCAGTCGAGGCTTGCTCGGGATAGTTGACCACTTGCATATCAAAGGTAAAACGGTTGCTCGCGCCGGAGGCGTCGGCGAGGCCTTCCGCCACGCGGCTCGCGACTTGCATCAGTTCAGGTCCACGGGCGTTTAGCATAACCATAGCAAACACACTCGAGGATAAATGGTAGAGTGAGTCATCCGTGCGCAGCTTGCGGCCGAGCACCCTGGCGGCGTCCCCTAGCGCCGCTTGGAGCTCCGGCGGAGTGTCGAACATGGGCGAAGGTTTCAGGCGCACAAGGACAAGAGAGAGTGGCTCGCCGGTCTGGGCGGCGCGCCGAAAACCCATGGTCAGTTGGTCCTGAAAATGACTGAAACCCGGCAAGGTCTCCAGCAAATCGGCGCTTGCCTCCTGGCGGAGGTGCGCGATTTCCGTTTTCTGCTCGAGCACGTTCCGGCGAAGATGATGAACGACGTATTCGCGGTTTAACAAGTAGGCGACCACCAGCACGCACAACGCACAGAAGCCGAAGAACAACGCCCGTGGAGTGTGCCCGGCAGCGACGGCGTTACTGCCGAAAACCGCAGGATACATAAGCAAGGCCACACCCACCGCCAGGACAACAATCATCCCGAGCGAGAGCATCGACAACTGCCAGTGACGGCGATCGAGCGTTTTCGGGTCGACCTTGTCAAAGAACTCCATTCAAGACCTCCTCACTAGGGGCACAGGACACACTTTTTGTCATTAGCAATTCGATAGCATCAGGCCTAGCAAGCGTTGGCACCGCCCTGTATAACACCTGTCCCCCGCAGTGTCAATGCAATCGTTCAACATCCAATCGTTCAACATCTCGTGAATGCCGAGCGGAGTCTGCCAAACGTGCACATTTCTTGAAGCTTCCGGCCCCCGGATGGTGTATCCTCCCCGCTGCCATGAAACCCAAAACTCTTCTTGCACTCTGCCTCCTGGTCGCGGCGGTGGGAAGCGCCGGCCTCCTCCCCGCCCAGACTCTCTCGGAGAGTGAAATCCTCGGCCAGGCCGAGGCGCGTATTCAAAAATACCGCACGGGCGATGCGGACCTGCGGTTGGTGAGGGCGGACGGAAAAGCCCTGCGAAAAGGCGCACACGTGCGCATCGAGCAGGCCCGCCACAGTTTTCTCTTCGGGGCGAATGCCTTCATGGTGAATCACTGTAAGACGCCCGAGGACAATGCTGCCTACGAGAAGGAATTCTCTGACCTGCTCAACTACGCCACGCTGCCCTTTTACTGGTGGCAATACGAACCCCAACCGGGCCACCCGAATTACGCGGACACGCAGCGCCTGGCCGCTTGGTGCGCGGCTCACCATATCATCATGAAGGGCCATCCGCTAGCGTGGAACGAAGGACAGCCATCCTGGCTGCCCGCCGACCTGGCGGAGGTCACGCGCCTGCAAATGCAGCGCATCACTGACATCGTGGGACGATTCAAGGGCCAAATCGGCATCTGGGACGTCGTGAACGAAGCCACGGATTTCGACCGCAACTCGACGCGTGCAGGCGGGCCTACGCTGACTGCGGCCATTCGGCAAATGGGCGTGCGGGATTACCTACGCAGCGCCTTCACCCGGGCCCGCCAGGCCAATCCGCAAGCCACGCTCGTGATTAACGATTACGTCACCAGCGAAGATTACATGCAAAAAGTCATTGCCCGCCTGGCGGACGATTCCGGCCGGCCACTTTTCGATGTCATCGGCATTCAGTGCCATCAGCATCGCCAGGCTTGGTCGGCGGGGGAAACCTGGCAGATCTGCGAGCGCTTCGCCAAGGCCGGCAAGCCGCTGCACTTCACTGAGGCCACACTTCTCTCCGGCCAGCCGGGCTGGGAGTCAAGGAAGGAAAATCCGCAGCTTGATTGGGGCAGCACCGTAGAGGGAGAGCGGCGGCAGGAAAAAAGCGTGGTGCAATTCTATACTATCCTTTTCAGCCACCCCGCCGTGCAGGCCATCACCTGGTGGGACTTGGCCGACCAGGGCGCGTGGCAGGGCGCTCCAGCGGGACTGCTCCGCGCCGACATGACCCCCAAGCCCGCCTACGAGGCGCTCCTGAAGCTCATCAAGGACAAGTGGTGGACGCGAACCGAAGCCCGCGTGTCGCGCCAGGGCCGGGCACAGTTCCACGGCTTCTACGGCGAATACAGGGTGACTGCGGAAGAGCACGGACACGAAATCACCGGAACGTTCACCTTCGACCCCAAGACTCCACAGCCCATGGAAGTCAGTCTGAACTGATTCCGCTCCTGACATGCTTGCAGCTAGGAAACGCAGTCATTCCCGTCCTGCCATGGCGGGAGGAGTCCAGTGCCTAGACAACGCATTTCCGGAGGTTTGCGGAGTGGATTCCCGCCTTCGCGGGAATGACGGTGTTGGGGAGCACCCCTTCGATGCAAATGACGCCACTACCCAAAGGTTGAACGATTGCATTGACACTGGAGAGGGCTGTCATTAATGGTGCCTGTGCGAAATCCCTGAAACCCCGCCGCCCCGGTGGCGTTTGACAGTGAAGGGGAAAGGGTGCGATTCTCACAGGCTGATTCCATCAAGAGAACAGACTCGGCCAAGGGGTTTCAATTCCAGGCTACCGGGTCGCGAAGCATGAAGGGAGTGCGCGATGCGTAAATCGTTGGTGTTCTCATTTCTGACAGTTCTGTTGATATCCGGCGTTTTCGGCAAAACGAGCGGGGCGGCTCAAGGACCCTGCGAAAGCCTGGCCCAGCTTGCGTTGCCCAATACGAAGATCACCTTGGCTCAATCTGTCGCTGCCGGAGCTTTCACCCCGCCTCCGGGCCAGAATTTCATGCCGGGAATGCCGGCGAACTACAAGGACCTTCCAGCCTTTTGCAGGGTGGTGGCAGAGGTCTCGCCTACGCCTGACTCGGCTATCAAACTCGAAGTTTGGCTGCCGGCCAGCGGCTGGAATGGCAAGTACCAGGGCCAGGGCAACGGGGGTTTTGCAGGGATGATTGGCTATCCTGCCCTGGGGGCTGCGATAAAGCGAGGCTATGCCACGGCAGGCACAGATACCGGGCACGCGGGCGGCGACGCGGCATGGGCCTTGGGCCACCCGGAAAAGGTGATTGACTTCGGATATCGCGGCATCCACGAAATGACTCTCAAGGCCAAAGCCCTCATCGAGGCCTTCTACAGCGACCATCCGCAGCACTCCTACTTCGCCAGTTGCTCGGATGGCGGCCGTGAGGCACTGATGGAGGCCCAGCGCTTTCCCCAAGATTACGATGGCATCCTTGCCGGCGCCCCCGCCAATTTCTGGACACATCTGCTGGTCGATGCTATGTGGGTTGTTCAGGCGACCACGCTCGATCAGCCCAGCTACATTCCTGCCGGCAAACTCCCGGCCATCGGCGCGGCTGTGCTTGCGGCCTGCGACGCCCAGGACGGTGTAGCAGATGGCATCCTCAATGACCCGAGGCAATGCCACTTCGACCCCGCCACGCTGCTTTGCAAAGGGGCTGACTCCAACAGTTGCCTGACGGCGCCGCAGGTAACGGCGCTCGAGAAGATCTATGCCGGGCCGCGCGATTCGGCTGGAAACCATTTGTTTCCCGGCTACCTGCCCGGCGCAGAGGAGGGACCAGGGGGCTGGGGGCTTTGGATCACCGGTTCGGGGCCGGGCCGCAGCCTGTTGTCCTTTTTTGGAACACAATTCTTTACCGACATGGTGTACGAACAAGCGGGCTGGGATTACAAGACTTTCAATCTCGACCAAGCCACAAAACTGGCCGATAGCAAGACGGCCAGCGCCCTTAACGCCACCGACCCCAATCTCAAGCCCTTCCGGGCGCGCGGCGGCAAGCTCGTTATGTATCATGGTTGGGGCGATGCCGCCATCCCGGCGCCGAATACCATCGACTACTACCGGAGCGTGGTGGCCGCGATGGGCCAGCGCAAGACGGATTCGTTTCTGCGGCTTTATATGGCGCCGGGAATGCAGCACTGTGGCGACGGCCCAGGACCGAACTCCTTCGGGCAAGGCGCCAATTTCCCGCCTTACGACCCTGAGCACAATATTTACACTGCTCTCGAGCAGTGGGTTGAGAAGGGTGTTGCACCCTCCAAAATCATCGCCACCAAATACGTGAACGACTTCGCCCCAGCACGAGGTGTTAAGATGACGCGTCCCCTGTGCCCGTACCCGCAAGCCGCGAAGTACAAAGGCGCGGGCGACACCAACGATGCTGCCAACTTCGTGTGCGCGGCGGGAAATAAGTGATTCGAGCCTAAATCGGGGCCGTCGGGGAGCACCTTGCCAGGCGCTGGGGGCTGGAACTCGTAGCAGCTTTTCCAGATCTTCGGGACTGAGATCAGCGTCGCGCAAGATGCTTTTCAGGACCTTTGGGTGGAGGGTTTTCGAGGCGTGAAACGGAACCGTGGCCCTCTTGCCTGCGGCATTCCTGTAAATCAGGTGGCTGCCACTCTGCCGGGTCAGTGCGAACCCAATTTTCTCCAACACGACGGCGATCTCGCGGGCTGTGAGGCGCGGCAACTTCGGCATCAAACGGCAACTTCGACGGTGGACAGGCTCACGGATACCGGTTGGGGAATTTCTTCGCCGCCAGCCAGGCGATCTTCGAGGTGCAACTGAATCGCATCCTTGATGTTCGCGATTGCCTCTTCGTAGGTCCCCCCTTGGCTGTAACAGCCCTGGAGCGCGGGGCAACTGACGAAATAACCGTCTTGATCGCTTTCAACAATGATCGGGAGCGTCAGCCGTTGCATGATGCAAGTATACTCTCGCCACAGTGCAAACGACAAACAGCAAGTAGCGCAGACCGTCTTTCAAGGTCTGCGGCCTTTCTTACCGACAGGGTCCAGGGGCCGCGGACCTACAAAACAGGTCCGCGCTACGCTTGCTGAGGCTTGCGTCGACACTTCCGGCCTGTCGCCCTTCTGGACCGTTGGGATGGCTACCGTCCGCCGTTTCCCAGACAACCTGCTGGTCCACCGACCGCCACCTGGGGTTGACGAGCGCGGGACTGGTTATTTCCGCGCCTGGTCCGTAGGCCCGCCTGGCTGGCGCAGACTCCGGTTCTGTGGGGTCTGCGATTTTCCGGAGGAAGTTGGGGGAGTTGCCCCCCCATTCGATCCGCCGCCCGCGGTCGCTGACCCTAGGCGGCTTGGGGGTGACATCCGGTCTAAAGACTGCGGACCGCCAACGACGTCCGAACAATTTCTGCAATCACCCGTTGGGATGTCGCAACACTTGTCGGGGGAGCAATCGTCGTTGCTGGTGCAACCCCCGCCGCCACCGCCACCGCCTGAGCTCTGACAGATGTTGTCGTCGGTGTTGCACACGTAGCCGTCGCAACAATCGGCGTTGGTGCAGCAATCGTCCCCGGCGCCACCACAGCCGCAGTAACCATAGCAGGTACATGGACTGTCGTCGCAGCAATCGGCATTGGTCGCGCAACCGTCGTAGCCATCGGGGATACATGTCGCGCACGCGTGTTCTACGCAGAAAAGGTCTGTGCAGCAATTTGCGTCGTCTTCACACCAGTTGCCCGTATCCCCGCACCCGCACGCGCTGGATATTTGCGGCGTTGTCGCTGAGGAAACTCCTGTGGCTGAGGTACAGTCGAGGCCCGAATCGCCGGTGCACCACTCCTGGTTCCCGTTAATGTAATACGGACCCGGGGGGGGCTCGGAGGGCCACGTGGGATACGTCAACTGACAAGGGCTCGGGCAATTCTCGGGTGTGCCCGAGCCATAGTAGCCGCATTCGGCGGAGTAGGTTGCCAAGCCCCGATGATGGGCGTCCAGCAGCAGGATCAGGCTCCCAACCAGAAGTAACAACCGCAGCAGCATTCGGCTCGTTCTCATGGCGTCAACTCTCCTCCTGTCTCAGAGGACGCCGAGAAGTCGCAGGGGGGCTGGTAGTGCTTTGGCCTCCTCAAATGTGGCCCCGGCAGACCGTTGGGCGGGAAGTACGGGCCCGAAGTCGGCACCCTTTGCCCAGGGTGCTCGGGGTCCGGCCCTTCGTAGAAATACGCCATCCATACCAGCCCGTCTTCGAGGTACACTCTGAGGCGCGGGTAGACTTGCGATATTGCCGGAGGCGCCCCCGCCCTGAGCTGGCTGAGACCAATTTGGTCGTCCGCCAAGCGAAAGGTCACCTCCTCACATGGCTTAAAGGTGATGGGCTCCCCCGTGGGGGGTATGGGCTTTCCATCCGCAAAATACGCGATGGAGGGCGGAAACTGCCCAAAGGAGAATTCGCGTTCCCACGTCCAAGCGCTCTCGGGTGACTGTAGGGCGATGCCCACCCGGGCGATCTTCTCTGCGGTCCTGTTTCTGAGAACGAAGGATAAGCCCTCGATCCATTTATCATCTGCCGGTAACCTGTAGGCAACCCGCGCCTCGTGCCCCGGCATGTAGCCCCCGCCTGGCCACCACCGCAAGTCGTCCCCCGTCGGGGCGCTGCGCACCGCGTCTTTACCGGCAATCGAAACCTTCACGACTTCGATGGGGTCATTGCGGTGGGGTGGATCAACTATTATCGTCTTTATGTTCCCCTGCGCCCGAACCGTAGAAACGAGGTGTACATGCGGCCAAATCTCGACTGCCATCCAGCAAGCTATGGCGGCGCCCAGCGCGCAACACGCAATCACATTCAGCCATTGCAATTCTCTCGACATTGAGATGCTCCTTTCGTCGCGTTCCCAACGAGCACGAGCGCCGACACGGGGCGCTCGGACTCCCGTGAGGGCAATCCATCGGCTGGCGCATGCCCTCGCCCGGGAGCGGCCACACAGGCCGCCCCTGCTTACCGACCTCGCCATCCCCGCACACGCAAACTCGTCAGCGGGAAACACTGCCCCGCAAGGTGGCTATGACCTTCTCTTCGTCGTCAGGTTGGAGTTTCCCCCGCCAAACGTCCGAAACCCTTCCGCGGGCGTCGACAAGCAAGAGCGTTGGCGTGCCGGCCACGCCGATCGATTGCAGGGATGCCTGCCGCACCTCGTCCACGTGCACCCCCTCCCCCTCCAAGTACTTCCGCGCCTCGTCGACCGGCTGGGGCAAAACGGCTACCAGCTTTACGTCCCTCGGCCTTTCCTTTTCGACTCTCTTAAAGAACGGCGCGCTGTCGGTGCAGAAGTGGCAACGGGTTGAGGTGGCGAGGATGAGAGTGCGTCCGTTCTTTCCCCAATCCAGGCCCGTCAGGGAACTCTTCAGGTTTGTACCCACCGCCGTCTCCGGTCCGGCCGCTCGACGCGCGCGCGGAGGCAGCAGAAATTCCTTGACCAGAACCACCGACAGCAGGAGCGACACGACGACTGTCATAATGTTCGCCAGTGTTTCGATCTTGGTTGGGCGCGCAACCGCCCCAGGCTCAGTTCCAGCGCTCATCGGCATAATTCTGACACCCCTATTCGTTCCAGGCGATGCGGCCAATCGTGCTCGCCGTGCTTCCCGGTCCCGACCGGGCTCCCGGCAAGGTCGAAGAACCCAGCTTAACCCTGGCAATTCTATTGTCAAATCTAATCAATTGACCAAGTGTGCTATTTGTTATCCAAACGTGCTACCCCTCACTTCGTCTGCCCACGACGCCACTGCGAAGGGGGTTGGCCGTACTGTTTCTGGAAGGCTCGCGAAAAGGCTGGAGTGCTTTGAAAGCCAACCCGGAATGCGACCTCTTTTATGCTGAGGCTCGATTTCGCAAGGAGCGTCTGGGCCTTTGAAAGGCGGATCTGACGGAGAGTGGGCCTGAACCTTCCTCCGGTCTCGGCCTTGAACAAGTGTTCGAACCGGGACCGGCTGAGGCCCAGGACTCCCGCTAAGCGAATTGCGGTCAACGCCGAGCTGTATTCCCGTTCCATCACCTCAAGTACGCGCCGAATTCGATGGTCCGCCGCCGAAAGCGGGGGTGGAGCAGTGGGGACGTCAGGCGCGGGTTCGCCCAGGTATGATGGCCAGCGGCTTGTGGCGCGGCGTGGCATGACAGTACCACGGAGGAGATAAGTATACTGCTACTAACTGCGAGGAGATCCTCGGCTCCTATTCATTGTCAAGCAAGAATGTTTTGCGCGTAGCGAGAATCGCGGACCCGCGGGTGGCGCATCCCGACAAAAACCATCCGGACCTTATAGATGCGCCACTCACCGGAAACCCCTACACCAGCCCACCCCAGGCTTGCCTCGCCCACAAAGACAGCCTGGAGGGAAACCGCCCTAAAATATCTTGCCCGCCATTTCGTCTACACTAATGGATGGACGACACGCTGAGCGCGGATTTCATGACCGAAGAGCAGAACCGCCGCATCACGGAGACTTTCGAGGGGCAACAAGCCCGCTTGCGGAACTTCATTCGCAAGCGCGTTCTGGACGAGAGCGACGTAGAAGACATTCTACAAGAGGTCTTCTATGAACTCGTGCAAGCCTACCGCCTCATGAAACCCGTGGAGCGCGTGGGCGCATGGCTCTTTCGGGTGGCACGGAACCGCATCATCGATCGATTTCGCGGGCGGCGGCCGGAAGCGGCACGGGGCGGTTCTCCCGGCGGAGTAGAAGAGGCCGAGCGGTTCCCGTGGGAAGACTTGCTGCCTTCGCCCGATGCCGGCCCGGAGGCGGCCTATGCGCGCGAGGTGCTCCTCGAAGAAATCGATGCGGCTTTGGACGAGCTTCCGGAAGAACAACGCGAAGTGTTCGTAGCTCATGAATTTGAGGGACGGAGCTTCCGCGAACTGGCCGCGGCGACCGGGCTGAGTGTGAACACCTTGCTCTCCCGAAAGCACTACGCGGTGCTTTACCTGCGGCGGCGCTTGTCGGCCATTTATGACGAATTCAAGAAACTGTGAGGTTACAAACCATGAAAGTGCATGGCTTTATGCGAGGATTGCAATTCCTGTTGATGGGCGCCCTAGCGGCAGTGCTCTTCGGTTTGGTGGTCATGTGGCTGTGGAACTGGCTGATGCCTGCCGTCTTCGGCCTGCATGTGATCAGCTACTGGCAAGCTTTGGGACTGCTGATACTGAGCAAGATCCTTTTCAGTGGTTTCCATGGCCGGCCCGGCTTCTGGGGCGACCGGCGGATGCGCCTGATTCGACGCTGGGAGGACATGACCCCCGAAGAGCGTGAGAAATTCCGCGCCGGTTTGCGAGGTGGCTGCGGTCCCGCGGCCCCCTCATCACCTGCGCCCGAGGCTTGAGTCTCGAATGGGAACCGGCGAAGGAGGAACTCATGCTGCTACAGGTTTACCCCTGGTGGCTCGGCTTTCTGCTTGTCAGCCCCTTGCGGCGGCTTTGGCAGGATCCAGAGAAAGTGCTGGCCCCGTACGTGCGAGAAGGCATGACCGTGCTCGAACCTGGGCCAGGCATGGGCTTCTTTACGCTCGAACTCGCTCGCTTGGCCGGGCCCCGAGGCCGCGTGGTGGCAGTGGATATTCAGCCTCGTATGCTCGCCGGGCTGAAGCGCCGCGCCGCCCGGGCAGGGCTTTCGGAGCGGCTAGATACTCGCTTGGTTTCCCACGACACTTTGGGGCTGGCGGATTTAGGCAGCGCCGTGGACTTTACCCTGGCGTTCGGTGTGGTACATGAGTTGCCCGCCGTCGAGCCGTTTTTCGCGGAAGTTGCGAAGGCCTCGAAGCCGGGCGCAGGGCTGCTCTTTGCAGAACCAGCCGGCCACGTGAAGACCTCCGCTTTCGAGGCAGAGCTTCAGGCAGCAACCCGGGCAGGGTTCGAGTTGGTGGGACACCCCTCGATTTGGCGCAGCCGCGCAGCCTTCCTGAAAAAGGCGTGAGCCCGCAGCAAACACAGCAAGCAAACACAGATGACTTGACAATAACTTTAGGAGGAACTACTTTAACATCTTCCTTTTCGGGGCGACAGAAGTCGCTCGATCGAGTTGGTTCAGCGGCAGATTGCTTTTTGATCATCCATCGTTAATTGTCCATCGAAGAGCTCAGACATCTGGTACATCAAGGAGGCCATCTTGAAGAAACTGTTCATGTCAGTCATTCTTGTGGTTGGGTTGCTCGGTATTGCCTCAACCGCCTACGCGCCGGTTCAGTACGTGAAAGTATGCAATGGTTATGGTGCTGCGTTCCAGAACATTCCCGGCACCGACATCTGTCTTAACAATCAGACTGGCCAGACCAGAGAGAATACGCCTGGCGGAGTTTGGGGTTCGCTTTTGCCGACGAATAATCAAGGGCACTGGGTGGCTGATCCCCAGCAAGACTGCGGGGGAACGCTCGTCTACGTCGGAACTTTCACGCCCAGCGATTTCACGCTCAACAAATCCAAGAAGTACCAGGTCGCACCTTTCGAATTCCAGCTTCAACAGGGCGAGTTCATCTCGAAGGTCATGATGAGCGGCGGCTTCTATGATCCGCTCCAACCGTTGGCGCGCAGTCCGCAGTTGAGCTCGGACCAATTCTGCCTCAGAGTCGCCGACCCCAGTTTTTACACAATTGACCTGGGAGGGGCTCCTTTCTATCCGACTTTTTGCAGTCTCGACCCCCTGGCCTGCGTGAGTAATTCACAGATTCTAGGCACGCACGCGGCGTATTCGTCCACGGCGTTAGGCGCTCCTGTCGTTCATTACAATACAGACAGCAAGGGCAACGTGATTGGCTTGCCGATGACTTGCGGGAGCCAGCTTATCGTAACCACCGGGATGGGAACGTATAATCCCACGGAAATCTCCGATCCATCCCAACCTAGCCCCATCCCCGCGGCCGGCACGCTCTCTGTCTGGGCCTGCGTTGAGTGGCGCTAGCGCGTCTCAGGGTGGCAGTGAACTTTACCCTATTTCGGCGGTGTGCCTTGCTGTGGTGTCGAGCCTAACAGGTCATACACGCGCCGCACGCTGACGGGGGCTTGCAAGGAAGAATTCTCGAGGCGTGAAGTGACGTAGAGCTGTTTGCCGTCGTCACTCAGCCGGAATGATTGCGTCAGTTTGGTGGAGTGGTCCAGTTTTGTTTCGGCCACCAGTGTGTCGCCTTGCCATTCGGTTTTGGTTGAAACCTTTTTCCCATCCGCATCCTTGTCGTCGTGCTTTTTCCCGTCCGGGTAAAAGGTTTGCGCATGGTCTGAGTCGTCGGTGACCACCACTTGGTCAGAGCGTTGGTCGAGCCGCAAGAACTTCGAATCTTGGGCCAACCGATCCCAATCCTCGGCGCTCACGGTGCTTCCGCCGCGGGGGGATTGTCCTCCTCGGCGGCCCATGCCTCCGCGTCCCATCCCGCCTCCACCTCCCGGATAGCCGCCTCCGCCGCCCGGCCAGCCTCCTCCACCTCCCGGCCAGCCGCCTCCGCCCCCAGGATTGCCGCCGCCGGCGCCGCCTCCGGGGTACCCGCCGCCACTGGCGTTAGTTGACCGCTGGGTGCTCTGCGCGTCGCTAATCTTCTGCTGCGCATCGTCGCTTTGGTCTTTGTTGAATTCCCATCGGCCGTTCAGTTTCGGCTGATTATCTCCGGCGCGGGCCACTCCCGCCAATGACGTCGCCAAAACAAATGCTGCCGCCGGTACCACGCTTTTTACCGCAAGGCCAAAGATTTTTCCCATCAGTCCCCAACCTCCTGACATTCGATGTCCCTGTCTCTTCTCCTTCGATTCCGTGCCTGGGCCGCTGGTTGTACGGCGGCGGGAGCGCGGGCGTCTCGCCCGCTCTGGCATGGGAGGGCGGGCGTCCCGCCCGCCGCGGCACAGGCATCCCTTCGCGGTGCTCTCCCGAAAATCAGCCCACCCAGGTCATTCCCGCCAAGGCGGGAATCCAGCTTCTCCCGGACTGATGTGGACCCCCGCTTACGCGGGGGTGACAACATCGATGATTTTCATCTCCTCGAGTGGGCCACAGGCCAATGGGCACTCAGGGCACGCTCTGCCTGCCCCTTCCCAGCGGGGGGAGCGGGACGCTCCCCTTATAGCGGGCGAAACGCCCGAGTTCCCTCGGATCTCCCCCCACGGCGGGCGAGACGCCCGCGCTACAAGCCTCTGCCATGCGGCGTGCGGGGGGGCGGCTTGACCACCGCCATGGGCAAGCGCGTGAAGGCCACGCGCGCTGCCGCCGGATCGAGCACGTTCACCTGCACGGTGTAGGGCCCCACCGGAAATTTCTCCAGTGGAATCTGCGCGAAGTAGGTGGCCCTTGGCGCGGAGCCCTTTTCGGACTTGCCATTGAAGGGCCCGGCTTCCGCAAACTTCCTGCCGTGGCGGAGGAAGACGAGCGCCACGGAAGGCGTCGGAGCGAGCGCGGATTCGGCGCTCTGCGCAGTCGCGGGAGCCGGCGGCTTGCCGGCATACGATTCCAAGTAAACGGAGAGGGTTTGGTTGGTGCGAAACACCCGGGTCACACTCGGCAGCACGGTGCGATTCCCCACCTGAAGGGGCGCGTTCTTGTCCCGATCGAATCGCGCGCGTGGGAGCTGATCGGCGGGCCTCACTTCGTTCGAGAGCACCACCGAGCTCAGGCCCAGGCCTTGGTCGGGAATGTCGGGCACGACGAGCGAGGTTTCGAACGTTCCTATCTTGCCCCCTTGATTCTCGCGGACCACGACTTTCAGATTATATTTTCCCGGCAACAGAGTGATTTCACCTTCGTAGAGAAGATTGCCGCTGGTGATTTCGTCAAAAGTCTCGTCGGTCATCTTCACCGGCAGCGTATCACGCAATCCCCCGGCGATATGGTTCTGCGCGTCGGTGACCCTCCAGGCAAAGTCGAATTCGGTCTCGTGCTTGCCCGACTTCTTGAGGAAGGAAATCTGCGAGCCGGGAATTTTGGCGGCCAGGACGACGGTGTATTTCTTATCGGGCCGGCGGAAGTAGGCCGTATCAACCGCAAAGGGAAGATCCACGAAGGGCACGTCCAGATCCATCACCTGCTGGAGCTGGACTTCTTTGTCCTCACGCGTAAATTGCCGGAAATTCTTGGGAGCAAAGTAGCCGGGCCGCGCCTGGACCTTCAGGCCCGGGCGCGACACTTCCACGCGAATGTGCCGGAAGCGGCCATCCGAGCGGGTGTTGAGGGGCGAATATCCGATCAGGTAGTAGCTGGAATTCTCTTTTTGGACCTCCTGGAAGGCGGGAGTGAAATCGTTCAGATCGTAGAAGAACCTTCCACCCGTGTCGGTGGAGAGCGAGGCCAGGGTTTCGCGGCTGCCCTGCAAAGAGGAAACCTGCGACGCCACCGCCGAGCCCGAATAGATGCCGGTGCCGGCGGGGCTGGACGACGAGGCGTCGCCTCCGGGGGGCAAGGCCAGCAGGCCGCGCGCGTCCATGGTGTAAAGCGAAACATCGGCCTGATTCGCCGCGTCGATGGTGGCCCGCAACTGCGCCTGGTTTTCCTGGCCGGTGCGCGAGATTCCGCTGGAGAAGTGGATCACGTTCTTGCGGCCCGGCACCTGGCGAAGCATGGTTGCCAGGGATTCGATGGCGGCCAGCTTCTGGTCCGTATTGAAAATGTTGAATTCGGTTTCATCCGGGGTAAAAGCGTCGGAAACATCCTGAGTGACGATTTCCATGCCATTGGCGTCCGTCCCGCCGGCTTCGCCGATCGCTCCCGCCGTCGCCAGGTTGGAGGACTCCTCGCCCACCAGGATGGCGCGCAGAACCTTGGCGAGGGAGTCACGATTGTTGGTGAAATCCTGCACGACTCGCAGATTGGAGGAGTAGGTAACCACCGCAATCAAGTCCGCGGGGGTCAAGCGGTGGGCAATGAAATCGTTCGAGGCCTTCAGGGCGCGCATCAACTCGTCAGGCTGCATCGAGCTCAAGTCAAAGAACAAGACCAGGAGGCGATGGTCCTGAAGCACCTGGTCAGCATTGACCTCCGGCGGGAGCTTGGCGAGATCAATCACCTGCGCGCGTTCTTCCCCCCCGGTGACCTGCGCCAACTTCTCCACGTCTTCCAGGCTGAAGCCGTTGATGGTCTGCTGAACGCCGTCTTCAAAGACGCGGAAATCCGATTGCTTCAGATCCGTCACCAACTTCCCGGATTTGTCATACACATGCACGTCGACCAGCACCTCATTGGTCTGCGTGCGCAGGATGAAAGCTTGTCGCGGGCTTCTGGAGGCTGCTGGAGTGGAAGGCTTGACCTGGGGAAAAAGGGGCACACCACCAAGACACAAAGACACCAAGAAAAAGTCAGAGAGTAAGAACCCACACGCTGACCTCTCTCTGTCTTTTCTTTGTGTCTTTGTGTCTTGGTGGTTCATGTTTTAGAAGTTAAACCGCAGCGCCACATTCAAAGACCGCATGGCCGCCACGCTCGTCACCCAGCCGAAATTCTGCGCGTTCGTCGTGGTCGCCACCCCGCTGTAATTCGGGTGGTTGAAAATGTTGTTGGCGTTGATGCTGAACCGGCCGCGTATGCGTTTCTCGCGCGAGAAAGTAATGAAGCGCCCCAGCGACATGTTAAAGCTCACCAAACCCGGCCCGGTAATGGTGTTGCGTCCCGCCGTGCCGAGTTCGCCCGAGGCGGGAAGCGAAAACGCCGAGGTATTGAAGAACTCCAGGGTTGTCCTATCCGAGCGCGGCAGGCTGGTGGGAAGGCCCGTGGCATTGGGGCGCTCGGAGGCAAACACGCCCGAACCGTTGTTATTGGACTGGTTGCCGGCCACCTGCGCGGTCAGAGGTATGCCCGTTTGCAGGGTGGTCACGCCGCTGATCTGCCAGTTGCCGATGATTCGCGCCGAGGGGCCGCCGCGATTGAGGAAACGCCGTTGCTCGCCGAAGGGCAGCTCGTAGGTGTGATTGATAACCAGTTTTTGGCCCACATTGAAGTTGGAAAGGGCGCGTTCCGCCTCGAGGTCGAAGCTGTTCTGCGGCACGTTGCGGCCATTGCCCCCCACGCCGGCCGCATCATCAATCGACTTTGACCAGGTGTAATAGCCGCTCATGGAAAAGCCGCCGTGGAACTGCCGCCGCAAAACGACCTGGAGGCCATTGTAAATCGAGGCCGCGCCCGAGGTCTCGTAAAGAAACTGTTGGACGCCCGGGATGGAGGTTTGCTGTGAACCGGAAGCGCTGGGATTCAGGCTGTCGGGCGAAAGCAGCAGATCGAGCTTCGTTCCCTTGGTGCCGATGTAACCCACGGAAAGTATGACATTGCGGACGATCTCGTCCTCGAGGCTGAAGTTCCAAGTCTGCGCGTAAGGCCGCCGGAAATTACTGTCGGCCGCATAGGTGTTATGAATCGTGTTGGCAGATTGGGTCGGGAACCCATCTTCGAGGGTCAGCACCTGCTGCGGATTGGCGGTCAATGTGGAAGCCTGCGCGAAGGGAGGCTGGTCCACCATGTTGGCTACCATCCGCGAGTAGATGCTGCCGTCGTAAAAAATCCCATAGCCACCGCGCATCACCAAGTGGTGCTGAATCCACGGGCGGTAAGCAATCCCCAGGCGAGGCGAAAAGTTATGCCAGTCGCTGCGAATGAGCGAGGGAGGCAGAGAACCCGGGTTGAGGCCGGTAACCACCTCGGGTGAGGTGAAGCCGGGCGCAAATGATAAGTCCGAAAGATGGCCGAACTTCTCCGTGAAGGGGAGATAGTATTCGTACCGAACGCCGCCGTTGACCGTCCAGTGTTGGCCTACGCGCCAGTCGTCCTGAATGAAAGCCGTGCTGACCCAGGTTCGCAGGTAATTGCTCGCGACGCCGTAACGATCGGAAGTGGTCTGGGGAAGGCCCAGGAGGAAGTCGGCGAAGTCAAATCCTGTCCCGGGCGCCGGATAGCCATTGTTGAAGTTGCTGGTGCTGTATCCGGTAAAGCTGAACGTCCCGTTGGCGTTGGGGTCCGTTTCGGTATTCTGTTGCACGCGGCGCAATTCCCCTCCCAAGCGAATGTTGTGTTTTCCGTGGTTCCAGATCAGCGCATCATTAGCGCGGATGGTTTGGGGGCGGGTGAGCGATGGGAGAGGATCCTTCAAACCCCCAAAGTTGGTAAAGCCGATCGTGGGGATTGCCCAATCGAAGGGATTGGTGGAAACGCCGGTTATCCCTAATTGCGCGGCAATGTCCTCCTGAAAAGCAAAGGCGTTCAGCAAGGAGGTGCGCAAGCGATTGAAATTCAGAGACAAGGTATTGACGAGGTGGGGATTAAAAGTATGGGATTCGCTCGCGCTCAGATTCTGGCCACGGCTCGAGGTGTGCGAGGTTATGTCGGGGAAGGTGTTAACCGACTGGCTGCTCGACCGGTTGAAGTAGTACATGACATTCAGGCTGTCCTTGGAGTCGATCTGCTGGCCAATGCGGCCCATCACGCGGTCATTCGAGGAGGGCAAGGGCATCTGCAAATGATAGTTCTGTACCTGCCCCGGAAGGTTAGGCCTGGGGATGAATTGCAGCAAACCCAGAGCAGCGGAATCCAGGCACTGGGGAGGAATGATGTTTCCGGGGAAAGGCGTGGGCACATTCTTACACGGCTTCGACTGGGGGTTGTAAATAACCGGGACCGTCCCTGCGTACTGCCCGGAAGCAATGAGCGCGTCTGAAAAGTCGCCACCGCGCTCCGCCAGGGTGGGTACGGTAGAAAAGGAATCAAGCCCTGTCCTTCCGCGCTGCAAGTTGTAGCTTGCGAACCAACTCGTCTTGTTGCTGCCATTATAGATCTTGGGAATCACGAGCGGGCCGCCTAAAGAGAACCCGAAGGTCTCCTGGTAAGAAGGAATGCGGGGCGACTCGACCACGTTCAGAGGGTAGGGATGAGCATCGAAGCCGGAGTTCGTATACTGCTCTGTAAAGTTGCCCCGGATTCGATTCACCTGGGCGCGATTGCGACCCCAGCCGCGGGCTCCCCCGCCACCCCCACCGCCGCCCCCACCGCCACCTCCGCCGAAGCCGCCACCGCCTCCACCAGCCCCGCCGCCGGACCCGCCGCCGAAGGGACTACCAGAGCCTCCCCCAAACTGGCCGCCGGGCCCTCCACCGAAACCCGTTCCTCCGCCGCGCATTCCCCTCCGGCCGCCACCTTCCCCAGGAGTAGCCACGTCACCCACCCCCCCAGCCAAGAGGAAAGAGTTGGCCGCGCTCGAGGAGGTGTCGGGACTCTCGGGCATGGACTCGCCGGCCGCAGCGTTTTCCGTGCCCCCATTTTCCGCGCCAGCATATTCCGCGATTTGGATCACTCCTTCTTCTCCTTGGGCGCCCTCGCCCAAGGAATTCCCCGAGCCGGAAGATTGTTGCATACGATTTTGAGCTCTCGCCGGCAGTTCCGCCAAGTTGCTATTGCGGCGCTGTAGTGGCCGGTTTACCTCGCCATGCCCCTGAGATGGGGTAGCCACCTCCGGCGTGGCAAGAACCATCGCCAAATTGATTTTGAGCGCCTTATCGGGAGTCACGGGAATCGGTTCACGGACGTCGGGGCGAAATCCCACCAAAGACAAACTTATACGGTAATTTCCAGGCTGGATTCCGGTGAAGGCAAAATTCCCATCCTCGTCCGTCAAAGTTTCTTTGCGCTCGCCAGTTTGCGGATTGATGAGCTGGACGGTGGCGGCTGGCACGGAAACTCCACCGGGGCCGCGCACATGGCCGGTGATTGACCCCGTGGCAGCGGGGGCTTGGCCGGAAAGCAAAGATGGCAGCATAAAAGCCAATGCCGACAGAGCGGCGGAGAGAGGAATGCGTTTTGTAAAGAATGTAGACATTCCCGGCGAATTACCCTGGTGGTAGCTTGAGCTTACAAAGATTCAGGACGATTATCAACCTTGTAGGGTTACAGAGCGACCCTGTTTGGATTTGCCGCGTCAAACCGCTATCTCACACACAAAAAGACAATGACGTTGGGTAAGGCGCAAAGAAAGGACCGCCAAAACCACTTTACTTTCTTCTGGAAGGGAGGTAGTTTTTCCCCCGCACGCTTCAGCTTTTCGCTTTGCGGGCGGTTTGGGAACAGCCCGATGGGAAGAGAGGATTCACATGAAACGACGGACATTCATTCAGAGCTTCGCGGCGGGAGCGGTAACCCTGATCGGCTTCAAGCCGCGGATCAGTCTGGGCGCGGAGGCGGCCGGGACGCTGGAAACGGCATTCCTCCAACCGCCCCCTGGCGCCCATGCCAAAACCTGGTGGCATTGGATGAACGGCAACATCACCTCCGAGGGCATCACCCTCGACCTCGAGGCCATGAAGCGCGTCGGCATTCGCGGCTTCCAGATCTTCCAGGTAGGCACAGGCATTCCCAAAGGCCCGGTGGATTACAGCAGCTCCGAACACACGCGACTGCTCCAGCATGCGGCCAAGGAGGCGGAGCGACTGGGGATGGAGTTCGACATCATGAACTGCCCCGGATGGTCATCCAGCGGCGGTCCGTGGACTCCACCCGAATTCTCGATGAAGCAATTTACCTGGAGCGAAACGCTGGTGCGAGGAGGGCAACGGGTGGTTGCCGAACTGAAGCAACCGCTAACCAAGCTGGGTTACTATCGCGATGCATTTGTGCTGGCGTTCCCGGCGCTGGAAGGTGAAAGCCAGGCCTGGGAACAAACTCTCCATAGAGCCCGCACCAACACCGGCGCGGTTGACCGGGGAGTATTGATCTACGCTGACCCGCGGATTGGCGTAGACCTTCGCCCCTCCAATCCGAGCCAGCCGGCGTTCCTCGAGCTGGAATTCTCTGAGCCTTTTCTGGCGCGCTCGCTGGCGGTCTACGGCGTTCCTTTGCTTGACGCGCCGCCCCCTTCCCTCGAGCACCGGCAAACGCCCATTTGGTTGGAAGTTTCTGATGATGGATCCGAGTTCCGCAAGGTTTGCGACCTGGACTGGGGCGATAGCGGGCCGGAATCGGTGGAGTTTCCCGCTACGGCGAGTTTTCCGGCAGTGCAGGCGAAGTTCTACCGCATCCTAACCTGGCACGCGGGGCGCGTCACCGACTTGCGAATGAGCGGCGCGGCGCGAATCCCCCATTGGACCCGCAAGGCCAATTTCACGCGCACGCCCGGGTTCGGGGCGGATGCCATCGAGGTTCCCCGGGGTTCGATCATCGATCCTTCCAAAGTCGTTGACATTACCCGCTACATGGACACCGAGAGCCGATTGACCTGGGACGCGCCGGAAGGAACATGGATGGTTCTGCGCATCGGACAAACCACCACGGGCGTCCAGAACCATCCCGCTCCGGACGGCGGATGGGGACTGGAATGCGACAAGTACAGCCGCGAGGCCTACGACTTTCATTTCGACCATTTCTTTGGGGAATTGCTCGAGGCGCTGGGTCCCCTGGCGGCGCAGGGATTGGCCGGTGGACTCATTGACAGCTACGAAACGGGGATGCAGAACTGGACGCGTGAATTCCCCCAGGAGTTCGCCAAGCGCCGCGGCTACGAGCTGCTCGAGTATCTGCCCGCCATGACCGGCCGCGTGGTGCAAAGTAGGGAGGTTTCCGAGCGCTTCCTGTGGGACATTCGCCGCACCTGCGCCGACCTCATGGGGGACTATTACTATGGCCGCTTCGCGGAGCGCTGCCGCGAGAACAAGTTGAAAGCCTACGCCGAACCTTACAGCGGCGGGCCTTTCGATGAACTCCAAAGCGGCTCGCATCTCGACGTGCCGATGGGCGAGTTTTGGGTAGGCCAGGGAAACAACAATTACAGCGTGAAGCTTGCCGGCTCGATCGGGCACGTGTTTGGTAAACCCGTGGTCGGTTGCGAATCCTTCACCGGCGACTGGGTCTTCGCCATGTGGCAGAATTACCCCTACCAGATGAAAGGGCAGGGGGATTTGATGTACACGCAGGGGCTCAATCAGTTTATCTTCCATCGCAACGCCATGCAGCCCCACCCCACCGCCCTCCCCGGCATGACGATGGGCCCCTGGGGGTGGGAATGCGATCGGACCAATACTCTTCATGATGGGCTGGCGGGCTGGCTCGAGTACGCGGCCCGCAGCCAAAACATGCTGCGCCAGGGGACGCTGGTCGCTGACCTGATTTACTCCGTTGGCGTGGAAGTTCCCGTGGATACGCCGGTCTATCCGGAACAGTTGAAGCCTACGCCCCCGGAAGGCTTTTACTACGATGTCGCCAACGAGGAAGCTATCCTCACCCGCATGAAAGGCCAGAACGGGGCGATCGTAATGCCGGATGGCTTGAGCTATCGCGTGCTGATACTTCCCGAGGACAGACGGCTCAATCTGGAGGTGCTGCGCAAAGTGCGCGACATGGTCAAGGAAGGCGTAGCGCTGGTGGGCCCCAAGCCGGAAGCGAATCCCGGGCTTAGTCAGTACCCCGCGAGCGATGCGGAATTGCGCCAGATCGCCGATGAGGTTTGGGGGGATCTCAACGGCACGACCGTCACCGAACGGAGCTACGGCAAGGGGCGAGTGTTCTGGGGACTGCCCCTGGCGACGGTTCTCGACAGGCTGAGCATCAAACCCGATTGCGCCATTACCTCGCGCTCGGGCGATGCGCCCATTAACTTCATCCATCGCCGCGCCGATGACGCCGACATTTACTTTGTGGCCAATCGCCGCCGGCGCGCGGAAGACGTGGTCTGCACCTTCAGGGTCAAGGACAAGCAACCGGAACTCTGGAACCCCGAGACCGGCGAGATCAGGCCTCTCAACCTCTACGACAAGTCTGAGGTGGGAATTCGCGTGCCGCTGCAGCTCGACCCGGCGCAATCCGTGTTTGTGGTGTTTCGGTCTCCCGCCACGGCGCGGCATTTCCGCTCCATCGCCAAGGACGGCAAGCCGATCGCGGGAACCGATCCCTTCCCGGCGTTTCAAGCCGGGCGTCAACGCGACCTCACCAACGATTTCACCATCAGTGTTTGGATTAAGCCCGACCTGGATACTTACCTGCCGGCAAAAGGCCGTGTGAGCCCCGATGTGCCCGACCAGATTTGGGATACTACATTGCATCCCCGCAGCCTGGTGATCTCCGCCCCCGCCGGTGAGACGGTGTACGGCTCTGGGCATGTCTCCTGCGGGCTGCTGGCAGGGCGTAATGGCGTGGCGGTTCTCGAGCGCGCTCACGCGTATTGGCACACTCTGATTTCGACGCCGATGCCGATTTCGGGCTGGGTGCATGTGGCCCTGGTCTATAAGGCGGGCGCTCCGTCAGTGTATGTTGATGGCAAGCTGGCCGGCCGGGCAGAGGCCTCCGGCGCGGTTGTTCATCCCGGCGTGAGCGATGCCCGCGAGCGCGACGGAGCAGAATACTTTGACGGTGATATGAGCGATCCGGAACTCTTCAAAGAAGCGCTGAGCGAGGAGCGCATCCAGACACTGGCGGCGGCTCCCAGCCCCGGCCCCCTCGAGCCTCCGGAGGTTGAATGGGCCGGCGGCACAAGCTCCGGGCTGCTCTTCTGGCAAGATGGCAGCTACACCTTGCAGAGCGCCGCGGGCAAATCCCATCTGAAGATCTCGGGAATTGGCAAGCCCGTGGAGATCTCCGGACCGTGGCAGGTCGGCTTCCCACCTAATCTCGGCGCGCCGCCGGAGGTGACGCTGCCGGAATTGATTTCCCTCCACCGGCACTCCGACCCGGGGGTGAAGTACTTCTCCGGGACGGCGACTTATAGCAAGCAGGTCACCCTTTCGCCCGGCGCAGTGTCGGGAGACCGGCGGTTATACCTGGACTTGGGCTGGGTGCACGTGCTGGCGCAGGTTCGCCTGAATGGCAAGGATCTCGGCTTGTTGTGGAAACCACCTTACCGGGTGGACCTCACCCCTGCTGCCCGGCACGGCGAGAACAAGCTGGAAGTCCTTGTCACCAACCAGTGGGTCAATCGCTTGATCGGCGATGAACAGTTGCCGCCCGAGAATGAGTACGCGCTCGACGGCGCCATCAGAGTCATCCCGGAGTGGTATCTCCAAGGCAAACCCAAGCCCCCTGGGGGGCGCGTCACTTTCGCCACTTGGCGGCATTTTAATAAGGACTCGCCGCTCTTGGTGTCCGGGCTGGTAGGGCCGGTCCGCCTGTGCACGGCGATTCGCCGGCGTGTCAGCTCGTAGTCGCTGTCCGTTGCAACCCGTTCGAGGTGTTGCAGTGCATATGCATTGCATATACAATGGAGGGTTCGATGTTCGACTGGGACCGAAACAACCTCCGCAAAATCCGGGCACACAGAATCACGCGGGAGGAGGCAGAACAGGCGTTGTCGAACGATCCGATTCCGATTTATGAGCAAGACTTTGAGGACGAGCGCCGCTTCGTGTACTACGGGGAAACCAACGTCGGCCGCCCACTCGCGGTCATCGTGGCGGAGCGAGGTGAAAGGATTCGGGTGGTGACGGCCTATGACCTCGACGCCGGACAGAAGCGCGACTATTTCAAGAGGCGCGCGGAGGGCGAGTGAATCCATGAACAAGAACACGATACATATCCCGAGGTTCAAAAACGAGAGCGAGGAGGCGGATTGGTGGGCCGGCCCGGCAGGACGTGCTTACGTCAAGCAGCGATCCGTTGAAGCCTCCTCGAAGGGGGTCAAAACGCGCGGATCGGGGCTGGTTGCCAAGTTGAATGAGAAGCGTAGCGTGCAAATCGCTATTCGGCTGCCTGCAACCGATCTGGCGCGGGCTCGGAAGGTCGCAGACCGCAAGGGGGTCGGCTACCAGACGCTGATGAAAATGCTCGTGCACGAAGGTCTGGCGCGCGAAGCCCGTCGCTGGTGAAAGCTGCGGCCTATAAGATCCGATATGCTACACTCATCAATGGTGATTGACGCTGATGAATGGTCAGGACGCTGGGAAAGGCACTCAAACCATGGTCCATCGATTACCCATAACTAAGGCCCGCATCAACCTCGGTGCGGTGGCTAAGCGCGCCTATCTCGCAGGTGAATACTTCATCTTGGAGAAGGATGGCATCCCGATCGCCGGCATTATGGGTGCGGATGAGATGGAAGATTATCTTGAACTCCAAGACCCGAAAGTGCGTGAGCACATTCGGAGCAGTCATGAGGAGTTCCTGGCCGGCAAGCACAGGTCCGCCGAGGATCTGCTGGGTGAATTGATGAGGGAGAGTAGAAGACGTCGCTCCCGGCGCGGCCAAAAGGTGTGACGATCCCCGCTTTTTCCGTGCGGGTAACAGCTCACGGTGAGCGTGTGGCAAGACGGTTGAACGAGCAGTTGCTGCGGCCTTCGTCGTGAAGAAACCTACAAATGAACTACGCCTTAGGAGGGAGGTCTGCTTCAAGCCATGCTTGATCCCGTCGCCCGTGCCATCGCCAACGCTCCCATTGAGGACGAGCCGGTAACCGAAGAAGAGCGCCAAGCAGTGGCCCGTTCGGAAGCCTGGTTTGAAGAACGAGGGGGCAAAGGCATCCCCATGCAAGAAGTCCGGCATGGCGCGACGGTCAATTGGCTACAGCCCGGGAACCAGGGGGCACCATTGAAGGACCGGCCGAACCAAGGGGAGACCAGTGTACGTTCCCACCCTGATGCTCACACATCCCTGTGCTGGCTGAGGCGTGCTCCCAGTCGAGATTCTGGGAAGTTCACTGTAAGGATTAACGGAAGTATGCACTTTACACAACGGACCGATTCAGACGATATAGACCACGTCCTACTCGGACAAACAACTCCGTTGTGTGCCCGTTTCCGACAGCATGCTTCCCGAGGAATGTGTGATACGTTCGTTCCGCCCACCCCGGACATGCTCGTTTTACCATTGCAGCGTTGAAGGGCTGGGGGAGCTTGCCGGAGCGAACTGCGGCGTAAATCTCGGAACCGAACTCTTTCATCGTAAATTCCTCTTCTTTGACCATCCCTCCTCTCGGTGACTAACTCTCACATTTCGATATTGCCCGAGCGAACAATTCTCACGTCGCAGACTTCCGTAGCTGGGTCGCCAATGGGTGTGCTCGCTTACGCTCTAGTCCTTTTGCCCCAGAGCGAGGATAGCGTCTCTCAGCCTCGCCGCAACGCGTTCAGTGCGGTCATGGTCGGCAACCCGCAGGCTTTCGTTTTCAATCAAGTGTTCGTAAGCTTCCTCTGCACATTCTTCGATAGCTCGTTGACGGAGGTCCTCTCCTGCCGTTTCCCGCTTCGGGTGGACAGCCTCATCACTTTCCTCTTCTACCTTGAGCCAGGGCGCATTGAGCAAGTCCTCCTTCAAGGCAACAACTGTCAGCCAACCGATAGCGCCACAGATGTAACCTGCAATCGTGGCCGCAAGCACCACGAGGACATACTCGCCCAACCCTGCCGAGCTGTGCCCCCAGTCATGAATGACGCTCGTCACACCATTAAGCAGCAATACAATGGCATAACCGAGGAGAAATACTGGCAGGCTCTTTCCGTATTTACCTGTGCTCCTATACCTCAACCACCAGACCAGCAGGGCAATCAGGACTGGAGCCACCAGCACCAGTACGCCGAGTGTCATGGGTTCTAATCCCTCCTGCCAAAAACTTGTGGGACCTATGTCATGGAACCATATTGATTCGTGTCAGTGGGTCAGTTCCCTCCCCACCAGGAATTCTTCAACTTCACGGACAAGCTGAAGGTCCTCTTCACGTTGTTTCTCGGCGGTCCACTCTTGCGCCCGCATAATTGCGGTACCGCACACTGGAAGTGGCTTTCTCCCTCGAAGCCGGGCTATTTCCTCCTGGCCTAGCTCCTGTTCGAGTGCAGCGAGTTCTTCTTTGATGGCGGATTCTTCATCCTGAAATCGCTTGGCCTGACCAGCGAGGAAAGGCGTCTCCTGAGACTTGCAACTTTCTATGGGGCGTCCGAGCGATTCCAGCCTCGTGCTCAACTGTGCCCAGCGTCCTCCGGCCACTTTTCGGCGATGGCTCTTGCGGAGTTCGATCAGTAGCGTCCTATCCATGGCAGTCTCCAAGCGTGTCAGGGCGTCTCTGAGAAATGCCCGCATCTCTCTGGAACCATCGTAGTGCCAATTGCGGTCCTCGTTCCGTTCAAGGTCCTCTAGCGCCCACACCAGGTTGTACCAGTACCAGGTGAAGTTCGCCTCGCCTGTTCCCGAACCTTTCATTTTGTTCGTATCTCCAAGTAGTTAATTGCTGCGCCTGTTGATTTCCCCGCGCTCATTGTCATCATTCGCTCCAGGGCGACAAAACGAGGTTCGTTACCGCCTCTGCGAAGATGATGTTCGCCATTGTCCGGCCCAGACCAGCGCCTCAAAGCGGGAGTAAGCGCCATGCTACACCCGTTTGGGAGCCCGAAAACCGCAAAATTCCGGCGTGACGCCCCGCATCAACGCTAGGCGGCGGGTGTCAGTGACAGGGTGTCTGACCCGGAGGTAGCCACGGTCAATTCGCCTTTGGAATCGACGGTTGGTTCGTCATCAAAGGAAAGGCCCACAGCCGCAAGAGCGGTGACGAGGGCAACCCGCTATTGGACTTCGACCACTTGACCTTCATTGTCCACAAAGAGGCAGGATATTCCAGTCCTTCGCTTGGCGAAACTTGGAATTCGGTCCCAGAGCGCTCGGTAACGCGGTATGTCAGGAAAGGCAAGACTGTACTTCGCATCATCGCGTTCCATTCTTTGAAAAAGTTCGCCGAGCGCAGTTAGAAAGTAATTTCCCTGTTGTTGTTCACTTCCTTTTCCCCAGCCTTTTGCCTCGATGACCCAGCGCTCGCCCGCCTTCGTTGCCTCGACATCAATTCCTTTGGTTTGGCCTCGCTTTACCGTTACCTGCCAATGTTGCGACTCCAGGTGCCTCTGCAATAGGTCCTTGACTTTGTCCTCCTCCAACGGGTTCGGGTTTCGCTTTAGCAGCCTTTCTACAGCCTTACTCTGTTCATCCTCCAAAGGACCCTCCTCCCGGCGGCAACGTCTACTTGTTGGGCTCAGTTCGCGGGTGGCGCGTACGTGCCGACGGTTTTTGTCGGCATGTATGCGAACCAGGAATTACACTATCTTCCGAAAACCGGCGCATGCGTAATGGGTTCGTAGGCGGTGCGATTGCTTTCTGGGTTCATGAGGCTCGGCTAAGCACGTAGTTGTACGCCTGGCGCGTTCCTCTGCGGGTTTCTGGTGGTTGCCAAACGAACAACCGCAGGGTTTCAAATGCACAAACTCGACGCGCCCGCCGGTGTGGCCTACCACACTTCGACGCTGATTCCTTCGACGGCGCTGAAGTGCGCGTCTCGGGTTACCAGGGTCAGCTCATACTGTCGAGCGTGGGCGGCAATCCAAATGTCGTTCTCCGGTATCGGGCGCCCTTTTGCTCTCAGCCGGGTTTTAATCTCCCCGTAGTGGCGTGCCGTTGAGACGTCGCAGCCGAGCACCACGAATTTGGCGGCAAGCTCTTCAACCTTGGCCAGATTGGATGCCACGCGGGCCGACTTTCGCGCGCCGTAGAAAAGCTCACCAAGCACGATACTCGACAGAAACATCAGACCGCTCTGGTTGAGGGAGGCGCGGACCGCATCCTCGCCGGCAAGGAGGGCCACCGCAATATTGGTGTCAAGGAGGAAGCTACCAGGCATTGGCGTCCACTCTTTCGCAGCCCTCCTCAATCGCGTCGGCCATCTCGCGACCGTCTTCGGCGCTTATAACGCCCGCGAACGCCAGCAGGTCTTTGGCGGGGACTCCTTGCGGTCGCTGGCTCGCGAGCGACCTGACGATCTCGAGCACGAGCTGTTGCTGCGGCGCAGGCAATTCGTGCATCCGTTCGACAATTTCTTTGGTTATTGAGGCGTCCATAGAGTCTTCCTCCGCCTGACCACCTGGTTCTAAGCTCCCCGGGTTCGTCAGGAGCACCTGTCGCGGTAACTCATGGCTGTCCCCCGGCTTCCGAACTTCACTTGCGCATCCGCTGCGAAAGAACCAATCTTGCGATTATACAAGCATACCATGCGGTAGGGAAAACCGGCACTACTCAATGGCGTTCATGAGCGTGTATACTGATGAAGGTATGCACATGGATCGAGAACGCGCCCATCACTTGCTCGACCGACTCGCGCCTGCCCAACTTGCCGCTGTGGTCCGCGTGATGGAGACCATGGTTCCGCCCGAGGAGGATCGCGATACCTTGAGGAATGCCGAAAGTAAGGCCATCGCCGAGGCGGACGAATGGCTCAAGCACCACCTGCCCATCCCGCATGAAGAGGTTCTGGCAGATTTCGGCTTGACCCAGAACGATTGGGAAAAGATGGGCGAGGAACCCGCACCGGAAGCACTCCCGCGCCGCAATGGCTAAGCGCATTGTTTGGACCGAGCAGGCCAGGGCCGACCTACGCCAGATTGACCAGCCCATCGCCTTGCAGATAACAAAACGGAGGGACTATGAGATGTCTTCGAGTTCTGCCGATTGCTTTCATGATCGCTGTCAGCGCGGTGGCGCAGTCGGACCCCTGGGCGCCTCTGCGCGTGTTCGAAGGGAAGTGGGAGGGCCCCACCTCAGGCAAGCCTGGAAAGGGGTCAACCACCCGCGACTATCGGTTCGAGCTGAACGGGAAGTTTCTGTTTCAGCGTGACAAGTCCGTGTACCAACCCGCAGATCCGGCAGCAAAGCCACTGGTTCACGAGGATTTCGGCATCTTCAGCTACGACACCACCCTGAAGAAAATCGTATGGAGACAGTTTCACAGTGAGGGGATGGTCAACGAATACGCCCTGGAGATGGTGAGCGCGGATGGCAAATCGCTCGAATTCGTGACGACACGGATCGAGAACCTCCCGGGATTTCGAGCGAAGAAGCAATATCGCATCCTTTCGGGCGCTGAGGAGATCGAGGAAACGTTCTTGCTGGCGCAGCCTGGCAAGGATTTCGAAATCTACACGGTTGCGCATCTGAAGCGGGTAAAGTGATGGACACGGATAAGGAGAGGCGCAAGCGGCTGGCGTCCCTTCCGTTTTCCGAAAAGCTCAAGATTCTGGAAAAGCTGCGCGACCGCAATCGAGCGATTGCCGCCAGCGGGCTGAGGAAAATGAAGGCCGGTCAGCGGGCTAGCGCAGAGCGCAGTTCTGCTCTCCCGGCTGGAACGGCGTCCCAATGTACTTCTGGAGAGCGTCGCGAATTACATTGAGGCGCTGGGTGGAAGCCTTGAACTGTACGCCGTGCTCCCCAACAGAACAGTCAAACTCACACACTTGCTATCCACCCCTGAAGCCAAGAAGGCAGGACCAGCCAGCCGGCGAAAACACCGTGAAGCGGAGGCGGTGGTGCGTTGAATTTGATTCAGCGGGCGCACGTCATGAGTGTTGCCAAAACTCACGGCCCCCAGTTGTTGACCAACTCATGCGCGTTCACCGTACCAAGTCCCGTGGCGAAGTCCCAGGCACTGGTTGTGCCGTATGCTGGCGCATACCAGAAGTCGGAGAGGGAGAGCACGCCATTAAGGCCAAAACCATCGAAGCAATTGAGGAAGCCCCTGCAATTCACGTCCATATCGCCCAGGGTCACGTCATGGAAAACGCAGGAGGCGGAGACGGACTTGCCCAGAGATGAGTTGCAAGCGCTGTTGCCACTGGCGCCATACTCGCTGGCCGCGAGACTGTAATAGTGGGTGTTGGGATTACCCTGAGGGGCGCCTTGGCTCTGGTTTACGAGCGCCTGGATGCCCGCCATGATAACCGACGAGAACGACGTTCCGCCGCCCCCAGCCCAGCCGCCGGGAGCGCCGGTGCATGGGAAGCCGCCATTGTGAGGGTCAGAAAAGCAGACCACGTAGTAGTGCCCCCAAACGCCATCGCCGGAGAAAAGTGAGACATCCGGGAGGTCGCGCACGTGATCGTGCGGGTTCCCGAGGACGGATTGCCAACTAGGCTTTTTGTATCCCCTGCAACTTCCGCTGACGACGCCTGGGAGGAAAGGCCATCCCATCGCGCAGCCACTGGGCCCGCCGCTGCCGGCCCCTATCGCGTAGGTGAGAATGTATTCCCTGGCATAGGCGCTGTTGCAGAGGCCCCTTGGGCCGTAGGTTCTACTAAAGCCTAAGTAGTTGGCCCCTAACACGCTAGCGCAGGTGTCGTTCCAGGGGATTTCCGGTACATAAGATTTTGCGGAGCCATAGGTGGCAGTGTTGGTCGTGTTCCAATAGGTGCTGTTGGTCCCGGCATAGGTATCGCCGAAGTCTGTGCCCCCCACCGCCACGTTGTAAGGAGTGGAAGCGAACCCGCTGACGCCCATGCCGTGAAGGGCGAACGTTTCACCGGAATCACAGCTCGCCGCGCCTTCATCGCCCGCAGCAACGAATACGGAGATGCCTTCTGTCACCGCCTGTTGGTAAGCCGAGTTGTAGGCCGCGTTGGCCGCTGCGCCCATATAGGCTTCGCACTCGCCGTAGCTGATGTTGATGATCGGTGGCGGCGTTAGCGAGTTGACGAGGTTTTGGACGGCAAACAGACCGCCGAAAGTAGTGGTCGTGTTACTACAGGACGCCAACTCGATGGCTGCGTTGGGGGCTGCCGCGCTGGCCCATTCCGCATCCAGGATGGCTTCAAAGTCGTCGCTGTTGGCTCCAGGATCGGTACAGTTATTGGGGCCAGAGAGAGGCGCCGGATGGACCTGCGAAAAGGAGCCCGAGGTGTAGCCGGAGAGTCCGAACGTTGAGCGGAAGGTGTCCCAGTCCGAAGTGCTGTAGACGTCGCTGTCTTCGATCACCGCGATGGTCTGGTTCTTGCCAGTGTTGCCCCCGCCAAAAACCGGTTTCAAATTGTAAATAGTGGCCAAGTCCTCGGGAACGAGCGCCTGCCAAGTATAGCCGCTGGATTTAAAGGTGTAACTGGGATGTGGCTTGTACGCCGCGCGGGGCATGAAGTCGTGCAGAGAAACGACCCCCACCACGGCCGGCGCCAGCGCAGCCGGAATCTGCGGGTCGCTTATGTTGGCGATGTGCTTCACGCCGTTCACCTCGAGGTTATGGATTTCGGTCCTGAAAGCCTCGCGCACTTGGCCGGCCGAGCCGGAGAAATCGATCAGTAGTCCGTTGGGATAGACCCCGTTGACCTCAAGGCCGTGGGACTGGAGCCAGGTGGTGATGGCGTTGAGATCCTCTTGCGCCAGACCGAACTTCTCTCCGAATTCCTGCGCGGTGAGCCAATGGTGATAGTTGGGGGAGCCCGGATTGTGAAGTTCATCAATTAACTGCTGGAGCGCTTGCTCCTGTTCAGGAGAGCGCTGCAACTGGAGCAGCATGTGCTCCATCTGCAAGTCATCCGCCACTGCGCCGCGATCGTTTATGGCGTTTGCTTCGGGACGCGTGTTGCCATTGAGCGCGACCAGCCTGCTCTCGTCAATCTTCTGTGTGATGAGGGCACGGGTCCGCTGCCCTACATTAACAGCAGCGCGCAGACTGGAGCCAATACCGAGGGTGAAAACCAACGCCACCAAAGTCGCGAAGAAACAGCCGAAACCAGCTTTTTTGAACATGTGCCACCTTTGTTACATTGAATTCGACTTTTCTGCGCCCTGAACTACCGGCCTGAACCCAATCGAGCGCGTCTGGAAGTTGACGCGCGCTCGGCGCCTGCCTAATCGTTGCTTTCCAGTGTTGGAGCGTGGCGTCTCTGCCCTCTGGCCCAGTTGCTTGAGCCGGTAGACAGCAAAATCGAAGTTACGCTGTGATAATCAGGTCGTCTTTTTCAATAGCCTTCGCAGTCAAACGTGTCACAGCACCCTGAACTCACGGTCATAAATACTATCAGCGGGTGGCTCTATGGTCAAGCGCGACCGGGCAGCGCGACTGGGCAGGGACGAACTGGGCAAGGTGCTCCGAATCGCGAGTGTTCCTGTCGGGGTATTCAAACCCTCGCCCATTCCTGCTATCCTTGTCACCCCTTCAATCCGGAGGTCCAACAATGTTAGTCGAGGAACAAATTTCGGCACGCCAGCAGCGAGCCCGCACGGCCATCGAGAGCATCCTTGCTGAGCCCTTGGGCGGGGCTTACGGCGACTACGAGGTTAAGTCAGCCAGTGGCAGGAAGTATCGAGTGGCGATGCGCGGCCCCAGCCTGTTTGAGAATTTCTGCTCCTGCCCGGATTTTGCCGTGAACACGCTGGGCACTTGCAAGCACATCGAGGCCTTGCTGTTCCAGTTGCGCCAGCGCTTCGGCCGGACTTTCCATCGACAGCAGTACGAGCGTACCCGCGCCTCGATTTCGCTGCACTACGGGGAAACTCTGAGCGTGCGTTTGCGCTTGCCCCCTGACGCCGCACCAGCCTTGCGAGAAATTGCCTCCCAGTACTTCGACTCCGAAGGGCTCTTGCGCGGGGAACACTTTCGCCAATTCGAGCGGGTGCTGGAAAGGCTCCGCGCCGCAGACGAAACCACGGTGGTTTACAGCGACGTGCTGGACTTCCTCGATCGCGAAAACGAGCTGGCCCGCGGCCTGGAGGACGAACGCCGCTATCTTGCGCAATTGGATAAAGGCCCACGCCCTCTGGAGGGCCTTTTGCAGGTGCCGTTGTTTCCTTACCAGATTCGCGGCGCGCTTTTTGCCGCCTGCCGCGGGCGGGTGGTCCTTGCCGACGACATGGGTCTGGGGAAGACGATTCAGGCCATCGCCGCCGCCGAACTGCTGCGGCAACGGCGCGGTATCGAGCGGGTGCTGGTGATTGCGCCCGCCTCAGTAAAATACCAATGGAAGACTGAAATCGAGAAATTCTGCGGCCTTCCAGCGCAAGTCATCGACGGGCCGGCGGCGCAGCGGAAGAGGCTCTACGCCAAGCCGGTTTTCTTCACCCTCGCCAGCTACGAACTCGTCCTGAAGGACCTCGCAGACCTGCAAAACCTGCGCCCCGACCTGATCATCCTCGATGAAGCCCAGCGCATTCGCAATTGGGCGACCGTTACCGCCCGCACCATCAAGCAGCTCAAGAGCCGGTATGCCTTCGTGCTGACCGGCACGCCACTGGAGAATAAGCTCGAAGAGCTCTACTCGGTGGTGGAGTTTGTGGACGGCCGCCGCTTGGGCCCCGCCTTCCGTTTTCTCAAAGAACACCGCATGGAAGACGAAAAAGGGAAATTACTTGGCTACCGCGGGCTGGACCAAATCCATCGCCAACTCGAACCCATCTTGCTCCGCCGAACCCGCAAAGAAGTGCTGCCGGAGCTGCCGAAACGCACCGACCAGATTTTCCGCGTGCGCATGACCGACGAGCAGGCCGGCCCTTACTGGGAGCAGAACGACATCCTCGCCCGGCTCATGCGCAAATGGCAACGGCAGGGCTGGCTCTCCGAGATCGACCTGCGCCGCATCACTTGTTGCATCCAGAACATGCGCATGCTCTGCAATTCGACCTTCCTGTTCGACAAGGAGACCAATTTTTCTCCCAAGCTGGCGGAGTTTCGCGAGATCATGCGTGAATTGGCGGTCGAAGAGCAGCGCAAAGTGGTGGTCTTCAGCGAGTACGAGCGAATGACCTTTCTAGCCGGCCAGGAACTGACCAAACTGGAAATCCCCTGGGTGTCGTTGCACGGGAACATCCCCAGCCGAAAGCGTGGCGACCTGATGACCCGCTTTCGGAACGATCCGGATTGCAAAGTGTTTCTCTCGACCGACGCGGGCGGGGTGGGACTGAACCTTCAGGCGGCCTCGGCGGTAGTGAACTTCGAGCCTCCCTGGAACCCGGCACGACTCGAGCAGCGCATTGGGCGAGTGCATCGCCTCGGCCAAACGCAGCCGGTCCAGGTGATCCACCTGCTCACCGAGGACAGCATCGAGGAGCGCGTCTGGGAGACGCTCCGGCTCAAGAAGGCGTTGTTTTCGGGGTTGTTTGACTCGACCACCGACGAGGTAAGTTTTGAAAAACTCGGCCGCAAGAGCATGATGCAGGTCGTTAAGGAAGTGTTTTGTGACCAAGCGGGGCGGCCGATGCCTGTCTCCTCGCCTCAGGCGCAGGCGGCCAGGGGAATAGAAGAAGCTGAACGGAACCGAATGGCCGAGCCGCTGCCTGTCAGCATTCCCGTGCCTCCCCTCGAGCGGGTACCGCAGGCTGGAGTTGCCGCGTCGCAGCCTGCAACTGAGGGAGGCAGGGCAGGCGCCGAATCACATCCACGCCACCTCGCGCCTGAGCCGGCCGAGGCGGCCGCCAAGTTGCTGGAAGCCGGCCTGAACTTCCTGGAGTCACTCGTCCCACCTCCAGCCGGCGTGGCGAGGCCAACGGTTCGTGTCAAGGCAATTGAACAAAGCCTTGGCGCTCTATTCGGGCTTGACGCCAAAACGCAACGCCCCACGCTCACCCTTCCTTTGCCGGAAGGCTTTTCCGCAGAACGCCTTGCGGGGGTCATCGGCGGATTATTGAGCAAGTTTTCGGGATCAGCCTGAAAAGGACTTCACGGGTCGAGCCGCGCTCCGAGATTCGGAATGAATGGTGCGGAAGGGGGGACTCGAACCCCCACGGTCTTGCGACCGTCAGCCCCTCAAGCTGGTGCGTCTGCCAATTCCGCCACTTCCGCACGAGAGGGAGTTCTCAGTTATCAGTTATCAGTTATCAGTTCTCAGTTATCAGTCACCAGTTCTCAGTTGTCCTTCGTCGGCTATTGGTCCCCAACCGCGCGCAGGGGCGGTTCTTACTGATAACTGACAACTGACTACTGACAACTGATTACTGACAACTGTTCTTCCTACTTCTTTGCTGGAGCGGGCGTCAAGGGCGGCGACTGGAAGGGCACCGACGTGGGCGGCGATTTCACGGGCGCCGACGCGGGCGCTGACTTGACGGGCGCGTGCTCCAGCACCGAACCCGAGGTCGACTTGGAGGCATGAATGGCCAGGGTTATGGACGTGATTATAAAAATCGCCCCCAAGCCCCAAGTGATCTTTGCCAGCAGGGTCACGGAGCCGCGAGGCCCGAAGGCCGCCTGGCTTACCCCGCCAAAAGCCGCGGTGATATCAACGTTTTCGCCGCCCTGAAGCAGCACCGAGCCTATGAGCAGGATGCTGGATAGGATGTGAATCAACTGAATTGCCGCCATCATACTTTGCAATCTCTCTTTCGGTACCTCAGCCGCGTGAGTTATTCGACCTCGGCCACCCCAAGGGGTGGCCCTACAGGATCCGCGCCTCAGCCGCGCGAGTTATTCGGCCTCGGCCACCCCAAGGGGTGGCCCTACAAGCTCGAGGCCTCAACCGCGCGGGTAGTTTATCAGGGCGGTGAAGGAATCGACCTTCAAACTTGCCCCGCCGACCAGCGCTCCGTCAATTTCTTCCTGTGCCATCAGCGCTCCGACGTTGTCAGGCTTGACGCTCCCGCCGTAGAGAATCCTGACTCCGTCCGCTTCACTTTCGCCGAACTGGCGGCGGGCTAACCCCCGCAAGAAGCGATGCGCCTCCGCCGCCATCTCCGGTGTGGCAGTGCGTCCCGTACCGATGGCCCACACAGGTTCGTAAGCAATTATGATACGGGAAAAGTCCGCCGGGGTCAACCCGGCCAGGCCATCCATGAACTGACGCTCGAGGACCTTTTGGGTTTCTCCGTTCTCGCGTTCTGCCAGCGTTTCACCCACGCAAACGATCGGCGTGAGCCCCGCCGCGAGCGCCGCTTTCACTTTCTTGTTCACCTGCGCGTCGGTTTCACCGTGATCGTGACGGCGCTCGGAGTGCCCAAGGATCACGTGCGTGCAGCCGGCATCCACCAGCATGGCCCACGAGACGTCGCCGGTGTGCGCGCCTTCCTTGTCCCAGTGCATGTCTTGCGCGGACACCGCAACCTTCGATCCCTCGGCCGCCTCCGCCGCATCGGCCAATGCTGTGAAAGCAGGGGCCACCACCACTTCGCAGTGCTCGGCTTGCGCCGCCACCGGCTTGATCATCTCAATGAAATGCAGCGCTTCCGAGATGGTTTTGTACATCTTCCAGTTTCCAGCAATTACCGGTTTGCGCATGTTCTCCGTCCTTGGTTAAAAGTAGGCAGTAGGCAGTAGGCAGTAGGCAGTCGGCTGCGAGCGACCTAGATGGTTTGTCCCCATGTTCCAAGTGCTTCGTTGGCTCGAGCACGCACTGCTTCGACAAATCGTTGATCGCGATCGAGCCGGTTGGCTTCCGCCCGCGGCCATGCAAAGACGAGTTCAAACCCAGGGCAGACATTCACGAAGTCTCTCTTTGTCTTGATGAAATCTTGCTTGATGTAGCGCTGGTCCCTTGCATCAATCAGTCCGTGCGCTCGGAGCCGCTGGGAAAAATCCTCAAACCCGTTATCTTCTCGGCGAACCTGCCTGATTTCTTCCGAGGCCCAATAATCAAAGTACTGCTCCAGGCTGAGTTTGTTGCCGTCCGCGGGTCGACCCCATGCCATATAGCAGAAACAAAGATATGGTTGGATTTTCCAGCCCTTGCTTTCGAGCCCGAAGAACTCCTGCTTTCTTGCCCTCTCGAAAAACTTCCGCGCCTGACTGACAGTGTTACCGGGGTAAATGCGAACACCGATGGAATCGTCGTCCCAGAGAGCCAGGTATACCCACAAGGCGGCGCCCCCGGGGGGCAGCTTGATGTAATAGACCCCGCCTCTCTCACTGTATTTCACTCGACCGGGCGCGATCGTTTCTAATATGGCCTTACAGCGCAGCTGGGCTTCTTCCTCCCCTTTTGCATTGCCCAGCTTCTTCTGGCTGTTACTCCCGCCACTGCCTTTCCGGCCTTTCATTTTTGACTCCTACTCTTAACTTCTTCGTCAGACTGGACTGCCTGCGCCCTACTGCCTTCTGCCCATTTGCCCTTCAGGGCAGCTTCGCGGGTCGTCGCACCCGAAGCCTCTCTTCTGTCGCCACAATTAAGCATCGGCCCCACTCGGAGACGTCCTCTTGTCGAAACAGATCCTCAACGCGTCGGATTAATGAGCGCCGTTTGGGGATATGAAGACGGATCAATAGAACCCCGTAATGGGAACCTGGGACGAACCGCCGAATATCGGAGAAATCCATGTCCTGCGTGATCAGGAACCTGCCTTCGCTCTGGGCGGCATCCCAGATAGCCGCATCAAGTCGCCCTTCCATGCCTTCGTCGCGAACGGTCTGGACTTCATGGCCAAGCAAGCCCAGCCGCCTCGCCAAGCGCGCCGGCATGTTCTCGTCGAGTTTAATCTTCATCAAATCTGGGGAACGGCGGGTACGGGCTCGTCCTCTTCCGCTGAAGCCGCCGCGAAGGCTATCGCGGCCCAAACGTCTTCACGTTTAAGACTCGGGAAGTCCTCCAGGATGTCCTCAACAGAATCTCCATCCGCTAGGCTTGCGAGCACCGTCCGGAGGGTAACCCGCGTGCCCTTGATTACTGCCTGCCCTCCACACATTCGTCGATTGCGAACGATGCGGTCGCTGTATCGGGTCCGGGTTTCCTGTGCGTTGCTCATGGCGGTCCACCTCACCTACCCTCATCTTACCAAATCGTCTGCACAGTAGCGAAGATGATGATTGCCTGCTGCCCGGTTTTCTGTCAGCGCAGCCACGCCATGCAGAGTCATAGTCCCCACTGCCTGTCGTCAGCTGCCTCCTGCCATCGGCATACTGCCTACTGCCTTCTGCCTACTTGTCCGTCAACGCTTCCACCCCGGGAAGTTTCAGGCCCGAGAGGAACTCGAGCGACGCCCCGCCGCCGGTGGAGATGTGGCTGATCTTATCCGCCAAACCCATCTTCTTCACCGCCGCCACGGAGTCGCCGCCGCCGACAATCGAGACTGCGGAAGAAGCGGCGACCGCCTTGGCGATGGCCAGCGTGCCTTCCGCGAACTGGGGCATCTCGAAGACCCCCATGGGGCCGTTCCAGACGATAGTCTTGGCGCCGGCAATTTCCCGGGCATATTCGGCGCGCGTGGCGGGTCCGATGTCCATTCCGACCCGGCCGGCGGGAATGCTGACGATGTTCACCGCTTCTGCCGGGGCGCTGGCGTCGAATTTCGCCGCCACCACGTGGTCGATGGGCAGCAGGAACTTCTTGCCGCTGTTCTTGGCGGAGTTCAGCAGCGCCTTGGCGCTATCCAGCTTGTCGTCTTCGACCTTGGATTGGCCGACTTCCACGCCCTCTGCCTTGAGGAAAGTGTAGGCCATAGCCCCACCGACGAGTACGGTGTCCGCAAGCTTGGCGAAGTTCTCGAGCAGCTCGATCTTGTCGGAGACCTTGGCGCCGCCCACGATCGCGACGTACGGACGCGCCGGGTTCTCGACCGCCTTCCCCAGATATTCCAGCTCCTTCTCCATCAACATGCCCGCCGCGCAGGGCGAAAGGAAATGAGTGATCCCCTCGGTGGATGCGTGCGCGCGGTGCGCGGTGCCGAAAGCGTCGTTGACGTAAACCTCGGCCAGCGCCGCCAGCCGACGGGCGAAGTCCGGCACGTTCTTTTCCTCTTCCGGGTGGAAGCGCAGGTTCTCGAGCAGCAGGACGTCGCCGTCCTTGAGCGCCTGGGCCTGCTTCTCCACTTCCGGGCCCACGCAATCGGCGGCGAAAGCTACGGGCTTGCCGAGAAGTTCCGCCAGCCGCGTGGCTGCCGGCTTCAGGCTCATCTTCGGATTGGGCTTTCCCTTGGGCCTTCCCAGGTGAGACGCCAGAATCAGCCGCGCTCCCTGTCCCACCGCGTATTGGATGGTGGGAAGCGAGGCGCGAATGCGGGTGTCATCGGTGATTTCGGAGGCGTCGTTCAGCGGGACATTGAAATCCACGCGCATGAAGACGCGCTTTCCTTTAAGGTTAATATCGCTGATAGATAATTTTGACATATGCATTTCCTTTCTTAGAAATAAGTGGTCCGTGGTCCGTTGTCAGTCGTCCGTTGTTCGTGGTCCGTTGTCCGTGGTCAGTGGTCCGTGGTCAGTCGTTTGTTGCAAACTGCTACCGGTACGATCCTGACCTGGAACCGGGCCGATCGATCGCAGGTATGCATTGAGTTTGGGCGCCAAGGCATCGACCAGAGGTTTAATCGTGTTTACCGACTCCAGGCTCAACAACTGACAACGGACTCTTGAGCGAGGATCATGGGCAGAGGCTTCAACTCGCGCCGCAGCGGGTCCAGCGAAAGGCCGAGGGCTTCCAACGTCAAAGCCCCGAGGAGGTTGCTATCTCCCTCTTCGCCGAAAATGACATCCCCTCCGCCCACCAGCTCCCCATGCTTGAAGACGGCAACCCCCTTTTTCCTGACGATCTTTGAGCCGTCTGCCAATCGGAATTGCTGCTGCGAAAGCGGCCGAATGCCAAGCCTCTCGAGAATCGGAGTCGGGACCACCGAATAAATCGCGCCGGAGTCGATCAGGAACTCCACCATTTCGGTTTTTTCGGGAGTGGCGGGGTTCGCCACTTCTACTTCCAGAACTGTTAGGCCCATTTTCCCTCCTTCTGCCCCGTGGTCCGTTGTCAGCAGCCTCGCCCCGATAATTTGCGGCGAAGTCCCTGAAAAACCTAGCGGACGAAGCAGTTCACCACTGACAACGGACTACGGACAGCGTGCTACGGTGTCCCGTGTCCGTTGCCAGCCGTCCGGTGACCATGGCGAAATGACCTGCAACGGACAACTGACCACGGACAACGGACGAAGGACGTCCGCCCTCCGTCCGCTGCCTACTGCTTTAGAGGCTCTTGCCTACGTACCCGATCAGATCCCGGACGCGGCAGGAGTAGCCCCACTCGTTGTCGTACCAGGCGACGACTTTCACCAGGGTGGAGTCAATCACTTTGGTGAAGCCGGCGTCCACCATGGACGAGTGTGGATTGCCGGTGAAGTCCTTGGAGACCAGCTCCTCTTCCACATACTGGAGGATGCCCTTCATGGGGCCTTCCGCAGCCGCCTTGAAAGCAGCGTTCACGGCCTCCGCCGTGGTCGGCTTTTCGACCAGCGCCACCAGGTCAACCACGGAGACATCCGGGGTGGGCACGCGCATGGCGTAACCGTCCAGCTTGCCCTTCAGTTCGGGCAATACCAGGCCAACCGCCTTGGCCGCGCCGGTGGTGGTGGGAATCATGGACAGGGCGGCAGCGCGAGCCCGGCGCAAGTCCCGGTGAGGCAGGTCGAGGATGCGCTGGTCGTTGGTGTAGGCATGAATGGTGGTCATGGAGCCCTTGAGGATTTTGAAGTTCTCGTGAAGCACCTTGGCTGCCGGGGCCAGGCAGTTGGTGGTGCAGGAAGCGTTGGAAATGATGTGGTGCTTGGCCGGGTCGTAGGCCTGCTCGTTCACACCCAGCACGATGGTGATGTCTTCACCTTTGGCGGGCGCCGTAATGATGACTTTCTTCACCGTGCCCTTCAGGTGCTTCTTGGCGTCCTCCGCCTTGGTGAAAAGGCCGGTGGATTCAACCACAACCTCGGCCCCCAAGGACGACCAATCAAGGTCTGCGGGGTCCTTGGTCTTGAAAACCCGGATCGACTTCCCATTGACTGTGATGTAGTCTGCGCCGTAAGCCACTTCGGCGCCCAGGATTCCGAACACCGAGTCGTATTTCAGCAAATGAGCGAGGGTTTTCGGGTCAGTGATATCATTGACCGCTACGAATTCAATTCTTTGGTCATCGAGCGCACAACGCAACAAGTTCCGTCCAATGCGCCCAAAGCCATTGATTCCAACCTTAACAGGCATAAATAATCCTCCGATGTTTGTAATTATTGAATTGATTCAAATCAAGAATTCTACGCGAGTTGCCAAGCGTTGTCAAAGGCAGGTAGGCAGCACGCAGCAACTTCGCACAAGTCGGTCGAAGTTGCTGAACTGCCGTGGTCTAGGTCGGTTTGTGGGTTTGGAGGAGAATCGCAAGGCGCTGGGGCATCGCGAGGCGAGGCGTTAAAGGAGAGGATTTGG
>Ga0326728_10003095_pt1 | contig 53005 bp, 42 predicted proteins | sample MB3enrmetagenome_FD_207602 | JGI IMG/M metagenome (GOLD analysis project Ga0326728, IMG submission 207602) | Lab enriched peat soil microbial communities from McLean, Ithaca, NY, United States - MB31MN | ecosystem: Environmental > Terrestrial > Soil > Wetlands > Peat | place: USA: New York... | reverse complement strand
TCTTCGGCCTCCCGCCGCGCGGCCACCTCGCTCTCCAGGCGCCGCAGGGTCTCCTGTTCGCGCAGCCGGCTGCGCGTCACTTCGTAGGCGAACAATCCGGTCCCGGCCAGCGACGTGAACACCAGCAAATCCTGCGGCAGCGAGACTTGGGGGGAGAACGGCAACGGCGAAAATATGTCCGCCAGCGCCATGCACAGCAGCGCGGTCGCGACAATGTGCCACCGTCGCCCTCCCGTGCCTACCAGCAGGATCGGAAACAGGTATAGAAATCCGAAGGCGATGGGTGGGTCCACCCGCCAGTCGATCAGCGCGACGATGCCGATGAGAAGAGCCGCGAGGGCCATGCGAGAGGGCCCTTGCAGCTTGCGGAAGTTCATGCCCGCATCCTTGTTAAAGGATAGATAAAAAAGGTAGTTTCTCCAAGCCCGATGCCTGAAAGATAGGCTCCCAGGGGCTGAAAGATAGGTGGCGACGGGCGAATGGCTGCATCGAAAATCAAAAGAGAGATCCGCGCGGACCCTTGGGGGGCGCGTGCGTCGACCGCAATCGATTCAGAGATGGAGGAAACGTGCAGCGTTGGTGCCTGCGCGCCGGCATAGCGATTTGCGCCGCCGCATGTCTGGCGTCCGGCTTGGGGGCTCAGCCGAATCCACCGGGCCCGCCGAATTCGCAAGGGCCTTTGACCTGGCAGCAGGTGAAAGACAAATTTGAAACGGCCAACCCCTCCCTGCGCGCCGGCGAGGTCGGCATTCGGGAATCCAAGGCCCAGGAAATTACCGCCAACCTGCGCCCCAACCCCAGCGTCAACCTGCTGCTCGACCAGCTCGATCCCTTCACCCCCAACCCGTACCGGCCTTTGGGAAATGCGCTGCCGGCCGCGGCTTTTTCCTACCTGCACGAACGCGAGCACAAACGCGAGCTCCGCCTCGATAGCGCCCGCCAGGCCACCGGCATCGCCGAATCCCAGCAGACCGATCTGGAGCGCAACCTGTTGTTCAGTCTGCGCAGCGCCTTCGTGGCCACACTCCAGGCCAAGGCTCTCCTGGCAAATGCCCGGGAAACTCTCGAAAACTTCGACCGCGAACTGGCCATCCATCGCGAGCGGTTCCGCGCCGGAGATATCGCCCAGGTCGATCTGAACCGGCTCATCCTGCAGCGCGTGCAATTCCAAACCGATTTCGAAAATGCCCAGGTGGGCCTGCGCACCGCCAAGATTTCGCTGCTGATGCTGTTGGACGACCGCACTCCCGTGGACCAGTTCGATGTCACCGGCCTGTTCGACTTCAACGACCGCGTGCACCCCCTGGAAGAGATCCACACCGCCGCGCTGGAGGCGCGTCCCGACCTGCGGGCGGCGCGCCAAGCCATCCTCAAGGCGCAGACCGATCACAGATTGGCGGTGGCCAACGGATCGGCCGACCCGACGTTTGGAATCGATTTCGGCCGCAACCCTCCCATCCCGGCTTACGTGGGCTTCAGCGTCAACCTTCCGCTGAGAATCTTCGACCGCAACCAGGGCGAGAAAGAGCGCACCCAACTGGACATCCAGCGCGCCGAGCGCCAGCGCGACGCGGTGGAGGCGCAGGTCTTCAGCGACGTGGATTCCGCCTACGTCACGCTTTTGAGCACCTTGAACCTGCTCAAGCCCTACAAGGAGATCTACCTGAAGACTGCCACCGACGTTCGCGACACCATGTCGTTTTCCTACCAGCACGGGCAGGCGGCGCTGGTGGACTACCTGGAGGCGGAGCGCGACTACCGGGCGACGCAAGTGGATTACATTAACCTGGTGGGCAGTTATCTGACGGCCGCGGGCCAGTTGAACCTCGCCGCCGGCCGCGAGGTCATCCAATGAAAGTGCATTATTACCGGTCACCCTTTTACTGCCGCGCGCCGGTTTTGTGGGGCAGGCTGGCAGCCTGCGGCCGATTGTTAATCGGCCTGGCCGGCTCTGGCAAACCGGTCGGCAGGCGGGTTGACAACCCGCCGCAGGTTAACAACCTGCCCCACATAAGCACCTTCGTGCCGAGTTGCCTTGTCCTATTTCTCGCCGTCCTCCTTATCGGTTGCGGCGCCAAGGGCGATACGTCCGATCCCAAGGCCGAAGCTCCGCCGCCCGCCCAAGTGGAGCAAGCGGCCGAAGCCGGCATCGTCAAGGTGGATCGTCCCGAGCAGTTTCCCCTGGCTACCGCCGGCGAGCGCGACGCCGCGCCGGAGCTGAACGTCACCGGCGCCGTCACGGCCGATGTCGCGCGCACCGTGCCGGTAATTTCGCTGGCTTCCGGGCGCGTGGTCGAGATCCACGCGCGGCTGGGAGATGAAGTCGCCAAGGGTCAGTTGCTCCTGCGCGTGCAAAGCTCCGACATTTCCTCGGCGTTCTCCGACTACCGTCACGCGGTGGCGGACGAAGCCCTGGCCAAAGCGCAGCTCGACCGCGCCAAGCTCCTCTACGGCCACGGGGCCATCGCGCAGAAGGACCTCGAAATCGCCCAGGACACCGAGGTCAAGGCCCAGGTCGACGTGGAAACCGCCGAACAACACATCAAAGTTCTGGGCGCCGACATCAACCATCCCACCGCCCTGGTGGACATCTTCGCTCCCGTCTCCGGCGTGATCGTCGAACAGAATGTCACCGCCGCGGCCGGCGTCAAGACCTTGGACAACTCCCCCAATCTGTTCACCATCGCCGACCTTTCGGAAGTGTGGATTCTGTGCGACGTGTATGAGAACGATCTCGCCGGCGTCCACATCGGCGAATACGCCGACATCCGTCTGAATGCCTATCCCGACCGCCTGTTCCGCGGCCGCATCGATAACATCGGCCCCATTCTCGACCCCAACCTGCGCACCGCCAAAGTGCGTCTCCAGGTGCACAATCCGGGGCTCATGCGCATGGGAATGTTCGTCACCGCGACGTTTCACGGCGCCCAGCGCCAGAAGCACGCCGTGGTGCCGGCCTCCGCCATCCTGCACCTTCACGACCGCGATTGGGTGTACGTGCCGGCCGGCGGCAACGCGTTTCGCCGAGTGGAAGTGGCCGGCGGAAAAATGCTGCCGCCCAATCTGCAGGAAGTCTTGTCGGGCATCGCCCCGGGCGATCGCGTGGTGTCCAACGCCCTGGTGCTGCAGAACACGGCGGAACAATAGACCATGCTGCACCGTCTGGTCGATTGGGCCCTCAACAACCGCTTCCTGGTCACCGCGGCCGCCCTGCTGCTGCTGATCTGGGGCGCCATCTCGTTTCATAGCCTGCCCGTGGAAGCCTACCCCGACGTGGCCAACAACTACGTGCAGGTGATCACGCAGTGGCCCGGCCGCGCCGCCGAGGAGGTGGAGCAGCAGGTCACCATCCCGCTCGAAATCGTCATGAACGGCATCCCGCACCTGGAGCACCTCCGTTCCACGTCGCTGTTCGGCCTCTCCAGCCTGATGCTGATCTTCGACGACGAATCGGCCAACGATTGGAACCGGCAGAAGGTGCTGGAGCGCCTCTCGCAGGTCAGCCTGCCCAACGGGTTGCAGCCGCAGATCGGTTCCGATTACAGCCCCGTCGGCCAGATCTATTGGTACACGCTCAAGAGCACCAACCCCAACTACGACCTGATGGAACTCAAGTCTTTGGAAGACTGGACGCTCGAAAAGCAGTTCAAGACCATCCCCAACGTGGTGGACGTGGTGAGCTTCGGCGGGACCACGCGCGAATACCAGGTGCGCATCGACCCCGACAAGCTGGTCTCCTACGGTCTCAATATCGGCCAGGTGGAGCAGCAGCTTGCCAACAACAACGTCAACGCCGGCGGCAGTTTCGTGGAAGCCGGCCTGCAGCAGGTCAACGTGCGCGCCGTGGGCCTGGCGCGCAACGTACACGACATCGAGAACACCGTCGTCAAGACCGTCAACGGAACCGCCATTCGCGTAAAGAATATCGGCACGGTGGCGCAAGGGGCGAGAATCCGCCTGGGCCAGATCGGCAAGGCCATTCACCGCGACAACGGCAAGATCGTCGACGATGGCGACGTGGTGGAAGGCATCGTGCTCCTGCGCAAGAGCGCCGATTCCGACATCGTGCTCGAAGACATCCACCGGAAAGTCGACGAGCTGAACGATCACATCCTGCCGCCCGGCGTCAAAATCGTTCCTTTCCTGGACCGCAGCGTGCTGCTGCGCCTCACCACTCACACCGTCCTTCACAATCTCACCGAAGGCATTATCCTGGTCGCGCTGATTCTCTTTCTGTTCCTGGGCAACGCCCGCGGCGCGCTTATCGTGGCCATCACCATCCCTTTTTCGCTGCTGTTCGCCGCGATTTGTCTCAAGCTCAACGGCATCCCCGCGAATCTGCTCTCGCTGGGCGCGCTGGATTTCGGCATGGTGGTGGAAGGCGCTGTAGTCATGGTGGAGAACATCGTGCGCTTCCTCGGACATCGCCACGAATCCGAGTCCGCGCTCGGCCCCATCCGCGGCGCCGCGCACGAAGTCCAGCGCCCGGTCTTCTACTCTATCGGCATCATCATCACCGCCTATCTGCCCATCTTCACTTTGCAGCGCGTGGAAGGCCGCCTGTTCAAGCCCATGGCGTGGACCGTATCCTTCGCTCTTCTGGGCTCGCTGCTGTTCTCCATGCTGATCGCGCCCGTGCTCTCCAGTTTTCTTTTCGGCCGCAACGTGCGCGAATGGCGCAACCCCGCCATGGAGGCCATCACCCGGGCCTACCGGTGGGCGCTCGGGCTGGCTATCCGGCTGCGCTGGGCCACGCTGGCCGTCTCCGCCGGAGCGCTGGCCGCTTCCGTCTACCTCGCCGAGAGCGGCGTGATCGGCTCTGAGTTCCTGCCGCACCTGGATGAAGGCGCCATCTGGGCGCGCGCCACTCTGGCGCCCAGCATCGGCCCCACGGAGGGAACGCGCGTGATGGACCAGGCGCGAGTGGTTTTCGCCTCGTTCCCCGAAGTCACCCAAGTGGTCAGCCAGGTCGGCCGTCCCGACGACGGCACCGACACTACCGGCTTCTTCAACACCGAATACTTCGTCGACCTCAAACCCAAGCGCGAGTGGCGCCCCGTCTTCCGCGAGAACAAGGAAGCCCTGGTGGCCGCCATGGACCGCGAAGTCGAAAAGATCCCCGGGGCGCTCTGGAACTTCTCCCAGCCCATCGCCGACAACATGGAAGAAGCCGTCAGCGGCGTCAAGGGCCAGCTCGCCATCAAAATCTACGGCGACGATCTCAAGACCTTGAAGGCCAAAGGCGACGAGATCGTGAACGTGATGCGCACCGTTCGCGGCATTGCCGATCTCGGCCTGTTCCGCGTCATCGGCCAGCCCAACCTGGAATTCCACGTCGACCGCGACCTGGCCGCGCGCTACGGCATCAACGTCGCCGACGTGCAGGACGCCATCGAAACCGCCGTGGGAGGGAAGGCCGTCAGCCAGGTGCTGCAAGGCGAACAGCGCTACGACCTGGTGGTGCGCTACCAGGCGCCCTACCGCGACTCGAAGGAGGTCATCGAGAACATCCGGCTGGTAGCCCCCTCCGGCGAGCGCGTCTCGCTGGCGCAGCTCTGCGCCGTGGAAGTGCTCGATGGCGCTTCCGAGATCTACCGCGAAGGCAATTCGCGCTACGTGGCCATCAAGTACAGCGTGCCCGTCCGCGACCTGGGCAGCACCGTGGAAGAGGCCATGCACAAAGTGGAGACGCAGGTGAAGCTGCCCTCCGGCTACCATATCGACTGGGCCGGCGAATACGAAAGCCAGAAGCGTTCCTCCAAGCGCCTGATGATCGTGCTGCCCATCACCATCCTGGTGATCTGCATGATTCTCTACACCATGTTCAAGTCCTTCAAATGGGTGATCCTGATCCTGGCCAACGTCGCCATGGCGCCCATCGGCGGCCTGCTGGCGCTTCTCCTTACGCACACCCACATGAGCGTGTCCTCGGGCGTCGGCTTCCTGGCGCTCTTCGGCGTGGCCGTGCAGACCGGCGTCATCATGCTGGAGTACATCAACCAGCTCCGCGCGCGCGGCGAGCCCATCCTGAGCGCAGCCATCGATGGCTCGGTGCAGCGGCTCCGACCCATCATGATGACCATGCTGGTAGCCAGTCTGGGATTGCTCCCCGCGGCCTTGTCGCGCGGCATCGGTTCGGATTCGCAGCGCCCCTTCGCGATCGTGATCGTGGGCGGGCTGGTGGCCGCGCTGATTCTCGGAGTTTTCTTGCTGCCCACGCTGTATGTGTGGGTGGCGCGGGATCGGGATCAGTTGCCGGTGGCGGAAGAGAGCGTGGGGTAGAGGCGAGCCCGGGGGGGGCGATGTTGTACTTGGCGAAACGGCCAACTGCAGCGCAGCTCAAACCAGACGGTCGTATTCGGAGTGACTGCCAATCCAGTACCACACGATTCGACCTTTCTTCATGACAGCGAGAGCGCGATATTCAAGGCCGATACGAACCGAATAGATGTTATCCTCGCCTTCCAGCTTTTTGAATTGCAAACCGGCGTGCGCCGGGTTGCTCTGGAAGAGCCGATAGGCGCGCTTCGCGTCCCGTTGAGCGCCGACGGGTAGATCTGAGAACAAACGCCAAAACCGCCGTGTAGTCCGGGACTGCATCAAAGCAGGTCGTCCAACGGCAGCGTCTCGCCCCTCTCGTCTTCCTCAAGGGCTTCCCTTGCCATTCGACGGATCACGTCGCGTTTCCCGGCAAAGCGCGTCTTCCAGGCGTCCTCGTCGGCGAGTGAGTCAAGGATCTGGGACGCGATCGCATCCTGCTCATCCTGAGGCAGGGCGACAACCTTTTCCAGCGCCTTCTCCAACAGCGTCGACATGCCCCAATTCTATCAGTGGACGCGGCGAGCCGCCACGCCAGGCCGCGAAGGGGAGGGGTATTCTGGGGAACGGGAGGCGGCTACGGGTCCAAGTGATCTGTTTCCGCGTAGGCGATACGACCGGAGCAGGGCTTGAGGCGCTGTGGGAGCCGGATACACAACCCCAGCGAAGCACTAAATCAGTGCTCGTCTATATTGGCCCTAGTGTAGTACTTTTTGAGTGCTCCCTCGGTGAAAGGTAGCTGATCGCTAAGAAAGGACCGGCCGTCCTCAAGCCGGAAGATGAAATTCAGATCCGTATCCCCGCGTTTAAGGTACTGATATAGACGCTCCTGATCCATCAGGTGGAGGATCAGCCGGGTTTCTCGTCCAAATGGAAGGGTCACCAAGCCTGGACGAACCAAGCCAGCGTCAGAGGCAACAATCTCGTATCGCCCACCGACGCGCGGAGTCCCGTCATACATCGCGTCCGGCAGCCATAGAACCAGATCGCCGCGGTAGGATATGGCCGCGTCCGTCTTCCTGGAGTTCTTGACACGGACCTGAATATTGGGCACGACAGCCTTTGGCGTTGGCCAAATCCATCTGATGAGCACCGGCTTGACGTCGACAAAATAGAAGCCGATCGACGTGAGGCCTGTGCCTACAATACCAACCGCTACGCCGATCTTGGTCGGAAGGGACCAAGATGACCAGCGTTTCCAGGCTCGTTTGGACCATCGCACCATATTGAACCTTAAGGTTAGCGCCAGTTTGGTACGCGAGGGTCAACTCTTTCCTTCTGCCGTCTGTGGGGCGGAAGGCGGCACTCGACAGTCTGGTCCCGATCACGCGACACTGCGAAAATGGCTGTCGGGCAAGTTGTCCATAAAATGCCCCAGTGCTGGAATTGAACCCTCCGATCGTGGCCGGACGTCCCTAGCTCCGATATTTCGCGATCAGCCCCCGAATTTGGGGCACCAGGTCGCGAGGAACACTCATGACGGTGTCGGAGGGCTCGAGACCGGCTTCGTCTTCCGCTAAGGCCTCGTCTTCGGTCTGCTCTTCGTAATGGGCAAGCACCTGTTGTACTCCGCCCTCGTCCCATCCCTCTGGAAACTTGTTCTGACTCATTGGTGTTTCTTGCTTCTGCGCCGGCGAAACGCCGCCGGCGGTCTCCTCGTTGGGTCGTAGGCCGCGATCGCGAATACGGAGTCCCGTTCCCGGTCAGTAAATATACGATGCGCAAGTACCTGCCAGACGCTGTCCGGCCCCGGCGCAATCCCGGAACCTTCGCGGCCTGGCTGATCCTCTTCAGGTTTCTCCAACACATCGATGACCTCTGCCTCGTCCACCCGATGATCGTCAATATGGGGCGATTCGGTCGCAGGGCGATGCAGAAATGGGCGTTCCAGCTTGTCGGCTTCAATTCTAACGCCGAATGGCAAGCGCACGCTCGCGCGGCGGTTCCGGCCGCCGTTCTATAATCGAGCGACCCTCACGAGTGGGACGATGGGTTGCGTTTTAGGAGGACCAGATGAGATGCCGAATTTGCGGAGGACTGATGGAGTCGCGAGTCACGGACCTACCTTTCAAAACCGGTGATTCCTCGATCGTGATCCTCAGGTCGCTCCCGGTACTCCAGTGCCGCCAGTGCGGCGATACCGAGCTGGAAGAGGCGACGATGTCGCGGGTCGACGAGCTCCTTGCGGAAGTGGATGAGTCAGCCGAATTGGAGATCATCCGATACGCTGCCTGACCGTCGTTCCCCTCAACGTCCCCCGCCCGCCAGCCCCAGCCCGCTCTCCAGCGCCACCCGCACCAGCTGGCTGCGCGATCGCACCCCGGCCTTTTCGAACAGTTGTTGCAGCACCGCTTTCACGGCCCCTTCGGACGTGCCGAGCCCGGTCGCGATGCCGCGGTTGGTCAGCCCCTCCAGCACGCCGTGCAACACCTGCTCCTCGCGCTCCGTCAGCCCCTGGCGCAGTTCGGAACTAACCGGCGGAGCCGCGCTCTCGGCCATGAGCTGGACGATCTTCCGATCCACCCAAACCTCTCCCGACGCAATCAGCCGGATCACGCGGATCAGGTTGACCGGCGAGTCGTGCTTCAAAAAAATGCCCGACGCCCCCAGTTGCAGCGCCTGCAACGCCTGGCGCGCATTCATGTGGGCGGTTACCATCAGCACCCGTCCCGCATAGCCGCCGGCCCGCGCCGCAGTCAGGAACTCCTGGCTCTCCTCGCCGCGGAGCTTGAAGTCCAGCAGCACCACGTCCACCGCGGATTTCTCCAGTATGGCGAGCGCCTCCTCACGGAGACCGCAATGGCCCGCCACCTCGAAATCCGGCTCGGCGCTCAGCAAGCGGCTCAGCCCCTCGCGGAACAATCGATGATCGTCCACCAGCAATACGCGAATTTGCCCCATCCGTGCCTTACGACGAATCTTACGACGGCGCCCGCTCGCGGCCAAGCGTTTGTGCCGAAAGATATGCGGCGCGGCCCGAAAGATAGGCGCGATGTCCGAAAGATAGGCGCAGCCGCCAAGAGATAGCTTGGCCCCCTTCGAAAGATAGGGGCACGGGTCTTAAAGATAGGTGGCGGGCCGCGCCGCGCGGTGGCTACATTCGAAAGAGAGATCCCCGAGTCCGGCCCACGTCGCTCGACGAACGGACCTGCCCAAACCAATCATGATCCGCCGTCTGGTAGATTTCGCGCTCAACAGCCGCTTCCTGGTAGCCATTTTCGCGGTGCTGCTGTTCGGGTGGGGCTACGTTTCTTTCAAAGCCCTGCCCATCGAGGCGTATCCCGACGTGGCCAACAACTACGTGCAGGTGATCACGCAGTGGCCCGGCCGCGCGGCCGAAGAAGTGGAACAGCAGGTCACCGTGCCGCTCGAAATCGTGATGAACGGCATCCCGCACCTGGAGCATTTGCGCTCCACCTCGCTGTTCGGGCTGTCGAGTCTCATGCTGATTTTCGACGACGCCTCGGATAACGATTGGAACCGGCAGAAAGTCCTGGAGCGCTTGTCTTCGGTCACGCTGCCGCAGAATCTGCAACCGCAGATCGGCACCGATTACAGCCCCGTCGGGCAGATCATGTTCTACACGCTGACCAGCACCAATCCCGAGGTCGACTTGATGGAGCTGAAATCGCTCGAGGACTGGGTGCTGGAAAAGCAGTTCAAGAGCGTGCCCAACGTGGTGGACGTTTCCAGTTTCGGCGGGACCACCAAGGAATACCAGGTCCGCGTGGACCCCAACAAGCTGATCTCCTACGGCCTCAGCCTGGCGCAACTGGAAAACGCGCTCACCAACAACAACGTCAACGCCGGAGGCAGCTTCATCGAACAGGGCTTGCAGCAGGTGAACGTGCGCGCGCTCGGGCTGGTGGATCGCGTTCACGACATCGAAGACACGGTGATCTCCGCCAAATCCGGAACGGCCATCCGTGTCCGCGATGTCGCCGAGGTGATGCAAGGTCCCAAGATCCGCCTGGGGCAATTCGCCAAGGCCATTCACCGCAAGGATGGCAAGATTATCGACGACGGCGACGTGGTCTCGGGAATCGTGCTGTTGCGCAAAGGCGCGGATTCCGACGAGACGCTGAACCTGATCCACGAGAAAATCCACGAGCTGAACAACGGGATTCTGCCCAAGGGCGTAAATGTGGTCCCGTTTCTGGACCGTAGCGACCTGGTCCACTACACCACCCACACGGTGCTGCACAACCTTACCGAAGGCATCATTCTGGTGGCCATCATCCTCTTTCTGTTCCTGGGGAACGCGCGCGGCGCCCTGATCGTCGCCCTCACCATCCCGTTTTCGCTGCTCTTCGCTTCGATCTGTCTGGACCTGCGCCACATTCCAGCGAACCTGCTGTCGCTCGGAGCCCTCGATTTCGGCATGGTGGTGGATGGCGCGGTGGTGATGGTGGAGAATATCGTGCGCCACCTGGGCCGCCGCCACGATCCGCCGAAGAGCGCTATGGAACAGATCCGGCAGGCCGCCCACGAAGTGCAGCGGCCGGTGTTCTACGCCATCGGCATCATCATTACGGCGTATCTGCCCATCTTCACGTTGCAGAGCGTGGAAGGCCGGCTCTTCAAGCCGATGGCGTGGACCGTGGCCTTTGCCCTGGCGGGCGCGCTGCTATTTTCCATGGTGCTGGCGCCGGTGCTCTCCAGCTTCTTCTTCCGCGGACACACCCGCGAGTGGCACAATCCGGTGCTGCAATGGTTCACGGAACGGTATCGCGCGGCGGTGCGCTTCGCCATCCGCGCGCGCTGGCTCACCGTGGGGATCGCGCTCTGCTCCGTCGCTTCGGCGGCGTATCTCTTCAGTAGCGGCATCATCGGTTCGGAATTTCTGCCCCACCTGGATGAAGGCGCCATCTGGGCGCGAGGAACGCTGGCGCCCAGCACCGGTCCCACCGAGAGCATCCGTCTCTTCAACCAGGCGCGCATCATTCTCGCCTCGTTCCCCGAGGTCACCGTGGCCACCAGCCAAACCGGGCGGCCGGACGACGGCACCGATACCACCGGCTTTTTCAACACCGAGTATTTCGTCGACCTCAAGCCGAAGGAGCAATGGCGGCCGGTGTTCCACGAAGATAAGGAGCGGCTCATCGCCGCCATGGACCGCGAGCTGAGCCGGATTCCGGGCGTGATCTGGAACTTCTCCCAGCCCATTTCCGACAACATGGAGGAAGCCGTCAGCGGCGTCAAAGGCGAGTTGGCCGTCAAAATTTACGGCGACGATCTGAAGACGCTGGAGGAAAAGGGCAGCCAGATCGTCAACGTGATGGGCCGCATTCGGGGCATCGAGGATCTCGGACTGTTCCGCGTGATCGGCCAGCCCAATTTGAACCTGGCCGTGGACCGCAAACAGGCCGCGCGTTTCGGCATCAACGTGTCCGACGTGCAGGACGCCATTCAGACCGCCGTGGGCGGCAACGCCCTCACCCAGGTGCTGCAGGGCGAGCGGCGCTACGACCTGGTGCTGCGCTTCCTGCCGGAGTACCGCGACTCGCGCGAAGCCATAGAGGATGTCCGCCTGCTTTCCCCCAGCGGAGAGCGCGTCTCCCTCGCGCAGCTCTGCCGCGTGGCGGAGGCGGACGGCGCTTCGGAAATCTACCGCGAAGAGAACATGCGCTACGTTGCGCTCAAGTACAGCGTGCGCGGCCGCGACCTGGGTAGCACCGTGGAGGAAGCCATCCGCAACGTGACGCGCGAGGTGCAACTGCCCACCGGATACCGCATCAATTGGGCCGGCGAATACGAAAGCCAGAAGCGCGCCAACCACCGGCTGATGATCATTTTGCCCATCACCGTGCTGGTGATCTTCATGATTCTCTACTCCATGTTCCATTCCATGAAGTGGGCGTCCCTGATGCTGGCCAATATGGCCATGGCCCCGTTGGGCGGCCTGCTGGCGCTGCTCGTCACGCACACTCACATGAGCGTGTCGTCGGGCGTGGGGTTCCTGGCGCTGTTCGGCGTGTGCGTGCAGACCGGCGTCATCATGCTGGAGTACATCAACCAGCTCCGCGCGCGCGGCAACACGGTGATCGACGCCGCCGTGGAAGGCGCGGTGCTGCGGTTGCGGCCGATCATGATGACCACCCTGGTGGCGACGCTCGGCCTGTTGCCCGCCGCCCTATCGCGCGGCATCGGCAGCGATTCGCAGCGCCCGTTTGCGATTGTGATTGTCGGCGGCCTGATGCTGGCCATGCTGATGAACATCTTCCTACTGCCCACGCTGTACGTGTGGGTGGCGCGGAATACGGATATCCTGCCGGAGCCGGAGCCGGGGGAGGAAGTATAGGTCCGCTCACGATCCTGCTGCCCAAGCGAAGGCAAGATTGCGGAATCGCCTCCGCCGTGCCCGTGGCGCGGCTTCGCGCTCTAGGGCGGCAGATCGACCGCAGTGAGACTGGTACACACCGACCTGCTTCCCAGATCGGCGGTTGAGGACCTTTGTCCGAGTAGGGGACGATCCACCCGGTGCAACGCGTTGGGCAACCCAGGCAAGAAGAACGGTAGGCTGGCGTCTCCCCCGGAATCGCGGAATGTATGCCGTGACGTTCAGCGTTACGCGACACCGTTTTCGGTCATCCCGGTCCCCAAGTACGTCAGAAAGGTGCGCACCAGTTCCCGAGCCAGCGCGTCATCGTCTTTTGGGAGGAGCGGATTCCAGCGGCGCGATATGGCATCCAGCAGCAGTATTTCCCGCATGGTGAAGCCCACGAGCATCAGGGCGAAGTTCACTGCCGATTCGGGATCGGGATGCCGGATCTCTTCTCGCCGGGACAGCACGAACCGCGCGACGCAGCGGAAGTTACGAATCTCGAGTTCGTCGATTGATTGTCGAAACCCGGCATTTGGATGCGACTTGCCGAAATCGTGAAGGGCGCGCAGCAATCCGGCGTGCTTGCGATGGCTCTCGAGCGTGGTACACACGATGCGCCGCGCGAGAACGGCTAAAGACTTGCCGGTGGCGGCCTCAGGAGTCAGCATCTTCTCCGTGTGCTCCAGGCCGGAACGCAGCACTTCCAGCGACAGCGTGCGCATGAGCGCGTCTTTGTCCTGGAAACGCCGATAGACGGCGCCCGGGGTTAATCCGGCGCGGGCTGCAATGCGCGGGATGGTAGCTCCTTCGAGTCCCTTCTCGTCCAGAATCTGCGCGGCCGCCGTCAACAGGCGCTTCAGGGTTTCCCGGCTGCGGGCCTGTTTGGCGGGCAGAGGCTTGTTTGCCATTCTTTATCCATGATACTTGACAACGGTATTTTTGTAAATGTAAACTTGCATTTACATAATATGCCACAGCCCGGATTGCCCGCCACCCTCGCCGGCTTTGAAGACACGGCGAGTTTTCTGCTGATGATCAACGAGCACGCAGTAGCGCAACTATTCTCGCGCTGGACCGTGGATGGCCGCATGGAAGCCCGTAGCACCGTTTCGCTCGCGGGTCAGACCGTCGAAACCACGGTGGAAATCATTCCCGGCGCGGACGGACGGTGGCGCGAGATCGTGATCCGGACGCCTGCCGGAGTCCGAACCGCGGTGCGGAGCGGAACCGCTGTCCGACAAATCTTCCGGGACGCACAAGGCGAGAAGGCTGGCACGTTCGACACGGAAGAAGGGATGGCGCTGTTCGATGACAATTGCCCGGCACTGATCAGCCAAAGCCTGCGCCTCTACGACCGCAAGCGCAAAGGCAAACAGCAGTTACCGTTGCTCATAAGCGGCCACCGTCCGGTTGAACTGACGATCGAAGCCGCGGAACGGGTCGTCGCCACCGCAGGCGGCCGCCGTCTGGCGCTCACGCGGTTCATCTATGAGATTCCGGGCGTCGACCTGCGCGTCCTGGCGGACGAGACTGGAAAGGTGTACGTAGTGGACGTACCCGTCCAAAAGAGCGTATTCGTCCGCGACGGCTTTCAGGAGTTGCTTGCGGTTGAGCCCGGCGGTCCGTTCTTCGACGTCGCGATCGAGCGCGGAGTCGGGGTGCCCATGCGCGATGGCATCGCGCTTTCCACGGACATCTATCGCCCGATCGGCGTCGAGATAGCACCAGTCATCCTGTTCCGCACACCCTATAAAAAGGAGCTGCTCGAACTCGAAGCCCGGTTCTATGTGCGACGCGGGTACATTTTCGCCGCACAGGATTGCCGGGGGCAGTTTGCATCGCCCGGTTTTTGGGAACCGTTCGTGAACGAGGGACGCGATGGATACGACACGATCGAGTGGATGGCTGCGCAATCATGGTGCAGCGGTAAAGTCGGGATGGTGGGCCTGTCATACGCGGCGATCGCGCAGTGGCTGGCCGCCGTCGAATCTCCGCCGCACCTCGCGGCGATGATCCCGAACGTCTCGCCGCCCGATCCCTTCTACAACTTCCCGTACGAATACGGCGCATTCTACATGTGGGCCAGTCTCTGGTGGTCCGAGGTGGTCGAGACCGGCGCCGGGGCGGACCTATCCGGCGCCGACTTGCAGAGAATCAGGGGCCGCAAGTACGCCAAGCTGCTCTACACGCTGCCCGTGATCGATCTGGACCGGGCTGTCTTGGGTAAGGAGAATCGCGCCTGGCGGGAATGGATCGCGCATCCCACGGAGGACGAGTACTGGCAGGCCCGCAGTTTCCGTGACAAGCTCGATCGCGTCAAGATTCCGGTGCTGCATCAGTCCGGCTGGTTCGATGGCGATGGGATCGGCAGCAAGCTCAACTATCTCGCCATGCAGCGACACCGGCATCCGCATCAAAAGCTGATTCTGGGGCCGTGGGGCCACACGCATACGGCGACGCGGATGTTCAAGGATCGCGATTTCGGCGAGAGGGCGATCATCGACCTTCAGCAGATCTATCTACGATGGTTCGATCGTTGGTTGAAAGACGAAGCGAACGGTATTGAGGACGAGCCGCTGGTCAGTCTGTTCGTGATGGGTGCGAACGAGTGGCGGCACGGGTCTTCGTATCCGCTCGAATCGTCGACGCAACGCAGGCTGTATCTGGCGCCCGGCGGCCGGCTGACCTTCGATGAACCCGAGCCGCAGGCCCCGTACGCCGAGTATATTTACGATCCCGCCGATCCGACGCCCGCCCCGGCGTTCTATGAAGAATCGGAAGAAGACGAACGAAAGCTCCGTTCGGTGGAGGATCGCAAGCGCGAAGCCAGGGAGCATCACCGGCTGGTGGCCGACGCTCGCTCCGACATTCTGGTGTATGAGACCGATCCGCTCGCCGAACCCCTCGCGTTCACGGGTCCACTGACCGCCGTACTGCACGCCTCGACAACCGGCCGCGATGCGGATTGGTTCGTGACCTTGTGCGAGGTCAACGCCGAAGGCGAGATCTTCCAGTTGACCCGCGGCAAGATCCGCGCCCGGTTTCGAAAGTCCATGCGAAAACCCGAACTTCTTTCGCCCGGCGGAATTTACCGTTACACCATCGATCTGTGGCAGACGGGCATTCGGATCGCGGCAGGAGCGAAGCTACGAGTGGAAGTGGCCGGGGCCGCGTTCCCGTTATTCTCGCGCAACCTCAATACCGGCGGCCACAATGAAACCGAAACCGAGTTCGTGAGCGCGGTCCACCGGATTTATCATGATCGCGAGCGGCCGTCGTATATCGAAATCCCGGTTATCGAGTGAGGTCTCGCCCCAACCGCCGCTCAATCCACCTTTTGCAGAGGGTACTAAACCTGAAGTAAAGGCCGAGCCACAGGAGATCCGGATATGCGAGTCCGGGCTGTTTACCGAGGGTGCTCTGTGCTACGGTAGGGCTGCGCTGTCGGGGGGAGATGTGACACGATCCGTAGGCCGATTCGGGGCGTGCTACCGTATCCAAACGGAACCATAAGCGAAAAACCCGGCGTGTCTACGCGTGTTCCGAGTGAGTCACGCCCCACTCGGAAACAGCTCGAATCCGCGCGCTGCTGCCCAAGTCGGACTCGTGTAACTCAACTCAACGAGACCGAACGGACTGCACCGCATGGCGACGCAGATCCAACGCTTGCCTGCTATCGCGATTGGTCCCGCCGAGAGCCGGCGCGCTTGGCAATCTCAGCCAGGGACCGCAGTGCAGCATTGACGGCCGCCGCGGTCGGAAACAGGCCGGCAACCTCTGGGTCGAGGACGACTGCGTTCGATCTCTCCCGGAGTCGCGCGATGTACTTTCCGCGGACCAACGTCCCACAGTCCAAGCGCTTGTATTCGGACCGAACCTCATCCGCCGCCAGTTTCTTAGCCTTCTTCATAGAGCTTCCTCTCTGCCCGCGTTGCCGCGCGGGCGGTGACTATTCGAATCGCATCGTGTTGCTCCACATGCGCAACCACCAGAAGGCGTCCGGAGGACGACGCGCCAAATGTCACGAAGCGCCCCTATTCGAGCGAATGATCGGGATCGTCACCGGTTGATTTGCATCATGCAGCGGGGTCAGTCCGCTTGTGTCCGCGCCACTCGTGGAGAGGCTTCAGAAACTCTTCAATGGACTCCTCCTCGGGCCAGAAATCGCCGTGCAACACCGACACGTCGGTGATTGGTCGAGTGCCTTGCTCGGCCATCAATTGCTCGACAGATGGGTGCCCCGACGTTTGCCCGCCGCTCACCTCTTCCCCAAGAAGTGCATATCCATGAACTTCAAATACTGCTCCCAATCCCCAGGCAACGACCCGTGCCCGCCGGAGTGCATGAAGTAGCCGATGTCGTGCAGGATCGCCACCCCAGCCGCCGGCCACTGGTCCGTCTCCAGCCCCTGCTTGCCGAATAACTTGTACACCGGGCTCGCGGCCACCGCCGCCAGAAACTCGCCCTTGGGGTCCGACCAGTAATCCGTGTCGCCGGTTTGCAGCAGCACCGGACGCGGCGCCATCAGCGCCACCAGCATGTGCGCATCCACCGGCAGCTGGTCCACGTGCTGGGCGTACTTCGCATAGTTGGCGCAGAACTGGTACGGATACCGCGTCGGCGCGGTCAGGTGCGCGATGGTCTCGCCGTAGTCCCGCCGGCTCAGCGACGCGCCGCCTTCGCCCGAGCAACTGGCGATCACCATGGCGAAGCGCGGATCGCGCGCGCCCGCCCACATCACCGTTTTGCCCAGCCGCGACACGCCGAAAATCGCGACCCGCTTGGCGTCCACGCCCGCATCGGTCTCCAGGTAATCCAGCGCGCGGCTCAGTCCCCAGGCCCATGCCGAGATGGCGCCCCACTCGTCGGGCGCGGGCTCCGTTTGCCCCGGCTTCAGGTACAACTTGCGCACGCCGAGCGACACGCCGCCCAGAAAATCCGGGTCGATGTCGCCGTAGTAGATCGTGGCGAAACCATAGCCGCGCGCCAGCACCGGCTCGGGGTTCAAGCGAAAGAATCCGCCGCCGGCCGCCGCCGGAACGCGCTTCTTGTCCTTGCTCCACACTTCGCCCTGCCGGACGCCGCTGTCGGCGACTGAAGTCGAATTCGGCGCGAAGCTAATGTTCAATACCAGCGGCACGGGCTTCTGCGCGCCGGCGGGGAGATACAGCAGCAGGTCCATCTTCGGACCGGCCTTGTCCTTCGAAAAGTAGATGGTCACCTGGCGCCGCGTGGCCTTGCCATCGAGCGCGGGCGTGCCCTTGTCGAAGACGTCGAAGCTCATGTCGGCGGGACGCTCCGGCGCGCGGCCGTACTGGTTTTCTTCGAAGAGCCGTACGATCTCGGGCCGCCGCTTGGCGGTCCAGGTCTTGGCGTCGCGGACCCGCTTGCCGTTGGCCATCACCAGCGGGTCGGGCAGCGTGTAAGTCCCCACTTTGGACTCTTCGTAATTGACCGGAATGCCGGCCACCTCGGCCCGCAGCCCGGCCTTCGGGTCGGCCTTGGGTGTCGGCGGCGGAGCCTGCTGCGCCATGGCGGCAAAGCAGATCAGACAGGCGGATACGGTTCGGATGGACATTATTTCTTCTCCAAGGATAGGATACTCACCGGGCCCAGCAGCCCGGATTCCGGCGGCGCCTGAACCCCGCCCCGTCCCGGAAATACGGGAACCGGCGGAAGGACGCGCTTTTCCGCCGCAACCACGCGGTCGCCGATCTGCCGGTTGCTCCACTCGTCGGTGACCTTGATCTCCACGCGGTTCGGTCCCGGCTTCAGCGCGCCGGTCACATCCACGCGGTAGGGCGCGTGCCACACGGTCCCCACCGCCGTGCCGTTGACCGACACTTCGGCCACATCTTTCGCCGCGCCCAAATCGAGCCACAATTGCGCGCCCGGTTTGAACCACGCCGCCGGCGCCTGGATCGTCTTGGTGTACGTGGCCGTTCCCGAGAAGTACTTTACGCCGGCGTCCGCGTTGGCGGTCCACGGTTCCAGCTTGGCAAGAGTCAGCTTCGCGGGCGCGCCCAGGTTCGGCGGGAAGGTCACATCCCACGCGCCGTTCACCGTCAGCAGAGTGGTGCTCGACGGCCGCGGCAGGCTGCGCGCGGCCGACGCCGACGCGCGCCGGAACACCACAAACACACTCTCGCGCGCGGCAAGGCGCAGCGGAACGCGCGTTCGTCCCTCGGCGATGGCGAACTCCGCCGGCTCGGCGGCTCCCGTGTCCGGACGCCACAGCTCGGCCTCTTTGCCGGCCACGCGGAAACGCGCCTCTGTCTCAAGCGGCAAGTCGGTATGATTGGCCACGAAGTAAATGTCGGCCTCGCCCGCGCGGCGATGAGTCCACGCCACGTCGCTATCCAGCGGCCGGCCGTATTCGAAGTCCTTGGCCACGCCCAGTTGCGCCAGCACCCTAGCCGGCGGCACGCCCCAGAACACTTTGCCTTTTCCGTACACGCGCTGGGTGCGGCTGACGCCGTCCAGATCGCCCCAGATCTCGGCGGCCAGCGCTTGCAGTTCGCGATCGGCGTTGGGATACCCCGCCAGGCCGGGACATCGCACCGGTTTCGGCCCCAGCACCGCGGCTCCGCCCGCCACCAGCCCGCGGATTTTGCGCAGCACCGGGAGCGTCATGCGGTCGATCTCCGGGAGCACCAATACGCGGTAGCTCATGCCATCGGGCAGTTCCAGGCGGCCATCGTCACTAGCGAACATGCGGTTGAGCACCACGTCGGCGTTCACATAATCGAAGTCGTAGCCCTCGGGCGGCGCCGGCCTCAGCCCGTTGCCCCAGAACGGCATGGTGGAGGGCGCGCCTTCGTTCAGCAGGTACGCCAGGTCGGCGGTGTACAGCCCCTGCTGCAGCATATACGAACAGCGCGCCACGTACGTCATGTACGGCTTGGCCTGCTCGGCCCAGGTGATGTTGCGGTTGATGTGCGTGCCCACCATGGTGTTCCCCGGCTTGGTATCCAGCGGCTGGTGCGCCGAGGTGTGGAACACGAAGCGGTTCACGCCCTGCGCGAACCAATAATCGCCCACCGTCTTCAACGTCAGCGGCGACTCGTACCCGCCGCCGGTGAACGACTCCGTGGCCGCCAGTTTCTTGCCGTACGCGTGCGCCGCCGAGGCCGCCCCGCGCACGTCCACGTAGTACATCATCTCCGGATGCAGCGCGTGCACCCAGAACTCGCCCATGGGGACGCCTACCTTGCTCTTATTCAGCAGCGAATCCTCGGCGATCTCCAGTGACACTCCCGACGCTTCGGAATAGAGTCCCATGCCGTGCTGCCGCAGCATTTCCGCCATGGTGCCCCAGTGGTTCTCGGCGAACAGATCGGCCAGGGTGCGGCGGAAGTCCCACAGGAAGCGGTCGCTCACGTCGGCGCTTTCCACCACGCGGCCGGCCAGCGCGGGAAGGAACGGCGTGGGGTCGTACCCGCGGCGCTTGCGGAACTCGCTGGCCATATCTTCGGTCCAGTTCTGCATGCCGGCTTCCCAGCTATCCATCATCATGTATTGCAGGCTCTGGCCCACCAGCGGTCCCAGCGCCTGCGCCAGCGGATCGAAGTATCCGTGGAAGTACTCCTCCACGTGCTTGCGGCTGAGCTTGTCGGCCTCGAATCCCAGACCCGAAGGAGGCGCGGGGCGGTTCTTGGCGCCGGTCAGCGAGTAGCCCAGCCGCAGGATGGTCCATTTGCCGGAAGGGACCTCCCAGCTCAACGTGCCGTCCTTGCCCATCTTCCCCGTCAGGTCGACCACGTCGGCGTGCCGGATGGCGGCCGCCGCGGGGACCATCGGAGTGGGCACAGATTCGTACTCGAACAGAAAGCTGAACCCCGCCTTTTCCTCCCAGCGATTCACGCGCGCGCCGGAGTGCAACACCGCTTCCGTCAGCACGTACTGTGGCGCCGGTTGCGAGGGGACCTGGCTCATCACCGTGGCCGGCGTGAACGGCGCGCCGGTCAGCTCGATGCGGAAGAACCGCGCCGTGGTCTGCGGGAACGCGAAGGTGCGGACCACGCCGCCACGATAAATCTGCGCGCCGGGCAGGGTGACCAGGGTGCGGAAGTTGACGCCGTCGTCGCCCGCCACCACGCGTCCGAAGGGGATGCCGCCGCGTCCGCCGATGGTGATGGCGCGCGCCGCGTAGGGCTGCGGAAACTCGTACTGCAGCCAGGCCGCGCCCCCTCCTTCGGGAGCCGCGATGGCGACCGAGGTATTGAGGTCGTCATCCAGGAGCGCGGTGGCGTCGATAGGCCCGGCGTTGGTCGTCGCCTTGGCATGCAGCGCCGCCATGTCGCTTTCTTCAGCCGGTGTGCGATAGGCCACCGCTGCGCTGTCGCCATAGTAAGTCGGATCGGGCGGCGCTCCGCCGCGTCCGCCGCCGCCGGTTGCCAGGTTGCGGATGGGACCGTTGTTGGAGGGCGGCTGCGGCAGTTTCCCGGCGAAGGTCCGCGGACCCTCCACCGTGGTCTCGCTCCACACCAGCTTCTTCATGGCCTGCTCGGGCTTCACCCACGGACCGCCGGTCTCGCTCCAGCCGGCCGAGCTGAAGATGGACATCTCCAGTCCCAGGCGCTGCGCTTCCGTGGCGGCGTGATGCACCGCGTCCAGCCATTCCGGGCTCGCGAACACGATCTTCCTGTCCACGGTCTGGCCGCTGCCGGCGGCGACGTCGGCCAGCATGAAGCCGCCGATTCCGGAGCGCTTCATCCATTCGAGATCCTTGGTGATGCCCTCTTTGGTGACATTGCCGTTGGTCCAATGCCACCAGGTCCGGGGTTTGGCCGAATCCGGGGGATTTTGAAAGCCCAGACGCAGCGGATCGCTGGAACTCTGAACGGGCGCCTGGGCGCCCAGCAGCGCCACGATGGCAATCGCGGCCGCTACGGGGATGATGGCTTGTCGGTGTCCTTTAGTTCGCACGGCGAGCTAAGTATATAACCATTGCACGCAGCGGGGTTCGCGGCTCGTCCCAATACGGTTCACGGCTCGCCCCGATACGGTTCGCGCAATGGGGCGGGCATTCCGGCACGCTTCCAGGTCCGCCGGTTGGACGGCCAGACCGGGCCTGTCTGTGGCGGAGGCTGTTGTCGCCAACGGTCGTTCACCGGGCCCATGAGAGCGCTTCTCCGATACCAGAATCCGGCCATGTGGAGGCCATGGAAGCCGCCAGGGTTTAGCCAGCACATCTCAGAACGTGCGGCGCGGACCTCTGGCGGCATGCGCTCGTGCGTACGCCACGTTGCTTACCCGGTCTGCCAGAAAAGGCGTCTAAGCGGGCACACCCTCCAGATCCTCGATCTCGCGGGCGACGCGTTCGGGACACTCCATGGGGATGTAATGCGAATGGCCCGCCAGCACCACGTCGCGGCCGCGCGTTATCCGCCGGGCGAGTTCCGGGTCGGTGGGCGAGGCGCCCAGGTTGAAGAAGCCGGGAACCCGCGGGATATCGGCGCGCAGCACCACGGCGGGCTGCTCGATGCGCGCGGTCTCGCCGTGAATGTCGGCGTCCGCGGCGTTGGACTGCTCGTAGATGGACGCTTCGACCTCGGGCGTGCAGGCCAGCGCCAGGGCGCCGTCGCGCGCCAGCAGGGCGTGGTCGCAATAATCGCGCAGGATGCCGGGCTTCCAGTTGGCGAAGGGCGCGCGCCGGTGAAACCGCTCGAACATCTCCGCGGGCGATTTCCACACGGCGCGGCGGCGCAGCATGAAGGCGGCGTCCGGGGGTGCCTCGCCATAGTAGCTGGGCCGGAAGATGGTGGGGTCGACAAGGAGCAACGCGCGGAAGGTGCGGGGGCGCAGGCTGGCCGCCAGGGCCACGGCGTAGCCGCCCATGGAATGGCCGATGCCGATGGCGTCGCTCAGGTCCAGCGATTCGGCGAGAGCGGCCAGGTCGGCGCCGAAGGCCGGCCACCGGTACGGCGGGGCGGGCTTGTCGCTGCGGCCGTGTCCGCGAGCCTCGATGGCCAGCGCGCGGCGCCCGGGCAGCAGGCGGATGACGTGGTCCCAGATGCGGCCGTGGTATCCGGTGGCGTGGGCGAATACCAGGGGCGGATCGCGGCCGGGCCAATGCCACACGGCCAAGTTGAGGCCGCCAGCGGGGTGGAAGGCAAGTTCGGGGGTCCGGGGTGAATCCACTTTGGCATTTTCCCATGGGAAGGGCGGGGGAATCGGGACAGCGGGCCGGAATCGGGCCTATAATTTGGGGGATATGCAGCCTGTCACCGAAATTGTCACCGGAATGTAGTCGCCGAAATGCGGCGATTCGGGTCGATAGAAAATTTCGATTGGACTGGCCCTCGCGGCGGCGATACGTTGGATTATGGCGACTATGAGTATTGGGGACGCGTCTGAATCGCAGGTCTCCGTCCTGCACCGAATCAGCAACATTGTGAGTTCGGACCTGTCGCTGGACGAGATGCTGGGAGAAGTGATCGGCCTGACGGTCCAGGCGACGTCTTGCGACGCTTGCCTGGTGTACCTGATCGATAAGGAAACGCACGATATCGTACTGAGCGCCTCCCAGGTTCCCCACGCGGCCGACCTGGATAACCTGCGGATCAAGGCCGGCGAGGGCATTACCGGTTGGGTTGCGGAGCATAAGAGCGTGGTCGCCCTGGCGTCCAATGCGCAGAGCGATGTGCGGTTCAAGCGCTTCCGTGCCCTGGTGGAAGACACCTACGAAGCCTTTCTTTCGGTCCCCCTGGTTTCGAGCGGCGACGTGATCGGCGTGATCAACGTGCACCACCGCCAGCCGCACGAGCATAGCCGGGAAGAGATCGGCATTGTGGTGTTCATCGGCGAGCAGTTGGGCGTCACCATTTCCCGCTCCATGCTGCAGGCGGAGAACGCCCGGCTGCTGGAAGAAACCCAGGAGATGAAGCGGGAACTGGAGACGCGCAAGCTGGTGGAGCGCGCCAAAGGGATTCTCCAGCAGCGCCACGGCCTCACCGAAGAGGACGCCTACTTGCGCCTGCGCAACCAGAGCCGCCGCCTGCGCAAGCCCATGCGCGAATTGGCCGAGGCCATCATCCTGGCCGAAGACATGAACAAGTAGGCCGGCTGAAACTCACGCAGCGCAGCCGGAACGGTCATTACGGTTGCCGCCCAACTTAAGCCGGCTCCGAACACGATCATGAGTATCTTTTGGCCCGGTTTTACCCATGATCTGGCGCACGCTTGCGTTCTTTTGGTACAGGGATTCTCAAAAACTGAGGAAACCAGGCTGGTTCTCCTGCAGATAGAAACCGTCGCCGACGGTCAGATTCACCTCAATGGGCAGGTTTGGAGGGAATCTCTTGTGGGAGTCGCCAAAAAAGATGTCGGACCTTCCGCGCGGAATCATCCCTGCATCGACCATCGCCTGGACCACCGGAGCGGCCGAACTCGCGCCAACCAACTCACAGGCATCCCGATCCTGAGCGGCTAAATCGATCGCCACGGAAAATGCCTCGGCCAGTGGCGCCGACGCGGTGTTAACGACCAAATCGACAATGCGCGTCTGCTTCCGCAGAAAGGCCAGCACCACCAGGCCCACTCCCGCGCCCGCGTACTGCAACCGCCAAGCGCGCACCCGGGCCGCGGGACACTCCAGCCAGTAATTCACCAGGTCGGGAACCCGGCGCAGGGGGCAATAGCCGCCATTACCCGCTGGAACCAGCAAATCCGCGTCCGCTTCGCTCAACCGCTCCGCCGGGACTGCCTTCCAGCTATCCAATCTGGGGCGCTTCCGTGCAATCCGCCATCCCCAACTCCGCGCCAGCTTCAGGGGCGATTTCCAACTCCACGGACTCTCTACCAGTTGCCCCCAGGGCCGGAGAGGATAAGCGCAAACTGCCATCGCATCCATTTTGCGTAGTCCCGGAATGCGCCGCATCACCTGTTGCGCGTCGTCCGATCCACCGATGCCGAGGTGGGAATCCGCTTGCGTCCAAAGCTCACGAAACAGCAAAAAACCAGCGCCCGGACACCTTTGATCAGTGGAAGCCCAATCGATCAGTTGGAAGCTGGTCTTGACCCCATCGCCCGCGGAGTATTGCACCGGGCAGAATCCACCGTGAGCCGTGAGCCCTACCGCATCGCGATAGACGTAGCAGCGCGTGTCTCTCCAAAACGGATGCGGCCGATAATACTTCCAGTGGCGCAATTCGCGGCTGAGAAACGGCGCATCCCGCGAAGTGGCAAAAGCACTGGCCAGAAACTCCACAGCCTCTTCGTGGCGGTCCTCAGGCAGACATTCGAGTTTCATGCCTCAATCCCCATTCTGCCCCAACGGCCAATCAGTATACAGCATTTGCTTTTGCCTCAAAGCCGAAACAAAGACCACTGCAAAAGACCACTGCGACGCCCTGAGGTGCTCTTTCCATTTCAATCCAGATAACCAAATCTTGGCTTGGTTTTCCCCCTGTGACATAATGTGAGATCTTCCACGAAGGAGGTCTCCTGCATGAAGAACATGACTTTCAGCCGGCGAGCGGCCTTGCTGGGCGCAGCCGCGCTGCCCGCCATCCGCGTCCTCCAGGGACAATCCAAACCGAAAGCCATGGTGATCTCCAGCGCCAACCGTTTCAACGGAGGGGTCAACTGCTGCGCCAAGGCCATGGAAATCATCCAAGCCGGCGGCGACACCCTGGACGCGGTGATCGCCGGCGTGAACATCGTCGAGCTGGACCCGCGCGATAACAGCGTGGGCTACGGCGGCCTCCCCAACGAAGACGGCGTGGTGGAACTGGACGCCAGTTGCATTCACGGTCCCACGCGGCGCATGGGCGCGGTGGGAGCGCTGCAAGGGATCAAGACGCCGTCGAAGATCGCCAAATTGGTGATGGAACAGACCGACCACATGATGCTGGTGGGCGCGGGCGCGCTCAAGTTCGCCAAAGCCATGGGGTTCGAGGAAGAGAACCTGCTCACCGAGGCGTCGCGCAAGGCTTGGGTGGCGTGGAAGATCTCCCTGGGACGCGGCGGCCACAATAATTGGGGCCCCGGGCTGGACGCGCCGCCCAGCGAACAGACGCGGCAGCAGGTGATCGGCGAACTGCGCCGTGTTTTTCCGCATGACACCGACGCCCAACTCGCCGAAGCCGTGGAGACGGCGCTTCATCCGCCGCACGGCACCATCAACTGCATCGCGCTGAACGAGAAGGGCGAAATGTCGGCGGTGACCACCACCAGCGGCATGGCGTGGAAACTGCCAGGACGGGTGGGCGATTCGCCGATCGTCGGCGGCGGACTGTGGCTCGACCAGGACGTCGGCGGGGCCGGCTCCACGGGACGCGGCGAAGAAAACCTGCGGGTCTGCGGCGCGCATACCGTGGTGGAAAACATGCGCCACGGCATGACCCCCAAGGAAGCCGCGCTGGACGCTCTCAAGCGCGTCGAGCGGAATTTCAATCATGATGAGAAGCGCCTGGCGCAGGTGGATCTGAATTTCTATGTCCTGCGCAAGGACGGAGAGTACTGCGCGGCTTCGCTGTGGGGACCGGCTCCCGGCTCGGGCGCCATCGGTCCGCAGTTTGCGGTGTGTACCAGCGGCCAGGCCAGCCAGCAGGAAAAATCGGTATACCTGTTGGAAAGAACAGCACAGTAGCAAAATTCATCAGAAACGCCCGGTGGAATACCGTGCCGAGGGGCGCTGCGGGGCGCGCGGGTGGGTGAAATCGCGTGCGCGGCACAATTGTTTCGTTTACAATGAAGCGAACCGCCAAGTTCTGCATCCCATGATTTGAGGGAATGGTGCGGATGCGAACAGAGGGATGTTCACAAGGGCGGGATTGGTTTGCTGTCTTCCTGATGCGAGAACAAAAGAGTCTTCTCCAACCTGCGGGGCATAGGTGAGACTGTGTCCCAGATTTTTCGTCCCAGCACCAACGCGTTCGCGCGGATTCTGATATTCGGCGCGGTGTTCGTTCTGGCGTTCGTGACGTGGGTGTTCGCCGAACTGAACCAATCCGCGTATATCACCCGAGCCAATCAGGCGCGCGAGCAGCCCGTGCCGTTCAGCCACGCGCACCACGTGGGGGCGCTGGGAATCGACTGCCGGTACTGCCATACCACGGTGGAAACTTCCGGCTTCGCCAACATACCGCCGACCAAGACGTGCATGAACTGCCATTCGCAGATCTGGAGCGCCAGTCCCACGCTGGAGCCGGTGCGGGCCAGCTTCCGCACGGGGACGTCCCTCCAGTGGACCCGAGTGAACGATCTGCCGGACTTTGTGTATTTCAACCATAGTATTCACGTGAATAAGGGGATTGGCTGCGAGAGCTGCCACGGGCGAGTGGATAAAATGCCGCTCACCTGGCAGGAAAATTCTCTGCAAATGTCGTGGTGCCTGGACTGCCACCGCCAACCCGAGAAGTTCTTGAGACCGCGCGAGAACATCACCACCATGGGCTACCAGCCGGCGGGCGACCAGTTGGAAATCGGACGGCGCTTGCGGCGGGAATACAACATCCAGGACACGCGGGTATTGACGAGCTGTTCCACTTGCCATCGATGAGCGACAAGAGCAACCATTCGGACCTGGCCGCCATCCGCGCGCGGCTGGAGGCTGCGGGACAAGGCCGCAACTATTGGCGCAGCCTCGACGACCTGGCGCGGACGCCCGGGTTCCGCGACATGGTGGAGCGCGAGTTCCCGCGCCTGGCCATCGGCTGGAGCGAGGACGAGAGCCCCGTCGAAGGCCGACGGAATTTCCTCAAGCTGATGGGCGCTTCGCTGGCGCTCGGCGGACTGGCGGCGTGCACCCGCCAGCCCACCGAACACATTATGCCGTACGTCCGGCAACCGGAAGATCTGATACCGGGCCGGCCGCTGTTCTACGCCACGGCCATGACCCTCAACGGAGTCGCCAACGGGTTGCTGGCGGAGAGCCACGAGGGACGGCCGACCAAGATCGAAGGCAACCCCGAGCATCCCGCCACGCTGGGAGCTTGCGACGTGTTTTCGCAGGCGTCGGTGCTGGGGCTGTACGATCCCGACCGTTTGCAAGCGCTCACGTACGAGGGCGACGTCCAGGCCTGGGGCGATTTTCTGGGCAGCCTGCGGGAAGCCCTGGCCGCGCAGAGAGTCAAGAATGGCGCCGGTCTGCGGATTCTCACGGAGACGGTAACCTCGCCCACCATGGCCGATCAACTGGCCGCCATCCGCAAGCTCTATCCGCAATCCAAGTGGCACCAGTGGGAGCCCGCCGGACCGCACAGCGCGCGCGCCGCGGCCAGCCTGGCTTTCGGCGCCCCGTTCAATACCTATTACAACGTGGCCAAGGCGAACGTGATCGTTTCGCTGGATGCGGACTTCCTGGCGCAGGGCGCGGCCAGCCTGCGCTACGCGCGCCAGTTCGCGGCGCGGCGCAGAGTGCAGGACGGCAAAACCACCATGAACCGGCTGTACGTGGCGGAGCCCATGCCCACGCCCACCGGGAGCAAGGCGGACCATCGTCTTTCGCTGCGCTCCAACGATATCGAGGAGTTCGCCTGGGCGCTGGCGACGGCCCTGGGCGTGGCCAACGGCCCGAAGAAGGGCGACAACGGCGACATCTACCAACACATCGGCCCCATCGCCCGCGATCTGCAGCGCAATAAGGGCGCCGGCCTGGTGATCGCCGGCGAATGCCAGCCGCCCATCGTGCACGCGCTGGCGCACGTGATGAACGCCAGGCTGGAAAACGTGGGCCAGACGGTGTTCTACACCGACCCGATCGAGGCCAATCCCGTGGACCAGGCGGCGTCGCTCGAAGACCTGGTGAAGGATCTGGACGCGGGGGCGGTGGACCTGCTCTTGATCCTGGGTGGCAACCCGGCCTTCAACGCACCGGTGGAACTGGGGATGCGCGACCGTTTGCCGAAGGCCACGCTGCGCGCCCACCTCAGCCTCTACGACAACGAGACCTCGGAGCTGTGCCAGTGGCGCCTGCCGGAAGCGCATTATCTCGAAAGCTGGGGCGATGCGCGCGCCTTCGACGGCACGGTGACCATCCAGCAGCCGCTGATCCAGCCGCTCTATGCCGGACGCTCCGCCTATCAGCTTCTGCAGATGCTCACCGAGTCGCCCGATTTGAGCGATTACAACATCGTCAAAGGATATTGGGCCAGCCAGCACCAGGGGCCGGATTTTGAAACGTGGTGGCGGCGCGCGGTACACGATGGCGTCGTGCCGGACACCGCCCTGCCCACCAAGACACCCGCCATTCGCGAGGAAGCCATCCGCGAGCCGGCGTCGAAACGCCGCCTGGCGGGCAAGCTGGAAGTGCTCTTCCGCCCCGACCCCACCATTTACGACGGCCGTTTCGCCAACAACGGCTGGTTGCAGGAGTTGCCCAAGCCGATCACCAAGCTCACCTGGGACAACGCCGCCATCATGAGCCCGCAGACCGCCAGCCGGCTGGGCGTCTACTACCAGGGGCTGAGCGACCCGTCGCAGGAAGTTCCCATGGTGGAGCTCACCTATCAAGGCCGCTCGCTGCGCGCGCCGGTGTTCATCCAGCCCGGCCAAGCGGAGTCCTCGGTCACCCTGCACCTGGGATATGGCCGCACGCGCGCGGGCCGCGCGGGCACAGGCGTGGGCTTCAACCCCTACGGCCTGCGCACCGCCAAGGCTCCGTGGCAGGACCTGGGACTGGCGGCGAAAAAGATCCCGGCGAAATATCCCATCGCTTGCACCCAGGATTTCCACGTGCTCGATCCCGAGCGCCACGCCATCCATGCCGGCGACCTGCAGGACTATCTCAAGAATCCCGAGAGCGTCCACGAAGGCGCGGAGACGCCGCCCAAGGAACTGACGCTGTATCCCGATTGGAAGTACCCCGGCTACGCCTGGGGCATGGCGATCGACCTGAACGCCTGCACCGGTTGCGGCGCGTGCGTGCTGGCCTGCCAGGCGGAGAACAATATCGCCGTGGTCGGCAAGGACCAGGTGCGGCGCGGCCGCGCAATGCACTGGATCCGCGTGGATTCCTATTACAAGGGGATGCCCGATCTTCCCGACGGCATCTACCACCAGCCGGTGCCCTGCATGCAGTGCGAGGATGCCCCGTGCGAGCTGGTCTGCCCGGTGCAAGCCACCAACCACAGCGCCGAAGGACTGAACGACATGGTCTACAACCGCTGCGTGGGCACGCGCTACTGCTCCAACAACTGCCCCTACAAAGTGCGGCGTTTCAATTTCTACATGTTCAGCGACTACGAAACGCCCAGCCTGAAGCTGCTGCACAACCCCGACGTCACCGTTCGCAGCCGCGGCGTGATGGAGAAGTGTACGTATTGCGTGCAGCGCATCAACGCCGCCAAGATCGACGCCGAGAAGCAGAATCGCAAGGTGGCCGATGGCGAAATCCAGACGGCCTGCCAGGCCACGTGCCCCGCCGAGGCGATCGTATTCGGTAACGTCAACGACCCCCACAGCCGCGTATCGAAAATGAAAAAGGAGAAATCCAACTACGGCCTGCTGGCCGATCTGAATACCCGCCCGCGCACCACCTACCTGGCCACGCTGCGCAATCCCAATCCGGAGGTCGAGTCGTAAGCCATGGCGGACGAGCTGCAAGTTACGGATCGGCCGGCGACGGAAAAAATCATCGCCCCGGGCTACACCTTCGGGTCGATCACGGACCAGATCTCGACGGTGGTGCTGACCCGCAAGACGCCGGTCTTCTGGATGGCCGGCTTCGGGCTGGGACTGGTGCTGCTGCTGTTGTTCCTGCTGGCGGTGGGCGTGCTGCTGGTCAAAGGCGTGGGCATCTGGGGCATTCGCACGCCGGTGATGTGGGGATTCGCCATCACCAATTTCGTGTGGTGGATCGGCATCGGGCACGCCGGCACCTTGATTTCCGCCATCCTTCTATTGCTAAACCAGCGGTGGCGCAATTCCATCAACCGTTTCGCCGAGGCCATGACGCTGTTCGCGGTGGCCTGCGCCGGCATGTTCCCGCTGCTGCACCTGGGCCGGCCGTGGCTGTTCTACTGGCTGTTTCCGTATCCCAACACCATGGGGATCGAGCCCAACTTCCGCAGCCCGCTGGTGTGGGACGTGTTCGCGGTATCCACGTACGCCACGGTGTCGCTGCTGTTCTGGTATGTGGGCCTGATGCCCGATCTGGCCACGTTGCGCGACCGCGCCGGGAACCCCGTGGCGCGCCTGGTCTACGGCGTCATGGCAATGGGCTGGCGCGGTTCGGCGCGGCACTGGAGCGTGTACGAAACGGCGTCGCTGCTGCTGGCTGGCATCGCCACTCCTCTGGTGCTTTCGGTGCACACGGTGGTGAGCTTCGATTTCACCATCGCCATCGTGCCCGGCTGGCACAGCACCTTCTTTCCGCCGTACTTCGTGGCCGGCGCCATCTACTCGGGCTTCGCCATGGTGCTGGCGCTGGCCATTCCGCTACGCTCGGTGTACGGCCTGAAGGGCCTGATCACCGACAAGCACCTGGACAATTCGGCCAAGGTGATGCTGGCTACCGGGTTGATCGTGGGTTACGCCTACATTCTGGAAGCCTTCACCGGCTGGTACAGCGGCAACGTCTATGAGCATGCCGTGACGGTGAACCGCATGACCGGGCCGTACGCGGTCGAGTACTGGACCCTGGTGCTGTGCAACATCGTGGCGCCGAATTTCCTGTGGTTCAAGAAAATTCGCGGCACCCCGGCGTTGCTCTTCGTATGGAGCCTGATCGTGCTGGTGGGCATGTGGCTGGAACGCTACATGATCATCGTCAGCAGCCTGGCGCAGGACAATCTGGTCTCGTCGTGGCGCGTGTTTCAGGGCACGCGCTGGGATTGGGCCACTTACCTGGGCACCATCGGCCTGTTCCTGTTCCTGTTCTTCCTGTTTATTCGCCTGCTGCCCATGATCTCGATCTTCGAAGTCCGCACGCTTCTACCGCACGCCAAAGTCGGCGCCGCAGCCGGGGAGGAGCGCGGATGAGCCATCGGGTCCACGGCGTGATCGCCGAGTTCGACAATCCCACCGCGCTGGTCGAGGCGGCGCGGGCTGCGCGCCAGAAGGGCTATCGCAAGCTGGACGCCTACTCGCCGTTCCCCATCGAGGAACTGAGCGACGCGCTGCACCTGCATCACAACCGGCTGCCGCTGATCGTGCTGGTGGGCGGGATTATCGGCGGGATTTCGGGTTACCTGCTGCAATATTTCGTCACGGTGCTCTACTACCCCATCAACATCGGCGGGCGACCGCTCGATAGCTGGCCGGCGTACATCACTATTACGTTCGAGACCACCATTCTGTTCGCGGCGCTGGCAGCGGTGCTAGGCCTGCTGGGATTGTGCGGGTTGCCCATGCCGTATCACCCGGTTTTCAACGTGCCGCGGTTCGCCTTGGCCAGCCGCAATCGGTTTTTCCTGTGCATCGAGGCTACCGACCCGTTGTTCGACGTGGAAAAGACGGCCGGTTTCCTGAAGACTTTGGAGCCCCAGGAGGTATCTGAAGTTGCGGACTAATGCCGAGACTTTGTACCACCACCTGGCAACGCTTTTGTGGGGCAGGTTTTTAACCTGCGGCCGGTTTGTAACCGGCCTGGTCGGCTATATCCATGCGTCCGAATGCAGGTTACCAGGCCGCCCCGCGGAGCGGCGAGGCCGCAACCAAACCGAGAGGCATTCTCCAAGCTTGCCGGTCCGATTGTGCCCCCGCGCGGGCGAGCTACGCTCGCCTGGCCGATTGCAAATCGGCCGCAGGTTGCAAACCTGCCCCACAAAATCGTCGTGGACAGGTAGTTCAACCAAACTTGCCTCCGTCGCCCTCGGCCTGTTCTTTCTCGCAGCCTGCCGCCAGGACATGCACGATCAGCCCAAATTCATTCCGCTGCGGCCCACCGATTTCTTCGGCGACGGGCGCAGCGAGCGTCCCCTGACCGAGGGCACGGTGGCGCGCGGCCATCTGAACGACGACGTGGCGTTCTATACCGGCAAAGGCCCCGACGGCAAGCCGGTCGACGAGTTTCCTTTCCCCGTGACCAAAGACGTGCTCGAGCGCGGCCAGGACCGCTTCAACATCTACTGTTCGCCGTGCCACGACAAGCTGGGCGAAGGCAACGGCATGATCGTCAGGCGCGGCTTCCGCCATCCGCCGTCGTATCATATCGACCGCCTGCGGCAGGTTCCCAACGGCTACCTGTTCGACGTGATCTCCAGCGGCTTCGGCGCCATGCAGGACTACGCGGCGCAGGTTCCGGTGCGCGACCGGTGGGCGATTGTCGCCTATATTCGCGCCCTGCAGTTGAGCCACAACGCGACCCTCGGCGACGTCCCTCCGGCCGAGCGGGTGCAACTCGACGGCGGAGGCTCGCAATGACGGCCCAGAGCTTGGACTTCAGGATTCCCGCCGGGCTGCGCGGCGAACTGCGGCAATGGCGCAACCGCGCGCTGATCGTGGGCGTCGTGGGCGCCGTGCTGACGGCCGTTGGCATGGTCACGGTGTCGCCCAACCAGTTCTACCGCTCGTACCTGTGGTCCTACATTTTCATCCTCGGATTGAGCCTGGGGCCGATGGCGTGGCTGATGCTGCAGTACGTCACGGGCGGCGCGTGGGGCGTGGTCATCCGCCGTCCCGCCGAAGCCGCCATGCGCACGCTTCCGCTGGTCGCGGTGATGTTTCTGCCGATCGTGATGGGCATGAACAATCTGTACCCGTGGATGCCGGTACACCATCCGGCATTGACCGCGCACAAAGCGCAGTGGCTCACGCCCGCGCATTTTCTGCTGCGCGCGGCGGTTTACTTCGCGGGATGGCTGCTGCTGTCCTGGTTCTTCAGCCGCTGGTCGGCGGAAGAGGATCGCGACGGCGGCATGGCGGCGCATCGCAAAATGAGCAAGCTGGCAGGGCCCGGCCTGGTGTTCTGGGCACTGGCGGTCACGTTTATGTCCATCGACTGGATGCTCTCGGTGAAGCCGGAGTGGTTCTCGACCATGTTCCCGCTGCTGGTGATCGCCGGGCAGGCGCTGACTTCGATGGCGTTCCTGATCGCGCTGCTGGTGCTGCTTTCGTTCCGCCAGCCCATGTCGGACGTTTTGACGCCGCGGCACCTGCACGACCTGGGGAAATTCGTGCTCACCATGGTCATGGTGTGGGCCTATTTTTCCTTTTCGCAGTTCCTTATCATTTGGGCGGGCAACCTGCCGGAAGAAATTCCGTGGTACCAGGTGCGCCTCAACAACGGGTGGGAGGCGGTGGCGCTGTTGCTGGTGATCGGCCACTTCGCGCTGCCCTTCGCGCTGCTGCTCTCGCGCGATTTGAAGCGCAATTTCAAGCTGCTGGCGTCGATCGCGGGATTCATCCTGTGCATGCGGCTGGTGGATCTGTACTGGCAACTGAGCCCCAACTTTCGCGCACAAGGGTTCGGCGTGAGTTGGATGGATTTCACCGCTCCCGCCGGCTTGGTGGGCATCTGGCTGGCGTACTTCCTGTACCAACTGGAAAAGCGGCCGCTGCTGCCGCCCAACGAACCCACGCTGGAGGAGGTTTTGGAACATGGCCGGGAATGAGCGCGGACCGCAACACGAAGAGTCGGATGTCAATGTATGGGCGGTCGGCCGGTTCGTGATCGCGTTGATTGCGGTGATCGCCGTCGCGCTGGGATTGCTGTTCGGGTTGTTCCGTTACTTCGAGAGCGTGACCGGCGGCGTGAAACCGGTGGCCGACGAGCACGTCAACCGCGGCAAGCGGCCGCCCCAGCCGCGCCTGGAAGAGACGCCGGTCGAGGACCTGCGGAAGATTCGCGAGGCGGAGGACCAGGCGCTGAGCAGTTACGCTTGGATCGACCGGAAGAACGGAGTGGTGCGGATTCCCGTGGCGCGCGCCATCGATCTGCTGGCCGAGCGCGGATTGCCGGCGCGGCAGCCTGCGGCGGCCTCCGATGTCAGCGTGCCCACGGAGAGCAGTCTGGGTCCGAAAGTGCAGCCGGCCGGCGGCCCGCTGGCGGGAGAACTCAAATGAGTGACACACCTTTGTGGGGCAGGTTGGCAACCTGCGGCCGGTTGGTAACCGGCCTGTTCGCGCTTGCACAGGGCCGCCCAACGCCGATAGCCCGGGTCGCGCGGGAGGTTACCCTGCCCAAGCCCACCCATTTGGGTTGCGGCTATGCTGCTTTGTGGGGCAGGTTTTCAACCTGCGGCGGGTCGTTAACTCGCCTGGGCGGCCACGTGCAAATGGCCGGCAGGCCGATTGCCGACTGCCCAGAGGGCACCCAGCAGGTTGCCAACCTGTCTCACAAAACCCTCGGCATTTTGCTCGCGCTGGCCGTCCTCCCCGCCTTCGCGCAGCCCGGCCAACCGGCGCCCGCGCAACCTTCCTATTCCATGCAGGACGGCAATCTGAAGCCCGCTCTGCCGGGCGCCCTGCAAGGCGTCGGAATCGATCAGAAGCTGGACTACCAAGTCCCGCTGGACGTGACCTTTCGCGACGAGGCGGGGCGCGACGTGGCGTTCTCGACGTTCTTCCAGGCGAAAAAACCGGTCATCCTGGCGCTGGTATATTACCGCTGTCCCATGCTGTGTACGCAGATTCTGACGGGCCTAGAGACCAGCCTCAGGGCGGTGTCCTTCAATCCCGGACAGGATTTCGAAATCGTGAGCCTGAGCTTCGACCCCAAGGACACGCCCGCGCTGGCAGCCGCGAAGAAAGAGACGTACCTGCGGCGCTACGGGCGTCCCGGGACTCAAAACGGCTGGCACTTCCTGACCGGCGACGAGCGCAACATCAAAACGCTGACCGACGCGGTGGGCTTTCACTTCAAGTACGATCCCGCGACCGACCAGTACGCGCACGCCAGCGCCGTCCTGATTCTCACTCCGGACGGCCGCATCTCGCGCTACTTCTACGGCGTGGAGTACTCGCCGCGCGATATCCGCCTGGGACTGGTGGAAGCGTCGCAAGGCAAGATCGGCAGCCCGGTGGACCAGGTGCTGCTGTTCTGTTTCCACTACGACCCGGCCACCGGAAAGTATGGCGCCATCGCCATGGGCGCGCTGCGCTTCGCGGCCGCGGGCTTCGTCCTGATCTGCGGCGCGTTTCTGGTGATCGTTTTCCGGCGCGAATCGCGCCGTCACAAGCCCGGCGAGGGGAGGGCGGGATAGTTCGAAATGGGCAGACTACCTCTATTTCCGGAACAAGCGTCGACATTCGCTCCCGACGTGGACCACCTGCTGTTCTTTCTGCTGGCGGTGGCCGTCTTCTTCACGCTGGTGATTTTCGGCGCGATTTTCTATTTCGCCATCCGCTACCGGCGCCGTTCCGACGGGGAACTGCCGAAGGTGCAGCACGGCGGCATGGCGTTGGAGATCCTGTGGACCGTCATCCCGTTCGGCCTCAGCATGGTGATGTTCGCCTGGGGCGCCGATATTTTCTTCAGGGAGAGCCGTCCGCCGGACAACGCGCTGCAGATCAACGTGGTGGCCAAGCAGTGGATGTGGAAGCTGCAGCACATGGAAGGCAAGCGCGAGATCAACGAGCTGCACATTCCCCTGGGCCGCGCGGTGAAGCTCACTATGACTTCGGAAGACGTGATCCACAGCTTCTTCGTGCCGGCTTTCCGCACCAAGCAGGACGTGGTGCCGGGGAAATACTCCACCACCTGGTTCAAGCCCACCAAGGCGGGCAAGTATCACCTGTTCTGCGCCGAGTATTGCGGCACGCGGCACTCGGGAATGACCGGCTGGATTTACGTGATGGAGCCGCGGGACTACGCCAACTGGCTGCGCGGCGGCGAATCCACAGGGTCGTTGGCCGACGATGGCGCCAAGTTGTTCAAGGACCTGGCTTGCGCCAACTGCCACAAAGCCGACAACAGCGGCCGCTGCCCTTCGCTGGTGGGCGTGTACGGATCCACGGTGAAGCTGACCACGGGCGCGACGGTGAAGGCGGATGAAGGCTACATCCGCGAATCGATTCTGCAGCCCAACGCCAAGATCGTGGCCGGCTACGCGCCGGTCATGCCGACGTTCCAGGGGCTGGTGACGGAAGAAGGGGTGTTGCAGTTGGTGGAATACATCAAGTCGCTCGGCGGGAAGCCGGCGGCCGCGGCGGAGGGCGCGCACTAGAAATATGATTACCGCGGCGGTAACAGAACGGGAAAACTACCTGAACGTCAGCCACGGCCTCAAATCGTGGCTCCTGACCAAGGACCACAAGCGCATCGGCCTGCTGTATCTCTTCACCATCACGCTGTTCTTCTTCCTGGGCGGGGCCTTCGCGACCCTGATCCGCATCGAGCTGCTGACTCCCCAGGGCGGCCTGGTCTCGTCGGAGACTTACAACAAGCTGTTCACCATGCACGGCGTGGCGATGATCTTCTTCTTCCTGATCCCCTCGATTCCCGCCACGCTGGGGAATTTCTTTCTGCCCATGATGATCGGCGCGCGCGACCTGGCCTTTCCGCGCATCAACCTTCTGAGCTGGTACCTGCTGGTGATCGGCGGCCTGTTCGGCCTGTTCGCCATGCTGGCGGGCGGCGTGGATACGGGTTGGACTTTCTATACCCCGTACAGCACCACGTATTCGAATTCGTGGGTGATCGCCACCGCGCTGGGCATCTTCGTCGCGGGCTTTTCGTCGATTCTGACGGGTTTGAACTTCATCGTGACGGTGCACCGCATGCGCGCTCCGGGCATGACGTGGTTCCGGCTGCCGCTGTTCGTGTGGGCCAATTACGCCACCAGCCTGATCCAGGTTCTGGGAACGCCGGTGCTGGCCGTGACCATCGTCCTGCTGTTCTCGGAACGCGTGTTCCACATCGGAATTTTCGATCCGGCGCTGGGCGGCGACCCGGTACTGTTCCAACACTTGTTCTGGTTCTATTCGCACCCGGCCGTCTACATCATGGTGCTCCCGGCCATGGGAGTGCTCAGCGAGCTGGTTTCGACATTTTCGCGCAAGCCCATATTCGGGTACAAATTGGTGGCGTTCTCGAGCGTGGCGATCGCCGTGCTCGGCTTCCTGGTTTGGGGCCACCACCTGTTCGTCAGCACGCAATCGGTCTACGCCGGAATGGTCTTCTCGTTCCTGAGTTACTTCGTGGCCATCCCGTCGGCCATCAAAGTTTTCAATTGGACGGCCACGCTGTACAAAGGCTCCATCTCGTACGCCACGCCCATGCTCTACGCGTTCGGCTTCATTGGGCTGTTCACCATCGGCGGGTTGACGGGGCTGTTCGTGGCGTCGCTGGGAATCGACGTGCACGTCACCGACACCTACTTCGTGGTGGCGCACTTCCACTACATCATGGTGGGCGGCACCATCATGGCGTACCTGGGCGGCCTGCACTACTGGTGGCCGAAGATCACCGGGCGCATGTACCCGGAGCTCTGGGCCAGGCTTTCGGCGATGGTGATTTTCCTGGGTTTCAACTTCACCTTCTTCCCGCAGTTCATCCTCGGCTACCTGGGGATGCCGCGGCGCTACCACGTGTATCCGCCGGAGTTCCAGGTGCTGCACGTGATGTCGACGTTGGGCGCGTCGGTGCTGGCGGTGGGCTACGCGATTCCCATGGTGTACTTCGTCTGGTCGCTGCGCTACGGCAAACTGGCGCCGGACAATCCATGGGGCGCCACCGGGTTGGAATGGAAGACGCCGTCGCCGCCTCCGCCGCACAATTTCGACCGCATACCGATCGTGGAGCACGAGGCCTACGATTACAGCACGGTAGTCGGGGAGGTGATGGAAGTTGGCTAGCCAAATTCACGCCGAGACGCTCGCCCTGCGCGAGCAGTTCAATACCGAGGCGCAGCAGAAGGACGCCGCCACGCTGGGGATGTGGATCTTCCTCATCACCGAGATCATGTTCTTCGGTGGCCTGTTCCTGGCGTACACGGTGTACCGCCGCTGGTACGCGGACGCGTTCGCGGTGGCCAGTTCCAGCCTGAACGTTTACATCGGCGCGGCCAACACGGTGGTGCTGTTGTCGAGCAGCTTGACCATGGTGCTGGCGGTGCGCGCCGCGCAACTCGGGAAGCGCAAGGCGATTGTGTGGTTCCTGGTGCTGACGCTGCTTCTGGGCGGCGTCTTCCTGGGGGTGAAGGCCTACGAGTGGAACCAGAAGTTCGTGGAGCACCACATCCCGGGCCCCGCTTTCCATTTCGAGGGCGTCGCGCAGCAGGGTCCGGCGCAGTTGTTCTTCTCGCTGTACTTCGCCATGACCGGCCTGCACGCGCTGCACATGGTGATCGGCGTGGGATTGCTGACGCTGCTGATCGTGCAAGCGGCCAAGGGGAGATTCTCGGCGTCTTACATGACTCCGGTGGACGTGGTGGGCCTGTACTGGCACTTCGTGGATATCATCTGGATCTTCCTGTTCCCGCTGCTGTATCTGATCGACCGGCACCTGGGGAAATAGCCATGACGGAACATACAGAACATATCGATAGCGCCAAGACCTACATCCTGGTTTTCCTCTGCCTGATCGGCCTGACCCTACTGACCACCGCGGTGGCGTTTGTGAACCTCGGAGACTTCAGCGTGGTCGCGGCTCTCACCATCGCGGTGTGCAAGATGCTGCTGGTGGCCCTGTTCTTCATGCACGTCCGGCATAGCACCAAGCTCACCAAGCTGGTGCTGGCGGGCGCGCTGGTGTGGCTGGGAATTCTGATTCTGCTGACGTTGACCGACTTCGCGACGCGCGGGTTGGGGGGCGTGCCGGGAAGGTAGGGCAGACTACCGGCGGTCCCACCCGTTCGTTCGGATCGCCGTTTTGATGTCACGCTCCAGTGCCGCAAAGGCGGGCAACTCGCGCAGCGGCCGGAAGTCGCTGGCGTATTCCGTAATTCGACGCATCATCCCGCCTGTCGAAAGCTGCACTCGCCGCCTCGATCCGAGTTCGCTGGCCTTAACCAGCAGATTCTCCAGCACGCTCTTGGGATCTGGAATACTTTCACAGCGGCTGAGCGGCGGCAGTTCCAGCAGCACCCTTCCGGATGGGTTCCCGGTGGCCTTCCGCAGGGCCACCTCGTCGAAAAGCAACCAGGCTTCGGCCATTCGCACTGGGATCGCGCAGACCCAGATTGGGGCGAGCCCCTCCTCAAAGTTCGCTTCGGCCACGGCTCTCCTTATCTCGTTCTCACGAGACTCATACGGCTCGCCTTCCGCATCCCGGTGAATAAATAGCAGCTCGCAGGGATACAACTCCACGGCTTTCTCAACACGCGCAGTCAGTCCCCGGGGCGGCCGTGGCAGGCGCCGCAGGTCTGCCCACGCTCCTTGAATGGCGCAAGAGACGCCGTTGACTTGGAGGAGCCACTCCACGACAGGTTTGAGAGCGTCATCCGAGCTCCCGTCCGTCAACAACGTGTAAGTGAGGTCGCTCAAGCGGTTTCGCCGAATGGAAGGTACGGTTGCAGCTCGGGGCGGTCGATAACTCGTCTGACCTTTTGCCGGTTCCCGCGGATACCGGGTTCCGGCTCCAACTGCAACAGACCGGGATTCAAGTACGCCAACAGTTTTCCGCGGGAAACCACCCGCGAGCCCTCTACCGCTCGCCATGTATCTTGCAGACTCGCGAATGACAGGCTCTTGAATCGGCTCCCACTATCGACAACCTCTCTCAGTTCGGCGAGCAGAAGACTGTCGTCCGGAACTTGGGCCACCACCGCCGGAGAATGCGTATTGATGATGATCTGACGCAACGGATTGTCGTCTCCGACCGGCGCCTCGACGTCGGTCACGATATCCTGCAGAAGGCGAAGCATAGCCGGGATACGTTCGGGGTGGATGCCGTTCTCGGGTTCCTCCAGGCATATGACCCCTCTCGCTTCGGGATCCTGCAGAAGGACCGCAAGAGCGAGGAAGCGGAGTGTCCCGTCGGACAAAGCCCGCGCCGGATGCTTGGTACGATCGGCACCGGTGACCATCACTGTGAGCAACTCACGCCGCTCGTCCCGATCTACGGCAACCTCGCGCACGTCGTCGATCAACTCGGAAAGACGGTTGGCAACCTGAGCATACACGCGCTGGGCTGCGACTTCTTCGCTGGATTCGTCGACAATGCAGGCGCCATCCGGGCTGGCCCGATCGCGCCGAGACGCGAATCGCGCCAGATGGTGCAATGTAGCGGCGAGATGCGATCCGTCCTGAGCGAGCTTTGCCGGGGCCGTGAAGGAATCCGGCTGCCGAAGAGCCGAGGGTTCCAGTTGGAGCAACCTCCACGATTGCATCTCCCGCCGCGCCAGGGTGGCAGTGGGGCTCTCCGCGGCGTTCGCCGCGGACAGGGCTGTCCGCGGAAGGTTCGCGGCCAACAGGGACTGCGGTTTGCCGCTGCTGCCCCCGTCCTGGTGGATCCGAATCACCCGGCCCTCCGGCTCTTCCTTGGTGGAGATAAAAGGAGACCTTCGGTCGCCAAGAACCGCCGACTTCCGCCAGCTCGAATGGTTCTTGAACGGCAAATGACGCTGGGCTTCACGATGCGTGATATACGATAGCTCCTCGTTCAGGATCTCGAGGCCCCCCATCGTGACATGCGAAGTCGCGCCCACCCTGTAGCCCAGCGAGAGCTTATAGAGGAGAAACGTGGTGCTGGCTTCCGCCGCCTGGCCGAGATCGTCAAAACCGTTGGCCGGCACGATCATCTCGGCCTCGAAACTCATTTTCTCGTCGTAACGATCGCACACGCGATGAAACAGGCCCCGGATATCGCCCGTCTGGTGCCCTTCGTCGCGCACCGACGTCGCCGCGTCGAGGAGCGGATGATCCGCCAGAGCGCTCAGGAACTTGATCGCATCGAAGAGGTTCGACTTTCCGACGCCGTTCGCTCCGGCGATGCAGGTGAACGGCCCGAATCGTACGTCGACGTCGACCAGGTTCTTGAATCCCGATACCTTCAGCCGCGTCAGCATAAGCGTTCCAGTAGATTTGCTGTCAACATCGTAGCAAAAACGCCGCCGCCGCACCCGGCAAGTAGTGCAGTCGCAGGCGTGCCGCCGCCGTACCAGTTTTCTCCACAGGCGTGTCACCCGCGGAGCGGATCCGGCTATCCGGATAGCGGCAACCCGCGCCGACACTTCGCCGCTGGTCTGGCATGACAACTGCGGGTGTAAGCTGATGGGAGAGACCGCCATGAGAAAGGTCGGGATCTTACTTGTGTCGGGGCTGGCTATCGCCTCGGCGGGCGCCGCCCAGGACCCGGCCCAGGAGGGCCAAGCGGGCGCCCGGGCGGGACCGCCGCAGGCGACTGCCCGGGGCGCCGGCGCGCAACTGCCCGACTACTTCCCGCTCGCCAGCGGCAATCTCTGGATCTACCAGGGAGGCGGAGCTAACTCCGGCACATTCCTCGCCCTGCAAATTACCGGCAGCCAGGCATTCCAGGGCGCCACCTACTTCCTGCTGCACGGCTTCGCGCAGCAGGACTACTGGCTGCGCGAGGATGCTCAGGGATCGGTATTCCAGTACGACCCGAACCAGGCCGCCGAGCAACTCTGGTGGGCTTTCGGCGCGGCGGTGGGACAGCCATATTCCACCGCGCTCCCCGGCACGTGCTGCGGAGTCGCCGTGGTCACGTCCCGCAATGCCGCTTACACGGGCCCGCTCGGAACGTTCGCTTCCGCACTGCGGTTCTCCTATCTCGGTGCGTCCCAGACCGGCATCGGCCAGGATACCTTCCTGCCCGGCGTGGGCCTGGCGCTGCGTACGCTGGCCGGCGGAGGGTCGACCATTGGAACATGGGAGCTGATCTACGCCCGCGTCGGCGGCGTCACGGTGGACTCCGCGCCCGAGCTGAGCTTCAGCCTCGCGCTGGACAACTCCATCTACACCGTGAGCTCCGCCACGGCGGCGCCGGTCATGACCGCCAGACTGCGCCTGCGCGACACCGCCCAGCCCATCACGCTCACTCTCCTCACCAGCCAGCGTTACGACCTCACGATCACCGACGCGAACGGGACGGTGGTGTATCAATGGTCTTACGGAAAGGTATTCGCGCAGATCGCAATCAATGAGACGTTCGGCCCCGGCGAGGAGGATTTCCCGATTCAGGTTCCTCTGAACGGTTCCAACAAGGCTCCTCTGCCGGCGGGCCAATATGTCGCGGAAGCCTGGCTCACTACCGGGCGCACCAAGCTCTTCGACGCCTCGGTGCCATTTCAGGTGACTTGGGTTTTCTGAGTGCGGCTCAGTGCACGTTGGTGAAAGGCGCCCGCAAGCGGGCCGGCGGGCAAATCACCTGCCCACATTCCAACATGGCGCGAGATGCAGCAGGTGTACGCGATGGTCTACCGCTCCGGCTTCGGCCCCGCCGGTGTCGCGGCGTTTTGCGCAATGGCTTTGTCGAGCTGCTGAAGCTGGTCCCGCGCCGTCCGCGCATCCGCGGCATCGGGCGCCAGTTTGAGGTAGTTCCGCAGACGTTCGGCGGCGGCGGGGTAATTGTGACGCTGGATCAGGATCAGGCCCTGAAGATACGAAATCTCGGCAAACTGCTGTAGCGTGTCGAGCTTGGCGGCGGCCTGGATACTGCGCTCGGCGGCGTCGATGTTCCTGAGATTGTAATTGGCCGCCGCGTTGAACAGGTAGATCTGGGGATACTCGAACGGGTCCAGCCCCATGGCGCGGTCGGTGATTTCGGCCAGTTCCGGCCACTTTCTGGCCTGCATGGCCAGCAGGGCGATTTGCATGAACGGTTCGAGGAATTTGGGGTCGGCCCGGATGGCCTGGTCGAACGACTGGCGAGCGTCCACCAGCTCGTTGCGCGACACCTGAATCCTTCCGAGTTCGGTCCAGGCGGCCGCGTATTTGGGATACAACTCGAGGGCCCGCCGGAATTCCTTCTCGGCCTCCGCGGCGTGGTTCTTTTTGGTGGCGGCAAGCCCCTTCTCGAAAGCTTTCCGGGCGTCCTTCGGAGCCGCCAGGGAGACCATGCTGACGGTGGTTCCTTCGTCCTGCCCCTGGCGATGCAGCACGATAATGCCGATGTCGGGGCTATCCATCCCGCGGCGGCCCGCCAGGCTGATGGATTGCGACCGGTATCCGGCCAGGTTGGCCCGAATGTCGCAATTCGTGAAGCGCCCGATGGCCAGACCGGTCCCCGAAGACGCGGACGAAGTACTCGTGGATCCGCCGGTGGTCAGGGAGCGCAGGGGCCGGCTGTTTTCCTCGCTGGCGTCCTGAAACACGCCCTGCTCGTTTCCGAGCTGGATCGCGAAGTACCCGCGGCTATCGGTATAGCCCTCGGTGCGCGTAACCCCGGGGCACACGCGCTCGATGGCGGCCGGCTCCGGCGGGGCTGTTCCGTCGTCCAACAGAACCCGGCCGCTGAGGAAGATGGGCGCAGTCGAATTGGGGGCAGTCGTGGTGGTTGTACCGGTGGCCGGCGTGGTGGTGGTCGTGGTGGTCGTGCCGGCGCCCGTCGTGCCCGTGGTGCCGGTAGTGCCCGTGCCCCCGCCACCTTTGGTTTGACAGACCCCGAACTGCGCCGCCGGAAGCGTCGCCGCGAACAAAGCGGCTATCCGCACCCAAGTCCGAAGAGGCATATACGGCTGCCCTCCTTCACTGCGGCCATTATGGCATATACGGCCAGCCGGGATTGTAAACCCGCTGGGTGAGCGCACGCTGCTAAAATGGCCTCAGGTGATTATGAGAAGCTTTTTGCTCCCCATCGCGGGCAGCCTCGCGCTGTTATTGTGTGGCTGCTCGGAACAGCCCGCCGCCCCCGTAAAGCAGGTGGAGGAGAAGCCCGAGCCGGTAACCGGCCAGACCGCGCTGTTCAAGATGTTTCAGGTGGCCAGGTCGTGGGACCCGCGCATCCAGATTCTCAAGGTGTCCAGTACGCACCTGAACGAAGTGCCGGAGGTGCGCGGCAAGGCCGCCGCGTGGGAAGGCACTTTCGTGTCGCCCACCCAGGGGCGGTACCGCACGTATACGTTCTCGGTGATCGAACTGCTGCCCAACCTGCACAAAGGGGTGTTCTCGATTGCGGAAGACGCCTTCTCGGGATCGAAAGGAGAGTCCAAGCCGTTTCTGATCGAGGGCGCCAAAATCGATACCGACAAGGCCTACGAGACGGCGCTCGCCAAGGCTGGCGATTACGAGAAGAAGAACCCCGGCCAGCCGATTACCCTGATTCTCGAACTGACGCCGCGCCATCCCGACCCGACCTGGCGCGTGATCTGGGGCGAGTCGGCGGGCAGTTCGAGCTTTTCCGTATTCGTCGACGCCACCACCGGCGACTGCCTGGACGTGATGCACTAGCGGGGCCAGAGTCGCGTGAGCCGGGCGGTCCAGCGTCCGTGGCAGGATTCCGGCCGCGCCCTTCAATAAGTCTTTCTTTTTCAGTTACTTAGAATTTTTCCCTTGGCAGGGGCGCCTGCCAAGGACTCTATTCCGCGCTCATGCGGATCAATTGCTCGGCGTTCTTCAGGGCCTCCGGCGTGAGCTTCTGCCCCGACAACATGCGGCCGATTTCGCGCGTCCGCCCTTCGGCGTCCAACTCCTCCATCGCCGCCACGGTGCGGCCCTGGAACTCCCGCTTCTCCACGCGGTAGTGATGGTCGGCGAAGGAGGCGATCTGCGGCAGGTGCGTCACGCACAGCACCTGGTTTAGGGCGGCCAGCTTTTTCAGGCGGCGTCCCACGCCTTCGGCCGCGCTGCCGCCCACGCCGGCGTCCACTTCGTCGAACACCAGGGTGCGCACGGCATCGCCGGCGGAGCGTTTGGGAGCGGCCAGGCAGGTCTTCAACGCCAGCGCGATGCGCGATATTTCGCCGCCCGACGCCACTTTGTCCAGCGGGCGCGGCTCTTCGCCGAGATTGGGCGAAACCAGGAACTCCACGCGGTCGGCTCCGTGCGCCGACCAGGCAGCCTCGGCGATCGCCACGCGGAACACCGTCCGCTCCATGGCAAGCTGCGCCAGTTCCGCTTCCACGCGCTTCTCCAGGCGGCGCGCGGCGGTCGCGCGGCGATCGCGCAGTTCCGCCGACAGCGTCTCGAACTCGGAGGCCAGGCGCTGGCGCGCGCGGCGCAACTCTTCCATGCGCTCGCCGGAGTGCTCCAAGGCGGCGATCTGCCGGACGGTCTCTTCCAGGAAGGTGAGAGTCTGCGCGATGGACGGCCCGTATTTCCGTTTGAGGCGATCGATCGCCGCCAGCCGGTTTTCCACTTCTTCCAGGCGGCCGGGGTTGGCTTCCAGCCCGCCCAGATAGTCGCGGAGGCCGTAGGCCACTTCCTGCAGGCTGAGGTCGGCGGCCTTGAGGTGCTCGCGCAAGGCCTCGAGCGAATGGTCGATGCGGCACAACTCGTCCAGCCGCTTGACCGCCGAGCGAATCTGCGAAAGGGCCGAATCGTCGCCATCGTACACCGCGGCATAGGCCGTCCCCGCCGCCTCTTCCAGGCGCTGCACGTTTTGCAGGATGCGGCGTTCGTTTTCGAGCGATGCGTCTTCGCCGGGCTGCAGGGCCGCGGCCTCGATTTCCTTGCGCTGGAACGACCACAGGTCCAGCAGGCGCAGCTTCTCCTGTTCGCTGCGCTCCAGTTCCTCCAACTCGGCTGCGGTGGAGCGCCACGCGGAGTAGACGCCGGCCGTGCGGTCGAGCAACTCGCGGTGCGCCCCGAACGCGTCCAGCATCTCGCGCTGCGCATCGGAAGAGAACAGAAGCTGCTGATCGTGTTGTCCGTGAATCTCGGCCAGGCACGGCGCCAGGTCGCGCAGGAGCGCGGCGGAAACCGGGCGGCTGCCGACGAAAGCGCGCGACTTCCCGTTGGCCAGAATCTCCCGCTCCACCAGCAGTTCGCCTTCTTCGATCTCCAGGCCGGCCGGCTCCAGAATGCGGCGGGCGGCGGACTGGTCGCGCACGTCGAAGATGCCGCCCACGCGCGCGCGCGTCTCGCCCGTGCGGATCATGTCGGCGGAGGCGCGCGCGCCCAGCAGCAAACCGAGCGCGTCCACCACGATGGATTTGCCGCTGCCGGTCTCGCCGGTCAGCAGGTTGAGCCCGGCGTGGAACGGCACGCGCAGGCGCTCCACCACGGCGTAGTTTTCCACCACCAGTTCGAGCAGCACTCTGAGGCGATTATAGCGGGCTTGAAGGAGGGACGGGCCGGTGAAAGGGGAGGGTATGGCGGCGCGGTGCGCGGATGGCAGTCCGGGCGGCGGGCCGGTCCTGATGCCCAAGTGGATTCACGAAAGCTGGGACCGTTCTGTGGGGAGCCGTTTGGCTCGGGCCGAGCAGGGGGGTGTCCGAGCGTGATTCAGCAGCAACCGGCGGTAGGTCGCGAGCCCGGCCACTTGCTTCGCGACTCCCGGTATTTGGCAGTTTCAGAGCCTCTATTGCGCAAAGAGCGTCCATTGCGCTAATTGTTAGGAAATGCGTCGTATCGGAAAGCGGACAATCCTGGTTGTCGCTGCGATTTCCGGAATCGGATTGTCATATCTGATTCAGCCGTGTTTTCCTCCCTACTCAGTGCGTGGGAGAGTGGCGTTCATCGGCCCCTCCGGATCCCGCGAACTGTTCTATCCGGATCTCGACACCTTTGCGCGGTCCGTCATACGGTCGCGGCGAACTCCACATACCGGCGCCGTCGGCGGAAGGTTGGGCCATCCCAGGGGACGCGAGAATGAGTACGAGATTGTAATCACTTCGCGAGACCGGGAGTTCTCATCCTTGGTCGTGAATGACCTCCTGAGCCATGCCCGCGACGTGGGGGGCGCCAATGTGGAAGTGCTCGAGACGCCGACGCGCGTTGTTCTCGACGGACCATCGTTACCCGTCCTCATGATGGGGATGGGGGCAGGTTTACTGATGGGCTTTGTGTTCGTTCGCCGCTTCCCTGGGCCGGACGAGCCTGTATAAAGCACCTTTTCCGTGCTTCGGCGCCAACTGGCCCGATCGCGAATTGGCTCGCCGAGTAGACTAGCGGGTGTTACACCCTGCGCACGGATGTGGCCCGCTGGGTTGCGGACGAATCGTCGGCCATCTGGAAGTTGGAGCCGATGGCCCTTTACGCTGCACCATTGAAACCCGTCCGACACGCAGGGGCGGCCCGCGCTCTAACCCCGCAAATCGCCCCGCCAAATCTGTTACTGTGAGACCGGAGAAGACACATGGAGCCGTTCCGGTATCACGTATTTGCTTGCGACCAGCAGAAGCCCGAAGGCGTGCCGTGCTGCGCGGCGCGGGGCTCGGGCCAGGTCCTGGAGGCGCTGCGGCGCGAGGTGGCCGCGCGCGGATTGGAAGACGAGGTCCAAGTGACGGCGTGCGGTTCGCTGGGCTTGTGCGAGCACGGGCCCAACCTGGTGGTGTATCCCGAGGGCACTTGGTACTCGGGAGTGACTCCGGCGGACGTGCCCGAGATCGTGCGCTCGCATTTCCAGGAAGACACTCCCGTGGAGCGCCTGGTGCGCACCGATCCCGCGGCTCTGCGCGCGGAGATCGTGGGCAACCGCGAAAAGATGATGGCGGGGCGCCGCGCGCGGGAAGCCGCCGGTGTCCTTCCCGACGATCTGAACGACCGCATCCGAGGCTTTCAGGAGAGCCGCGTCGTCCTCACTGCGCTGGAGCTCGACCTGTTCACGGCAGTGGGCGAGGGCGCCGCAGCGGAGGAAGTCGCCGCCAAGCTCCACACCCACCCGCGCTCCACCGAAACGCTCCTGAACGCACTGGCCTCCCTGAACTTGCTCGCCAAGCGGGAAGGCGTCTTTCACAACTCGCCAGAGGCCGCGCGCTACTTCGCCGCCGGGTCGCGCGATAACGCCCGGCCGGCCTTGCTGCACACCGCGCATCTGTGGCAGCGCTGGTCGACGCTCACCGATTGCGTGCGCGCCGGCACCGCAGTCGCCGGCGACGAAATCGCCGGCCGCGGCCAGGACTGGACCGAGGCCTTCATCGCCGCCATGCACCGCAATGCCTCGGAACGCGCGCCGCTGGTGGTGCGCGCGGTGGGGGTGGAGAACGTCCGCCGCATGCTGGACGTGGGCGGCGGATCCGGTGCGTATTCGATTGCGTTCGCGCGCGCCAACTCCGCATTGCGGGCCGATATTCTGGACCTGGCCGCCGTCGAGCCCATCGCGCGGCGCCACATCCTTGAGGCCGGGGTGGCGGACCGTGTCCAAGTTCGCGCCGGCGATCTGCGTTCCGACCGGCTCGTCGGGCCGGGGGCCCGGCCAGGAGAGGGTTACGACTTAGTGTTCCTCTCGGCCATCTGCCACATGCTCGACCCCGCGGAGAATCTCGACTTACTGCGCCGCTGCCGCGAGGCGCTCGCCCCCGGCGGCCGTGTCGTCATTCAGGACTTCATCCTGGAGGCGGACAAGACGGCTCCCCGCTTCGCCGCGCTGTTCGCGCTCAACATGCTGGTGGGCACACGCGGCGGCAGCAGTTACAGCGAGCCGGAGTACGTTGCCTGGCTCGGCGAGGCGGGCTTCCGGGAGATTCGCCGTGCGCGCCTGCCGGGAATCACCGGGCTCATGATTGGGTCGCGGCCGTAAGCAGCCCAAACGACGGCCATGAAGATTCCGTCATATTACCCGTACCGTTCGGCCGAGGCGAAAGAGACCTATCTGTCCTTCTACGACCGGCGCGCCCAGCGCTGGCCGGTCGTTTCGGAGTCCAGGATGGTGTCGACATCGCACGGCCAGACGTTTGTGCGAATCGGCGGACCGGACGGGGGGCAGCCGCTTGTTTTGCTGCCCGGGATGGGCACCACTTCGCTGCTCTGGACGCCGGTGATCGAGGCTTTTTCGACGCGCTACCGAACCTACGCGCCGGACAGTATCGCGGACGTTGGGCGAAGCATCTGCTCCCGGCCCATCGCCAACTCCGGCGGCCTGGTCTGTTGGCTCGACGAACTCTTCACCGCGCTCGATCTGGGAGACAAAATCAACCTATTGGGGATGTCGTACGGCGGTTGGCTGACCGCTCTGTATGCGCTGCGCTTCCCCAGCCGGCTCCGCAAGATCGTGCTGGTAGCGCCGGGCGCAACCGTTCTCCGCACCGGGCTGGAGTTTCAGATCCGCGGGGCTTTGGTTCTGACCCGCCGCCGGTATTTCACCAGGAAGTTCGTCCACTGGCTGTTCGCGGATCTTGCCCGCAAAAACCCATCCAGGATAGAAACTTCGGTGGACCGGATGCTTCTGACGTTCCGTTGCCTTCAGCCACGCCACGTCATCGCTCCCACTGTGTTCAAGGACCACGAACTGCAAAGCCTGCGCATGCCGGCGCTCTTCCTGGTGGGTGAACACGAGAAGATCTATTCCCCCGCGAAGGCGGTGCGGCGCCTCAACCGGGTCGCTCCGCGGATAAGGGCGGAGGTCATTCGCGGCGCCGGTCACGATCTGATCATGGCGCAGCCCGAGATGGCCGAAAAGACGATTCTTGAATTCCTGGACGAACGCGGCTGACCGATCCGCCACCGCCAGAAAGTCGTCTGCCCGCTGGGCGGCCTCTCGCGCCGGCGCATTTGCCGGCGGCCGGGCCGATCCGGAGTTCGAAGCCCTCGCGGCCAAAGCGAGAGGGCGTGGCGCGTCACCCGCGCCATGGCGCCCAACCCCGCCGTTGGAACACCCTGCGTGCCCGGCGGGCGCTGAAGTGGTGGAATCGCGCAGGATTTCGTGGCGATTCTCCGGTTCGATTTCGGCGCGCCGCCCTAAACTTTCGTACCAACCCGTCCGATAAGAGATAGGAACCCAGACGGAGAAAGCCGCTTATGGTGCTGACCTTGGCCCCCGCCGAATCTTCGCCGGAGCATCTCGACCTGGAAGGTCACTGCCGCCGCGTGGGCGCCATCGCCAATCTGATTGCGCACCACCTCTTTCTGTCCACCGAAGATAAGGAGCTGCTGCATGCCGCGTGCCAGCTCCATCACCACGCCGCAAGCCCCGCATCGGCGGAGGTGCGCGCCTTGCTGGCGGCGTTCGGCAGGCGCGGGCTGGGAACCCCGTTACACCGTAAACTGGGCGCGATCCTGCGTTTGAGCGACGCCTTCGACCGCGAATACCAGGAGCAGCCGTCGCAGCACCAGGACGCCGGCGACATCCTGGCCGGCTTGCGCAACGGTGTGAACCAGGGGATGTGGCCGCGGCAGATCCTCGACGCCTTCCAGGAATGCACCCGGCCGCAGATCATGCCGGAGCCCTCCGAATGGCGTGTGCCCGTCTTTCCCCAGGCCGCCCTGCAAACCCTCGACGCCCTGCGCGACCCCAGGGCCAGTATCCCCCAGGTGGTGGATGCGGCCCGCCGCGACCCGGCCACCGCGGGCGCCATCCTCCAACTCGCCAACTCCGCGCTCTACGCCGATCGCAGCGAGGTCTCCACGCTGCAGTTGGCCGTGGCGCGCCTGGGTTTCGAGACCGCCCGCAAGGTGGTGGCGTCGCTGGCCATGCGGCCCCTGTTGTTCCTTCCCAAGCTGGAAAGCCTGTGGCCGCACTCCATCGCGGCGGCCGACATGGCGGAACAGTTGGCCGGCCGCGCGGCGGGAATCGATCCGGGCGAGGCCTATCTGGCCGGTCTGCTGCACGACATCGGCAGGATCGCGCTGCGCGCCACCACGCTTTACGACGCCGCCCGCCTGCGAGGGCTGGAGCAATCCGGCTGCCCCGCGGTTTATGCCGAGGATCTCATTCTGCGCACCGATCACGCCATCTTGGGCGGGCAAATCGCCGCCATGTGGCGCCTGCCCGGACATCTCGCCCGCGCCATCCGCCAGCACCACCGCCCGGAGACCGCTACCAGCCCCTTGGCCCACGTCTTGTATCTGGCCGAGTACCTGACCGACTCCCAGGAGGATCTGCCCTCTCCTGACCGGCTCGAAGTGGCCCTCAACGGCCTCGGGCTGACCGCGCGAGACCTGGCCAGTTGCGCCAGGTCCGAACTGGGCAGTTGGCTGGCGGCGGCCTAGTGGGCGCCTGAATAGGACTCCTGAAACCCGTGGTACTGGCTTTCGACTGGCGCCCTGCCGCACAATAAGGAGCATAGCCGGATATCGCCATGCGAATCGCCGATCCGAACAGTCCCGGCCATGCGCTCCCCGCGGAAACCGCCGCGTCTCCATCCGCCGCGCGCCCACCCCAGGACGATGCCACCGGGGCCGCCACCCTTGAATCCGACCGCGCCGAACTCTCCCGCGTGGCGGACCGGGTGACCGAGCTGCTGCAGGCCGATTCCGGCGACCACGCGGAACGCATCCGCCAGTTGAAAGAAGCCGTCGCCAACGGAACTTACCAGGTGGATTCAGCCGCGGTAAGCCGCGCCATGGTGGATGAGGCGATCTCCGCCGGCGGCGGTACCGACACCGGAAACCAGTGAGCTTTCATCCGCCTATACGTCCCGGCCATTCAGCCGATGAGACCCCTGCCCCGGGCGCTCCCCATGGACATGCACGACGGTCTCGCAGGCGCGCCGGGGGCGCGAGCTTGGGGAACAGCTAGTGCACCCTGTCCTCCACCTTCAGCCCGGCGAAGGGAGCGGGGAACCAGCGCGATGTGATCCTGCGGATGGCCTTCGCGCCATGGCTTGCGGGAACGCCCAGATTATGGCCTAAGCCACCACGCAATCCGGAGATCGGGTGGTGGCCGGTGGGCGAAGCTGGACGGCGAGCGGCCCGTCGCCGAATGGCGATCTTAGCCCTTGACCATCTTGCGCGCGCGGTCGAAGAGATCGGCGGCTTCGTCCACCAACTTGCGCCCGCGCTCGAACATTTCCTTGCTGGCGTCCACAATGTCCTTGCTGGTGTCCGCGACCGCCTGCTTGCCCTCCTGCGCCCGGTCGGTGATGTACTTGCGGGTGTCTTTCCCGCTCTTGGGCGCATAAAGAATGGCCACCGTCGCCCCGATTACCGCGCCCGTCAAGAACCAGGCCAGCCTGCTCACGCTATCGTCTCGCCGGTCATCTCTTTCATCGATGGATTCGGACATGCAATGCCTCCGCGAAAGCCCCTAGGATTCCAGGCTCCATCCACATTCTGCGCTATCCCGAAGGCATGGCGCAAGATCCCGAGGAGCTGGGTCGAGAGCGGAACGCCGTGGAAGCGAACCTTTCGCACGATCTCGACTCCGCCACGCTCTTCCAGTCGCAGACCGTCGACGCGGAGCCGGACGCCGACAATATCCGCGGCGCGCTGGAATCGAGCGGCATCTCGCCCGTGGTGAGAAGGACTCCCTGGCCCCACCCTGGGTGTCGAGATTCTGGTGGCCCGCGCCGACCTGAAACGAGCCCAGGCGCTGATCGCCGAAGCGCTGGAGGCCGGTCCCGACGCCGCCGCCGAAGCCCAGTCGCAAGAGCCGCAGCAGATTACGCCTCTCGGACCTCGCCGCCCGCCGGCGGTCCCCGGCCACGCCGAATCCCAAAGGCTTGCCCACGCCGTGCGCGAGTTGGGTCCGAACTCTCCGGCGCGCGGCGGCGGACATGTTATCCTTCGGAGAACAGGCAGTACGTATGACTCTTC